>Ga0075019_10002659_pt1 | contig 10185 bp, 12 predicted proteins | sample ColStrG_CSR_2013_FD_71473 | JGI IMG/M metagenome (GOLD analysis project Ga0075019, IMG submission 71473) | Freshwater sediment microbial communities in response to fracking from Pennsylvania, USA - Cold Stream Run_MetaG_CSR_2013 | ecosystem: Environmental > Aquatic > Freshwater > Creek >...
CCTTCACGCCGACGTCGTCGCCCATGCCGGAGGAAACCTGGCGGTAGTTCACCGCATAGATGGCGCCGGCGATGGCGCACAGCAGACCGGTCAAGGCGAACACCACGGGCACGATGCGGCCGACGTCGATGCCGATGACGGTGGCGGCATCACGGTTCTCGGCGATGGCCCTGAGAGCGCGGCCGATGCGGCTGCGGCGCACCAGCAGGGTGAGCAAGGTTACCAAGCCGATGGCGATCACCAGGCTGATCACCTGCGGCAGGCTGATCAGCAGCCCGGCCACGCGGACGCTGCTGCCGGCGAACTGGGTAGGGAAGCCCTGTACATCGGTGCCGAGATAGATTCCCACCAGATTCTCGATCACCAGCAGAAAGCCCAGCGAGCTCACGATGGGAATGGCATGCTCGCTGGCGTCACCGAAGCGGGCCTTCAACGCGCGATAGGCGAAACGTTCGACCAGCAGCGACACTGCCATGGCACCGATGCCGCCCACCACCAGGGCAGGTATCCAGGCCAGCGAGCCCGCGAAACCGAACCAGCCCGCGGAAAGCGTGCCCCAGGCCAGCATGGCGCTCAGCATGAACAGCCCGGGAATGGTGAAATTTAGGAAATCGAGAATGCCGATGGTCAGGGTGAAGGCCACCGCCACGGTCACATAGACCGCGCCAAGCATCACGCCGTTGATCAGCTGCTGCGCCAACCCGTTCAAAATCCGGCCCCTTGAACTTTCACGAAGCACCCTTGCGCGGCTATTGTCCGGACATATAATCAGTGTGCCGGCAGCGCTCGACTTGTCAAGCGGCCCCCCGCACACGGAGCTTATCGAAAATGGATCAAAATCGGGTGCTGATCGTGGGGGCCGGTCCGGTGGGCCTGGTGGCGGCAACGGCGCTCGCCGACGCCGGCATTCCCGTCACCGTCATCGAGAACGACCCCGACCTCGCCATCGACCTGCGCGCCTCCACCTTCCACCCGCCGACGCTGGACATGCTGGAACGCTTCGGCGTCACTGACACGCTGATCGAACAAGGCCTGATCTGCCCGCACTGGCAGTTCCGCGACCGCCGCGAAGGGGCGATCGTCACCTTCGACCTCGGCCGGCTGGAAGGTGCGACGGCGCATCCGTACCGCCTGCAGTGCGAGCAATGGAAACTCACCCGCCTGCTCCGCGCCCGGCTGGAGGGCAGGGCGGATATCGAAATCCGTTACAACCTCCAGGCAATCGGCGCCACGCAGGACGACGACGGCGTGAGCCTCACGGTCGCGGCGCCAGACGGCGTGCAGGAGACAATTCGGGGAAGCTACCTGATCGGCGCCGACGGCGCCCGCAGCGCCATCCGCAAATCCACCGGCGTGGCCTTCGAAGGCCAGACCATCCCGGAGATTTTTCTTTCGTTGTCGACCACCCATGACTTCGGCGAAGCGGTCCCCGACCTTGCCAGCATCGCCTATATTTCCGACCCCGAGGAATGGCTCGTGCTGCTGCGCACTCCCACGCTGTGGCGCGTGCTGCTGCCGACCGACCCGACGCTTACCGAAGACCAGATCACCGACCCCGCCCGCATGCAGCAACGCCTGCAACAGGTACAATCGAGATCGGGCGACTACGACATCGTCCATCGCACTGCCTACCGGGTGAACGAGCGCGTTGCCGCCAACTACGTCGTCGGCCGCGTCTTTCTCGCCGGCGACGCGGCCCATGTGAACAACCCGCTCGGCGGCATGGGCATGAACGGCGGCATCCACGACGCCATGAACCTCGCCGACAAGCTCACGCAGGTCTGGAACGGGTCCGACCTCGCCGTCATGGGCCGCTACGAACGCCAGCGCCGCAAGGTCGCGCTGGAAACCGTGCAGGCGCAAACCCTGCGCAATCGCCGCATGCTCAACGAGCGCGACCCCGCCGCCCGCGCCGCCTATCACGACGAACTGCGCGCCATCGAGGCCGACCCCGAGCAGCATCGCGCCTACGTCATGCGCTCCTCGATGATCCAGTCCCTGCGCGACCTGGAGGCGGTGGCGTGACCAGACCCCCACGACCCGGATGCGGCGTGTGGGCCTGACCCCGCGCTACCGGGAAATCCTCGACCAACTCTCCGGCCGCATCGCCCAGGGCGTCTATCCCCTCGGCGCTCATATGCCGACCGAGGAGGCGCTGTGCGCCGAATTCGAAGCCAGCCGCCACACAGTGCGCGAGGCAATGCGCCGGCTCGTCGCCCAAGGCGTCGTCACCCGGCGCACCCGGCAGGGCACCATCGTGACGGCCACCGAACCCCAGCGCTCCTACGTGCAGGGCTTCAGCTCGATCGCCAACCTGTTTCAGTTCGCGCTCGACACCGACTTCCAGGTCGGCGACATGCGCATGGTCGCCATCGACGCCACCATCGCCCAGGCCATCGGCGCCGAACCCGGATCGACCTGGCTGCGCGTGGAAGGCGTCAGGCGCGACCGCCCGGGCGGCACGGTGATCTGCAGCACCATTTCGTATATCCCCGAACGCCTGGCCTGGGTGCGCCCGGAACTTCCCGGCTGCGTCGGCCCCTTCTACGCTTTGATCGAACGCCGCTCCGGCGAGACCATCCTCAGTGCCGTGCAGGAGATCAGCGCCGCCCCGATGTCTCGTGACCTCGCCCGGCTGGTCGGCAAGACAGGGCCGGGGATCGCGCTGCTGCTGTTGCGCCGGTACCTTTCGGAGAGCGGCACATTGATCGCGTCCTACAACTGGCACCCGGCAGACAACTTCACCTACCGCATGCAGTTCGAACGCAACGACACCCCGTAGCGTGGGATGCGCCGCATCCCGTGTCTTGCCTTCGCCGATATCGGCTCACCCAGCCCCAGGCGGAAACCACCGCAACAACCGCCCCCGAGATCACCCACCTGTGAATTTGTGCCCACCCAACACACCAGCTATCGTTGCGAAAACGGGGGTTCGACACGATGCGCCTTTGGTTTTTCTGCCTTGTCACAGCAATCACCCTCAACGCTGCCCAGGCCCGAACAGCCCAGGCCCAAGCCACCCAGGCCCAAGCCACCCAGGCCAAAGCACTGGCAGAACGCGGCAAATACCTCGTCGAAGGCATCGCCGGCTGCGGCAACTGCCACACGCCCAAAGGCCCGAACGGCCCGCTCCCCGGCATGGAACTCGCCGGCAATTCGGTGGTGGAGGACGGACCGGCCTTCCGCGCCGTCGCCGCCAACATCACGCCGGACAAGGCCACCGGCATCGGCGGCTGGACCGACGCCCAGATCGCCCGCGCCATCCGCGAAGGCATCCGGCCGGACGGCACGCTGATCGGCCCGCCGATGCCGATCGGCCTCTACCGCGGCATGGCCGACGCCGATGTCAACGCCATCGTGGCCTATCTCCGCACGGTGCCCTCGGTGTCGAACAAATCCGAAAAATCCGCCTATCACATCCCGCTGCCGCCGAACTACGGCCCGCCGGTCGGCCAGATCGCAGCCCCACCCAGCATCGACCGTGTGGCCTATGGCGGCTACCTCGCCAGCGCGATCGGCCATTGCGTCGAATGCCACTCCCCGCTGCTGCCGGGCGGCAGGCGCGATTTCAGCAAGATCGGCGCCGGCGGCCAGGCCTTCAACGGTCCCTGGGGCACCTCGGTCGCCGCCAACATCACCTCCAGCAAGGCCCGCGGCCTTGGCGACTGGTCGGATGCGGACATCGAACGCGCCATCCGCCAGGGCATCTCGAGAGATGGCCACGCCCTGCAGCCGCCCATGGGCTTCGCCTATTACGCAAGCATCTCCAAACCGGACATGACCGCCCTGATCGCCTACCTCAGAACCCTCCCCCCGTCGTAGGGGGCAATGCCGCCTGGCCGTGCCAAATGCAGCCGGCGCGGGCCGTGCCACGCAGCCATCGGCCGGCATTCGACAACACCGGCCGGCCGATCTACTGCTATGGCGAGAAAAATGTCGGGCGCGCGGGCAGGGACAGAATACGGATGTTGGACACCAACCGGCTCGCCGTCCCCGCTCTGCTGCGCGACAAGCAGCACACCGAGCCCTCGGTGTTCCGGCCGGAACATCTGCTTCGTGAGGCCCGCCGCCAGAAGGCATTGCCCGACCGCGACGTGCCTTCGGTCTGCGTGCTCGATCCCGACGGCGATCTGTTCCGTTTCGCACGGCAATCAGGCCGGGCCAGGCTCAGCCCCGGCTGGGCCTGCTACCACACCGAGCTGTACGAGCTGCCGCTCGCCGACGGTACCGTCATCGGCATCCTCGGCAATGCCGTGGGCGCGCCTTTCGCGGTGCTGGTCGCCGAGCAGCTGTTCGCATCCGGCTGCCGCTTCCTCATCAGCCTCACCTCCTCCGGCCGCATCGCCGATCTCGGCGCCCCGCCCTATGTCGTGCTGATCGACCGGGCGCTGCGCGACGAGGGCACCAGCTTTCATTATCTGCCGGCCGGCATCGGCGACTTCATCGCGGCACCCGACCCGGCGCTGTTGGCACGGGTCGAGACCGCGGTCCGCGCGATGTTTCCGCGGGGGTGCGGCACCGCGGTTCATCGCGGTGCCATCTGGACGACGGATGCCCCCTACCGGGAGACCGCCAGCGCGATCGCGGCCGCCGCCGAACGCGGTGTGCTCGCGGTCGAGATGGAGGCCTCGGCGCTCTATGCCTTCGCCAGTGCGCGCGCCCGCCCGGTCGTCTGCTTCGCCCATGTCACCAACACCATGGGCCAGCACGACGGCGACGATTTCGAGAAGGGCGAGGCCGAGGGCACCATCACCGCGCTGCGGCTGATCGCGGCGGCCGCCTCGGCCTTCCTGGCGCCGGAAACCGGCCCGATGGAGACTGCATCATGAGGACCGATCCGGTCACCGACTCGCTGCAGTTCCTGATCGGCGCCACCCCCGATCATCAGGCCCTGGGCTGGGGCCGCTGGCTCATCGTCCTGCTGTTCATCGCGCTGCTGGCCGCCAGCGCCGGCATCGCGGCCTGGGTCTGGCGCCGCGATGCCGCCCAGCGCAGCGCCGCAAGCCTGTGGAACTGGCTGTTCCGCGTGCTGCTCGGCTGCATGTGGTTCCAGGGTTCGCTGTGGAAGCTGCCGCTGCCGAACGCCCCGGGCCTGCAATATTGGACCGAACAGATGGCCGAGCATGCCGCCTTCGCCGTTTACGCGCAGACCGTCGGGCTCGTCATGCTGCCGCACATGAGCATCGTCGATCCCCTGGTGTTCCTCATCGAGATGGGGCTGGCGATCAGCTTCATCCTCGGCATCGCGGTGCGGCCGGTCGCGGCCCTCGGCGCGCTCTACGCCCTCGGCCTTTGGATCGGGCTCTATCGCCACCCGGGCGAGTGGCCTTGGGAATACATCTTCCTCGCCATCGCCCAGGGCCAGCTCGCCGTGGCCGCGTCGGGCGGCGGCCTCGGCCTCGCGCGATTGCAGGCATTGCGCCGTCGAACCGGAGTTGGGGCATGACCGAGCTTGCCGATGACTTCTGGGAAAGCCGCTTCCAGGCCAGACGCACCCCCTGGGAGCGCGGCGCGATCAATCCGGCCTTTACCGCCTGGCTTGCCTCTGGCGCCTTGGCCCCCTGCCGCATCCTGGTGCCCGGCGCCGGCCGCAGCCCCGAGCCCGAGGCCTTGCTCCGGCAGCGCTTCGATGTCACGGCCCTCGACCTCGCCGACAGCGCCGTCACTCACCAGGCCGCCCGCCTTGGCGCCGGCCGGGCGATCCAGGCGGATGTGACGTCCTGGCTGCCGAAGGCACCCTTTGACGCCATCTACGACCAGACCTGCCTCTGCGCCCTGCCGCCGGAGCTCTGGCCGGCCTACGAGGCCCAGCTCCGGCGCTGGCTTCGTCCCGGGGGCCACCTGTTCATCCTGTTCATGCAGACCGGCAAGCCAGGCGGCCCGCCCTTCGATTGCCCGATCCCCGATATGCGCAAGCTGTTCAGTGCCTGGACCTGGCCGGAAACCGAGCCCGAAGGCCTGCCGCACGGCCTGGGCACGATCGAGCTGCCCTTTGTGCTGACCTCTGTTTCACCACGCAAACCGTAGGGTGCAGTGCCGCTTGGCACGGCACCAATCGCTTGCCCGCGTCACCGCCCAACCGCCACAAGCAGAAACATCGGCCGGTCAACCTCCACCGCCAGCTCCGGCCGCTCGGCAATCTGCTGCGCGCTCGGGCAGAACTCCTCCACATGCCCAATGGAAAACCCGCACCCAACCAGCGCGTTCAGCGTCGTCCCGATCGTCCGATGGTACTTTACCACACCGGGCGCAAGCCAATCCGTCGTCCGGCGCCCCTCCACAAGATAGCTGTCGAGCGGCCAGATCCGCCGGCCCTCGCCATCCACCGACCAGCCCGGCCGGCTCGGTGCCATATAGATCGGGTGCTCCGTCGAGAACACGAAGCGGCCACCCGGCACCAGCGCGCGATGGATCATCGCGAACAGCCGGCCGACATCCTCGATGTAATGCAGCGCCAGCGAGCTGTAGGTGAGGTCGAACTGCCCGGCCGGCAGGTGGAGCGTCTCCAGATCGCGCATCTCAAACCTGATCGCAGCGTCAGACGTGCTCTCCCGCGCCCGCCCGAGCATGCGCTCTGACACATCCAGCCCGAGCACGTGCGCCGCCCCCTGCGCCCGCGCCCAGCGGCAGAACCAGCCGAATCCACACCCCAGGTCCACCACCCGCAGGTCGCGCATGTGCGGCAGCATGGACTGCAAGGCAGGCCACTCCGCAGCACCCGCCAACCCCTCCACCGAACGGCCGAGCTGGCTGTAGCCTTCAAAGAACTCGGGCTGGTCGTAAATATTCTGTGCCATGGCAATTCAGTGCTCTGATGAACCCCTCTCGCTCACCCAGCCTGCGCCATCGCGTCCGGTGACAGCAGCTCGATTCCGAAAACCTGAAAATGCTTCGTGTTGCGCGTCCCCACGACAACATCATGCGCCTTCGAAAGTCCCGCAATCATGGCATCGGCCATCCCAGGATCATGTCCCGCGGAAATCGCCTCGGCTTCAAGCTGCCCGGCCAATGCCGCGGCCAGCGTGTCGACCGCGATGATCTTGTCGTCATAGCGGGCGACCAGCCCCGCCAGCCAGACCCTGAGGGCCGCAGCCTTCGCCACCGCGCCCTTGTGCTCCAGCAGGGCGATGCCCTTCTCGATCTCATGAACGGTCACAACCGACAGGAACACCCGCCCATCGGCGTCCATGGCTTCGAGCCAGTCGACAAACGTCGCCGACGCAGTGGCGCGCGAAGGCGACAGCATGGCAAAAACATTGGTATCCAGCAGGAAACCACTCACAGATCGATGGCGCGCGACGGTGCGGGATTGCGCTCGAAAACTTCGCCCGGAAATGTCCTGAGATAGGCCACCAGACCGGGACGCTGCTTTTCCATCGCCTTGCCTGCGATCTCCGCCGCCTCGATCGACACCAAGGCTGCAACCGGCTTGCCATGTCGCGTGATCGTCACGAACCGCCCTTGGCTGGCCTCATCGACATGATGCGAAAAATCTGTCTTCGCCTGCTTCAGGTTCACGGTAAGCATAAAGCTCTCGATGCTAAATGATCACATGTGACCACATAAGTCCTCCGGTTGGTCGAATTCAAGGCTATCTCCACTGAGCCGCCAAGCGAGACGGCCGACCATTGATCATACTGTCGTGGGTGGCCGGGTGGGGGCGAGGGCTGGTGCCGACTTCAACATATCAAGCTCTAACATGCGCCGGCGGCCGCAATGCTCGCCGCAACCTCGCTGGCGGTCTGGAGCTGCGCATCACGATCCATCATCTGGGGGCGGCGGCCTATATACGCAAAGTCGGTGTAGGCGATCCACACCGAGCCATCGGCATCGGCGAACACCAGCATGCGAACCGGCCAGTCCAGCCCGGCATAGGGTGTGGCGGTCACAAACTGCACGCCCAGCGACGGGTTGCCAAATTCGATCAGCACCGAGCGGCGCACCGCAATGCCGACCGCCTTGCCCAGCTCGGACTGGTCTTCTTCCGAAAAGAACCGGATCTGCTTGGCGGCGATGTCCGCTTTCAGGCGCTTCAGCGTCTCGTCCACGCTGTTCGCACTCTTGATCCGGATCACCCCGCTCGCCTCGGCGGGCAGCGGTGCGGGGGCGGCATCGGCCGGGCCGGCGTGCAAGGGGCACAGCGCCACGCCAAGGGCGAGGACGGCTGATATCACAGGGCTTCGGGTCATGATCAGGACTCCTTGGGCAGGGGTGGGGTCTCCGGCAGCACGTGCCCGGCACGGGCCTCGTGCAGGTGGAAACCATCGAGCGGATCGCAGGGCTGGTCCCAGGGCCGCGCGGCCAGCACGTGCATCGTGTCGAGATAGCCGGCATCCCAGCGGCCGATGATGCCGGCGGGGCTGAAGTCGATGTCCTTGAAATGATCGTCCCCCGCCAGCGGCGGCGCCAGCAGGCGCACCACATGCATCTCGGTCAGGCACCCGTAGGCCGCGAGATCGCGCGCCTCGCTCGAATTGCGCTGTTCCGGCGGCAGCATCGCCGCCATGCTGGCGATCACATGGCGCAGCCGATGGATCTGGCGCTGCCGCTTCAGATGGCTGGCGGCACGGCTGGCGTATTGCAGGTCCTTCTGCCGGGCGGCCACCCGCGCCAGGCTGTCGGGCTCGGGACCATCCGGCGCCCACATATGCACCACGAACACCAGGCCGTTGCGGCGCGGATTGTCGTCGAACACCGCCTCCACTGGGGTGTTCGAGAGAATGCCACCGTCCCAGTACAGCTCGCCGTCGATCCGCACCGCCGGAAACGCCGGCGGCAGCGCGCCGGACGCCACGATATGGGCGATGTCCAGCCGCTCGGAGCGGCTGTCGAAATAGCGCATCTCGCCGGACTGGACATGCGCCGTGCCCACCGTCAGCCGCGGGCTGCCTGCGTTCATCAGGTCCAGATCGATCAGCCCCGCCAGCGTCTGCTGCAGCGCCTCGGTCGTGTAGTAGCTGCTGGCCTGCGGCAGCCAGGGCGCCAACTGCCCCAGCATCGCCAGCGGATTGGGGGCAAAGAACCCTTGCACCCCGGTCAGCATGGTCGCGGCATTGACCAGCTCGCGGCCCCAGATCGGATTGCTGCCCAAAAGCTGGGTCATCGGCGTGTGGCGCATCTGCGTCCAGAACGCCCGCAGGCGTTCCAGCCGATGCTCGGGCGCGTTGCCCGCGATCAGCCCCGCGTTGATCGCCCCGATCGAGGTGCCGATCACCCAATCGGGCTCGATCCCGGCCTCATGCAGCGCCCGGTACACGCCCGCCTGATAGGCGCCAAGCGCTCCGCCGCCCTGGAACACGAGCACGACCTGCCCGTGTTTCGCGCGGTCCAGGCTCGATGTCGATGCATTCATTGCTGTGATTCCTGAGGCTGGGTCGGACTTGACCTGGCCAGGATCGAGCCGCCGAAGCGCCGAGGAAAATGCCGATTTGCTATGTGAACGATCACCAAATGACATTTCCAATGGCGGCCGCGCGATCCGACCATGAGCGCCGTCGCTTCAGTCCGAGGCGTCGTAAGGAGTTCGATCCATGTTCCAGTTCGCGTCCTCGCGCGCCAGCCTGCTGGGCGCTTTCGCCGTCGCAGCCCTGCTCGGCGCACCGTCACTCGCCAGCGCCGGCTCCTGCCCCGCCGACAAAATCGGCATCGATGTCCGCAAGCCCGATCCCACCCCGGCCTCTGGCGTCACCGACACCGTCATCACCACGATGGATGTGAGCAAGGAGCCCGCGCATATCGAGGGCCGCCTGTTCCGCCTGCGCCGCCTCGTCGTGCAGCCCGGCGGTGTCGTGCCCTGGCACAGCCATGGCGACCGGCCGGCGCTGATCACCATCGTCAGCGGCGAGGTCTATGAATACGCCTCCACCTGCTCGGTGCCGATCCTGCACAAGGCCGGGGATTCGACCGCCGAGACCCACACCACCGCACATTGGTGGAAGAACACCGGCAAGGTCCCGGTGGTGATCCTGTCGGCCGATCTGCTGCCCGTCAAAGGCGGCGCGCCGATGATGGACGAACACATGATGTGAATGGAACCTCGCGCCCCGGATCGCCCCGGGGCGCATCCTTCAACCGAACCTGCGAGGCCATCCATGTCGACCTTGACGGGCGAGCCCACGCACGCGCGTTTCGTACCCAGGCTCACCTCCTCGGTGATCGCCCTGCTCGCCTTCTTCACCCTGGTCG
>Ga0075019_10002660_pt1 | contig 10184 bp, 7 predicted proteins | sample ColStrG_CSR_2013_FD_71473 | JGI IMG/M metagenome (GOLD analysis project Ga0075019, IMG submission 71473) | Freshwater sediment microbial communities in response to fracking from Pennsylvania, USA - Cold Stream Run_MetaG_CSR_2013 | ecosystem: Environmental > Aquatic > Freshwater > Creek >...
GGAAAATCGGATTTCGCGTGCCGGCATCGCCGCAGCAGGCGCGGACCCTACAATCCGTCACATGCGGCAGTGCCGCGAAAGCGCGGGGAGACCAAGTTGAAGTATCACCTGTCGAGGAACTTCGTCCTGCTGGTCTGCGCGCTTGCCCCGGGGATTTCGGGCGCAGACACTCCGGGGCACCACCCCGGCTACCTGCACGCCCTCACGGACCTGCGCGATGCGCATTGGGTCCTCGGTCACCCGGGGTCGGGCGGGCTCGAGGAGCGCGAGCAGCACGCCCTGGCCGAGCTCGGCCAGGCGATCGAGGAGGTGCAGCGCGCGGCTGCCGATGACGGCAAGAACCTCTACGAGCATCCACGGGAGGACGTGGCCAGCGAAGGGATCGCGCAGCGCCTGCGGCGCGTTTCCGTGCTGCTGCGGCGCGCGCGCGAGGATGTCGCGCAGGAGGAGGACAACTACGGCGTGCGCGCGATCCAGCTGCGCGCGGTCGCGCGCATCGACGAGTCGATCCGCATCGTCGAGGGCGAGATGATCGAGCGGGAGCGCGCCGAAGTGATGGAGCGCGAGCGCATGGAACACGAGCGCATGGAACACGAGCGCATGGAGCGTGAGCGCGTGGACCGCGAGCGCATGGATCGTGAGCGCATGGACCATGAACGCATGGACCGCGAGCGCAAGGAACGCGAACGCAAGGACCACGAGCACCGGGAACCCGAGGGCCGCGAGGATCGCGGGGACGACCGGCATTGACCCAGGGGGGCGCCGCGGTCCACGCCCGCCTCGACGGCAGGCTCGTACTCGTCGGCTTTGGCGGCGTGGGGCAGGGGGTGCTACCCCTGCTCCTGCGGCACCTCGCGCTCGATCCTTCGCGCATCACGATCTTCACGGCCCACGAGGGTGGCGAGTCCTTCGCGCGCTCGCTCGGGGTCGCCGACCTCCGGCGCGTGCCGCTCACGCGCGCGAATTACCGCGATGAGCTCCTGCCCCTGCTCGATCCGGGGGGGTTCCTCCTCAACCTCGCGTTCGACGTGTCCTCGGTGGCGCTCATCGGCCTGTGCCGCGAACGCGACGTACCCTACCTCGATTCCTGCATCGAACCCTGGGCGGGGGGCTACACGGATCTGCGGCTCTCGGCCTCGCAGCGCTCGAACTACGGCCTGCGCGAGGAGGCGCTTGCCCTGCGCGAGACCCCCGGCCACCGACCCACCTGCGTCCTCACCCAGGGAATCAATCCGGGCCTCGTCTCGCAGCTGATCAAGCCGGCGATGCTGCGCATGGCCGCCGACACCGGACTGCGGCGCGAGGAGCCCGTGACGCGGCTCGGGTGGGCGCGCCTCGCCCGCGACCTCGGGATCCGGGCAATCCATGTCGCAGAGCGCGATTTCCAGCACGCCCTGCGGCCCAAGGCGCCGGGCGAGTTCGTCAACACCTGGTCGACCGAGGCCTTCGTGGGGGAGGGGAGCCAGCCCGCGGAACTGGGATGGGGCAGCCATGAAGGGGAGCTTCCACCCCTGGGGAAGCGACACGCCCAGGGCTCGGGCGCGGCGATCTACCTCGAGCGACCGGGGGTGTCCGTGCGCGTGCGAAGCTGGACGCCTCTGGAAGGGGCCTTCCACGGCTTTCTCATCACGCACGCGGAGTCGATCTCGCTCGCCGACTACCTCTCGATCGTGGAGGATGGGGGGGTCCAATACCGGCCGACCGTCCACTATGCCTACCGTCCCTGCGACGACGCGGTTCTCTCGATCCACGAGTATTGCGGCCGGGGCTATCGGCTGCAGGAGCGCCACCGGCTCCTGCGCGACGAGATCGTCGCCGGCCTGGACGAGGTGGGCGTGCTCCTGTGCGGCAACGGCCGCGGCGTCTACTGGTACGGATCGCGCCTCGACATCGGCGAGGCACGCCGGCTTGCTCCGGGCAACAACGCCACCACGCTCCAGACCGCCGCGGGCGTGCTGGCCGGCGTGGCCTGGGCCCTGAACAATCCGGGTCGGGGGATCGTCGAGCCCGAGGACATCGATCCCAAGGCCGCGCTGGCGGTGGCCGGTCAATACCTTGGTGAAATCCTCGGGCAATGGGGCGACTGGGATCCCCTGCAGGACCGGGGACGCCTTTTCCCGGAGCCCGTTGACCCCTCCGATCCGTGGCGCTTCGCCAACGTTCTCGTAACCTGATCCGAGTCCGCGCAAGCTTCGCGCGCCGGGTGTAAGGTATCCGTAAGCGCCTGTTTCTACTTTCGGAAGATTCGACGAAGCGCCGACGCCGGCAAGCTTCGCACCCCCACACACCAGGAGGATCCGCAATGTCCAACATCGAGTCGGTCACGCACGAGAGCCGGGTTTTCCAGCCGCCCGAGGGCCTTGCGCGCGCCGCCGCGATCCCCAGCATGGCCGCCTACGAGGCCCTGGTGAAGGAGGCCACGACGGATCCCGACGGATTCTGGGGCCGGCTCGCCCGGGAAAACCTCCACTGGCACAAGCCCTTCACCAGGGTGCTCGACGAATCGAACGCACCCTTTTACAAGTGGTTCGAGGATGGCGAGCTCAACGCCTCCTACAACTGCCTCGACCGCAACCTTGCCAACGGCAATGCCGAGAAGGTCGCGATCATCTTCGAGGCCGATGACGGCAAGGTCACCCGCGTCACCTATCGCGAGCTCCATGAGCGCGTATGCCGCCTCGCAAATGGGCTCAAGTCCCTGGGGTACAAGAAGGGCGACCGCGCGATCGTCTACCTGCCGATGTCGGTCGAGGCGGTGGTCGCCATGCAGGCCTGCGCCCGCATCGGCGTCATCCACTCGGTCGTATTCGGGGGCTTCTCCGCCAAGTCCGTGCAGGAGCGCATCGTCGACGTGGGCGCGACCCTCGTCATCTGTGCCGACGAGCAGATGCGCGGCGGCAAGGCCGTCCCGCTCAAGAACGCCATCGACGAGGCCTTTACGATGGGCGGCTGCGAGGCGGTCACCAATGTGATCGTCTACCGGCGCACGGGCGGCAAGGTCGCCTTCCAGGCGGGGCGCGACCGCTGGATGCACGATCTCATGCAGGGACAGGCCACGCAGTGCGAGCCCGAATGGGTCGGGGCCGAGCATCCGCTCTTCGTCCTCTACACCTCGGGCTCGACGGGCAAGCCCAAGGGCGTGCAGCACAGCACCGGGGGCTACCTCCTGTGGACGATCCTCACGATGAAGTGGGTCTTCGACCACAAGCCGGGCGACGTCTTCTGGTGCACGGCCGACGTCGGCTGGGTCACCGGGCACTCCTACGTGTGCTACGGGCCGCTTGCGGTGGGCTCGACCGAGATCATCTTCGAGGGCGTCCCGACCTACCCCGACGCCGGGCGCTTCTGGCGCATGTGCCAGGACCACAAGGTCACCGTGTTCTACACGGCCCCCACGGCGATCCGCGCGCTCATCAAGGCCAACGACGCCAATCCCCAGACCCATCCGGACCGTTTCGACCTCTCGAGCCTGCGCATCCTGGGTTCCGTGGGCGAGCCGATCAATCCCGAGGCCTGGATCTGGTACCACAAGGCGGTGGGCCGCGAACGCTGCCCCATCGTCGACACCTTCTGGCAGACCGAGACCGGCGGACACATGATCACGCCGCTTCCGGGCGCGACGCCCCTCGTGCCGGGTTCCTGCACCCTGCCCCTTCCGGGCATCGACGCCGCAATCGTCGACGAGACCGGGCATCCCGTTCCCAATGGCCAGGGGGGCCTCCTCGTCGTGCGCCGCCCCTGGCCCTCGATGATCCGCACGATCTGGGGCGATGCGGACCGCTTTCGCAAGTCCTACTACCCGGCCGAGCTCGGCGGCAAACTCTACCTCGCCGGCGACGGCGCCATCCGCGACAAGGAGAACGGCTACTTCAAGATCGTCGGCCGCATCGACGACGTGCTCAACGTCTCCGGCCACCGCATGGGCACGATGGAGATCGAATCGGCGCTCGTCGCCAACCCGCTCGTGGCCGAGGCGGCGGTCGTGGGGCGGCCCGACGACCTCACGGGCGAGGCAATCTGCGCCTTCGTGGTCCTCAAGGGAGCGCGTCCCCAGGGCGAGCAGGCCACGGCGATCGCCAAGGAGCTGCGCGACTGGGTCGCCAAGGAGATCGGCGCCATCGCCAAGCCCAAGGACATCCGCTTCGGGGAGAACCTCCCCAAGACGCGCTCGGGCAAGATCATGCGCCGCCTCCTGCGCTCGCTCGCCAAGGGCGAGGAGATCTCGCAGGACACCTCGACGCTGGAAAACCCGGCCATCCTCGACCAGCTCAAGACGGTGATCTAGGGACGGACGTCCAGGGTCCGCGGCCCCTGCGTCCATGGCGTCCGAGGAGGAGCGCCGGCGCGCCCACTGGCGCGGCACGCGGCGCCTGACCCTGGCCCTTCTCGGCGCCTGGCTCCTCGTCACCTTCATCCTTCCGGGCCTTGCGCGGGACGTTTCCTTCCCGTTCCTGGGCTGGCCCTTCCCCTTCTTCCTCGCTTCGCAGGGGGCCCTGCTCGTCTACCTTGCGATCGTCTGGATCTACGCCTGGCGCCAGGGCGCACGCGACCGCGCCGCGCGCCGGGGGGATGGGACATGAGGGACGTGTTGGCGGGCGCCTTTGCCTCGCGCCTGGGCCGCTACTACCTCCTCTTCACGATCGGATTTCTCGCCTTCGTGGCGGTGCTGTGGGCGCTCGAGCGCCTGGGCATGCCGCGCTCCTACCTCGGCTACGCCTTCCTCTTCGCGACCATGGCGCTCTATGCCGGCATCGGCATCATGAGCCGCACGGCCGACGTCGCGGAGTATTACGTCGCGGGGCGGCGCGTGCCGGCCTTCTTCAACGGCATGGCCACGGCCGCCGACTGGATGTCGGCCGCCTCCTTCATCGGCCTCGCCGGCACGCTCTACCTCCTGGGGTTCGACGGGCTCGCCTTCGTGCTGGGCTGGACCGGGGGGTTCTGCCTGGTTGCGCTCTTCATCGCGCCCTACCTGCGCCGCTTCGGCCAGTTCACGATCCCCGATTTCCTGGGCGCGCGCTACGGCGGCGGGATCGCGCGCGCGATCGGCATGGCGGCGTCGATCTCCTGCTCGTTCATCTACGTCGTGGCGCAGATCTACGGCGTCGGACTCATCACGACCTATCTTGCGGGCGTGGACTTCAGCTACGGCGTGTTCCTGGGCCTGGCCGGCATCCTCGTATGTTCCTTCCTCGGGGGAATGCGGGCGGTCACCTGGACCCAGGTTGCGCAGTGCATCGTCCTCCTGCTCGCCTACCTCATCCCGCTCGCCTGGCTGGGCCTGCACACCGCCGGCACGCCCCTGCCGCAGTGGGGCTACGGCAGGGTCCTGGAGAGCGTCGGGGTGCGCGAGCGCCAGCTCGAGGCCGATCCGCGCGAGCGCGAGGTGCGCGCGATCCACGCCGCACGCGAGCAGGCCGCGCGCGCGCGCGTGGCTTCGCTTCCCCGCTCGTGGGAGGAGGGCAGGGCGGCCCTGCACGGGCGGATCGATGCCCTGCGCAGCACCCACGCGCCGCTCTCGGCGATCCGCGCCGCCGAGCGCGTCCTCTCCTCCTACCCCGCCGATCCGCAGCAGGCCCGTCGTGCCTGGACCGAGGAGGCGGCGCTCGAGCGCGAGGCGGCCGCGCCGCCCCGTCCCCATGCCGAGCCCTTCTGGAGCGCCGAGACCGACCCCGCGCAGGCGCGCTCCGAGCGCTCGGGCAAGCGCGTCAATTTCCTTGCGCTCGTCTTTTGCCTCGTGGCGGGTACGGCTGCCCTGCCGCACCTTCTCATGCGCTCCTACACGACCGCGGGCGTGCAGGAGGCGCGCACCTCGGTTGCCTGGGCCCTTGTCTTCATCCTTCTCCTCTACATCTCGGCCCCCGCCCTGGCGGTCCTCGTGAAGTACGAGATCTACACCGCCGTCGTGGGCCAGCCCTATTCCGACCTGCCGGCCTGGATCGGCACCTGGCAGCGCATCGACCCCGGGTTCCTCACGATCGAAGACATCAACGGCGACGGTATCGTGCAGCTCTCCGAACTGCGCCTCGCTCCCGATATCGTCGTCCTCGCCATGCCCGCGATCGCCGGCCTGCCGTTCGTGATGAGCGGCCTGGTCGCGGCGGGCGGGCTCGCCGCCGCGCTCTCGACCGCCGACGGCCTCCTGCTCACGATCGCCAATGCCCTCTCGCACGACCTCTACTTCAAGATGATCGACCCGAGCGCAACCCCGGCGCGCCGGGTGACGATCGCCAAGGTGCTCCTTCTGGTCGTTGCGCTCATCGCCGCATTCGTCGCCCTGCTTCGCCCCGGCGATATCGTCTCGCTCGTGGGACTCGCGTTTTCGCTCGCGGCGGCCTCGATGTTCCCGGCCCTCGTGCTGGGCGTCTTCTGGCGCCGTGCCAACCGCTGGGGGGCGGTCTGGGGCATGCTCTCGGGCTTTGCGGTTTGCACCTACTACATCCTGACGCGCTACTCCTTTTTCCAGTCCATCCTGAGCCTCGATCCGGGGGATTTCCCGCCCTGGTTCGGCATCGACCCCATCTCTTCGGGCGTTTTCGGCGTGCCGGTCGGGGCGCTGGCTCTCGTGGTCGCAAGCCTGCTCACGGCCGCACCCGACGAGGAGACCCTGGCCCTGGTCGATTTCGTGCGATCGCCCGCGCGACGGTAGAATCCGGGGCTGTCGGCAAGACGCGGAGAGATGGCCGAGCGGTCGAAGGCGCACGCCTGGAAAGTGTGTATAGGTCAAAAGCCTATCGTGGGTTCGAATCCCACTCTCTCCGCCAGTTTTCGCGGCCAGGCCGCGAAAACTGCCCGCCGAAGCCCGCCAGAGCGCGAAGCGCGAAGGCGGGCGAAGGCGGGCTCCCCGCACCCGGACGCTCCCCGTACCGGACACATGGGTTACAGACAGCGACTCGGCCGCCGTCCGCACGGCGAGCCTTTGTTCGCTGGCACACAGACGCACTCCGAAATCCTGCGTATTCGTAGAGGCTGCAGCCTCCGCAACGCCTCCCCCCGGGGAAGCGCGCGGAGGCATTCCATCGGCTTCACGAAGGGGTGCCAAGATCGCAGCGAAACCGGCAGCCGTCCACGCCCTGTCCAAGCTTCCCACGGGAATCGCGGGGTTCGACCAGCTCAGCCACGGGGGTTTTCCCCGCCACCGCACGAGCCTGCTCATCGGCGGCCCGGGCGCGGGCAAGACGGTGTTCGCCCTGCAGTGTCTCGTGAATGCCGCGAAGCATCACCGGGCGGCCGGGATCTTCGTCGCCTTCGAGGAAAGTCCGCAGCAGATCCACGAGAACAGCGCGTCCTTTGACTGGGGGCTGGCGGGCATTCCGGCAGGCAAGCTCTTCCTCCTCGATGCACATCTGTCGGCGTCGCTGGAGTCCACCGGGAACTTCGACCTCACCGGCCTGCTGGCCATGCTCGCGGAAAAGAAAAAGGAGATCGATGCGCAGTGGATCGTCTTCGACGGGATCGATGTCCTGCTGAATCTCCTGCAGGACACCCCGGCCGAGATGCGCGAGCTCTATCGCCTGCGCGACTGGCTGGCCGCGAACGCCCTGACCGCCCTGGTGACCGTCAAGGAGGTCGATGGATCCCCGGAGGTCGCGCACTGCGGCTTCCTCCAGTTCATGGTGGACTGCGTGGTCCGCATGAACCGGCGCCAGGAGGAGCGCCTCGCGGTGCGGACCCTGCAGATCACGAAGTACCGGGGGTCCGGGTTTGCCGGAGCCGAATTTCCCCTGAGCTTCGGCTCTTCGGGAATCGAGGTCGGAGGCGGCGGGCCCGCCGACATCCTGCAAAAGGCATCGAGCGAGAAGCTCAGCGCCGGATTCGCGCGCCTGGACGCCATGCTGGGAGGCGGAGTGTTCCGTGGCAGCAGCACACTCATCACGGGGGTGCCGGGCACGGCAAAGACCACGCTCTCCGGAAAGTTCCTCGAGGCCGCGTGCGAGCGCGCAGAGCGCTCCATGCTGGTCAGCTTTGACGAGAGCCCGGACCAGATCATGCGCAATCTCTCCTCGGTCGGAATCCAGCTCCAGCGGCACGTCCGGTCGGGGGTGCTGACCATGGTCTCGATCCGGACGGATGGCATCAGCCCCGAGGAACATCTGCTGCGCATTTCCGCCCTGGTCCGGGAGAATCGACCGCGGTGCATGGTGATCGACCCGCTGACCGCCTTCGCCAAGTCGGGCAGCCTGGGGGCGGCGCGGTCGGTGGCGAGCCGGCTCGTTGCCATGGTCAAGAACTCGGACGTCACCCTGCTGGTGACGGCACTCAGCGAGACCGAGGGACCGGAAGGCGAATCGACCGACCTGCAGATCTCGACGATCGCCGACACCTGGATCCACCTCTCGTACCTGGTCCGCAGCGGCGAGCGAAATCGCGCCCTGACGATCGTCAAGTCCCGGGGCACCTCGCACTCCAACCAGGTGCGGGAGCTGGTCCTGGGAGGCTCCGGCCCCACGCTTGCGGATGTCTATACCGCCGGGGGTGAAGTGTTGATGGGCACGCTGCGTTGGGAACGCGAGGCCGCCGAGAGCGCCGGGAAGCTGCGGCAGGGTGCGCAATTCCAGTTGAAGCTGCGCGAGCTGGAGTTCGCCGAGGCGAGCACCAGCGCGCAGATCGCGGTCCTGCAAAAGGAACTCGAGCGCCAGCGAGCGGAACGGTCCCTGTACTCCTGCGAGCGCGACCTCCAGTCCGAGTCCACCCGGCAGCGGGATGGAGAGCTGCGCAAGAGGCGCGGCGCCGATCCCGCGCAGGCCGCTCTGCCCAAGGGCGCCAATGGGGCCGCAAAGTGAAGCGGCGTTCCGCCGGGACGAGGGCTGCATCGGCGGAACCGACAACGGTCGTCGTCCTGCGACTCTACGTTGCCGGGGGCGCGCCGAACTCCCTGCAGGCCATCGCCAACCTCGAGTCGATTTGCGCGGAATACCTCAAGGACGGCCATCGGCTCGAGATCGTCGATGTCCTCGAGGAGCCGCGCCGCGCAATGGCCGACGGTGTCCTCGTCACTCCGAGCCTCACGAAGATCTCGCCCGTTCCGGTCGCGCAGGTCATCGGGAATCTCAGCGACAGGCCGCGGGTGCTGCAGGCATTGGGGATCCGCTCGCATGGCCACTGATCGCAGGCGGGCCGGCGGTGGCCGGACTTCCGGCGCTTCCCGGCTGGAAGTGGCGCTCCAGGCACTGCCCCGGGGTGGAATCGAGTGGCAGGCGGTCACTGCCGGCGAGGTCGACGCCGTGGTCGACTATGCCCATTCCAACGTCATCCTGTTTCCCCTGGCGCGGCGAGCGATGCGCGACGGCGCAGCGATTGCAGGCACTCCGGCACAGCCGGAGGGTCGCGTCGCCAACTCCATCCTGGCCGAACTGTCGCGCGAGGACCTCGGCCAGATGCTGGCGGGTCTGGAAGTCGTCCATCTGCGCAATGGACAGCTGCTCCATGAGGAGGCGATGGAATTCCGGTATGTCTATTTCCCGATCGATTGCGTGGTCTGTCTCTCGACGGCCGCCGAGGGCCAGCGAAGGATCAAGACGGGACTCGTGGGCTACGAGGGCCTGGTAGGCATGTCCCTGGTATTTGGCGTCGAGGCTTCACCGGTGCAGGCGAGCGTGCTGGCCGAAGGGGCCGCCTTGCGAATGGGCGCGGACCGCTTCGTGGAGGAGCTCTCGCGCTGCCGGACCCTGCAAAACGCCCTGCATCACTACACCCATTTCGAGCTCGCGGAAGCCCGGCACGAAATCGCCTGCATGAGCTTCGGCCGGATGGAGCAGCGAGTTGCCAGCCTGCTCCTGATGGTGAGCGATCGATCCCGCAAGCAAAGCCTTTTCCTGACGCAGGAATGCATGGCGGCCACCCTGCACGCAAGGCGCGTATCCATCACCCTGGCTTCCGCCAGCCTGAGATCGCGCAAATTGATCCTTTACAGCCGCGGCACGATCCGGATCCTCCATCGCAGGGGGCTCGAGGCGCTGTCCTGCTCCTGCTACCGCAAGTGGAAGGATCCGCGCGCGGCCTGATCGAGGCTCTCCCTGCTCGGGCGGAGACAGGTCGACGAGTCCCCGAGGAGGCAGGGACTCGCCGGTCAAAAATGGTAGTGTAAAAGGCCTTCGCCGCTCCGCTTCCCGCGCGGTTGCGCCGCAGGCTCCTCCCATGGACACGGCCGGCATTCGCCTGTGCCCGGCGATCGCCTTCGATCG
>Ga0075019_10002663_pt1 | contig 10181 bp, 9 predicted proteins | sample ColStrG_CSR_2013_FD_71473 | JGI IMG/M metagenome (GOLD analysis project Ga0075019, IMG submission 71473) | Freshwater sediment microbial communities in response to fracking from Pennsylvania, USA - Cold Stream Run_MetaG_CSR_2013 | ecosystem: Environmental > Aquatic > Freshwater > Creek >...
GTGATCAACATCGCCCTTCCGCGGGCCCAGGCCGACCTGGGGTTCTCGGCGGCGAATCGGCAGTGGCTGATCACGGCCTACACCCTCGCCTTCGGATCGCTGCTGCTGCTCGGGGGGAGGCTGAGCGACCTCTGGGGTCGGCGGGTCTCGCTCTACATAGGACTCTCGGGCTTTGCGGTGGCGTCGGCGTTCGGGGGTGTCGCCAAGACCTTCACCGTCCTGGTGAGCGCTCGTGCGGTGCAGGGGGTCTTCGGCGCGCTGCTGGCCCCGGCGGCGCTGGCGACCCTGACGACGACCTTCGAGGGTCCGCGCGAACGCGCGAGGGCCTTCTCCTTCTACGGGGCGGTCACCGGATCGGGGGCCGCGATCGGACTGCTGCTCGGTGGAGCCCTGACCCAGTGGGCTTCGTGGCGCTGGTGTCTGTTCATCAACCTCGTCTTCGCCGTGCTGGCCCTGGTCGGGGTGGCGCTCTTCGTCAACGACGGCCGCAGCACGGAGCGGACCAATCTCGATGTGCTCGGCACCGTGCTCGGCAGCGCCGGGCTCTTCTGCGTGGTCTACGGACTCAGCCACGCTGTGACCTCGAGCTGGACCAACCAGTTCACTTGGGGCAGCTTGGTCGTCGGGGCGATCCTGCTCGTACTGTTCACCCGGTGGCAGCAACGCACCACCAATCCGTTACTGCCGATCCGTCTGCTGCTCAGCCGCACGCGCGGGGGATCGCTCGTCGCGCTCTTCATCACCAACTTCGGCTTCTTCGGCATCTCGCTCTTCCTCGCGTACTACCTGCAGGTGGCGCTCGGTTACTCACCCCTGCGAGCCGGGGTGGACTTCTTGCCCCTCGTGATGGCCCTCGCATTCTCGGCGTTCATCGCGAGCGCACGTCTGCTCGCCCGCGTCGGTCCGCGACCGCTCGTCCCCACCGGGATGCTCCTCGCGATGATGGGCGTGGTGCTGTTCACCCGACTCAGCCCGACGTCGAACTACTTGGGCGGTGTACTGCCGGGTCTCGTGCTCACGGGCCTCGGACTGGGCCTCATCTTCGCACCCGCCGTGGCGAGCGCGACGGCGGGCGTGAGACCCGGCGACGCCGGAGCCACGTCGGCCCTCGTGAACACCACGACCCAGATCGGCGGTTCGGTCGGAGCGGCCCTGCTCAACACCATCGCCGTCTCGGTGACCGCGAGGTACGTCATCGCCCTGCCCGCGCCGGTGACCACCGGCCAGGTGACGTTGGGAACGCTTCACGGCTATTCGGTGGCGTTCTGGTGGGCCGCCGGCTTCTTCGGCGCGGGGTCGGTCCTCGCCTTCGGGCTGCTCGAGTCGGGCGTTCCCGACCTCGACGCGGATCCGGTCCTGCTCTAGACGAGAGGCCAGGGGTAGGGCGGCCAGTCGGCATCCTCGTCCGGGTGAGGGTAGAGGGCGTTCTCCACGAGACCGTGGGCTCGGACCTGGGCGTGGTGGAGCTCTCCGGGACTCAGGAAGTCCCCGACGCGGCCGGTCGCTCCGCGGGCGAAGGCGTTGATCCGCTCCAAGAGGTCCTCTTCGACCTCGAGGCCGGCGTACTCCCAGATGACCGTTCGCAGTTTCTCCTCCTCGTGGAAGCACAGGCCGTTGTCGATGGCCCAGCAGCGCTGCCCGTCGAAGATGACGTGGCCGGACTTGCGGTCGGCGTTGTTGGCCACGACGTCGAAGGCGGCCAACTCGGAGAACCAGTGCCTTAGCTCACTCTTCTCGCGAAGGGTGAAGTAGTGGTCCTCCAAGTTGTCGTCGACCCACCACTGCAGGGATCCGATACCGAACGGCGCATCGCTTCGTTCGACCGTGGTGGGGACCAGGTCGGTTCCCAGTACCACGTCGAGCTCGTAGGCGGCGACCTCGCGGCGCCAGAGTCCGTCGGGGAAGTCCCACAGCGGACGCTCTCCGGCCTCGGCCTTGTAACAGGCCAGGGCGTCGACGCCGTCGAGGGAGACTCTAACGAGCAGCGCCTGGTTCGACGATCCGCGGACCCGACCCTCCACCTCGATGGAACCCTCGAGCAGCAGCCGGCGCTGTTCGTCGCGTTCCACGGGACTAGCGGATCGGCGCGCGGTGGCCGTTCGTGCGCGGGCAGTCGTGGCCCCGCGCGTCGAGTGGTCCCCCGCACAGGGGGCAGGGCGGCCGACCCGCCTCGACGAGGCGGGTGATCGCGATGGCGAGCCCTCCGCACCACTCCTTGGTGAGCGTGAGGGTCAAGGAGTGCTCCTCGTCGACCGACTCGAAGGCGACCTCGATGGTCTGCTCATCCTCGTCGATCGCGACCGCGATGTCGCCGGCGATGAAGTCGGGTTCGTACTCGGGTTCGAGGGTGAAGTCGTCGGGCAGGTGGCCGGGTCGACCGAGGTCCTCGATCACCTGGGCCAACCACTCGGCGAGCGCGCTCAACTGGGTCTTCTCGCACTTGACGATGACGAGGCGACGCCCCTCGCGCACCTGGAGGAGGAAGAGCCGATTGCCCACCTCGCCGCGCACGCCGACCATCACCTTGTCGGGGTTGGAGAAGACGTAGTTCATGAGGGGCTGAGCTCCTTGAGTGATCCGGTGTTGTTCACGCTGAGAACGACCGGCGTCGAGCCGGTCAAGGCGACCACGCTGACCGAGCAGGTCGAGATCACGGTGCGCTGGAAGAGGTCGAGGGGTACGCCCTGGGCGAAGGTGACGGCGGCCTTGATCGGGTCGGCGTGGCTGACAACGACGATCGTGCGGTTGCGGTGCTTCTTCGCCAGACGTTCGAGGGCGTTCCACATGCGCAACTGCATCTCGGCGAAGGATTCGCCGTCGGGGAACCGGAAGGTGGACGGCGAATGCTGGACGGCGCGCCATTCGGGCTTCTTGCGCAGCGCGCTCAGGCGCTTACCCGTCCAGAGACCGAAGTCGCACTCGAGCAGTCCCCGGTCGACGACCGGACGCAACTTCAGCGTCCGGGCGATCGGCGCGGCCGTCTCGCGGGCCCGTTCGAGGGGTGAGACGTAGATCGCCGCGGGCCTTCGGGCCAGTTCGCCGATCCGCTGGGCGACCGCCTCGGCCTGGGCGACGCCGCGTTCGGCCAGGTGCAGACCGGGCGCGCGACCGGGCAGGATCGTGCCGGTCGTCGAGGTCTGACCGTGGCGTACCAGCAGGATCGTCGTGAAGGTGGGAGCGGCCATGGTCTAGTGGTCGCTCGGGCGAAGGCCGACCGGGATCCGTCGCGGACCGGGGTTGGCGTCCTCGGGCCAGCGCTTACGCGAGACCTGGGCCAGTTTGTGCAGCAGCGCCACCGCTCCGGGGTCGTCGTCGCCGGGGCGCGTCTCGATAAGGCCACGCTCCACCAGCGCGGCGAGCAGTTCGCGTCCGAGGTCGGTGCGCACGATGACGAGCGTCCAGTCCCCGAAGGCCCCGATGCCGCCCGTCGAGATGTCGGCGTGCTCGGCGGCGAAGTCCGGGCAACGCGTGCAGCCCTCGCGCGTGTAGGCGTGGGCCTCCTTCAGGGGCACCTCGTGGAGGTGGCCGTCGTGGGTCCAGATCTGGAAGACGCCCTTGATGTTCATCTTGGCGATGTCGGCGCGCTTGATACCGTACTTCGCCTCGAAGAGCTCCTCGAAGATCGAATCGTCGAAGGTCTTCGAGCAGAGCAGCCCGATGGTGAGGCTGAGACGGCGGGCGATCTTGCCGGCCCGTCGTGTCTGCATCGCCCCCGGGGCCGAGGCCATGCATCCCATACCCACCAGCGCGATTCGCTCGGCGCCGCCCTCGGCGGCCTCCGGGTAAGCGAGGAGATTGGCGCTGTAGGTGTAACGCGACTTGGCGGTCTCGAGGACCTCTGCGCGGGTGCGCGCGACACGAGGTTGCGCTCGCCAGGTCGAACCGTCGCCCTCGAGTCCGCTGACCAGCGCGGCGTCGATGACGTCGTTCTCGAGGGCGTAGATCAGCAGGGCCGAAACCAGTCCACCGTCCTGACCGTTCTCGACCAGTGCGGGGTCGCTCGCCCGGGCCAGCAGAACGTCGCCGATGCCCCATACCTCGTCGTCGGTGCGCTCGCGCGCGAAGCGGTGGGTGTCGATCTCGGACTCCCAGTTGCGAAAGCGCGGGCAGGCCCGGGTGCACATGGTGCAGCCCTTCTCGCCGTGGGTGCAGTTGTCGGGCCCGCCGTCGAGGTCGAGGTGGAAGGGCTTGTAGACGCCGTTCGCGCTCTCGTAGTCGAGCACCGGGTGGGGGCAGGCGACGACGCAGGCCGCGCAGCCGGTGCACAGGCCCGAGGTCACGACCTCGCTGAAGAGTTCTTTCCACTGCGGTTTGTCCAAGGCCACCCAACAACCTTACTGACGGCGAGGCCGATTCGATTTGCCGGTACGCTCGCTCGGTGCCCGAGATTCTCGAAGTCGAGTCGTATCGAGAGCTGGCCGGCCGCGTCGTCGGTTCGACGATCCGCCGGGGCTGGGCCGACGCCTACGCGGCGAAGAAACTCTCCTCTCCGTCGGCCTGGGCGCGCGCGGTCAAGGGGCTGCGGGTCGAGGGCACCTCGCGAAGGGGCAAGCTGCTCATACTCGAGACGAGCGGGGTGACGCTCGGCATGCGGTTCGGGATGACGGGCGTTCTTCTGATCGACGGCGACGCCGGGATCGACGGGCTCTTCTACGGGCCCCACTCGTTCAAACCGGAGTGGATCCGCGGCGGGCTCGAGTTCGACGACGGACGAAAGTTGATCCTCCACGATCCGCGTCGTCTCGGTCGGTTCGAGATCGATCCCGACCTCGACTCGATGGGACCGGACGCGCTCTCGCTCACCCGGCGCCAGTTCGACGAAGCGGTGCGAGTCACGCGAGGGGAGGGTCCCGCGATCAAGGCGCGCCTGCTCGATCAAGCGGTGGTGGCGGGGGTCGGGAACCTCTTGGGCGACGAGATGCTCTTCCGGGCGGGAATCGACCCCCGCACCCCGACTGGTTCCCTCAGTCCTCAACAGCGTGACAATCTCTATAAGGCCTTTAGGGACACGATGCGGACGCTCAAGCGTCGAGGGGGATCGCACCTCGGCGACCACATGGACGCGAGGTTTCCGGGAGCCACGTGCCCGTTGGACGGTGCGGCGATGCTGATCGACACCGTCGGTGGACGCACCACCTACTGGTGTTCCAAACACCAGGTCTAAAAATCTCCCAAATCGCCGTCTCACGTCCAGCGATTGGGTGAGAATGGTGGGATGCAGTCATTCGTCCAGAACTACGGTTACTTCGCCCTCATCGTCCTCTCCATCGTCGAGTCGGCGATGGCCCCGATCCCCTCGGAGGTCACCTTCGGCTTCGCCGGCGCGTTCTGCACGGTGGCCGTGGGTGGCAGTTCCCACTTCTCAGTGTGGGCCGTCATCCTCATCGGCACGATTGGCTCGCTCGTCGGCTCGATCATCGCCTACGAGGTCGGACGCACCGCGGGACGCACGATCGTCGACCGCTGGGGCAAGTGGATCCTGCTCACGCACAAGGACCTCGACGCAGCCGAGCGCTGGTTCGCCAAGTACGGCTCGATCTCGGTGCTGATCGGACGCGTCCTGCCGGTAGTGCGCAGCGCCATCTCGGTGCCCGCGGGGATCGCGGAGATGAAGCGCGGTCGCTTCATGGTGCTCACGACCATCGGTTCGCTCGCCTGGGTGTCGCTACTGACGGGGCTTGGCTACGCCGCCGGTTCCAACTGGCAGCACGTGAGTTCGGACTTCCACAAGGCCCAGACCCCGACGATCATCGTGATCGTCATCCTGCTGGCCTGGGGATTCTGGCACCGCCTGCGCACGGTGCGCCGCCACAACGCGAGTTAGGGTTCGCACCTCCGGCCAATTCTGGACCTGGTCCACCTGATGAATCGGTTCGAGCGGGATACTGTCAACTCCACTTCAAATGCCCATGACACAACCGTCGGTCACCAGGAACCCGAAGCCGGTAGCCGAGCACCTGTTGGTCTCGTATCCGCCACGGGCGTGGCGTTGAATTGCGGCCCGGCCGCTCTAGGGTTCCAGCGCGGCGAGGACTTTCGCGGCGTGTCCGTCGGCGCGCACCGCGTACCAGGCCTGTTCGATCCGTCCGGTGGGCCCGATGACGAACGTCGAACGGATGACCCCGAGCACCCGCTTGCCGTACATCATCTTCTCGCCGAAGGCGCCGTACTTCTCCATCGTCTTCTTGTCGGGGTCACTGAGCAGGTCGAAGCCCAAGCGGTACTTCTCGCGAAAGGCGACGTGCTTGGCGGCGCCATCGGGAGACACTCCGACAACCTTGACGCCGAGGCCCGTGAAGGACTTCAATCCGTCGTTGAACTGGCACGCCTCCTTGGTGCAGCCCGGCGTGTCGTCGGCGGGGTAGAAGTACAGCACAATGCGCTGGCCGGCGAAATCCTTCAACGCGACCTTCTTGCCGTCCTGGTTCTCCAACGTGAATGCCGGGGCCTTGGCGCCCACTTCTAGTCGTGCCACGCTCGCCTCCTGGAAATTTTGGTGAAATCACTGATTTGTCACTTAGACTAGGAGAGAAGCTCTAGGAATTGAGCTTGGGCCCACACTTACGAACGCCGGTTCCGGGTCCAACCGAGAAAAGACCGTTGTCCTGTGAGTAGTGAAATCAAGGAATCCGTGCCGTCGGCACAGGATTTGTACGCCACCAATAAGACCTTTTCCGAGCTGGGGGTGGCTGATCAACTGTGCGCCGTCTTGACCGCTCAGGGAATCACCACCGCCTTTCCGATCCAGGCTATGACCATTCACGACGCCCTCGCCGGGCGAGACATCTGTGGCAAGGCGAAGACCGGGTCCGGCAAGACCCTGGGTTTCGGGCTGCCGATGCTCCAGCGAATCGCCGACGGGGAGTCGTTCAAGGCCAAAGAGGGTGGGCCGGCTCGGCCGCGCGGACTCGTCTTGCTGCCGACTCGTGAACTCGCGGTCCAGGTCCACGAAGTCCTCGAACCGCTCGGCAAGGCTATGGGGCTGCACGTCAACGCCGTCTACGGCGGCGCCGACATCGAACGCCAGATCAAGTCCCTGCGCAAGGGCTGTGACGTCATCATCGCAACCCCCGGTCGACTCATCGACCTGGGCGACCGTGGCGAGGTGAACGTCGAGGGGCTTGACGTGCTCGTGCTCGACGAAGCCGACCGCATGGCCGACATGGGATTCATGCCCCAGGTCGAGTGGGTGCTGCGCCGCATCGCCGAACATCCGCATCAGACCCTGTTGTTCTCAGCCACCCTCGACGGCGCAGTCGATCGCTTGGTCAAGCGCTACCTGACCGACCCGGTCTTCCACGAGGTCGCGAGCGACACCCAGACCGTGTCGTTGATGGTGCACCACTTCCTCAACGTCCACCAGATGGACCGGATCAAGGTGGCCTCGACCATCTGCAACTCGCACGAGAAGACCATCATCTTCTGTCGCACCAAGCGCGGGGCCGACCGCCTGGTCGAGCAGTTGGCCAAGGAGGGCGTCAACGCCGCCGCCATCCACGGCGACCTGCGCCAGAGCCAACGCGAGAAGGCGCTAGCGGACTTCACGGCCGACCGGCTGCCGGTCTTGGTGGCGACCGACGTCGCCGCGCGCGGACTCGACATCAACGACGTCGACTGCGTCATGCACTTCGACCCGCCAGAGGACCACAAGGCCTACCTGCACCGATCGGGCCGCACCGCACGCGCGGGCAAGACCGGCGTCGTCGTCTCATTGCTGCTCTGGAACCAGATCATCGAAGCCGAGGTCATCATGCGCCGTCTGGGACTCAAGCGTCCGATCGTGGAGGTCTTCTCCAACGACGTGCACCTGAAGGACCTCGCGGCCTGGGATCCGACGAAGGAGGACTCCGTACTGTGAGCAAGAAGAAGATCCGCAAGAACAAGCTCCCAGTCTTCAAGTACGACGGCTCCATCAAGCGCGCCTTGGTGGTGGTGGCCCACCCTGACGACGTGGACTTCGGCGCCGCCGGTACCGTCGCCACATTGACCCGTCACGGAGTCGACGTGGCCTACTGCCTCGTCACCTCGGGTGACGCCGGCGGCGACGACTCGACGCATTCGAAGGAGGAGCGTTCGGAGATCCGCGAGGCCGAGCAGCGTGCCGCGGCGGCCGAGGTCGGGGTCTCCAACCTGACGTTCCTGCGCTGGCCCGACGGCCAGGTCGAGCCGACCTTGCTGCTTCGTCGCGAGATCGCCCGCGTCATCCGCCTCCATCGACCCGACCTCGTGATCACCCAGAGCCCCGAGCGCAACTGGGAGCGCATCTTCGCCAGTCACCCCGACCACCTCGCCGCCGGAGAGGCGACGATGCGCGCGGTCTACCCGGATGCGCGCAATCCGCACGCGTTCCCCGAGCTGCTCCACGAGGGCTGCGAGCCCCACACGGTGCCCCTCGTGTGGATGACCGGAGCGGCACCCACGATGGTGGTCGACATCTCGAAGCGGTTCTCCAACAAGATGGCCGCGCTCTCGAAGCACGAGAGCCAGGTGGGGGATCGCGCCGACCTGGAGAAGATGCTGCGTCGCTGGGCGCGAACGACAGCGAAGGTCGCCGGTCTCGGTAAGGGCCACCTCGCCGAGGGATTCCGGGTCGTCGTCACCAAGTAGTCCCCGTCGGTTCGCCGGTCGTAGGGTGACGATATGGGTTCGGACAGATCGAAGAACGAACGCACGCCGATCGGTGGTCGAGTCCGACCTCGCGGTCTCGCTCAGACCTTCTTCGGGCTCAGCCGCGCCAACTTTTCGAGCCAGCTGCTGGCCGGCGTGACGTTGCTCGCCATAGCCATCCCGGAGCAGCTCGCGACCTCGCAGTTGGCCTCGGTCCCCGCATTCACCGCGATGCTGGCCTTCATCGCGGCGTCGCTCGTCTTCTTCCTGATCGGATCGAACCCCATCATCTCGATCGGTGCCGATTCGACGATCGCGCCGCTGTTCGCGGTCGCCCTGCTTCGACTCGCTCCCGCGTCGTCGACCCTCTACCTGGAACTCGTCGGCGCGACCGCTGTCGTCGCCGGTCTGACGATCCTCGCCATCGGGCTGTTGAAACTGGGATGGATCGCCGACTTCATGTCGCTGCCGATCGTGGCCGGATTCCTCGGCGGGATCGGAGTGATCATCATCGTCCATCAGCTGCCCCGCGCCCTGGGAGTGCCGTCAGGCGGCGAAAACGTGATCAGTCGAGTCAACTCGATCGTCCACCATCTCGGCGCGGTCAGTGGTTGGTCGATGGGTATCGCGATCTTCACGCTGGTCCTGATGGTGGTCGGTGAGCGCGTCAACCCGAAACTCCCCTGGGCGTTGGGTGGTGTCTTCGTCGGCACTCTGCTCGCCGCCCTGATGTCACTGGCTCATCACGGGGTCATCGAACTCGGCACGGTCAGCGCGGGGCTGCCGACGTGGCGTCTCCACTGGTTGGGTGGACATCAGTGGGCGGTGGTGGTCACGACTTCCGTGACCCTCGTGATCGTCATCCTCAGTCAGACCGCGGCGACCGCGCGAACGTCGGCCGACGCCATCGGCGTCGCGGACGACCTCAGCCGGGACTTCGTCGGGGTCGGACTCGCGAACGTCGCCGCAGGTTTGGTAGGTGCGTTTCCGGTCAACGCCAGTCCGGCGCGAACGACCGTCACGAGTCTCGCCGGCGGTCGGACCAAGCTCGTCGGGCTGGTCGCGGCCCTTGGTGCGGTCATGTTGTCGCCATTGGCGAAGTACGCCCACATGATCCCGCTGGCGGCCCTGTCGGGGGTCCTCTTCTTCGTGGCCGGCCGACTGGTCAAGTTCTCCCAGTTCCGATCGATCTGGCGCACCAGTCGCGTCGAGTTCTCTCTCTCGATGGTTTCCGGCCTCGGGGTCGTGCTGTTGGGCGTCGAACAGGGTCTCGCCATCGCCGTGGGCCTCGCGATCCTCGATCAGACGTGGCAGTCGGCCCGGCCCCGAATGGTCGAACTGGGTCGCCGCAAGGGAACGACGAGCTGGGAGCCATTTGACGAGCACGCCATCGAACGGGTCGACCACGTCCTCGCGGTCCTGTTCGACAAGAACCTATTCTTCGCCAACGCCGGCATCTTCCGCCGCGAGATCCACGAGTTGATGGCCAAGTATCCCCACACCAAGCACGTGGTCATCGACGCCGTGGCGATGTCGGATATCGACTACACCGGACTCACCCGGCTCGATCAAGT
>Ga0075019_10002666_pt1 | contig 10179 bp, 11 predicted proteins | sample ColStrG_CSR_2013_FD_71473 | JGI IMG/M metagenome (GOLD analysis project Ga0075019, IMG submission 71473) | Freshwater sediment microbial communities in response to fracking from Pennsylvania, USA - Cold Stream Run_MetaG_CSR_2013 | ecosystem: Environmental > Aquatic > Freshwater > Creek >...
GGGATGACCTACGAAAAGCTCATTCAGCAAATGGATGAGAAGCTCCAGTTTCCGGGGCTGTCGAATACCTGGACAAGCCCGGTCGAAAACCGCCTAGACATGGAGTTGACTGGCATCAAGACGCCTCTGGGTATGAAGGTGCAGGGGCCGAACGTGGATGGCATTCAGCAGTTGGCTTCGCGGCTTCAGACCGTTCTCTCTGGACTCCCGCAGGTGCGATCCGTCTTTGCAGAAAAGGTCGCGCAGGGTTTTTATGTCAATGTCGAAGTCAAGCGAGAGGAGGCCGCACGCTACGGTCTCACGATAGCGGATGTGCAAACAGCGGTTTCATCAGGTATCGGCGGACAGAATATTGCAGAGAACATCGAAGGCCGAGAACGCTACCCAATCAATGTCCGCTATCAGAGGGACTTCCGCGACAATGTCGACAAGATGCGTGGGGTGCTGATCGGCACTCCATCCGGGACTCAGATTCCGCTGGGGCAAGTGGCGAAGATTTCCTTCACGCACGGTCCAGCCATGATCCGGGACGAAGATGGATCCCTAACCGGATACATCTACATCGATCTCAAGAACTCCGATTACGGAGGCTTCGTCGCACAGGCAAACAAACTCATTCACGACAAACTCGCATTGCCAGCAAATTACACCTTCCAATGGTCAGGAGAATATGAACTCGAATTACGCGCCAAGCAAAGATTGCAACTGATTCTGCCAGTGGTCTTCTTTGTGATCTTCCTGTTGCTGTATCTCGTCTTTCACTCAGTTGCGGAGGCGCTCGTTCTCATCTTCCCGACCATCTATGCGATGAGCGGAGGGTTGCTCCTACAATGGTTCCTTCACTACAACTTCAGCGTCGCCGTGGCGGTTGGGTACATTGCGCTGTTCGGCATTGCTGTTGAAACCGGCGTGGTCATGGTCGTTTATCTTCATGAAGCTCTCGAACACAAACTGCAAAGTGGAAAAACATTGACGAATGCAGATGTGGAAGAAGCGGCCATTGAAGGCGCTGTTCATCGTTTGCGGCCAAAGCTTATGACCGTCTGCGCCGTTCTCGCCAGCCTGGTTCCGATCCTCTGGGAATCCGGCATTGGCTCTGATGTGATGAAGCCGATTGCCGCGCCCATCGTCGGGGGCATGATTACGTCTACCGTACACGTCCTGATATTGGTCCCTGTCTTCTTCGTCATGATGAAGGAACGGGCATTGCGTAAAGGACACCTACAGGCACGGAATCACGACGCTGGCACCCGCGGTTGAGAGGTATCTGTCGTTGTGGATTCAGCAGCAGCCACAGCTCTCGCCGCGGAGAGCACGTCGTCCTTCGATTATTAGAATGGGCAACGCCAGGAGGGCTGCTGCTGAATCCACCCAGCCAATATGCCAGACAGCATTGATAGCCAGTCCCGCCAAGGTTATCGCCGCAAGATAGGCACAGGTGGCAGACTGTACCGCATCCGCAGCCAAGGCTCGGTTGTTTGTCCGTTGCGCGGTTCTACGCTTTGCCCAGGCAAGAATCGGCATCACGATGAGTGCAGCAATCGTGATGGCTATACCGCTGCAACTCGTCTCAGGCCTGACGCGGTATAGAAGTGAAAGAAGAGTCACGAGTGCGACTACTCCTGCAAGCACAAAGAGCAGGATTCCAGCCAACCGTGCGGCTCGGTCTTTGGTGAGTGGAAAGGATGGAAGAATCGCCAGCAGGACAACGATCGCGGACAGTAGCTCTACAAAGCTATCAGCGCCAAACGACAGCAGTGCAGGGCTGTGAGCTGAAATAGCTCCGTAAAGCGATACTCCGCACTCGGCCAGCATCCACGCCAGCGTGACGCCCTGAAGCCAAACAACCCCGCGCGCAGAACGAGGATGTGACGAGCAGGCCGCAGATTCGGCCATGACACGTCGTTCGGGCTGGATGAGCTGTGCCACAGCTAAGTTTACCCACTTCCTACGCCAGGACGGTATTCGTGCTTAGCTGCTCCTGTGCCAGCAACTGCAGAATGCGCCGCTTGATTTCATCGCGGGTCTGCCGTACCGAGTCGATCCCTTGCCCTTTGGGGTCCGGCAGCGGCCAGTCGTCACGCCTGAGACCGGGAACGTACGGGCATTCGTCGCCGCAACCCATCGTGACCAGCAACTCGGCATTCTGTGCCAACTCTGCTGTGAGCTTCTGCGGTTTCGCATTGCTGAGGTCGATTCCCACTTCGCGCATTACGTCCACAACTACAGGATGAACATGCTCGGCCGGTTGGGTTCCGGCAGAGACACCACGCGCCAATGCTGGGTCGGCGAACTGGTTGAAGAATGCAGCCGACATTTGCGAACGTCCTGCATTGTGAACGCAGGCAAAGATATAAGTACGCATACCTGGTTAGGCTCCTCTGCTAAGCATGATCTATCGATGCCCAATCTTGTCGATTTCCTTCTGTATGGCGAGTTGGCCCAAGGTCGAAAGAGGCAAAGACAGGAACAGGCTGATTCTCCGATCCAGAATGGAGAAGGTGTCACGAAAGGCGCGCTCTATTTCTGCTGGCGTGCCAACTGCGGCAGCAGGATCGGGCACTCCCCAGTGGGCCGTCAAGGGCTGTCCCGGCCAAACCGGGCAGATCTCTTTGGCAGCGTTGTCGCAGACGGTAAAGACGAAATGAAGCTGCGGCGCATCCGGTTTGGCGAATTCATCCCACGACTTGCTGTAGAAGCTTTCGGTGCTGAGCCCGGCAGCCTCAATTTGTTTGAGGGCTTCAGGGCGAACAATCCCTGCGGGATGGCTCCCGGCACTGAATGCGGTGAAGTTGCCGCGTCCTTTGCGATTCATGATCGCCTCGGCCATGATCGATCGTGCCGAGTTCCCAGTACAGAGAAACATGACGTTGTAGTGCCGTGTGGACATCGTTCAACTCTCCTCGCTCGGACGGTGCTTCACTTTGCCGGAGGGCAGCAGTTCGGCCCGCAGCAAGGTGCCTGCGCGGTCTCGGAGGGTTTGACAGCATAGACCTTGACGCTTGCCGCGGCTGCGTTGACGTCATACTTGGAAAGCAGGTCCGTTAAGTCCTGATGCAGACTCGCGGGCGTATCCGTCGAGCAGCAGGATGTGGTGGACTCGGAGTCCATAGAAGGCGAGCAGCAGCCAGCTTGGTTTTCTACCTTGGCATAGGCATTCAAATCTGCTCCGCTGTCCACGATCTTGACGTGTTCGAACCCCGCGGCACGCAGCCCATCCTGGTAGTCATTGATTAGAATCGCGCCGCCAATGCACCCGACATAGGCTGCCATGCTGGCCGCTACCTCCGGAGGCAGTTCGCTCTTTAGGGCAATGTCGCTCACAGCCAACCGGCCACCCGGTTTCAGCACTCTTGCAATTTCCCGGAAGACAGCGGGCTTGTCAGGAGCGAGATTGATGACGCAGTTGCTGATGACGCAGTCGACCGAAGCGTCCGGCAGCGGAATCTTATCGATGGTCGATAAATGGAACTCGACATTCTTGTAACCGCCTGCAATGGCGTTCGTGCGGGCTCGCTCAATCATCGCTGGAGTCATATCGATGCCGATCGCCTTGCCCTCAGGTCCGACTAGGGGAGAGGCGAGAAATACATCCAGGCCGCCACCGGAGCCGAGATCGACCACAATCTCACCCGGACGAATGGATGCGATCGCGGTAGGATTCCCGCAAGAGAGACCCATGTTGGCCTCGGCCGGTATCGAGGTCAGCTCCTCCGTGCTGTAGCCAAAAGCGTGGGCAACAGCCGTTACACCCGCGTCATCGCTGGACAGCGAACTCTCTGCCACCGCTCCGTACTTCGACTTCACCGATTCAAGTAGCTGCTCTGCCATGATGTCCTCCAGTCATATCTGTCAAAGCGACTATATTTCTTTCCTACACATTCGTCAATGCGAATATAATTCGCATCATGGCAGCGAAACAGGCATTCAACATCGAGCGGTTCTTTCAGGCACTTGGCGACAACACCCGCCTCCGTTTGCTCAATCTGATGGGTGATCAGGAAATCTGCGTCTGCTACTTTGTCGAGATTCTGGATCAACCTCAACCAAAGATCTCTCGTCACCTTGCATATCTGCGCAGTGCCGGCATCGTGGCTACGCGGCGAGATGGGAAGTGGATGCACTACCGGATCGTCATGCCACCCCACATCGGAGCCACTCAGATTCTTCAGCAGACTCTTGGTTGGCTGAAAGAAGATCGAGCGATGCAGGCTGACCGTGCACGGCTATCCAAGGCGTGCTGCACTCCCGCTAAGTTCGTCGCGCTTCAGGGCGCGCCACTTCCAATTCCTGTTGATCCAAGTACCGTTTCCGCGTCGAGGTAAGTCCATGTCCAGCACCCCCTATACCCAAGGCCAGGTCTGCGCGCCAATGCCGCGCAAGAAATTGTCCTTCCTCGACCGCTACCTAACCCTCTGGATATTCCTCGCCATGGCGATAGGTGTCGCGATCGGACACTTCGTACCCGGATCTGCCGCTTTTGTGCACAGCTTTCAATCTGGTACGACAAACATTCCCATTGCCATCGGACTGATCATCATGATGTACCCACCTCTGGCTAAGGTTCGGTACGAGAAACTTGGCGAGGTCTTCCGCAACCGCCGTGTCCTCGGCCTTTCGCTGGTTCAGAACTGGATCATTGGTCCGCTGCTCATGTTCGGCTTGGCACTGACGTTCCTTCACGGTGAGCCCGCGTACATGCGCGGCCTGATCCTGATCGGAATTGCCCGTTGCATCGCGATGGTATTGGTTTGGAATGAGTTGGCCGGTGGAGACACGGATTACGTTGCTGGGCTCGTTGCACTCAATAGCGTCTTCCAAGTCGTGTTCTACAGTCTTTATGCTTGGGTTTTCATCACGATCCTGCCGACTTGGTTCGGCTATCAGGGATCGGTGGTGAACATCAGCATCGGCCAAATCGCCCACAGCGTCTTTATCTACCTGGGAATTCCATTTCTCGCGGGTGCGCTGACTCGATTTGTCCTTGTACGCGTGAAAGGCGAGGAGTGGTACCGAACGCAATTCATTCCTAAGATCAGTCCCTTTACCTTGGTCGCGTTGCTGTTCACGATCTTGGTCATGTTTAGCCTCAAGGGGGACCTAATCGTCCGTCTTCCGTTCGACGTCCTGAAAATCGCGGTTCCGTTGGTGGTCTATTTCATCATCATGTTCCTTGTCAGCTTCTGGATGGGTAAGAAACTCGGCGCAGACTATGCACAGACGGCAACCCTCTCCTTCACCGCGGCCGGAAACAACTTTGAGTTGGCGATCGCTGTGGCTGTCGCGGTCTTTGGCCTGAACTCGGGTGAGGCGTTTGTGGGTGTGATTGGGCCGTTGGTTGAAGTGCCCGCCCTGATCGGCCTTGTCAACGTGGCGTTCTGGATGCGTAAGCGATACTTCAAATCGGCGGAGCCAGGGTTCGAGGTCCATCCCGTTGAGACCGCCCCATAGACATCTTCCACGGCATGAGTGTTGAAGCCGTCAGCGATCTAGACCTAAGTTATACGCCGCCACTCTCCAGCCCATGGGATCCGGTGCAGATGGCGACGTAAGCGTCGGAGAAGGCCCCGATTCAGCTCATGAGCGACTATGCCAGTTAATGAGGAAATTGGGCCACATGGCGACTCTTCGATAGGGCAACCCAGTCTTGCCAAGAATGGCGTGCTTCAGCGCCTGACTCTCCGCTTCGCTCCGAGCCAGGCGCTGGGTCTTTCAAGCCGCGATCTGACGTTTGCCAATCGCCGAATGCTTATTCCACATAAGCAGCCTCAAGTTCAAGGCCTGGGTGATCGAACGATGGTTTGCGGAGAACCTCGCACAGCCAGCGAGGCACGCGTTTGGTTACAACGCGACCGAGACCAAACGAGTAGCGAAGAGCGAAGCTGCTAACGCGAGGCGTGTGGCTTTCGGCTTCAATGCCGAGGAGCATAAGCGCATCGACAAAGCGATGCGCTACGACTCTCCCTTGCGCCAGAGCTTCTATCCTCTCGTTGAATGGGGTTGGACCCGCGATGCTTGCATCGACTACTTACTCCGAGCGCTCGGTGTGCTTTGGCAAAAAAGTGCATGTGTGCAGTGTCCCTTCAATGCTTTGAAGGACGATGCGCTGCGCCGGCATCAGCAGCACCCTGAGCAGGTCTCCGATGCGATGCTGCTCGAATACGTCAGCCTTGCTCTCAATCCGCGAGGAACGCTCTATCGCAACCAGTCGTTGATTGAGATCACTCGTGCGAACGGCAATCTCCGCGCGAGCACCAGCTATGAGGGCAAGCTTGAGACCATGCCGTGGGCGGTCTATCGCATTCGACGGATCTACCACGCCGCGAAGGCCACAGACGGCACTCTCATCGAAAGTAAGAAAGGCACCGCCATTCGGGCGGTGGAGCGATTGACGGAGGAGACCGACAGGACTGCGGCTCTCGCGCACCTGCAGTCGTTGATCGCGCCAACTGATGAGACGGTAGTGCTGCGCGAGATCCGATACGTCTATCGACAACGTTGTGCGGCGACTTATCCCACTCGGGAAGAGTTTCTAGTCGCGGCTCCTGCGGTTGTCGCGTCCAAGGCACGTTACGGATTGGAGTGGTTCGAGGAGCAGTGGAACCAGAGACAACAGGAACTGTTTCCCTTGGCCGCATGACGCCCAAGGCGTTTCGGTCGAGAGGTATCCCATGAAATTTGTATTGCACGATGGAGGCCGCGCCGCAGCCGGATATAAGGGCAGCACAGGCGATTGCGTAACCCGGTCCATCGCGATGGTGACGGGAAGGCCGTATCAGCAAATCTATAACGCTCTCAATGAGTTAGGTCGGTGTGAACGTATCAGCAAACGCAAGAAAAAGAGATCGAACAGCCGGACCCGGGTTTACCGGAAGAGCTATCAGAGATGCCTCGAATCGCTCGGCTGGAAGTGGACACCGACCATGGCAATCGGCTCGGGCTGCACGGTTCATCTGCGAGAGGAAGAGCTGCCGAAGGGACGGCTCCTCGTCAAAGTCTCGGGGCATCTCACCGCTGTTATTGACGGCGTCTTGCACGATACCCACGATTGCTCGCGACGCGGCACTCGCTGCGTCTATGGGTACTTCTCGAAACCGTAACAGTAAAGTTCAACGTCACAGATCACACAAGGAGAAACCGATGATCACCATCGATTCTTGCTCGACACAGGATGTGGACCGCCTTCTCGGTCTCGCGGACCAGTTTCTCGAGGACTGGGCGGAGGACGCGGTTCAAGAGGGCAAGTCCGACGAAGACTACGAGCAGCGCTCTGCCGAATGGTCCGTTGTCCGGCCGTTGTTAGTATCCGCTCCTACGCTGTTCCGCGCGTTGAAGGATATCGCTTCGTTGTGCCGCGGCTCCGCCGCGCCAATGGCGTTACATTGCGCGGAAATTGTTCGAAGCGCAACGGACGGTCTGGTGGGTGATGCAGGGACATCTCAGAACCCATCGGCACAGGCATCCGTCTCTGCCGAAAGCATCTATCTGGAAGCTTCGGGGAAAATCGTCGAATTCATCCGCTACACGGATCATGCAGGCGGATGGCCCGCCTTTGAGGTTCGGTTCACGGATGGTACGTTTCTATTCGTTGAACCGATCCCACGGATTCACCTTCAGGTGCGTTATCTAAGGACTCGCGAAGGAAACGTCGAGACACTCCGCGACGATGGAACCTCGTCGTGATGGTTTATTGCGACCTACTGTATGGCGACAGGTGCTCGCTTCCAATCCCCAAGATGACTCGGAAGATGAGGCACAAGCTACATTACTTGTGGGAGTCCCGCCAAAATGGCAACGCTCGATTTCGATGACGTACAAGAATGGGGACATAGGCTCAACGCCTATTTGTCGCCCCTCGTCCCGTTGACGTTCGCAACTGACACCATTCGTGAGGGAAAACCTGAGTTCGTGGAAGATGCTTCCGAAATCTTTTTTCTGGCGGTATATCCCGATAGAGCGGCTTTTACCTCAGCCGTTTCTGGATGGATCAAAGATCAGGTTGTCGCTGCATACCATGGTTCACGCCTTGCCGGTCCAGATATCGCAGCCATAACTGAGAATGGTCTGAAAACTCTTTGCGCAGAGCAAAGGCGAGAATGTCTCCGAAAGAAGCTTTCGCTCCATCCTGACTGGTCCGAGATTGCGCTCGACGACGCTTTGAATAAGCTCGGTCCTAGGCGATTTGCTGGAAATCGAGAAGGCCAAGTTCACGCGACGATCTCTCGCGGCGGGCTCATGAAAGGGTTTCCGCATTACCTGACCCACGGTTCGGAGTTTGATCAGCAGGTTGCCAAACTACTGTTTGGTGAGGGCGGGATGGCCCTCCTCGCGCGATTCGGGACGCCGGTTCTTGTAAAGCTTGCGGTACCGGGAGAGGAGGCGCTGACTGCAGCGAATCCATATTGGGATCTTTCCGACCTTCGAGAGAGCCCAAATCTCGTGAGGGAAATCATCCGGGTGTGGGCGTATTGGTTGGTCAATTCTGATTTGGAGGTAGGCAAGCTTGAATACGATTGTGGCTTGATCTTCAACCACGATATTTCACCGGCATGGGTTGTTTCCATCGAGGAGCTTGCAGATCGTTGACCACGTCTTCCGAAGAACGAGTTGTGAAGGGCTTCTGCTCTTCGGTCATTCCGGCAAGTTCACCTGGCGATACCAAATTGGAATGCCTTTATCGCGAAGCTTTCCCAGGAACTGGTCGGAGCATTCATCCAACTCGGCTTGGGACGCGATGTAAAGCGAGCGAATATTCTCATTGTCGGACCGATAGGCATACTCCAAGAGCTGCGGGAGCGCTTGCCGAATGGCGTGCCGAGCGAGCAAAGCTGGCTTTACCTCATAGAGATCGAACAATCCCTGAGTGGTTTTCACGACTAAATCGATCTTGCCTCCACTTCCGCTCGGTATCTCAGTTCCGAATGCAATGGTCTTGTCTTCGGCTTCGAGAAGTTTTCGCAATTCACGGGTGAGGGGCTTCGACTTGAGGTCTACATTTGTTTCCTCCTGAGCAGAGCGCGTCCGCATATCATCTTCGGGAAGCTCGAAGCGCTCCACAAAGGCGAGAGTCGAGGCTCCGCCAAAAAGTCTCTCTAACGTCTGAGGATGCCCCTCGATAAAGCGGTATACCGGCAGCAACTGGTCGAATGTTCTGAGCACAATATCTAGATCGATCCGGGACACAGGAACGGAGCGGCCGAAGAAGATGAAGTGATCTTGTAAGACTTCTTCGGGAGCGATGCGCCTGACGGCCGTATCTGGGGTTATCCGCCGGCCTTTATTCCAGACCCACATTCTCCATCCGAAGAAGAGTTCGGGCTCGGCAATAACCAATTCATTGAATCGTTCAATTTTCGGTGCAAGCTGACTGACGACGTCTTTCATGAACTGGCTTGGCTCCAGAGAAAACGCCAGCCCGAAGCGGAATCGATCGAGATCATGCTCGATCCCAATGTTGTATTGGACCTCCGAGCGGCCACCATAGTGATAGGCCCAGTCTTCCTTTTCGTTCACTCCTTTACTGGGAACATCGAAGATTGTCCGACGCATCTGCTGCTTGCCCGTGAACTCCGAGCGCAGCTCCTGCAGGCGTCCGACCTCATATTCGTTAGCGCGAAGATTGAGTGCGATTGCAATCTCCCGGATGGTCTTCATCTCCACTGAACGCTCCTTAGATACTGTCATCGCAGCAACCCGCCCAAACAAGAGGAGGCCACGGCCAAATTGAGACCGGGTACTAGCCAGGAAAGCCGATTGGCGTCGTTCCAACCATCGTAGCCTCTTACAGCCCGACCATCCTTCGCTTGCGCGATGCCTTCCTCGATCGCAGCTTATGCGGACACTCCTGAAAACCTGACAAGGACAATCCATGAAACCCTCCAAGCTCTATGAAGCGCTTCATGCGCTTATTGGCGAGCGTGTGCCCCTGCATATCTGGGGACCGTGCGGCGTCGGTAAATCACAGATCGTGGGCCAGGTCGCCGCCGACCTCGACTACGACTTCCTCGATGTGCGGGCGGTGCAGCTCGATCCAGTCGATCTACGCGGACTGCCTCGCATTGCCTCGGACCAGACCGAGTGGGTACCCCCGAAGTTTCTGCCGACGACCGGCAAGGGCATCTTGTTTCTCGATGAGTTGACCTCGGCTCCGCAGATGACACAGGCCGGCTGCTATCAGCT
>Ga0075019_10002668_pt1 | contig 10177 bp, 10 predicted proteins | sample ColStrG_CSR_2013_FD_71473 | JGI IMG/M metagenome (GOLD analysis project Ga0075019, IMG submission 71473) | Freshwater sediment microbial communities in response to fracking from Pennsylvania, USA - Cold Stream Run_MetaG_CSR_2013 | ecosystem: Environmental > Aquatic > Freshwater > Creek >...
GGTCTGCTGCTCGACGAAAAAGCCTACGACGAAGCGCTCGCGCTCCTGCCCAACGACGCCCCCGCTGCCCTGGCCGCCGAGGTGTCCGACCGCCGGGGTGACGTGTTGCTGGCCCAGGGCAAGGCTGCCGATGCGCGCAGCGCATACGCCAAGGCGCTTGAGCAAGTGGGCGCGCAAAATCCGCTGCGCGCGGTGATCCAGTCCAAGTTCGATGCCTTGCATGCGGCGGCGAGCTGAGATGGCGGCATCGCAATGCCCATTGCAAGAGGCTGCAAGCACTGCCGGGTCGGCCGGCGCGCGCCGCTGGGCGCCCGCGCTGCTGGCTGCCATCAGTCTGCTGGCCGCATGCGCATCATCGTCCGATAAAGCGCCCAAGCCTACGGCCCTCGTCCCCATCGCAGCGCCCATCACGCTGCAACGCGCCTGGGAAGTCGACCTGGGCGATTCCGAAGACACGTTCCTGCGTCCGGCAGTGCTGGAAAACGCCATCTACGCCGCGTCGCGCAAGGGCAAGCTGGTCCGTGTGGATCCGGTCAATGGCCGGGAGATCTGGCGCATCTCGGTAGACGACGGTATCGCGGCCGGGGTGGGCAGCGATGGCGTCACCGTCGCGGTGGCGGGCCCACGCGGCAATATTGTCGCGTTCAACGTCGAGGGCAAGCGCCTCTGGGAGGCCCAGGCCTCCAGCGACGTACTGGCGCCTCCGCTCGTGGGCCATGAAATGGTCATCGTCCGCTCGACGGATCAGCGGGTGGCAGCGTACGAAGCCAGTACCGGCAAGCGGCTCTGGGTCTTCCAGAAGCAGCAACCCGCGCTCACGCTGCGGGTCGAGACCGAACTCGCTTTTGCCGGCGACAGCGTACTGGTTGGGTTTCCCGGCGGGCGCCTGGCTGCCGTCGCCCTGGCCAATGGTGCTGGCCGCTGGGATGGCGGGGTTTCCGAACCCAAGGGAGCCACCGAGGTGGAGCGCCTTGCCGACGTGTTCGGCGTCCCCGCGATGGATGGCAACGACGTCTGCACGGCCTCCTACCAGGGCCGGATAACCTGTTTTGACAATCGCAACGGCGATCTGCGCTGGGCGCGCGAATTCTCCGCCGGTGCCGGTGTGGCGGTTTCCGCCAATGCCGTCATCGGAATCGATGCCAGTTCGCAGATCAACGCCTTCGCCCGGGAGACGGGGGCCGGTCTTTGGCAGACCGGGGCGCTGGCCTACCGGTCGCTGAGCAGCCCGGTCATCGTCGGCAAGTACGTGGCCGTGGGCGATTTCGATGGCATCATCCATTTCCTGGCCTTGCAGGACGGACGCCTGGCCGGGCGCTTTCAAGCCTCGGGCGGCCCGGTGATCAGCACGCCGCAACTGTGGAACGGTGGCGCCGTCTTCCAGACGGCGCGCGGCCGGCTTTTCCTGCTCAACGTGGCGGGCGGATGAACCCGCACCGGGCTGCAGCGTGAAGCCGGTCGTCGCCATCGTCGGCCGGCCCAATGTGGGCAAGTCGACGCTGTTCAACCGGCTGACGCGTACGCGCGCAGCCCTGGTGGCCGACGTGCCGGGCCTGACGCGCGACCGGCATTACGGCGACGGACGCATCGGTCCGGTGCCTTGCCTGGTCATCGATACCGGTGGTTTCGATCCGAGTGACGGCAGCGGCATGCAGCATGCCGTGAACCAGCAGGCCGAGCAGGCCATTGCCGAAAGCGATGTCCTGCTGTTCGTGCTCGATGCCCGCGCGGGTCTCACGGGCCACGATCGGCGCATCGCCGAGCGCCTGCGCGTGAGCGGCCGCCCCATCCTCACCGTGGTGAACAAGGCCGAGGGCTTGCAGCCCGCGGCCTTTGCCGAATTCTACGAACTGGGGCTGGGTGAACTGCATCCGGTGGCCGCGGCGCACGGGGAGGGCGTTGCCTCGCTGATGGACGAGGCGCTGGCGCCTTTCGTGGGTGCCCGCGACGACGATGCCGCGCAGGCGGTCGACGAGGCATCCCGGCCCCGCAACCGCGTCGCCATCGTCGGCCGGCCCAACGTGGGCAAGTCGACCCTGGTCAATGCCCTGCTAGGCGAAAACCGCATGATTGCCTTCGATGCTCCGGGAACCACCCGCGATGCGATCGAAGTCGAATTCACGTTTGCGGGCCAGAACTTCGTGCTCATCGATACTGCGGGCTTGCGGCGCAAGGGCAAGGTCTTCGAGTCGGTGGAGAAGTTCTCGGTCGTGAAGACCCTGCAGGCCATCGACCAGTCCAACGTGGTGGTGCTGCTGCTCGATGCAGCATCGGAAATCGCCGAACAGGACGCCCATATCGCGGGCTACATCCTGGAGAGCGGGCGTGCCCTGGTGATTGCGGTCAACAAGTGGGATGACCTCGATTCCGAACAGCGCGAACGTATTCGCCGGGAAATGGACCGCAAGCTGCATTTCCTGAGCTGGGCGCGGGTCCACCAGATCTCCGCCCTGCGCGGCATGGGCCTGGGCGCGCTCATGCGATCGGTATCGGCTGCGGAAAAAGCGGCCTTTTCCAAGCTGCCTACGCCCAAGCTCACGCGGGCACTCCGGGCGGCGGTCGAGCGTCAGGAACCGGCGCGTGCCGGCATGTCTCGCCCCAAGATGCGCTATGCGCACCAGGGTGGTTCGAACCCTCCGTTGATTATCGTGCACGGCAATTCCCTTGCACACGTGCAGGACAACTACCGCCGCTACCTTGAGGGTTGGTTCCGCAAGGAATTCGCTCTCGAGGGAACGCCGCTGCGCATCGAGTTTCGCAGCAGCACCAATCCGTTCATCGACGCACGCGAGCGTCCCGGCAAAGGTCGTGCTGGCAAATAACGCGCTTTTCCAGTAGATTGAATCGGCGGCCACGCCAGATTCGCCGGTATGTGGTGAACCAAACGCGGCCGATGCATGTCGTAATCCTTCGAAGGGCACTCTTGCCCTTGCCGAAGTTTCCGCCAATCTCGCGGAGTTGCCAGCAATGACCGGAGCCATCATGAGCAATAAGGGCCAACTTTTACAAGACCCGTTCCTGAACGCCTTGCGCAAGGAACACGTGCCGGTATCAATCTACCTGGTTAACGGCATCAAGCTGCAGGGCCAGATCGAATCGTTCGACCAGTATGTCGTCCTGTTGCGCAACACGGTGACGCAAATGGTCTACAAGCATGCGGTGTCCACCGTGGTGCCGGCGCGTCCCGTGAATCTGAGCACGGAGACCGAAACCTGAGCAGCCATCGGGAAGGTGGCGCCGATCCCGGCGCACGCGCTGCCTCCGGCGCGTCGGCGGTGAATGGCAAGCCGGCCGCATCCCGCGCCCTGCTGGTCCAGGTAGCGCTGCGCGGTGGGGCCTTCGACGCGGACGCCGAGCAGGAACTCGAGCAACTGGTGCTGAGCGCGGAGATGCAGCCGGTGGGCGTTGCCCATGCGCGCCGCGACCGGCCAGATCCGGCCTTCTATGTGGGCAGTGGCAAGGTCGAGGAACTGCGGGAAAAAGCCCGCGCCCTGGGCGCGGGTGCGCTGATCATCGATGTGCAGCTCTCGCCGGTCCAGCAGCGCAACCTCGAACGCGAACTCGCGATGCCCGTGCTCGACCGCACGGCCCTCATCCTCGATATCTTCTCGCGCCGCGCGCAAAGCCGCGAAGGCAAGCTCCAGGTCGAACTCGCGCAGCTGAACTATCTCTCCACCCGCCTCGTACGGGGCTGGACCCACCTGGAGCGACAGCGCGGCGGTATCGGCTTGCGGGGCGGACCGGGCGAAAAGCAGATCGAACTCGACCGGCGCATGATCGGCGTGCGGGTCAAGCAGTTGCGCGAAAAATTGCGGCTGCTGGAGCGGCAGCGCGGCACGCAGCGACGCGCCCGCCTGCGCGGCGGGGTCTACCGCGTGTCGCTGGTGGGTTACACCAACGCTGGCAAGTCCACGCTTTTCAACGCGCTCACGCGAGCTGGCGCGTACGCGGCCGATCAGCTCTTCGCCACGCTCGACACCACCTCGCGGCGCTGCTACGCCGCGCCGGGTGTGTCCTTCGTGCTGGCCGACACCGTCGGCTTCGTGCGCGACCTTCCCCACACGCTGGTCGAGGCGTTCCGCTCCACGCTGGATGAGACCGCGCACGCCGACCTGCTGCTGCACGTGATCGACGCTGCCAGCCCCGCCCGGGTCGAACAGGCGCAGGAGGTCGACGCCGTGCTCGAGGAGATCGGCGCCCAGGACGTGCCGCGGCTGCGCGTTTACAACAAGGTCGATCGGCTCGGTCGTCCGGGGTCTATCGTGCACGATGCCTGTGGTAGCATCGACGAGGTGTGGTTGAGTGCGCACTCGGGGGAGGGTGTGGGCTTGTTGCGCGAGGCGATCGCCGGGCGGATCGCCGAGAGGGATCGGGCCGGTGCGGCGCTTGAAGCACAGACCGCTGATACCGGCAGCACCTATCCTGAACCGTATCCGCCGCCGGACGAAGCCGGCTCCGGCATATCCGAGTCGGCTGCAGGCGACCACCACGTAAACCAACGGGAATTGCGCAACATCCTCGATGCCATCTGATCGCTCCCCGGACATGTCCATGAACGACCCACAATGGGGACGCAACGGCTCCGGAAATAATTCCGAAAGTCCGCGACCCTCGCGCCGTCCCTCTTCCTCCGACGGCCCGCCCGACCTCGATGAACTCTGGCGCGACTTCAACCAACGCCTGAGCCGCTTGTTCGGTGGCTCCGGCAACGGCGACGGCCCTTCCAGTGGTGGCTCGCCGCGCGACGCGCGCCAGGCCGGCATTGGCGTCCTGGTCGTACTGGGAGCCCTGTTCGCCATCTGGGCCTGCACGGGTTTCTACACGGTGCAGGAAGGTCAGGTTGGCGTGGTGTCCACGTTCGGCCGCTACAGCACCACGACGCCGGCGGGCCTGCAGTGGCGCGCTCCCTGGCCCATCCAGGCCCACGAAATCGTCGACGTGTATACGCAGCGTCGCGTCGAGGTCGGCATGCGGGGCGGTGAAGACCGCGTCAAGGAATCGCTCATGCTTACCGACGACGAAAACATCGTCGACCTGCAGTTCGAGGTGCAGTACCGGGTCAAGGACGGCGACGGTGCGCGCGACTACATTTACGGCAGCCGTTTCTCCCGCGATCAGCGCGATGGGGATTCGTCCGGCGTGGTCAAGCAGGTTGCCGAGTCGGCCATGCGCGAGGTCGTGGGCCGGCGCAAGATGGACGAGGTACTGTTTGGCTCCAAGCAGGAGATCGCCAGCGAAGTGCAGGCAGCCATGCAGGCCATGCTCGATCGCTACAAGACCGGTCTGGTCATTTCCGCGGTTGCCATCCAGAACGCCCAGCCGCCCAACGATGTGCAGGCCGCCTTCGACGATGCCACCAAGGCGGGCCAGGACCGCGAGCGCCAGATCAACGAAGGCCAGGCCTATGCCAACGATGTGGTGCCCAGGGCGCGCGGCAACGCAGCTCGGCTGACGCAGGAGTCCGAGGGTTACCGGGTGCGCGTCGTGGAAACCGCCGAAGGCGATGCCTCGCGTTTCCGTCAGGTCCTGGCCGAGTACTCCAAGGCGCCGGGCGTCACCCGCGAACGCATGTACCTCGACACCATGCAACAGATCTTCAGCAGCACCAACAAGCTGCTCATCGATACGCATAACAATTCGCAGCTGCTGTACCTGCCGCTGGACAAGCTCTTGCAGCAGGGCGCCACCAATGCCAGCGCGCTGGCCGCGCATCCCGCGCCGGGTGGTGCGACGGCGCCACCTGTCACGGGCGCCGATAACGGCGACCACGGCCGCGACAACGCGCGCAGCCGCGAGCGGGAAGGGCGGTGATCAGCATGAACCGTCTGATTGCCACCGTCGTCACCGTCCTGGTTGTTGCCGTCCTGCTGCGCATGTCGGTCTTCATCGTCGACCAGCGCCAGTCCGCCATCGTCTTCTCGTTTGGCGAGATCGAACGCGTGATCAATGAACCCGGCCTGCATTTCAAGTATCCGCCGCCCATCCAGAACGTCGAATTCGTCGACCGGCGCATCCTCACCATCGATTCGGCCACGCCCGATCGTGTGCAGACCTCCGAGAAAAAGAACCTGCTGATCGACTCTTTCGTCAAATGGCGCGTCACGGACGCCAAGGCCTACTGGGTCAGCTTCCAGGGCGGTGAGCGCGGGGCCGAAGAGCGCATGTCAACCCTGGTACGCGACGCCATGAACCAGGCGGTGAACAAGCGCACCGTCAGCGAGATCATTTCCCGCACCCGCGAAAAGGCCATGGAAGAGATCCGCGTGGCGGTACAGGATCGCGTCAAGGACCTTGGGGTCACCATCGTCGACGTGCGCCTTCGACACGTCGATTTCGTTCCCGAGATCATGACCACCGTTTACCAGCGCATGTCGGCCGAGCGCAAGCGGGTGGCCAACGAGGAGCGCGCGCAGGGTGCGGCCGAAGCCGAGAAGATCAAGGCCGATGCCGACCGGCAACGCGAGGTCCTGCTGGCCGAGGCCTATCGCGATGCGCAGCGCGTCAAGGGCGACGGCGACGCCAAGGCGGCCGCCATCTATTCCAAGGCGTTTGGCGCAAACCCCGAGTTCTACGCGTTCTACAGAAGCCTCGATGCCTACCGCCAGAGCTTCAAGAGCCCCACGGACACGGTCATCGTCGATCCGTCATCGGAATTCTTCCGCTACATGAAGAATTCCAATGGCGCCGGCGCGGCGCATTGACCCGCAACCGCCGCTGGGCCCGTCCCGTACCGCGCCACGCAGCGAATCCTGTCGCTTCATGCAGATCACATTCGTCGCCCTGGCCCTGATGCTCGTGTTGGAAGGCCTGGTGCCCTTTCTGTCGCCGTCGATGTGGCGTGGATTCACGCGACGCATCGGCGCGCTATCGGATGGACAAATCCGCTTCTTTGGCCTTGCGTCCATCCTGGTCGGTCTGGCTTTGCTCCTGATCGTCGACTGACGGTACGGCCCCGTACCGGACGCCCCCACCGTGGCCTACTGGCTCATTCCCGAAAACCTCTCGGATGCACTGCCCGAGGAGGCGCGCACCGTCGAGCGGCTGCGCCGCGAGCTGCTGGATCTGTATGCCAGTTATGGTTACGAGCTTGTCATTCCGCCCCTGCTCGAACACCTCGAATCGCTGTTGACCGGCACCGGCCACGATCTTGACCTGACCACGCTCAAGCTGGTCGACCAGCTGAGTGGCCGCACGCTGGGACTGCGCGCCGACACCACGCCGCAGGTTGCGCGCATCGACTCGCACATCCTCAATCGCAGCGGCGTGGCGCGTCTTTGCTATGCAGGGTCCACGCTGCACGCCCGTCCGGCCCACCCATTGGCAAGCCGCGAGCCCTTGCAGATCGGCGCGGAAATATACGGCGATGCCGACCCGGCCGCCGACCGCGAGGTGCTCGAACTCGCCGTCCGCTCGGCCCGGCTTATCGTGCAATCGGCCGCAGTGCCACCCCGCCCGGTGCAGGTGGATCTGGGGCACACCGGCGTTGTGCGCGCCTTGCTGGGCGAAGTGCCGGCGCGCGCTTCCGGGACCGAGGCGGTGCTGGCCGCGCTCACGGGCAAGGATCCGGCGGCCCTGCACATGGCCTGCGGCAGCCTTGCGCCGCGCACGCGGCAGGCCTTGCTTGATCTGCTGTCACTCAACGGTGGCCTGGATGTGCTGCAGCAGGCGCAACGGCAACTGCCGGGTTCGGCCGCGCTCGAGGCGGCGCTGGCGGAACTGGCGCTCCTGGCCGCGGGCTGCGCGGCCGATGCGCTCAGCATCGATCTGGCGGATCTGCACGGGTTTCGTTACCACACCGGAATCACGTTTGCGGTGTATGTTCCGGGTCTGTCGGTACCGTTGCTGCGTGGCGGGCGTTATGACGACATCGGTCTGGCATTCGGACGTGCGCGTCCCGCAACCGGATTCTCGCTGCTCGACCTGCGCGAGGCCGCGCGCCTGGCAAGCTTCGGACCGGTGCGCGCCATCTGCGCACCGCACGCCGGTCCCGATGGCCTCGAGGCCGCGGTCACGCAGCTGCGCGAACAGGGCGAGGTGGTTGTTCGGGCGGCGCCCGGCACCGAATCGGGTGTTGCCCTGACCATCGATCGCGCGCTGGTCTGGCAGGCCGGAGCGTGGGTACTGCAGCCGCGTGTCCCGCAGATTGCCGCGGGTGGCGGCAGTTGAACGAAGGCATCAATACGAACGAGCAGCTGGGAGCAGGGGACGGCCATGGCGCGTAATGTGGTGGTGGTGGGCACCCAGTGGGGTGATGAAGGCAAGGGCAAGATCGTGGACTGGCTCACGGATGAAGCCGACGGCGTCGTGCGCTTCCAGGGCGGTCACAATGCCGGCCACACACTGGTCATCGATGGGCGCAAGACCATCCTGCGACTCATTCCCTCGGGGATACTGCGCCCCACGACCGCCTGTTACATCGGCGCGGGCGTTGTACTGTCGCCGCAGGCCTTGCTGGCGGAAATCGACGAACTGGCCGCGGCGGGTGTCGACGTGGCCTCGCGCCTGGCTATCAGCGGCAGTTGCCCGCTCATCCTCGATTATCACGTCGCCGTCGACCGCGCGCGCGAAATCCGCAGGGGCAATGACAAGATCGGTACCACCGGACGGGGCATAGGACCCGCCTACGAAGACAAGGTGGCACGCCGCGCCGTGCGCGCGCAGGACCTCTTCGATCCATCCCGTTTCGAGGAGCGCGTGCGCGAAGCGCTCGACCTGCACAATTTCGTGCTGGCCCATTATCTCAAGGCCGCCACCGTCGATGCCCAGCAGGTCATCGATTCCACGCTGCTGCTGGCCGAGCGTATCCGGCCGATGATCACCGATGTCTCGCACCGCCTGCATCTGGCCATGCAGCGCGGCGACCGGCTGCTCTTCGAAGGTGCCCAGGGCACCTTGCTCGACGTCGACCATGGCACCTATCCCTTTGTCACGTCCAGCAATACGCTTGCGGGCGCCGCCGCCACGGGGGCTGGCGTGGCGCCCCAGCAATTGCACTATGTACTGGGCATCACCAAGGCCTATGCGACGCGGGTCGGTTCCGGCCCCTTCCCCACGGAATTGCTCGATGCAACCGGGGAGCGGCTGCGCGAGAAAGGCAACGAATTCGGTTCCGTGACCGGCCGGCCACGGCGCTGCGGATGGTTCGACGGGGCCGCCCTGCGCCGCTCGGTGCAACTCAATGGCACCACCGGTCTTTGCATCACCAAGCTGGACGTACTCGACGGGCTGCCAGTGGTTCGGCTCTGTACGGGCTATCGCCATGGCGATACGGTCAGCGACATCCTGCCGTTTGGTGCCGACGAAGTTGCCCGCTGTGAACCGGTCTACGAGGATTTTCCCGGCTGGAGCGAATCCACCTATGGCACGCGCGACTGGGATGCGCTGCCGCTGGGGGCACGCCAGTTCCTGCAACGCCTGGCCGAAGTCGCCGGAGTGCCCATCGATCTGGTATCGACGGGGCCAGAACGCGACCAGACCATCGTGTTGCGCCACCCGTTCTTAGCACCCCTGAGGTAGCACATGGGCGCCAATACCGATCAGCCACAAGGGGACGCCGAGCCCTCCGGTCACCTGCATGTGAACTGGGAGGAGTACTACGCGCTCATCGAACGCCTGGCGGTCATCATCTATGCCTCGGGCTACAAATTCGATTCACTCGTCTGTCTGGCGCGCGGCGGCATGCGCGCGGGTGACGTGCTCTCGCGCGTCTTCCAGGTGCCCCTGGCGATCCTTTCGACGAGTTCGTATCGCGGTGATGGCGGAACAGTGGCCGGTGAACTCGATATTGCCGATGCGGTGACCTCGACAGGTGGACCGCCGCGGGGCCGCTTGTTGGTGGTTGACGATCTGGTCGACAGCGGCAACACGCTGGGACAGGTGGGCGGACATCTGCGCCGCAGCTTCCCGCAGATCGAGGAGATCCGGATCGCGGTAATCTGGTTCAAGGCCTCATCCGTGGTCACGCCCGATTACTACGTGGAGCGCCTCGAGCACAACCCGTGGATACACCAGCCATTCGAGCGCTACGACATGGTGCGGCCGGAAGATCTGGTGAAGGCTGAGGCGGCGCGCAGACCGGCCGGCGCCTGAGCCCGGCGGGCGGCACCGCTTCCGTGCCGCCCGCCGGCCCCCACGCCTGCGTGGGCAGAGCTTGCGCAGGCGCGGCGTGGGTCAGAAG
>Ga0075019_10002669_pt1 | contig 10175 bp, 12 predicted proteins | sample ColStrG_CSR_2013_FD_71473 | JGI IMG/M metagenome (GOLD analysis project Ga0075019, IMG submission 71473) | Freshwater sediment microbial communities in response to fracking from Pennsylvania, USA - Cold Stream Run_MetaG_CSR_2013 | ecosystem: Environmental > Aquatic > Freshwater > Creek >...
ATGGATTGACCCGTGCGGTTGAGGTGGCGCTCGAGCGCATCGACGTGAGCGGACCAGAACCGGCGGAGCTGCGCCGTCCTGCGGAACGGCCGCATTCAATAGCGTGCCAGTTGGGTGAGTTGAATGAGGTTGCCGCAAGTGTCGTTCAGCATCGCAATAGTCGAGCCGGTCACGTCGGTGGGCGGCATCGTGAACTGGGCGCCGCGGGCATTGATCCGCTCGTAGTCGCCCTTGACGTCGTCGGTGAAGAACATGGCCGCGGGCTGGCCCTGTTGAAATATCGCCTGCTGAAACGCTTTGGCAGCGGGGTTGTCGTTCAGTGCCAGCTGCAGCTGAGTGCCGTCCGTCTCCTCGGCCGAGCCCACGGTCAGCCAGCGAAATGGGCCCTGCCTGAAATCGGCCTTCTTGGCAAAGCCCAGTACCTCTGTATAGAAGCGCAGGGCCTTGTCTTGGTCGTCCACGAATACGCTGGTCAATTTGATTTTCATTTCGTTTCTCCTTTGTCACGTTCGCGGTTGGGTCCGCGCCGTTTACTCCTGGTCTTCCCTTTCGTTGGTGTGGATTGATCCATGCGGTCGAGGTGGCGTTCGAGAGCATCTACGTGAGCGGACCAGAACCGACGGAACGGAGCCAGCCAGGCATCCACCTCCTGAAGTGGTTCAGGCTTCAGCCGGTAGAGGCGGCGCTGTGCGTCCACCGTGGATTCCACAAAACCGGCCTCGCGCAGCACTCGCAGGTGCTTTGACACGGTCGGCTGCGTCATGCGAAGCTGACGCTCGATTTCTCCCACCGACTGTTGTGACGAGACCAGGAGGCTCAATATCGCGCGGCGGTTCGGCTCTGCAATGACTTCGAACACCGATTCCACTCTCTTGATATACTCCATAAAGCATATGCGTGTCAAGGTATATGAAGGCAGGGGCCCAGGCAGCGGTTTCGGTGGGCGTGCGGGGATGCACAGTCTGATACGTTTTTGGCGGGCGCGATTCAGAGCACGGCGGCTTCCGCGTTCAGCGTCGCAGGAATCCCCAGCGTTTACCCAAACGGGCCAGAGTGGGCTGCGATGGGATCGGGGCAGTTAAACGGGATGTCGCGAGACGAGGGGGCCACTGTTCCCGGGGACCGGATGCTGCAATGCTGGCGACCGTCAAGTCGACAGAAGTCTCGGCTGAGGATTCCGGCGAAGCGGCTTCAGATTTTGTTCCACGGAACGGTTAGGTACGAGTCATACGGTCCCCCCGTGAATATGGTGTGCCAGCCGCGATGGACCAATCTGCGATGGCCAAAGGCAGGGTATCTCGCCGCATCGTGACCTTGGATCGTTAGCTGCAGAGAGGTTTCGGCCTCGAAGAGTGTCGCAGACGGCCAAACTTCAATTTCCAATGGGACAACGTCGCCGGCGCGAATCTTGTGAATGCGCGCATGACTGTGCCATGGACGGAGCGGCGTGCTGCGCAATGGGTCGAGCTCCCGGTGTGACGCACCCAGCCATCCCTTGGCAAAGCCGTCATGCTCATATCCGTTGTACCCGGAAAAGAAGACCTCGCTTCCGGAGGAATCGAGCTTTCGCAGAACCACGAACAGATCCAGATCATCGCCTTCGGGAGCGCTGACCCAGAGTTTCAACTGCATGCTGCCAATCAGCTCAATCGGCCGCTCGAACCGGCAAGAAAAGACCACTCTACCTCTCGACTCGCAGGCTCATACTGCACCTTGCCTTCCGACGCGACGGGTTCTCTTTGCAAGGTGCTAGTATTCGCGCAAAGATACAGCAGGACTGGTTGTACCGGCGAAGGTGGCCAACTCTCCTCACGGCGAACCTCATGCCGGTAGTAACCGCTCCGAATTTCCAGGCGTACCTTTGGCACCCGATCCATCCCGGTGTCGAAGTGGCCCGGTCTGGCGGCATCCATGTCAGTAATATCCTATCGCGGCGGGAGCACAAATCTCTCGCTCTGGCAGCTCCATCAGACACATCGAAGCATGCGCCTCCTGGCGGGTGAACACCAGTAGATGGATGACCAGTTGGTAGCCCTTTCAGCTTCCGGATCGCATAAACCGCTCTGGTTCAAATTGCGGCAGGCTGCAGAGATGGCTGCGGTCAACCGCCGGCATATGCTCCAAGATCTCACTCCGGGCCGCGAGGGTTGGCTTCGATTAATTGCTCCCGGACTCCACGTGGATCTTAGAGCCGCTGCGCCTCCGCGGAGCCTCGCTTGGGGCGCCGGACGGCCCTGACCTTCCCGCTTTTTCCTCCTCCGCAGAAGAACCGATCGCCGCCATCGGACTCGAGCCCGGACACACCCATGCCGGGCGGCATATCGAGTCTCTCCAGGACCTTTCCCGTTCCGGGATCGACTCGCCTCACATCGCTCTCCGCCCCTTCCCAGGTCGCGTGCCAGAGCTCGCCGTCGACCCACGTGACTCCGGTGACGAAGCGGTTGGATTCGATGATCCGAAGGATCGCCCCTGTTTCGGGATCGACTTGATGGATCTTCCGGCCCCGATAATGGCCGACCCAGAGCGTCCCTTCGGCCCAAGCCAGCCCCGAGTCACCGCCGCCGCCGGGCGCCGGGATCGTGGCGAGCACACGGCCGGTCTTCGGATCGATCTTCTGGATGCGATCCTCGGCGAGCTGAAACAGGTGCTGGCCGTCGAAGGCGGTTCCTGCATGTGCGGCGACATCGATGGAGCGCCGCATCTCTCCGCTCGCAGGATCGAACGCGTTCAGTGAGTCTCCGGCTGCAAACCAGACTTGCTGGCCGTCATACGTGACGCCATGGACTTGTTCGATACCCGGAAAGGGTCCGTACTCACGGACAATCTCAGCGTTTGAGTGCTGCATGTTTCCACGTTAATCAATTGGCAGAGGAGCGGGGAGTAACAAAGTTGTCGTGAATCCCGGTACCGGCGGGGTCAGCCAACGGCGAGCCCGCGCGCGGCCGAACGACTGCACCTTGCCCGCTGCCGCAAGCGAGTCGAGCGCCCGCTGTACGGTGCGCTGGCTGGTTCCCAGCGCCAGCGCAAGCGCGGAGCTCGACCAGGATTCACCGTCGGCAAGGAAAGCGAGCACCGCTGCATGCTCATCCTCGACAGGCCGCACCAGCACGACCACCTCGCGCGCGCGACGCGGCGCCAGCGCAAACCCCCGCGTCGTCGCGTGAATGTCGGCCAGCGTCCGCAGCGACCTGCGAAGCCGGCCGATCTCGACTCGCAAGCGCGCGCGATGGGATTCATCGGCGAGTCTCGCTCCGAATGCCCGGCCAAGCAGCAGGTCCCGCGGAACGTCTCCGGGCCACGCTTCGCCTAGCGCTCGTGCCAGCGCGAACAACACCGGACGCGTCGCCAACGAGATCGCCGTGCCGCCATGGTGTACGACGTTCCGGCTGGCATCCACCACGAATGCGTCCGACGCCAGCAGAGCTTCGACTTCCCCGAGCAGAACGAGACGCTCCCCGCCACCGGCAATCAGGCGCGCAGCGGGGGTATTCAAGATGCGCGATGCGCTTTCGACCTCCGCCACGAGCGCCGGGATGCCTGCCTGTCGCGCGGCCTGCTCAGCCCGAGCGAGCGCTACGCGGGCCGTCTCGGTTTGGAGACGCCGCATCGCGATGCCCGCAACCACCAGTTGGTGAGCGGCCCTGGACGCGGGCGGAAAAGGCGTGGGGTCGAGATCGGCCAGCGCCCGCTCGGCCTCGTCGAGCCGCCCCATCAGGAGGAGGCGCCGGACTTCGAGGTAGCGGGCATGCGCAGCGTTGACGCGGTCGCCGTGCGCTTCGAGCGTCGCGCGCGCCGCGTCGAGGGTCTTCGCCGTCCAGCCCAGATCGCGCGAGGCGAGCGCGATCTCGGCCTCCGCGACGACGCACCTCGCGCGCGCCACCGCCTCGTTCGGACCGAAGGCGCGCGCCGCACTCCGCAGCAGCGCCTTGGCTCGAACCAGATCGCCCAACTGCGCCATAACGATGCCTCGGAGAGCGAGCGCAGGCGCGTCATCGCGCAGGGCGACCCGCTTCAACGCGCCGAGCAGATCACCCGCCGCGAGTGCGCGTGCCGCAGCCGTGATCAGCGAATCCATCGGAATCCCGCCACACTTGTCACTCCCATCATCTCAACATCCGGCGTTAAGTTTAACTCGTGGCTGACAACCACCGAATTGTAGCGAAGGAGGGAGAAAGAAGTATGGCAACAAACAAAAAGAGAGACACCGAACACGGAAAAGGGCATCTCGTGATGAACACACCCCCGATCGTGTCGCAGCAGGAGTGGGAGGCTGCGCACCAGCAGCTCCTCGCGAAGGAGAAGGCCTTGACCCGCCCCCGTGACGCGCTGGCCGCCTTACGCCGGCGGATGCCTTGGCTGGCTGTGGACAAGAAGTACGAGTTCCACGGACCTAAGGGCAAGGTAAGCCTGCTCGATTTGTTCGAGGGCCGCCGTCAGTTGATCGTCTATCGAGCCTTTTTCGAGCCCGGGGTGTTCGGCTGGCCCGAGCATGCCTGCCGCGGCTGCTCCCTGGGCGCCGATCAGGTGGCCCACCTGGCCCATCTGAACGCCCGCGACACCACCCTCGCCTACGCCTCACGCGCACCGCAGGCGGACATCGCGCGCCTGAAGGCGCGGATGGGCTGGGAGATGCCCTGGTACACCATCACCGACGGCTTCGACGCGGACTTCGGCGTCGATGAATGGCACGGCCACAACGTGTTCTTCCGCGACGGCGAGCGGGTGTTCCGCACCTACTTCATCAACGGCCGCGGCGACGAGGCGATGGGGACCACCTGGAGCTACCTCGACATCACGCCGCTCGGCCGTCAGGAGAATTGGGAGGACTCGCCAGAGGGTTACCCCCAGACCCCGCCGTACAAGTGGTGGAACTGGCACGACAACTACGACGCCGAGGCCGCGCCTAACCCGAAGTGGGTCCAGGTGTCCGGCGCTGGAGAAGCCGCCTTCCGAAAGCGCGACGCAGAGGCGGAAGCATGATGACCGAGGTTAGCAAGCGAGAGAACCATGACAGACTTCATGAGAGATGAACTTGGAGCACCTAAGGTAGTCTATCGGAGCACCTTCCACGCCGGGTATTCGGACGACCTGGGAACGGAGACAACATCATGACTCCCATTACTTCCCTCGCCAACAATTTTGAGCCCCATGTCTGCCGCAGCGTGGATACTGGCGTGGCTTCCCATCGTGACTTCGTCGGTGTCTCCGCGTTGCTCTTCGCCACTAACGCGGCACTGACAATTGTCAGGTGCGGACCCATGTCGGCGATGGGAGGAATGCCGATGCCCGGCGGTTGGATGATGTCGATGGCGTGGATGCGGATGCCCGGGCAGACGTGGCTCGCCGCCGCGGCGTCTTTCCTCGCGATGTGGATCGTGATGATGGCGGCGATGATGCTGCCATCCCTGGCACCTACGTTGTGGCGCTACCGTGAGGCCGTAGGCAGGGCCGGCGAAACACGACTGGGCCGGCTGACCGCGCTGGTGGGCGTTGCGTACTTCTTGGTGTGGACCGTATTCGGAATTGCCGTCTATCCGGCGGGCGTTGCCCTGGCGGCGGTCGAGATGCGGCACCGGGCGCTGGCGGGCGCCGTTCCTATGGCGGCGGGGATGGTGGTGCTGATGGCCGGTGGGTTCCAATTCGCTTCGTGGAAGGCACATCACCTTGCGTGTTGCCGGGAGGCGCCGGGGCGCGGCCGTACGCTGCCGGCGGATGCCGCCACCGCCTGGAGTCTCGGCCTGCGCCTGGGCCTCCATTGCAGCTTCGGCTGTGCCGGCCTGACGGCGATCCTCCTGGTCATCGGGGTGATGGACTTGCGCGCGATGGCAGTCATCACGGCGGCCATCACCGCCGAACGCGTCGCACCGGGCGGTGAGCGCATGGCGCGAGCCATCGGGGCTGTCGCCTCCGGAACAGGGTTGTTTCTGATCGCACGAGCAGCCGGGCTCGCGTGACGCCAAACCAAAATCAGCAGAGAGCATACAAATATCGAAAAGGAACGTGTATGAACATTACGAATAAGACTGTCATGATTACCGGGGCCAACCGAGGGATCGGTCGGGCACTCGTCAATGAAGCACTGAGACGGGGAGCGAAGAGGGTATATGCGGGAACGCGCGGTGAACTCGAACACGCCGACCCACGCGTGACGCCCCTGGCGCTGGACGTGACCAGCGTTTCGCAGGCGGAGCGGGCGGCCCGTGAGGTCGACACCCTCGATGTCCTCATCAACAATGCCGGCATCGCGCTCTACGACGACCTGACCAATCTCGATTCGATCGAGCAGCAACTGGCCGTCAATCTCTTTGGCACGTTGCAGGTGACGCGCGCTTTTCTGCCGCTGCTCAAGCGCTCCAAAGGCGCCATCGTTAACAACCTGTCCCTCGTGGCGCTTGCCCCCTTGCCCATGGTCCCCGGCTATTCGATTTCGAAGGCAGCGGCGTCCAACATGACGCAATCACTGAGGGCGATGCTGGCGGGCGAGAGCGTAACGGTCCACGGCGTATTCCTGGGCCCTGTTGACACCGATATGACCCGAGGATTCGAGATACCGAAGGCCTCACCCGAGTCGGTATCGCAGGGAATCTTCGATGGGTTAGAGGGAAACGAAGAGGATATCTTCCCCGATCCCGCTTCCCGGTCCATTGCGGAGGGCTGGCGCAGCGGTGTAGCCAAAGCGTTCGAACGCCAGTACGCAAGCTTCGTGCCGGAGAGCGCAGCGGTTCTTGAGTAAGTTGGGCAACGAGCGACAGAAACGACAAGAGGAGCGAATCGTGAAACACCAGAACTTCACCACCACCTTTTCGGTTGACCAAACTCCACAGGAAGCCTTCGCTGCCATCAACAACGTTCGTGGATGGTGGTCAGGACAAATCGAGGGCGACACCGACAAACCCGGCGTCGAATTCACGTACCGTTACCAGGATGTGCACCGGTCCACGCAACGGATCACGGAATTCACTCCCGGCAAGAAAGTGATTTGGCACGTGGTAGACAGCGACCTCAGCTTTCTGAAAAACAGAAGCGAGTGGAACGGCTCGGACATTATTTTCGAGATCTCCGAGAAGGAGGGCAAAACGGAGGTCCGGTTTATACACATGGGTCTGGTACCCGAATTTGAATGCTATGGTAGCTGCTCGAACGCGTGGGGCATGCTCATTAACGGCAATTTGCGCCAGCTGATTACCACGGGTAAGAGACAGCCAGACGCGTTCGCATAGAAGAGCAGGAAGAAGAGGATCGGGGCAAGGGTGCACGCGTGCCGCTCGCAAGCGCTGGACCCTCACGTCTTCTCGTCCGCCAATTCAACAGGCGGCTTTCGAGCGCGCATGTCCCCGAGGCGGCGCATCGGAGACATGGTGCAGATGCGCCAAGGCGAAATCTGATCGGATGCCAGACGGAGTTTCAACGGAAGTAACCCACATGGCCCTCAGTGGTTGCTACTGGTTGAATCCTTGGGCCGGGTTTGGCGATCTATGGATCTATGACGAATGCAAAAAAGATCGCTCTGATCACTGGAGCAAATAAAGGGCTGGGATTCGAGATGGCGCGGCAATTGGGGCAGGCGGGCGTTAGGGTGCTGCTGGCGGCACGTGATCCGCAAAAAGGTGAAACTGCAGCCGCGAAACTCCGGGGCGAGAGGCTGGATGCCGAGTTCCTGAGGCTCGACGTTACCAACAAAAGAGATCATGAAGCGGCATCCGCGTTTCTGGAAGAGAAGTTCGGACGGCTGGATATTCTGATCAATAACGCGGGTATTTCAGCGGAAGCTTTGGGCAGCGGGAGGGTCAGCAAGACTACCGGGGATGCGATTCACCGGACATTCGACACGAACTTTTTTGCGCCGGTGGCGCTGACACAGGTGCTGCTCCCGCTGCTCAAGAAGAGCGATGCGGGACGGATTGTGAATATGTCGAGTATTTTAGGGTCGCAAACGCTGCATTCGGACCCAAAGAGCCCTATCTATGATTTCAAGTCGTTCTCGTATGATGCTTCGAAGGCGGCGCTGAATTCATTCACCATACACCTGGCGCACGAGTTGAAAGATACGAAGATCAAAGTGAATTCCGCGCATCCAGGTTGGGTGAAGACCGACATGGGCACCGATGCCGCTCCGATGGAGATTCCGGAAGGGGCGAAGACTGGCGTCTCACTTGCGCTTCTGGGCGATGACGGGCCGACCGGCGGGTTTTTTCATTTGGGCAAGCCGGTGCCATGGTGAGAACCGGCCTCAATACCGGCGTTCGCGCGGGTGCCACCGGAGCCGCTAAGGCCTGCCAGCGTCGGCGGTTTCCAGCCGCCCAGCGCCGCTTCCAGCCAGCTTGTTACGGCCAGCGCAATATCCTCCCGCCAGGGCGGGGCAACCACCTGGACCGCAATCGGCAGGCCCTTCTCCGATTCCCCACAGCGGACCACGGCCGCCGGCCAGCCTGTCAAGTTGTATGCCATCGTATGGCTGAAGCCCCGGAAGTTCTCGTCTAACGTCGAGGCGCCGTGCGGCAGCGCCGGCTGGGGATAGGCCGGGCACAAGATGACATCGTACCGGCGCAGGAAGGCGAACATCTCGGCGCGGTACTGGTTCAGTTCGGCCCAATAGCCGGCAAAACCCGCGACATCGGTGCGGTAGCCGCGGAGTTTTTCCAGCCAGCCGGAGAGCAGCGGATGGACGGTGGTGGAGCCGATGCCATCCAGGTACTGCCACAACCCATCGCCCCCATCGGCGCCGAGAAACATCATCTCCAGGTCGTAGGCCTGGGCCAGACAGGCTGGCCGATCCTCCGCCACAAGCACAACGGTGCTGGCCAGGCTGGCGGCTGCGGCGCGAACCACGCGAGCCACATCGGGGCCGGCCGGAGCGATGCCGTTGTCGGTGTAGAACGCCACGCGAAGTTTGCTCCAGTCTGCCCCAACCGGCGCGCCCAGCGGCATGCCGATGCAGGTTGGGTCGCGGCCGTCTGAGCCCGCCAGCAGCGGCATCAAGGTGTGCAGGTCCTCGACGCGCCGCGCCATGGGCCCAATCTGCCAGAGCGCTTCGATCCAGCCGCCGGCGGGCGGGAAATGGCCGGTGCGCGGCAGCCGCCCCGAGGTCGGCTTGATGCCGGCGATCCCACAGAACGCGGCCGGCAAGCGGACGCTGCCCGCGGCATCGCTGCCGAGGCCCATGGGCGAACCGCATGCGGCGATCAAAGCGGCCTCACCACCGCTGCTGCCGCCCGAGGTGCGCGAGAGGTCGTACGGGTTATTGGTGGCGCCGAACAACAGGTTGTCGCTTTCAAAGGCGAACAGTAGATCGGGAAGGTTCGTCCGGGCGATGGGGATGGCTCCGGCCGCGCGCAACCGCGCCACCAGCGTGGCATCTTCAGTGGAGGGCGGGGCCGCCTGCCGCCCCAGCGTGCCGGCGGTACAGACGCGGCCCGCTAATTCGATGGAGTCCTTCACGCTGAAAGGAACTCCATGCAGGGGGCCGCCGGGCGCCGTGGCATCCGCCGCGCGCGCCTCGGCCAGGGCGCTGTCCGCAAACACTTCGATGACGGCGTGGATCGCCGGATTGACCTTCTGGATTTGGTCTAGATGCGCCTGGACCAGTTCCAGCGAGGAAACCTGGCGCGCGCGAATCAGCCGGGCCTGCTGAGTTGCCGAAAGCGAGAGAAGCTGCATGGCGTGGGTTGGGTCCGTTAGTTGCTGGGCTTGTCCTTGGGAGGTGCGTAGGCGTAGAAATCGTCGCGGAACCGCCGCGTGTAGTCGTCCAACAGGTGCCGTACGCGCTCCTGATCCGGCGACTTTACGATCAGGCCGGCATGGTGATCCTGGCTCATCCGCCAGACGATTTCGGGGTCGTGATACGCCGACGTGTCAGGCTGCGGCTGCCGGGCTAATGAGATCAGCAGCGCCGCATAATCCTGCCGGGGCTCCGGCGGCTCGTAGGCCGTTTTCCCGCCGGCCACTTCCAGCTTGGCCCACTCGGCCCACAGGTTTAAGCCGGTGGCGGCTTCCACGAGTTCCACGATATGCGCACCGCCTACGCGCGCCGAGGTTTCCAGAAAATAGATGCGGCCGTCCGCAGCGGCCTTGATGAACTCGGTGTGCGAAATGCCGCGCACCATGCCGAGCGCCTCCATCACGCGCCCATTCTCGGCCAGCAGCCGCTTGGCATCTTCCGACTCACGCCCCAGAAT
>Ga0075019_10002670_pt1 | contig 10173 bp, 7 predicted proteins | sample ColStrG_CSR_2013_FD_71473 | JGI IMG/M metagenome (GOLD analysis project Ga0075019, IMG submission 71473) | Freshwater sediment microbial communities in response to fracking from Pennsylvania, USA - Cold Stream Run_MetaG_CSR_2013 | ecosystem: Environmental > Aquatic > Freshwater > Creek >...
TGCTGGAGGAGGTCGGCATTTCCGACCCCGCCCGGCGCATCGACCAGCGGCCCTTCGAGCTCTCGGGCGGGATGTGCCAGCGGGTGATGATCGCCGCCGCCTTGATCGGCCGGCCGCAGCTTTTGCTGGCCGACGAGCCGACCACGGCCTTGGATGTCACCATCCAGGCGCAGATCCTCGAGCTGCTCCGTCAACTGGCACGCGAGCGCGGCACCGCGGTGGTGCTGATCACCCATGACATGGGCGTGGTGGCCGATATCGCCGATCGGGTGGCGGTGATGTATGCCGGGCGGATCGCGGAGATGGGCCCGGTCGATCAGGTTTTCGCAAGCCCGGGGCACCCCTACACCAAGCTGCTGCTGGCCTCGATCCCGCGCCTGTCGTATGTGCCGAAATCCGCGCTCGCGGTGATTCCAGGCCGTGTGCCGACGCCCGCCGAATTTGGCCCCGGCTGCCGTTTCGCCGGCCGCTGCCCCTTGGTCGACGAGCGCTGCGAAGCTGAAACGCCGCCTTTGCGCGACATCGGTGCCGCCCGGGCCTCGGCCTGCTGGCGCTGGGATGCCGTGGCATGACCCCGGCACTGCGGCTGACCGGGCTTGCCGTGCATTTTCCCGGCAAGGGAAGCCCGGTGCGGGCGGTGGACGGCGTGTCCTTCGACATCGCGCCGGGAGAGACCCTCGGCCTGGTGGGCGAGTCGGGCTGCGGCAAGACCACCTTGTCCAACGCCGTGGTGGGGCTGGTGCCGGCCACCTCCGGCAGCGTGCAGCTCGCGGGCCAGGAGATCGTCGGCGCCGACCGCACCCGGCTGCGCGCCGCCCGCGCCCAGGTGCAGATGGTGTTCCAGGACCCCGCGACCTCGCTGAACCCGCGCATGCGCATCGGCGATGCGGTGGGCGAGGCGCTGCTGGTGCGCGGCCTTGCCGGCGGTGCCGAACTCCGCGCCCGGGTGGCCGAACTGCTGGAGGAGGTCGGCCTGCGTCCGGATCACGCGCGGCGCTTTCCACATGAATTCTCCGGCGGCCAGCGCCAGCGGGTGGTGATCGCCCGCGCACTGGCGCTGCGGCCTGCCCTGCTGGTCTGCGACGAACCGGTCAGCGCGCTCGACGTTTCGGTGCGCGCGCAGATCCTCAACCTGTTGGTGGATCTGCAGTCCCGCCACCACATGGCCAGCCTGTTCGTCTCCCACGACCTGGCCGTCGTGCGCCATGTCTGCGACCGGGTGGCGGTGATGTATCTGGGCCGGCTGGTGGAACTCGCCCCGGCCGCCACGCTTTATGCGGCCCCGCTGCATCCCTACACCAAGGCGCTGCTGGCCGCCGTGCCCGAGCCCGACCCCGCCGCCCAGCGCGCCAAAGCCCGGGTGCCGCTGCAAGGTGAAATTCCCAGCCCGGCCAACCCGCCGAGCGGCTGTCGGTTTCACACACGGTGCCCGGTGGCGGTCGCGAGGTGTCGATCCGACGAGCCGGAATGGCGGCTGCTCGGTGCGACACTGGTTGCGTGTCATCTGGCCTGATCGGCGGCGGCGGTCTTGGCGATGATCAATTCGAAGCTGTCACGGTCAATGCCGGAAAGCTGGTTCTCCGCAAAGTAACGACGAACCCGCGTAAGCGACTGGCCTTTGATGGCGCAAGGCAAATTGTCGCGAATGCTCTGGCGCAGCGCAACAAGACCGTCCTTCTCCTCCTGGCTGGCCTTGTCGCCCTTGGCGAGGATCGCGCTGACCTGGCGACTGGCCACGACAGCCTTGCCCAGTGCAATCCGGCCGAAGGGATCGACCTCATTGCCGGGCACCGGCGGGTAGTATTTCGTCAACACCTGGCTCGCCGCTGCCGCATCGTCGCCGTCGAGAAGCAGCGTGACGGTGTCGGCAATGATGGCGGAACGCAGCTGCGCGTCGATGGCGGGACCGCCACCCGGCATTGCCTCGTTCGCGTCGATCATCCTGCGCGCGGTATCAAGCAGCCTGCGGGCGACACGCTTCTGATCGACCTTGATCATCACCCGGGCCGCCTCAAGCAAGACTTCAAGTTTCTGCTGCGGTGAAAACTCCGAAAGCCGGAGTATCAGCCGATCGTATCCTTCCGCAGCACTACCATAATCATTCAGAATAGCCTTCGCCCGCGCCCAGGCGCGGATCCTGTTCAGGTCGCTGAGACCTGCCAGAGGCACGCCGCCAACCCGCCAAGCGAGAATGACCTCCTGCGGCGTGGGCGTATCCTCATCGGCTGGAACAATGGAGATGCGTCCCGCAAGCACCTCCTTGAATGCGTCGATGCTGTTGATGCTGTCGATATCATCCGGAGTCGCTGCCCCGATCTCCTCGTCTGCCTCGGCCAACAGGCGTGCGACCACCAATTGCGTGTAAAGATAGAGGTAAAGAAATCCGATCACGAAGGCGGTGATGCCTGATATCATCAGGATCGACGGACCATCCGCATTCTTCGTGAAGATGGACTTCGCAAGGTTATTCGATATTTCGGCAAAATCGCCGGCGATTTGTCTCGCCTCGACCAAACCCAAACCGATGATGATCTTAGTCAGCCAATCCGATACCTGGGTAAGATTTGTGCTGGCCTCCCACCGTCTGCGCACGCTGGCGCGGGTGGCACCATTTGCCGCACCTGTCGCATGCGCGGCCCCCTCTGTCGAACTGAGCGGACGTGGAATGCCGAACAGGAACCCCAGCAGCGCCCCGATCAGATAGGTCGCAAGGCAGAACGCCAAGATTCCGCCCGCGTGATGCAGACTCTCGAACACGGCGAACACAAGCTTGCGTTGAAGTGCGAGCCTATCGAGGCCTCCGGTCGACTGATCGAACAACGCCCCGCCACGGCCGCGCGCCTCCAGAAAGGCATCCGCGATTGCCCAGACGACAATCACCCCAATCTGGGCACACTTGGCCGCATTGAGCATGTGCAGCGTGTTGGTCAGATCCTGCTTGACGGTCGCATGGCCAAAATCGGACCAGAATACGCGCCATATCGATCGCTTCGCCGCAACCCCGGCCATCGTCGCCTCCGCAACGTTCCGGTTATCTCATATTTTTTTGATCGGCCAATGCAAGACTCTCATCACTGAGCGCCGCTCGGATCCCATCACTCTTTATGTGACCGCCGCAGGATCACACCATTCACATGAGGGCTTCTCCGCCTCAGGCGAACGCGCGCCGCTCGCGCTCCGGCGCGATCCAGCGACCCATTCCGGTATCGGCCAGACGCAGCCAGATGCTGCGGCCGCCCCAGCATGGCAGTTCGGCGGCGCCGTCGGTCCATTGCCAGGTGGCCTCGGCCGGGTGCCAGCCGGCGCCGCGCCGGGTGGTGACGGCGACGCCGTCGATCTCCAGCGCCACCACCGCCAGGCCGAGCGGGCGGCGGTCGCTGCTGGTGGGGTCCGTGTCGGCCGGGGCCGAGGCATGCGAGCAGAGCAGGATGCTGCGGGCGCCGGCCGGGATCAGGAACTCCAGGCCGCCATCCATCGGCCGCCCATCGATGCGGCGGCCGTCGACCCGCAGATGCGCGTCGTCGTCGTCCACCACGGCGAAGCCGAGGGCGGTGGCGCGCGTCATCAGGTCACGCCGCGCCTTGATCACCGCCTCGCCCTCGCTGCACAGCGGCGCCATGCCCCGCTCGGCCCATATCGCCAGTGCCGCCTTGGAATAGGACGCGAAATCGGCGTGCAGCATCACCGGCAGGCCGCCGTTGTCGAAGGCGTGGCGGTTGTCGGTGTCGAGGTAGCTTTCGGTCGCCAGGCCCTCGGCCAGGATGGCGTCGTGCCATTCCAGCTCGACGTGGAACCATTCGGCGCGGTCATGGCTCTCCTGCACCACGGTGGCACCGTTGATCAGGGCGCGGGCGGGGATCAGCACGCCGTCGATCAGCAGGGCGTGATCGGGGGAAACCATCAGGTCGCGCCGGGGCAGGCCGTCACCGAAGGCACCGGCTGCGATGCGCACCGGCATCACGTCCCAGGGGCGTGGATGGCGCCGCAGCTCGGCCATACGGTGGCCGATCCAGACGATGCGCGCGGCGTGGCCGGATGCCGTGATGGCCCAGTCCTGTTCGGCCACCAGGTTCTCGATGGCGACTTCGCCGCGCTCGGTCATGATCCGGGTGCCGCGCAGGAAGCAGGCGGCGATCGAGGTGTCGCTGAACTGCACGGTCTGGATGTTGGTGAGCGTTGCGGCGTTGCCGCCGCCAACCGGGGTGACGGTCACGGTGCCGCCGTTGAAGGCCACCGTGTAGCTGGCGCGGGTGTTGCCGAACACGGCGGTGTTGCTGCCGCCGCCGCCGTTGATGATGTCGGCGTCGCTGTTGACGGTGATGACGTCGTTGCCGGCGCCGCCCACGAACTTGTCGATGGCGGTATTGATGGCGATCGACAGGTTGCGGGAGAGGCCGTTGAAGCTGCTGAAGGTGCCGGCGTTGAGGTTCACGACGGAGGCCGTGCTGTAGCCCGACAGGTCGAGGGTGTTGTTGCTGCCGCCGTCCCACAAGGTCACGATCGGCAGGCCGTTGCTGGCGAAATTATAGACCTGGTTCAGCGCCGAATTTCCGGTGATGGCGGCACTGGCATTGAAGCCGAAGGTGTCGTTGCCGGCGAGCATGCTGGTGTTGGCGCCATAGATCTGCTGGGCGGCGGCAATGTCGTAGAGCATCGGCGTTTCGGTGTTGTAGGTGGTGCCGCCGGTGGTCCAGTTGGCGCCGGAATACTGCGCGCCGAAATACGACATTACCGAATACTGGTGGGTGTCGGTGTAATAGGTTTGCTGTGTGGCGAGGTCGGCGACCTCGTTGTAGTTGCCGGGGTGGCTGAGCCCGAGCACATGGCCGATCTCGTGCAGCACCGTGCCCCAGCCGTAGCCGCCGAAGCCCGTGGTGTCGGCCGTGCCGAAGGTGACGAGGTTGGCGAAGGACCCCACCGACGTGTCGATCGATACCGTGGCGGAACTGTTGTTCCCGGTGGTGTTATCGTACGCCGAGGAGGTATAGGCCTGACCGTCGGAGCCGCGCACGAAGTTCACCTGGCCCCCGCTGGTGACCAGGGAGAAATTGATCTTGGCCACTGCCGACCACAGCCCCAGCCCGTTGACGAAGGACTGCTTTTCCGCAGCCGACCAGTTCGACGCGCTGTCGAACGAATAGGTGACGATGGGGCCGGAGCCGCCGATGGGGGCCCATTGGTGGGCAGCGGTGCCGGAGCCGCCGTTGACCTCGGTGTTGATGACGGCCGAGGGCGAGTTGGTCTGCTTCAGCGTCAGGATGGTGCCGCCATTGCCGTCGGATGTGCTGTTCAGCGATCCCGTGGTGAGCCCGGTGGCGGTGAAGGTCGTGACCACCGTGCCGCCGTTGCTGACGGTGACGGTGCCGGCGTTGACCACCGCCGTGGCATTGGCCAGACCGGCGAGGTCGATCAGATCATGGCCCGAAAGGTTGGTGATGGTGCCGGTGAAGGCGCTGGGGGTGGCAATCGACAGCACGCCCACGCCGGTGGCAAAGGCGATGGTGCCGGTGGAGGCGACCGAGCCCAGCAGGCTCAGCGTCAGATCGTTGCCCACCGTCAGCGTGCCGGTGCCGGTGAGGCCGCCGGTGATGGCAAGCGCACCGCCGGCATAGCTCATCGCGCTGTTGTTGATGACGCCGCCTGCGAGCGTGTCGGTGCCGTTCAGCGCGATCGAACCGTTGTTGATCACACCGCCGCCGACACTGAACGTGCCCGAGCTTTGCGTGATCGTGCCGCTGTTGGTCACCAGGGTCAGCACCGAGACGGTGCCACCCGATTGGGCGAGCGAGCCCAGGTTGCGCAAGCCGCCGTTGAAGCGGAGCGTTCCGTTGGACTCGGTGATCCGGCCCGCGGCCTCGTTGGTGAGGGCGGCCGACAAGGTGGCGGTGCTGAAGTCGAACACCGCGAGCAGTCCGGTGTTGTCGATCGATTGCGTCGAGGTCAGGGTGCCGACGGCGGCGATCCCGCCGGACACCTGGCCCGCCTGCAGGGTGCCGGCGTTGGCCACCACGGCACTCGAGGCGCCGGTGAAGGCCACGGTGCCGGCGTTCAGCGCGATGATTGTGCCGCTGCCAGACTCGTTGCCGCTGAACAGGATGTTGCCCTGGGTGACCGAGATCGAGCCGCTGTTGATCAGCGTGCCGGTGCTTTGCAGCGTGGCCGACTGGCCCACCGAAATCACGCCGGTGGCTTCGTTGGTCAGGCCGCCGGTGAGCGTGATCGTGCTGAAGGCGCTGGCGACCATCGAGGCGGAGTTGTCGATGGCAACCGACGCCGTGATCACGCCAAGCTGCGCCGACCCGCCGATGACGGTGCCGGCCTGGATCAGGCCGGAATTGGCCACCACCGATCCGGCGATGCCGGTCAGCGCCACGGTGCCGGACTGCAAAGCCAGGATGGCGCCGGTGGACGTGACGTTCAGCCGGTTGGCGGCGGAGGCGGTCTCGATATCGACGCTGAGGGCGGAGGTTCCGGCCTGGCCGATGAGCTTCCCGGCAAGGCTGGTGGTGCCGCGCAGGGTGGCGGTCCCGACGACATTGGTGAAGAAGGCCTCGATGGTGGACTGCGCATCGATGGTGCCGTTGGTGAAGTCGACGGCGGTGTTCGGGCCGTTGTAGCGGATATCGACATTGGCAAGTGCGCCGTTCGTTAGCACATCGGCGGCAGTAATGGTGGCGGTGCCGGCCTGGATGATCGCCACATCGCCGGAGGCCGGCGGCGTGTCGACCTGCAAGTTGCCGCCGCCGTTGATGATGTACCAGGTGCCGGTGTACCAATCGCCGGTCGCGTTATACCAATATTTGGTCGCCATCGCACTTCCCCCCACGCACCGCCCGTGCAGGACATGAAACTAGCGTAAGACAACAAAATCGGAAGACAACTTTGTTGCGAAATGGCGGCATCAATCTAAAAATGTCGCGACAATCCCTGGTGTCATGGGTGTGTCACGCTGATTTCCAGGGGTCGCTTGGTATCCCGTACGAGATTCGAACTCGTGTCGCCGCCGTGAAAGGGGGGCTACAGACGTCCTGCTCTGTCCCGACATGTCCACAGAACCCATGTTTTCCGCCACTTTATATCCCGCTCAATCCCATTGCATCCCGCACCATGTATGCCGTATGAAAGCCATACGGCATAAACTCAGCCGCACACACTGCATTCTTCTTCGTGCGGGGATACCCACAACCCATAGGGGGAATGGGGGGAATAGGGGGTCTCGACGGGATGCCACGCAAAGCCAGAGACGAGAAACTGGACACCCGCACTGCCCGCCTGCGCCTGCCCGTGCGACGCGAACCTTATTGGCGTTCGATCCAAGAAGGCCGTGCGCTCGGCTACAGGCGGCTTCCAGGCGGTAAGGCAGGGACCTGGATCGCCCGGCATTACGACGCCACACACGGCCGCCAGTATCGCGCCCTGGGGAGCGCCGACGACATGCTCGATGCGGACGGTGCCGATACGCTGACCTTCGCGCAGGCGCAAACCGAGGCCGCCGAATGGTTCACCGAGCTGGGCAGGACCTCAGGCAAGGCCGTGGTGCCCATCACCGTGTCTGAGGCCGTGAAGGCATATGAGTTGGATTACGCGGCCCGTGGCGGCAAGAACCCCGTCGCGCTGAAAGAGACCTTCGCCGCGCACATCCTGCCGGCGCTGGGCGACACACTGTTGAAGGACCTCTCGGCACGCACGATCCGCGCATGGCATCAAGCCCTCGCCGCCGCGCCGATCCGCGTCAGGACCAAGGCCAACGCCTCCAAACCAGCCGAACGCAAGGTGGACCCGAAGGACAAGGACGCCGTGCGCGCCCGCCGCGCGACGGCAAACCGCCTACTCACACCTCTGAAGGCCGCGCTGAACCACGCCTTCCGGGAAGGCCATGTTGCCACGGATGAGGCGTGGCGCCGAGTGCAGCCCTTCGCCAGCGTCGACGCGCCACGCATTCGGTATCTCGATGATGGGGAAGTGAAGCGTCTGGTGAACGCCTGCCCCGCCGATCTGCGCCAGCTTGTCACCGCCGCGCTGTTGACCGGATGCCGCTATGGCGAGCTGGTGGCGCTGCGCCCGTCCGACGTGGACCTGAAGGCCGGCATCCTGCACGTCCAGGAATCGAAATCAGGTAAGCCGCGCCACATCGTATTGACGGAAGAGGCCAAGCGGTTCTTTGAACAGGCCAGCGCCGGCAAGCCTCGCGACACGCTGCTGCTGGTTCGGAAGGACGGCACCGCCTGGGGCAAGAGCCACCAAATCCGGCCGCTGCGCACAGCCTGCGCCGCCGCCAAGATTACGCCGGCCATCTCTTTCCACATCCTGCGGCATACCTACGCCAGCCGCCTGGCAACGCGCGGCGTGCCCATGCCCGTGATATCCGCCCAGCTCGGCCACGCCGACACCAAGATCACGGCCCGGCACTATGCCCATCTGTCACCCGGGTATGTCGCCGCCGAAGTCCGCGCGGCCTTTGGTGACCTGGGACAGGTGCCGGACACAAATGTCACACCCATGCACCGCGAGGCTGCGGGCTGATCGATCCGCCGGGTTGAGTGCCGCGAAACCCGAGGCCCATCACGTCCCATCACGCACAGGCACAAAATACCGCTTGCAGCCTTTCCAATTTTCGACCATGATTTCCCCAACGCCATAGCTGCGTCTACTCTTCTTGAACTCAGTCGCTGCCACACTGCCCCTGAGGTCGCCGGACCCTCGGGCCAATTCCTATATTTGAAGCCCCTCCGAACTAAGTTCGAGGGGCTTTTTTTGTGGGCAAAACAGCAGCGCCGAGCCGGAATCATGCAACCGACAGGCGACGTTCAATGACAGAACCCACCATCCATATGATCAATACGACACCGAAATACGCAACCATTCCGACCTGGTGCGCAATTTCCGGGCAATCTCGCACTCGCGCATATGCAGCCTTAGCATCCGGTGAGCTTCGTGCTGTGAAGGATGGCAGGCGCACGCTGATCGATGTCGACGCCGGCCTTGAGCGCATGCGGAGCTTGCCCCCCGCAACCTTTGGCTCTTCCTCACCAGCCTAACGAAAACCCCGCCAACGCGATTACGCGGACGGGGCTGATCGTTTGGAAGTCGGTGCTTTGCAGGGCACCAGACAATACCAAAAAAACATCGATCAGTTCAACCGCGAAGTCGCACCAGCAAAGGTGCTGACATGTATTTCGCAGACCAAAGCGACCCCACCAAGAACGCGCAGTTTCTCAAGTTCTGGGGCAGGCGCGATCGCTTCTTTCACCGTCAAAGCCCTTCCGATCTGGATCGCGAAGCCGATCGATGCCTTGCCGATGGCAACGCCCGCATGGCCGAGGTGCTGGCCTGGCGGGCTGCTGCGATGCGGGAGTGGCCGCGATGAGCGACCATCTCAATCTGCAATCTCGCTCCGACCTTGAGCGGGCCTGCGAAGTCCTGGCCAGCATGGGTGCGCCCCATCTGCCGCTGATGCGCGCTGCTGCGAGCGGGCAGATCGCCTTAGTCAATATCACGGACCCGGCAGCGCAATGGCCCGAACAGTTGCTGGCTGGGTTCAACCGTCCCGTGGTGGTGCTGCTCGGCGATGATCTGGAACCGTCCCGCCCCAGCACACTGCCGCCTGGTTGGGCCTGCGCGCCGATGCTCCGCAGTTGGGCTGTGACTGCCTTTGTGCATGGTGCCGCGGGTGAGACCATGCACTACCGAGGTGCCGTTGCTGCCGCCCTGATGTGCGGCCGGGTGGCGTTCGTCGAAACCGCATCGCGGTGCGTGAGGCCCTGGGCCAATTTCCTCAAGCCGATGCCAGTGATGGCGTTCTTGCCGCGTGACGGCGTGCACCCGGTGCCCCTGCGCAAGGGCGGCGTGCATTGATGGCCGGGCACCTTCAAGCCGATGAAGCCCAGATCAGCACCTTTGTGCATGCGATCTTCAAGCACGCCACGCCTGGGACCTTCATCAGCCTCCGCGCCTTCGACCAAACCGACAGGGGCGAACCCCCACTTTTCATTCGCGGGATTGCCATCAATGGCGATTTGGGAAAAGTGGCGAAGGAGGCAGCATCACTGGCCACTAGAGCGGGATGAAATTTCTTAGAATCGGTGATTTTAGATTCCCCGACGCGGCGCGGATGTGATTCGAAGAGCTTTTTTCCAGGAGGCAGCTCGTATGACACGACCGTATTCTATGGAC
>Ga0075019_10002671_pt1 | contig 10169 bp, 9 predicted proteins | sample ColStrG_CSR_2013_FD_71473 | JGI IMG/M metagenome (GOLD analysis project Ga0075019, IMG submission 71473) | Freshwater sediment microbial communities in response to fracking from Pennsylvania, USA - Cold Stream Run_MetaG_CSR_2013 | ecosystem: Environmental > Aquatic > Freshwater > Creek >...
AGATGCAGCTCGTCTTCCAGGACCCCTACGCCTCGCTCAACCCGCGTCGGCGCGTGGGGGACATCGTCGCCGAGCCGCTGCGCATCAACCGCTACGGCGACGCGAAGAAGATCGCCGCGCGCGTCGTCGAGATGTTCGAGATCGTCGGGCTCGATCCCGCCTCGGTCAACCGCTACCCCCACGAGTTCTCCGGCGGCCAGCGCCAACGCATCGGCATCGCCCGCGCCCTGGCGCTCAACCCCTCGCTGGTCGTCGCCGACGAGCCCGTGTCGGCGCTCGACGTCTCGGTCCAGGCCCAGGTGCTCAACCTGATGGCCGACCTCCAGGAGCGCCTCAACCTGACCTACCTGTTCATCGCCCACGACCTGGGCGTGGTGCGCCACGTGTCGGACCGCGTGGGGGTGATGTACCTCGGTGAACTGGTGGAGCTGGCCGACGCCGAGACGCTCTACAACTTCCCGCTGCACCCCTACACCGAGGCGTTGCTGTCGGTCGCGCCCGAACTCGACGACGGACGCCAGCAGCCGCGCGAGCGGATCGTGCTCACGGGCGACGTGCCCGACCCCTTCCACCGACCGTCGGGTTGTCCGTTCCGCCCGCGATGTCCCGTGGCGACCGAGAAGTGCGCGGCGCAGAAGCCGGTCCTCGTCGAAATCTCGCCGGGACGTTCGGTGGCCTGTCACTACCCACGCAACCTCGACGCGACACCCGCGTCGGACTGAGAGGAGAACCATGGAACCCACGGTGCGAATCGATCGCGACCAGCACGTCTGGTCCTTTGACGCCAACCGCGAGCCCGTCGTCGTGGTGGACCCGGGCACGGTCATCGAGATCGAGACCTGGGACTGCTTCACCGGTCAGGTGACGAGCGAGAGCGACACCCTCGAGAAGCTCGACCTCGCGCGGGTGAACAGCGCCACCGGACCGATCGGCGTGCGCGGGGCCGAACCGGGCGACACCCTCTCGGTGACGCTTCTCGACATCCGACCGGGCGCGCAGGGGGCCGCGATGTGCATCCCCGAGTGGGGCCAGTTGATCGACCGGGTGAAGTCGCCCACGACGCGGATCTTCCAGGTCGCCAACGGCGTCATCACCATGAACGACAAGGTCTCCTTCCCCGCCCGCCCGATGTTCGGGGTCATCGGGGTCTCGCCCGAGTCGGGCGACGTCTCCACCTTCTACGCCGACCGCCACGGCGGCAACATGGACGACCACGTGAACGGCATCGGCGCGACCGTCCACCTGCCCGTCTTCCAGTCCGGTGGCCAGCTGGCGATCGGCGACATGCACGCCTCCATGGGCGACGGGGAGATCTCGGGCACCGGCGTCGAGATCGGCGGCGCCGCCACCATCAAGGTCGACCTGATCAAGGCCAAGGCCGGGGGTTGGCCGATCACCGAGACGGCCGACGCCTTCTACACGCACGGCACGTCGCCGTCGAGCATCGAGGACGCCCTGCGCATCGCCTGCGAGGAGGCGGCGAAGCTGCTGGTCGACGAGTGGGACTTCAGTGCGGAGGACGCCTTCATGTTCCTCTCGGTCGCCGGCGACCTCGGCATCGCCCAGTACTGCCACCCGTCGCCGGGCAGCGTCATCGCGCGCATGCGCGTGCCCAAGCTGGCTTCCAACCCGGCGCCGTTCCGGGGATAGACGTTGAGACCGGACCTGCGGATCGGCCGCGACGGCCACGTCTTCACCTTCGACGCCGCCCACGAACCCGTGGCGAACGTCGACCCGGGCACGGTCATCGAGATCGAGACCTGGGACTGCTTCACCGGTCAGGTGACCAGCGAGAGCGACACCCACGAGACGATCGACAACGACCTGATCAATCCCGCCACCGGTCCCGTCTTCGTGCGCGGGGCCGAACCGGGCGACAGCCTGTCGGTCACGATCATCGACATCCGACCCGGCCCGCGGGGGGCCGCGATGTGCATCCCCGAGTGGGGCCAGCTGGGACCCAGCGTGACCTCGAGCACGCGGATCTTCCGCGTCGAGGACGGTCTGGTGACGATGAACGACCGGGTATCGTTCCCCGCCCGTCCGATGTTCGGGGTCCTCGGCGTGGCGCCGGCCTCGGGGGGAGTGTCGACCCTGGCGGCCGGGCGCCACGGGGGCAACATGGACGACAACTCGAACGCGGCCGGGGCGACCGTGCACCTGCCGGTCTTCCAGCCCGGGGGGCTGCTCGCGATCGGCGACATGCACGCCTCGATGGGTGACGGCGAGATCTCGGGAACGGGAATCGAGATCGGCGGCACGGCCATCATCAAGGTCGACCTGGTCAAGGCCAAGGCCGGCGGGTGGCCGATCACCGAAACCCCCGACCGGATCGTGACCCACGGCACCGCGGAAGGTGACATCACCGAGGCGCTGCGCATCGCCTGCGAGGAGGCGGCGAAGCTGCTGGTCGACGAGTGGGGTTTCGGCGTCGAGGACGCCTTCATGTTCCTCTCGGTCGCCGGCGACCTCGGCATCGCCCAGTCCTGCCACCCCTGCCCGGGCACGGTCGTCGCGCGGATGTCCATACCGAAACTGGCGTCGAACCCCGGGCCGTTCCGGCTCTGAGGCCACCTCAACCCATGACCTCGACGTCACGGGGGAGCGCGTTGACATCGGTGACACCGGTGGCCGGACTTCGCGGGGCTGTGACACTATGGGGCGGGTCTCCAGTCCTGGATCGACTGTCGATTTCGGGTGATCCCATTCGTCGGTATCAGTGAAGTCCGATATTCGGGCTCACCGAAAGGAGCATCATGTCGCAATACCTGGTCCTGATCTACGAGGACGAGATGAAGTGGGCCAACGCCGACCAGGCGACGGCGGGCCGGATGATGGACGAGCACCGGGTCTTCGGTGAGAGCAACGGTGCTTCGCTGCGCGGAGGCAACGCCCTCGAGCCGTCGAGCAGCGCCACGTCGCTTCGCCGCGACGCGTCGGGCAAGCTCGTCGTGACCGACGGGGCGTTCGCCGAGACCAAGGAGGCGCTCGGTGGCTACTACGTCATCGAGGCCGCCGACCTCGACGGGGCCATCGCCATCGCCGCCCAGGTGCCCGCGCACTTCGGTGGCGTTGAGGTACGTCCGATCCGGGAGATGAGCTGAACGACCGGGTGGGCCAGAGCGACGTCGAAGCGGCGGTCGCTGACGCGTATCGCAACGAGTGGGCCTTCGTGCTCGCCGCGACGATCCGCGTGACCGGTGAGATCGACCTGGCGGAGGAGTGCGTGCAGGAGGCCTTCGCGCGCGCACTCTCCGCCTGGCCGTCGTCGGGCATCCCGAAGAACAGTGGCGCGTGGCTGACCGTCGTCGCGCGCCGGCGCGCCATCGATCAACTCCGTCGCGAGTCGACCCAGCAGCGGCTCCTGTCCGAGGTCGGCGCGTCGAGCGAGACGGCGCCGGACGTCGGGGAGGTCCATTCGATCCCCGACGACCGGCTCCGTCTGATCTTCACCTGCTGTCACCCGGCGCTGTCGGGCGAGGCCCAGGTCGCGCTCACGTTGCGACTGCTCTGCGGGCTCACGACCGCTGAGGTGGCGCGGGCCTTCCTCGTCTCCGAGTCCACCATGGCCGCGCGGATCACCCGGGCGAAGAAGAAGATCGTGGCCGCCCACATCCCGTACCGCATCCCGACCGCGGAGGACCTGCCCGAGCGGATCGACGCGGTGCTCTCCGTGCTCCACCTCGTGTTCTCGACGGGCCACACGGCGCCGTCGGGGGCCGAGCTCGTGCGCCTCGACCTGGTCGAGCGCGCGCTCGAGCTGGCACGACTCATGGACTCGCTCGTGCCCCACGACGCCGAGGTCGGGGGCCTGCTCGCGCTCATCCTGCTCACCGACGCCCGGCGCGGGGCGCGCACGGGACCTGGGGGGTCGATGCAACTTCTCTCCGAGCAGGATCGCTCGCTGTGGGACCGCGACGCGATCCTCGAGGGACTGGAACTGGTGGAGGCGTCGTCATCGGTCGAACGCCCGGGCCGGTTCACCCTGATGGCAAGGATCGCCGCGGTGCACGCGCGCGCGCCGTCGTGGGAGGCGACCGATTGGGTCGAGATCGTCAGTGTCTACGACCAGCTCCTGGCGGTCTGGCCGTCGCCCGTCGTGGCGCTCAACCGGGCCGTCGCCATCGGGATCGCGCAGGGACCGGCCGCCGGTCTCGAGGTGGTGGAGCGCCTGAGCACCGACGCCCAACTCGACGGATACTCGTACCTCGCCAGCACCCGAGCGGACTTCCTGCGTCAGTTGGGTCGTAGCGACGAGGCCCGTTCGTACTACGAAGTGGCACTTCGCCATTGCGACAACGAGGTCGAGCGGCTCTTCCTCCGAGCGCGATTGGATGGACTGTCGAGCCCCTCCCACCAATCGGAGGACGAACACGCGTGAAATTCCCCGTCACGGGATTGCCGAGTTTTCACGTTCCCGTCACCTTCCGGTAACCTTCGGGATTGTCGCGGCACACTCTGGTCTGGGACGCTTGGCGAGTGAGCATCGTTGATCCCACGGAGTCGGATTTCGACGGCGAGTTGATCCCTCAGACGGGACTCTCGGCCTCGACCCAGACCGTGGGAGAACTGCTCGATTCCGCTCCGACCAGTCGCTTCCACCGTCAAGCGGTGATCGTCTCGGGGATGGGGTTCTTCACCGACGCCTACGACCTGTTCGTGATTGGAGTCGTGGCCTCGCTCCTCAAGACCCAGTGGAATCTCACCACCACCCAGACGAGCTGGGTCACCGGCTCGGCGATCCTCGGTGCCTTCTTCGGTGCGTTCGTCTTCGGGCGCATCGCCGACGTACTGGGTCGAAAGTCGGTCTACACGATTGTCGCGGCCATCATGATCTTCGGGGCACTGCTTTCGGCGGTCGCGCCGAGCTTCGTCTATCTGGTCATCGCCCGCTTCGTGCTCGGTCTGGGGATCGGCGGTGACTACCCGGTGTCGGCGGTGCTGATGAGCGAGTACGCGAACCGGGCCGATCGAGGCCGAATGGTCGGTCTCGTCTTCTCGATGCAGGCGGCCGGTCTGATCGTGGGACCCCTCGCCGGGATCGTCCTGCTCTCGTCCGGCGTGCACCAGAGCGTCGCGTGGCGGTTGCTGCTGGCCCTGGGCGCGGTGCCCGCTGCCGCGGTCATCTACCTGCGTTCCAAGATGCCCGAGTCGCCTCGATTTCGCGCGAGCGTCAAGGGTCAGTCATCCGAGGCCGCGCGAGACCTGCACAAGTTCGCCAATGGTGTCATCGACGCCTCCGCCGTGGCTGAAAGCGAGCGGCGTCAACGCAGCCTTCGATCGTTCCTGACCAATCCGCGGATGCTCCGCCTCATCCTCGGCACCGCCGGATCCTGGTTCCTGTTCGACTACGCCTACTACGGCAACACGATTTCCCTGCCGAGCATCCTCTTGAAGGTGTCGCCGAACGCGACCATCGAGATGAAGCTCTTCTTGACCCTCATCATCTTCGTAGTCTTCGCCCTGCCGGGCTACATCCTCGCGGTGTGGAGAATCGACCGGGTCGGACACCGCCGGCTCCAGCTCATTGGCTTCAGCGTGATGGCGTTCTGCTTCCTCGTCCTGAGTGCGGTACCGCAGTTGACCGCCACCATCGTCCCGTTCGTCGCCATCTTCGGCTTCAGCTACCTCTTCACGGAGTTTGGCCCGAACACGACGACCTTCGTGCTGCCTTCGGAACTGTTCCCCGTCGAGATGCGCACGACCGGTCACGGCATCGCGGCCGGCATCGGCAAGTTCGGCGCCTTCGTCGGCGTTTTCCTCGTGCCCCAGCTCCAGGACCGATTCGGGCTCCGTGGCATGCTGGCGGTCGCCGGGACGGCTGCTCTGCTGGGCGCATTCTTGACGCTCACGCTCCCCGAGCCGGCGCGACGGTCGCTCGAGGAGATCTCGCATCACGACGGCCCCGAGCACCGGTCGTCGCGGTCCTGAAAGGTCGACCCCTGGTTGGTCGCCCCAGGCGGACCGCCCGGATGTTTCTCGCCCACACCCGCGAGACCGAGAGCGCTCGGAGACTCGCCGAAGAACCCGTGAGCACGATGCGCGGATCCGGAGGCATGGTCCGTGGAAACCCAGGTCAGGGCGTAAAGTCTGTGAAAGTCGTTTTTCGGGGACGAGAGGTCGGTACCGTGAGGATCCACTGGGCATGAGGATTCAGGCGTGGAAGACGGCGCTCGTTGTCGGGTCCGTCCTCACGGCCTGCTACTTCGCGCTTCCCACCGTGCTGTGGCAGAACATCGGCTATTCCGTCATGGGCACGCTGTCGGTGGTGGTCATCCTGGTCGGCGTGCACTGGCACCACCCGGCCAACCGGATGGGCTGGTACCTGGTGGCAGCAGGGGGGATGCTGTTCTCCCTGGGCGACGACGTCCTCGCGGTGTATCAGTCGGTGCTGCACCTGAGCGCCCCCTTCCCCTCCTACGCCGACGCGCTCTACCTCTCGGGCTACCTTTTCCTCTTCGCCGGACTACTGAGGTTGACGCGGGGCGCCAGCCAGGCCTTCTGGCGCGAGGAGAACGCCGACGCCGCCCTCGTGTCGATCGGCGTCCTCGCCGTGTCGTGGCAGTTCCTCATGGATCCGTACGTGCACAACTTGGCGCTCTCGGTCTTCGGACGAGCGGTCAACCTGGCGTATCCGGTCATGGACATCGCGCTCGTCTTCATCGTGATGCGCGCCATCATCTTTCGCGACACGCGGTCCGGCCATCTGCGGCTCCTGGCCGCGGCGATGCTGACCATGCTCGGGGCGGACTTCGCCTACGACGTCCTCACGCTGCACAACAGCTACACCACCGGGAACGTGACCGACGGGGTCTACCTGCTCGAGTACGTGCTGATCGCCGCGGCGGCGCTGCACCCGTCGATGGCCGGCTCCAATTCGTCGGCCGAGGAGAGCGACTTGGAGGTGGCGGCGAATCCATCGGACAATCACGGACGCCTCCCGGTCGTGCTGGTCGCGGGATTCGTCCCTCCGACGATCCTCATCGTCACCGCGGCGCTGCACGTGAAGGTGAACGTGGTCGCCCTGGGTATCCTCTGCGTCGTCGCCTTCGCGGTCGTCGCGCTGCGCCTCAAGTGGATGGTCGAGCGAATCGCCGGCCAGTCACGTGAACTCGAGGAGAGCCTCATCGAGTTGACGGTGGCGCACCTGCACCGAGACGATCTCGAGGCGAACCTGCGCCACCAGACCCTGCACGACCCGTTGACCGGTCTGGCCAACCGCATGCTCTTCGAGGACCGCTTGGACCAGGCCCGCGAGCGCTCCGTCCGCCAGGGTGGAGTCGACGCGGTCCTGATGATCGACCTGGACGATTTCAAGGGCGTGAACGACGCCCACGGTCACGCCGTCGGCGACCAGTTGCTGGTCGCGCTCGCGCAACGTCTCGCCAGCGTGACGCGGTCCGCGGACACGCTCTGCCGATTCGGCGGTGACGAGTTCCTGTACCTTGCCGAAGGGCTCGGTGATGCCGCCGAAGCCGAGAGGATCTGCGAACGGCTCATCGGAGAACTCGCCGAACCGTTCACCTTCGGTGACGTCCACTTCGAGCAGCACGCCAGCATCGGCGTCGTCATCTGTGATTCGCCCGACGAGTCCAACGCTGAGTACATCCGCGACGCCGACGCCGCGATGTACGAGGCCAAGCGGCTCCAGAAGGGCCGCTACGTGGTATTCACCCCGAGCATGCACAGTGAAGCGGTCAGCGTCTTCTCCCTGACCCACGAGCTCCGCTCGGCGTTCGTGAGAAACGAGCTCGAGATGCACTACCAACCGATCGTCGAGCTGAGCACCCAGCGGATCGTCGGCTTCGAAGCCCTGATGCGATGGCCTCACGCCCAGCGCGGTTCGGTGCCGCCCGACGTCTTCATCCCGCTGGCCGAACAGGGCGAACTCATCGTCCAGTTGGGGAGCTTCTCGCTTCGCGAGTCGGTGTCGGCCGCGGCCACGTGGAGCCAGTCTCAGCCCGACGCCGGTGATCCGTTCGTGACCGTCAACCTCTCACCGCGCCAGCTGCACAACGTCGACCTCATCGCCACGATCAAGAGCGTCCTCGCCACCGGGGGATTGACGCCTGATCGACTCGTCATCGAGATCACCGAGCGTGCGGCCCTCGCGAACATCGAAGACACGCTCTCGGTGCTCGAACGGTTGCGCAAACTGGGCGTCGGGCTGGCCCTCGACGACTTCGGCACCGGCTACTCCTCGCTGTCGTATCTCACGATGTTGCGTCCCCAGATCATCAAGATCGACCGCGCATTCGTCGCTCCGCAGCACCCCGGCAGCACCAGTGACGCGCTGCTCGAGACCATCGTCTCATTGGGCGAGAAGCTCGGGATCACGATGCTCGCCGAAGGCATCGAGACCCAGGCGCAACTCGATCACCTGATCCAACTGGGTTGCGAGCTCGGACAGGGCTACCTCTTCTCGCCGGCCGTTCCTCCAGCCGAGGTTCCCTCGATGCTCGGGCGGGTGTCGGCGAATCCTCGCTGAGCCTCGGCGCAACCGGGACCTCTAGTGCGTCGGAACGATCGAATCCTCCGGCGCGAGGAGATTCTCCTTCGACCACGCCATCAATGCGTTCATCGCGGGCAGTAGTGCCGCGCCCGCATCACTCAGCGAATAGGTGACCGAGACCGGAGGGCCCGGCTCGACCGAACGCAACACCAGGCCGGCGGACTGAAGTTCACTGAGCCGCTCGGAGAGCACCGAGTCACTGATCCCGCTGACGCTTCGCTTCAGTTCGGCGAAACCCGAGGTGCCATTGGTGAGCGTGGCGAGGATGACCCCGTTCCAGCGCTTGCCGAGGAACTGGAAGGCCCGGGTCAGGGCCCCGTCGCAGGCCTTGGAGTGGGGTCCGTCGCACGCCGGGGCTTCGAGTTCATTCGATACCTCACTGGTCGATTCGTACGGTTCCATCAGGTATATCGTACCACTAACTCGTCTGAGAGTAGCCGCTTTGTTTTTAGAAGTAGCATGTAGAATGAGAGCGAAAGTCGATACCAAGGAGAGAACATGTCGCTGTACCGATTGGACGCCAGCATCCGCACCGAGGGTTCGGTCAGCCGGGCCGTCGCCGACATCGTGGAGAAGTCCTGGGCGCAGAACGACCCCACCGCCCAGGTCATCCGACGCCACATCGGAACCGATCCGCTTCCGGCGACCGCGTGGGCCACAGCCGTGTCGACCCGAGGACTGGCTCCGGAGCAGCAGTCGCCCGAGCAGCGCTCGGCCGTTGCGCTCGCCGCTTCGCTGGTTGATGAACTGGTCGACGCCGAGGCGCTGCTGTTCGCCATTCCCCTCTACAACTTCGGGGTCTCCCAGCACTTCAAAGCCTGGGTCGACCTCGTGCTCACCGACCCTCGCCTCGCCAACACCGCCGAGCCGTTGCTCAAGGGCCGTCCGGCGGTCCTCGTCGTCGTGCGCGGTGGCGCGTACGGACCGGGCACTCCCCGTGAGGGATGGGACCACGCCTCGTCGTGGATCCGGCGCATCCTCGAAGACGTCTGGGGCCTCGACCTACGCGTGGTCGAGAGCGAGTTCACGCTGGTGGGCGTCAATCCGGCGCTCGACCAGTTCGCTGAGCTGGCGGCGAAGATGCGCGCTGAAGCCGAACTGCTCGCGGCCGAACACGGACGACACCTCGCCGGCGCCTTGGTGAGCTAGTTCGCTCTCGCAGTTCGCAGTTCCTGCTTTGCAGTTCAGACACGATCCGTCCCCGGGGCGGTCTAGGAGAAGGTTTCATGAATTCATTGATGGTTGTCGTATCGATCGTGCTGGCGCTCCTGGTGACGGGTTCGGCGCTGGGAAAGTTCCGTCGGTCCGCGCAGGTCATCGAGAGCCTCCGCCGGGTCGGCGTGAAGGACGCCCAGATTCCGGTGCTGGGCGCGCTCGAGGTCGCCGGGGGATTGGGTCTGGTCGTGGGACTCGCCGTCCAGCCCCTGGCGGTCGTCGCCGCGATCGGATTGGTCGTCTACTTCGCCGGCGCGCTCCTCTCGCACCTACGCGTGAAGGACCCGGTCGCCGCGCTGGCGCCGGCCGCGTTCCTGCTCGTCCTCTCGGTCGCCACGCTGGTCTTGGAACTCAATCGGTAGGTTGGATCGACGTCGGGTCCGCCGCGCGGCGGACCCGACGTCGATCCAACCTACCGATTGAGTTCCAAGACCAGCGTGGC
>Ga0075019_10002672_pt1 | contig 10169 bp, 8 predicted proteins | sample ColStrG_CSR_2013_FD_71473 | JGI IMG/M metagenome (GOLD analysis project Ga0075019, IMG submission 71473) | Freshwater sediment microbial communities in response to fracking from Pennsylvania, USA - Cold Stream Run_MetaG_CSR_2013 | ecosystem: Environmental > Aquatic > Freshwater > Creek >...
TCGCGACGGTCTCGCCGGCTCCGATGTGGGCGTCGAAATCGTGGAGGATCTCGGCCCCGTTGGCGTAGACGAAGCGCACGTGGTCGAAGTCGATGGCCCCTCGTTCGACGTCGAGGTCGTAGGCTCCGGGACGTTCGACGATCTCGGGATTCTCGTCGAGGATCTCGAAGATCCGCTCGGCGCTGGCCTTGGCCCGTTGACCCATCATCACCAGTTGGCCGAGCATCATGAACGGGGCCTGGAGCATCATCAGGTAGGCGTTGAAGGCGAGGATCGCGCCGATCCCCAGTTTGCCGTCGAGGACCATCCAGCCGCCGAAGAGGAGCACCATGGCCAGCCCGAGCTGGGGAAGGTTCTGGACCCACGGCCCCCACTGGCCCCGGATCTGGGCGTCCTTCACGTAGGCCCACGCGACGCGTTCAGCGGCGTCGGCCAGTCGGTTGACCTCGGCCTCCTCCTGGGCGAAGGACTTCACGACCCGGACGCCGTTCACGTTCTCGTCGACGATGGTCGCGACGTCGGCCAGGCGGGCCTGGGTCACCCAGGAGATGGGGAACATGACGCGGCGCATCTTGATGCCCACGAAGTAGAGCAGGGGCATGACCGTCATGGCAATGAGAGCCAGTTCGGCGTTGATCTTGAGCATGAACCCGAACGCCAGGACCCCGATGAAGGACTGCACCACGATCAGCGGCGCGAAGGTCGAGTACATCTGCACGCTGCGGATGTCGCTGTTGGCCCGGCTGATCAGCTGTCCGGACTGGACGCGGTCGTAGAAGCTGAACGAGAGCCAGGAAAGGTGCTCGTAGATCAGCGAGCGCAGGTCGGCCTCGACGTTGTAGGCGGTGTTGAAGACGTACTGCCGCGAGACGACTCCGGTGATACCGGCCAGCACGCCGACGACGAGGATCTTGATCACGTCGTCGTGTAGCGCGGTGGAATGGCGCACCAGGGCGTGGTCGATCGCCCCGTTGAGCATGTTGGGCACCAGTGTCTGGAAGACGAGACTGACGAAGGAGAGCCCGACCGCGAGGAGGAAGGTCGTGCGGTGCGAGGCGATCACCGGCAGGACCCGACGCCACCAGGCCAGGTTCTTGTCTCGTGAGATCCGGGCCTGGGGTCCGCGGTAGTTCGACTTCACCCCGCCGAGCGGATTCGCCTCGACCCTCGTCTGCTCCTTCTCGAATGCCGAAGATTTGAGAGAAGGCACCGGTCAATCGTACCGGTCCGGTTGTGGAACGACTCGGTTGGGTCCGATGACGGGGACGTCCCCTCCATCGCGGACGACGTAATGTGACGAGGTGGCCTCACTTCAGGTAGTCAACCATCCGGTCGTGGCCGACAAGGTGCGACAACTCCGCGACGTCGCGACCTCGAACGCCGATTTCCTCCGACTGGCGGGCGAGATCTCGCGTTTCGTCGCCTACGAGGCCTTTCGCGACACGCCGGTGACCCCGACGACGGTGGACACCCCGGTGATCAAGGGGGCCGCCGCGGTGCGCATCGACACCGAGTACCTGATCGTGCCCATCCTGCGCGCCGGTCTCGGCATGAGCCCGGCCGTCCAGGAGGTCCTGCCGCACCATCGGGTCTGTCTCGTGGGGCTGCGCCGCAACGAATCGACGCTCAAGCCCGACGTCTACCTCGATGGACTGCCCGAATCTCTCGCGGGCGGTCACGTGGTGCTCTGCGACCCGATGCTGGCCACGGGGGGATCGCTCAACTGCGTGCTGGACATGCTGGCTGAACGGGGTGCCGGCGACGTCACCGTGCTTTGCCTGATCGTGGCCCAAACCGGAGTCGACCACGTCTTCGAACGCCATCCCGAGGTCAGAGTCGTCGCCGCGGCCCTCGACGAACGTCTGAACGACGTCGGCTACATCGTGCCCGGACTCGGTGACGCAGGCGACCGTCTGTTCGGACCCCCCGCGCGCTGACTAGAGGCCGATGTCCTCGTCCCAGATATCGGGGTGCTGTTCTATGAAGTCGCCCAGCAACCGGGTGCAGGCGTCGTCATCGAGGACGATGATCTCGACCCCCAACTCGGCGAGCCAGTCGTGACCGCCGTGGAAGTTCCGTTGTTCGCCGATCACGACCGCACCGATGTTGAATTGGCGCACCAGCCCCGAGCAGTACCAGCACGGTGAGAGCGTCGTGACCATCACGCAGTCGGGGTAGTCACGACGTCTTCCGCCACGGCGGAACGCGTCGGTCTCGGCGTGGACCGACGCGTCGCCCTCCTGGACCCGACGATTGTGACCGGAACTGATCAACGTGCCGTCGCGTCGAAACAGCGCCGCCCCGATCGGGATGCCCCCTTCGGCGAGTCCGCTGACCGCTTCGTCGTAGGCGACGGCGAGCATCGTCTGGGCCAGTTCGCGCTCGAGCGGCGTGCGGGAGGTGTCCATGGGATAAGTATGCTCCAGCACCGTGGGTGAACGCACGTACTCGGTGGAGATTGGATCGCAACGGGTCGACCTGCCGGTCGTCTCGCTGAGCGAAGAGCTGGCGCTCGCCTTGTTGATCACCGTCGACATGGGCGTCGAATTCATGTCGACGGCGGGTAGCGAGTTGGCCCAGATCCTCCGCCCCTACGACATCGACATCGTGGCCACGGTCGCCACCATGGGCATCCCGGTGGCGATTGAAGTGACGCGAGCCCTCGGGCTCAACCAGTACGCGGTGCTGCACAAGACGCCCAAGATCCATCTGGCCGATGCGGTCACCGAAGTGGTGCGTTCGATCACCACGGACGGTGAGCAGCGGATCCTCTTCGACCGCGCGCGGATCAAGGACGTCGCCGGTCGGCGCGTCGCGATCGTCGACGACGTGATCTCGACCGGTGCCTCGACGGGCGCCGCGTTACGACTGCTGCGCAGCGTGGGCGCCGACATCGTGGCGATCGGGACTCTGGTGACCGAGGCCTCGATCTGGCGTACGTCACTCGGGGACGATGCCCTCAAGGTGCGGGCCCTCGGCTCGATTCCGGTCTTTCGCCCGAACGGTTCGGGTGGGCTGGTCGAAGACTGGGTCGGTTAGTCGAGGGCCCAAACCGATTGGTCGAATGGATGAATGGACCCCGGCGCCGACTACGCCGGGGTCCATTCATCTGGGTCGAGCCCCGTGGTTACAGGTTGGGCTCGAGTTCGCGTTGGCGGGCGACCTGACCCTTGACATTGCCGGTCAGGCGTTCCAGGACGAAGTAGATGAATGCGGCAAGGATGATGCCGATCGGGATCGAGAAGTCCGCTCCGCCGTACCAACCAGCGGTGCAGGCACCGTTGACGAGCTTGCCCGCGCAGGCACCTCCGAAGTGGTTGGAGATGGGGGTCAGGGCGTGGAACGGGAAGTTCACCGGCGGTGGCGCCTTGGAGAAGGCGGTCGTGGCGCCGACCAGCCCGATCACGAAGGCGACGATGGCATTCCAGTTCACGCCGGCGCGTCCCACGAAGTAGATGCCCGCGCGGTCGGTGCGCTGCAACTCTCCCGCGTTATACCGGTACCTTCGCATGATCCAGTCGATGATGTAGATGCCGAACCACGGCGCGATCCACACGATGATCACCCCGACGAACTCCTTCATGTAGAGCGAGAACGTCGACTGGAACTCGGCCCAGATCGTCAGACCGCACGCGATGAAGCTGTCGAGGACGACCGCTTGGTAGCGCTTCAGGCGGATGCCCATGGCCTGGATCGAGACGCCCGACGAGTAGAGGTCGAGTGAGTTGATTCCGAAGAGTTGGACGATGGCGAAGACGAGGAAGATCACGATGACCCAGCTGGGGATGTAGCTCTGACCGCGCAACGCCTCGAAGGGGTTCGCCCCGTTCCACGCCGCCACCTGGGCGTTCGAAGAGAGGAAGGTGAAGGTGGCCGCACCGAGGGTCATCATGATGATCTCGGGAATCGCAGTGCTGAGAAAGATCCAGCCGACGATCGCGCCCTTGCTCGATTCGCGTGGGACGTATCGGGTGTAGTCGTTGCCACATTCGGTCCATCCGAGTCCGGAGAGGGCGATGGTGAAGGCGAGTCCGGCCGTGTAGAGCTCCCAGCCGCCACCGAATCCCTTGAAGCTCGCCGAACCGTGCTTCATGTCGTAGACGGCCAACAGGGCGAAGATGGCGATGAACGGGATGATGAGGGCGCGCAGCACCTTGACCATGGTGGCGTGGCCGAGGTACGGCATGACCGCCTGGACGGCGGCGGCGAGGATGATGAAGATCACCTTCATCGCGCTCGAGACGTGGAAGCCGGCCATCTGGCTGAGCACGATGAGCGCACCGACGATGAGGATCAGCCCCTCGGTCTCAAAACCGAGCTGGGTGATCCAGTTGAAGAAGCTGACCAGCTTCGATCCCTGGGTCCCGAACGCCGCCCGGCTGATGGTGAAGGCCGTCGTTCCCGCCTCGGGGCCCTGCAGCGAGGCCAGCCCGAGCAGGAAGTAGGAGAGGTTGCCGAGGATGATCAGGCTGAGCGCGGTGTAGAAACTGAAGCCGAAGCCCATGAGCAACGCCCCGTAGATGAAGTACTCGACGTTCAACGCGGAGCCGGCCCAGAGCGCCCCGATGTTGCGCGCGGTCGCCCAGCGTTCGTTCTCGCCGATGTAGTCGATTCCGTGCTGCTCTACCCGAAATACCGGGTCGCCCGAAGATCCGTCGTGTTCATTGATGGTTGTCGCCACTCGTGTGGTCCTCCCTAATAGATGGTGTTCATCTGAGACAACCCCGTGAGGTGCTGGTCGCTCGGGTCAATTCTGCATTATTTCCAAAGGGCGGACCGGTGATGTCCTCTCAGGAAACTCCCCGGCGAGAATTAGTTCCCTCTTACGCGCTTCCAAGCCCCTCCACAGGCTCGCCGCGCAAGATGTTCTTGTCTCGGTCCCCCCAAGCGTTCGAGGCAGAGAGAAGGAAGAAATCATGTACCGCACGTCAAAGAACAAGATGTACAAGCGGGTCGGAGTATCGACGATCGTCGCCGCCGGCGCCCTCGTCACGGGCGTGGGAATCGCCGGGGCCTCAAGCCCCGCCGCCCACAAGTCCTCGAGCACGGTAACGGTCCCGCTTTCGAAGAGCAGCGCCAAGCACGGTCGAAGTTCGATGGTTCCTGGCGCGGTGCGTCGACCCGGCGGCACGGTGACTCTCGTTTCGGCCAGTTCGATCACGGTCAAGGACCCCCAGGGAACTTCCTCGACGTTCACCATCGACGCCTCGACCAAGGTGACCAAGGACCGCGCCACCGCGACGCTCGCCGACCTGGCGGTCGGTGAGCACGTCCGGATCATTCCCAGCTCGTCGAGCGCCACCACCGCTGCGGGAATCGAGATCGAGTTGGCCCGCGTCGCGGGACAGGTCGTCTCGGTAGATGGCAGTACGGTCACCGTGTCGGACCGTGACGGGTTCTACCGGACCATTTCCGTGGGAACGAAGACCGCCTACTCGAAGGGCGGTGCCAGCGCCGCTCTGGGTGACGTGACGACCGGTTCGTTCATCGTGGCCGAGGGGACGGTCGATGCCAATCACACCACCCTGGACGCGACTGCCGTAGGTATCGGTCAGCCGCGCGTCACCGGCACTGGCGGGTCGGGACCCATGGGCATGGACCCCCAGGGCATGGGCGGCGCCACACCGGGCAGTGGATTCACCGGCCCGGGCGCCAACTTCAACTAGAAGCCCTTTTGGCCAGTTCTCAGGGTCCAGACGGTTCCTCCCACCGTCTGGACCCTGAAGCAATAACTGAGTAGTTCTCAGACGTGACCTTGTTTTCTTGGAAGTTCTTGCTAAGTTGCCACAAAAGGGTTACCCGCACACGGTGGGTATCTCGGGGGAAAGCAGGACAAAAGATGTCATCAACGTTCGATCGTCGATCGTTCTTAACGCACTCGGCCGCCACCATCGGTGGTATCGCAATGGCGGGCACCGTCGTAGACGAGTTGCTCGCCACCGCAGCTGGTGCGACCGTTGGCGTTAACACCGCCAAGCCCAAGACTGGCGGCACGCTGAACGTCGGGCTCATCTCCGACGTGCCCAACTACCACATCTTCAACGGCTCCCAGGGCAAGATGGACGCCTCGGGCTTCTGCGTGGCGAACGCGCTCTACGACCCGTTGTTCGTCATCTCCGCGAACGGCAAGACGGCGTTGCCGATGTTGGCGCTGTCGGCGACCCCGAACTCGGACTACACGGTCTGGACCGTCGCCCTGCGACAGGGTGTCACCTTCACCAACGGCGACCCGTTCAACGCTGACACCGTCGTAGCGAACTACCAGGCCGCCGCCGCGGACCCGACGGTGGGCCTCGCCATCCGACCGATCATCGCCAAGGTGGTGAAGGTGGACGCCTACACCGTTCAGTACGTCATGGTTATCCCGTTCTCGACCTACCCGATCTCACTGGCCGACCAGCAGACGGCGTACATGGCCCACCCGACGTCGTTCTCCTCGACCTTCGCGGGCACGCCGGTCGGCACCGGACCGTTCAAGGTCAAGTCGTGGCAGGTCGGTGTCAAGTCACAGTTCGTGCGCAACAACAACTACTGGCGCTCGGACGCGGCCAGTCGTCAGCTCCCGTACCTGAAGGCGATCAACTTCATCACCATCGCCGACGACACGGCGCGCAACCAGGCGCTCCAGACCGGTGCGGTCGACATGATCGTCCAGCAGAACAACTCGTCGATCGCGGCCCTGAAGAAGGTCAAGACGATCCAGATGCGTACCGACGAGCACGACCCACGCGACCCGTCGGTCAACTGCCTGATCCTCAACACGACGGGAACGATGAACCAGTACTTCGCCTGGGCGGGTCAGTTCACGGCCGCCATCGGACTTCCCGGTGCGCTCAGCTACTACCTGAAGGGCCAGGCGCCTCCCGCCCAGGTCCAGCTCGCCGACTACGAAGGCACCCTCGGTGCGGTCGACCCGTCGACGCTCACGTGGAACACGAAGCTCAAGCCGGTGCTCAATGACCCGACCATCCGTCAGGCCCTGGCGATGGCGCTCAACCGCAACACCTATTTCAAGGTGGTCGACGGCGGCGTCGGTGCGGTGGCGGACGGCATCTACCGCAAGACGTCGCCGTACTACAAGAACCCTGGCTACCCGGCCTACAACCCGTCCAAGGCCAAGGCCCTGGTCGATGCCTACAAGGCGAAGAACAACGTCTCCTCGGTCAGCTTCGTGATCGACATCGTGTCGGGTAACTCCTCGGCGCAGAAGGAGTTCGCGTTCTTCCAGCAGCAGTTCGCCGCGATCGGAGTCAACGTGACCCCACGTCCGGTCGTGCAGAGCACCCTGATCAACAACGTGATCTACGGTACGTACGACTGCGCGACCTGGAACCAGTTCGGTGCGACGGACCCGGGGATCAACTACGTCTGGTTCAACTCGATTCCTGCGACGACACCTCTTCAGTCGGGTGGTTTAGGGATGCCCGCGCTGCCGGCCGGAACGTTCATCGCCGGTGCAGTGAACTTCACCCACCTGGGCGACCCGGTCATCGAGTCTGCGATGCTGAGCGCGCTGGCCGCCAAGCCCGGATCGGCCGCGCAGAAGACCGCGTGGCAGAAGGTCAACTCGCAGTTCTCGGTGGACATCCCCTATCTGTTCCTCGACACGACGGTGACCGCCTGGGCTGCCCGTTCCAACGTTCAGAACTGGGTTTCGGGAACTGCCGGTGACGGCACCACGCGCTGCCTGAGCCCCAACGGCGGCTCGGCCCGCTGGGACCAGATCTGGAAGAAGTAACTCAACGTTCAAGCTGAATAACCAAAACGGGGGCGGCGCGAAGGCGCCGCCCCCGTTTCGGTTGCTGGAACGCGGTGGATCGGACTCAATCGGTCACGCGGCCGCCGACGTTGCGCCACCAGAAGAGCGTCGTCGCCCCCAGGCAAGCCGAGACCGTGGCGATCAGCGTGAAGGGGAGTGCCGAGTCGATGGTGAAGAGGAATCCCGAGACCCCAGCCGCCAACGCCAGCGAGGCGGTGTTCGACATGGTGTACAGGCCCTGACGGCGGCCGAACTCACGATTGACCGCGCCCTGACTCATCAACGATGAGATCGACGGCACCGACATGGCGGCGCCGATCGACTCCAACGAACCGATGAACAGCATCAGGTTGTTGTTGTGGATGTGTGGGTAGATGGACAGGAAGACGGCCCCGTTGAGCAGTCCGCCCAGGGCCACGAATCGACGGTTGGCGTGGTCGGCGAGCCACCCGCCCACCCGGCTGAGCGCGACCCAGGGAAGACTGAAGAGGGTCCAACTGAGACGGATCTGCAATGTGGACGCGTGGTGCGCGTGCATCAGCAGGCTCCAGCAAGCTTCGTACACCCCGATGGCGAGGCCACTGGCGCTGGCAGCGAAGAGCGCGCCGACGAGTTGTGGACTCCACTGCAGCGGCGGCAGCGGGGTCGGGTCGTACTCCTTGTCGCCGAGGTCGGTATTGAACGTCACGACCGCGGCGACGAGGCTGATGACTCCGGCGACGAAGAACGCCCATCCCAACTGGTTGACTGACGCAACGACGCCGGCCACTGGGCCGATCGCGATGCCGAACAGTTGGGCCGCGATGATCTGAGAGAAGGCCCGGCCGCGCTCACCTTCACTGAAGAGGGCCGCGACGGCGGCCATCGAGGCGACCTCGATGGCACCGGCGGATGCACCCTGTACGGCCCGAGTGGCGGCGAACCACGGAGCCGAGAGGGGCATGAGGTAGGTCATGCTGGCTAGGCCGTACGCGACGAGACTCGCGATCAGGACCTGTCGGCGACCGAACTTGTCGGCGAGGTGACCGAGGCCGAACTGCGTGGCGACTCCGGCAATGAAGAAGGCCGACATGATGAACCCGATGATCGTCGGCGTCCCGCCTCGATGTTCGAGGAACAGGGGGAGCAACGGGAGTCCGAGGGTTGCCCCCATCCACTGGATCGCCACGATGATCGTGAGGCGCCGCAGAGTCTTGTTGGGATTCGTGAGCGGCATCGCGACCACGTTACCGGCCCAGTCCGAGCGACCACGGGTCGACTCAAATGGTGCCGCACTCCACGAGGATCATGACGCCGAGCAGTAGGTAGACCCAGGGAATCAGTCTCGAGGCGTACCGGGTGCCCCATTGGACGATCCTCGGCCGACTGGTCAGGTACTGGGCGCTCACGATGAACACGACCTCCCAGACGGCGAATACCGCGATGGTGAGGATCGCGCGGCCAACACCATTCGCGCGAAGGAGCGGTATCCACACGGCGAGGTTGTCGCCACCCAGTACCAGCGTCAGTGTGAACGTCGTCAAGGCGCCCCGACGGAACTGTCGGTCCTCCTCGTCATTGAGATGACGCCAGGCGTGAGCCGCCAGCGCCCACGGTGCGAGACAGAGTACTCCGACCCATCGGATGGGGATCGGGGCCAGCAGCGATCCAACGCCAGCGGCCAGTACGACCAGGACCGCTATCGCACTCGCCTGAGCCCAACCGATACGGCGGAATCGCTTGCGGTCCGTGACGAGAAGTTGTGCAGCGAAGGCGAAGAGGTTGTCAAACATGGTGCCGAGATAACCGATAGACGCTACGACGACGACTCCGAGAAGCGAATGCACGCGCTGACCTTACCTGAGAGTAGGGAAGGGCCAAAAGTGGGAGAGATAGGCTGACTCCGATGATTCGCGAGGTCCTGCTCCCCACTGAAGAACAACACGAGGCTGCGCGTCGGGTAATCGCCGATCACCTCGAGGAGACCCCTACCGTCACTCTGATGATGCGCGGCCGAGCCGTGCGAGCCAAGCTCGAGAGCCTCCAGGTCACCGGTTCTTTCAAGGTCCGTGGAGCCCTGGCCGCGATCGACGCCGCCCACCGGCTCGATCCCGGCGGCGCGGTCGTCACCGCTTCGGCCGGCAACCACGGGCTGGGCATCGCGTACGCCTCAACCACCCTGGGAGTGCGCGCGACGGTGGTCGTGCCGTCCAACGCGTCGGCGGTCAAGGTGAAGAAGCTGCTGCAGTTCGACATCGAGCTGATCCAGTTCGGTTCGTCCTTCGACGAGGCCCAGGTACACGCCTTGGAGCTGGCCGAAAAGCGCTCGATACGTTTCGTCTCCCCCTTCAACGACTCGAACGTCATCGCGGGACAAGCGACAGTCTTCGATGAGATGTTCCGCCAATCGCCCGACCTCGAGCACCTGGTG
>Ga0075019_10002673_pt1 | contig 10167 bp, 4 predicted proteins | sample ColStrG_CSR_2013_FD_71473 | JGI IMG/M metagenome (GOLD analysis project Ga0075019, IMG submission 71473) | Freshwater sediment microbial communities in response to fracking from Pennsylvania, USA - Cold Stream Run_MetaG_CSR_2013 | ecosystem: Environmental > Aquatic > Freshwater > Creek >...
CTGACACCGAGCATTGGCATGTCCAAAGTGCTCGCAATGCAGCAACGCATTCACCTCATCAATCCGCAATGCGAAGTGTTTTGCGTGGATGATTTCGTCAGCCCCGAGAACTGGGCAAAATTGGTGCCAGCGGACGTGGACGCCGTAATCGATGCTTGCGATCAGGTCAAGACCAAAACAGCGATGGCCCATTGGGCACGACAAACCGGCACTACTTTTGTTGCCGTGGGCGCCGCGGGGGGCAAGGAGAGGGCGGAGTTGGTGGAAATCGCCGATTTGGCCGACACCACCCACGACCCGCTGTTGGCGCAGGTGCGCTATCGGCTGCGCAAGTTTCACGGTGCTGCGGGAAGCGGAAAAAAAATGAAGGTCGCTTGCGTCTTTAGCCGCGAAGCGGTGGAGGCATCCGACCCTTCGGGCAACGCGCAAAGCGACGGGTCACTGAACTGCCACGGCTATGGATCACTGGTGACGGTAACGGCAACTTTCGGGATGTGCGCGGCGGGCTATGCCATTGATAAAATTTCAAGAACCGCCCGTGGTCCTGTATGAAAAGAACGCTATAATTTAAGGCTTCGCAGGTAACGTCCCATTACGGGCTGTTTGCTTGTCGGGACGTTAGCTCAGTTGGTAGAGCAGCGGACTTTTAATCCGTTTGTCGTGGGTTCGACCCCCGCACGTCCCACCAGATTTTCAGGGATCTTAGCTCAGCTGGTAGAGCAGCGGACTCTTAATCCGTAGGTCGAGAGTTCGAATCTCTCAGATCCCACCAGCTATTGCCTTGCCACACATTGAAAGCCTGCGGTTCAAACCACAACGGTTTTTTGCAGCTTGTGAACCGTTAAACGGCAAGCACGTCCAACAACTCGGTCTCGATCTCAATTTGGGTGCGGTTATGCTGCAACTGGGAGCCGTGAATCAAAAAAGTATCTTCGACGCGCTCGCCCAGAGTGGCAATTTTTGCGAGCTGAACTTCGATTTGATGGCGCGCCAGCACGCGGGCAATCGAATAGAGCAGCCCGAGGCGATCGCTGGCTGATACGTTGAGCAGCCAGCGCTGGGCTTTTTCATCAGGCCGCAGAGATACCCTCGGTGCAATTGGAAAGCTTTTGACGCGCCTGGATACCCGGCCACGGCTCGGAGCCGCAAGCGCGACCTCGCTGGCAATGGCGGTGGCCAGATTGCACTCGATCATGGTTTTGAGCTCGCGGTAATGCTCGTCGATATCCTGCGGCGTGGTGACCTGAAAAGTATCCAGCGCATAACCTGACTGCGTGGTGTGGATGCGTGCGTCCAGAATGCTGAACGCGCCCTGATCAAAGTAACCGCAAATGCGGGCAAACAAGTCAGTCTGGTCCTTGGCGTACACCAGCACTTGCAGGCCCTCTCCCAATGGCGACCGGCGCACGCGCACCACGGATTCCTCGGTGTTGACGTGACGCGAGATCTGTATGGTGTGCCAGGCAATGTCCGAAGCGTCATGGCGCATGAAGTAGCCTACGTCGAGGGTGTCCCAAAGGGCCTTATGGGCCTCAAACGGCATCGCGTGCAATGCGATCATCACCAGCGCATCACGCTTGCGGGTTTCCACTTCCGTGTCGGGGTCGGTGGCACTACCACCCAACGCGCGGGTGGTGTATTTGTACAGATCTTCCAGCAGTTTGCCCTTCCAGGCGTTCCAGACTTTGGGCGATGTGCCGCGAATGTCGGCGACGGTGAGCAGATAGAGCGCGGTCAGGTAGCGCTCATTACCAACCCTTTGCGCAAACTCCCGGATCACCACCGGATTGCTCAGGTCGGACTTTTGCGCAATGCGGCTCATGGTGAGATGTTCGCGCACCAAAAATTCGACCAAATGGCTGTCTTGCTCGCTAAAGCCGTGCAGCTTGCAAAAGCGCTTTGCTTCAACGGTGCCAAGTTCGGAATGGTCACCGCCACGCCCCTTGGCGATATCGTGAAACAGGGCAGCGATGTACAGCAGATGGGGCTTGTCCCAACCGGCGGCCAATTGCGAACAAAACGGGTATTCGTGGGCCCGCTCAGCAATGAAAAAACGGCGCAGGTTGCGCAACACCATCAGGATGTGCTGATCCACGGTGTAAACGTGAAACAGGTCGTGCTGCATTTGCCCCACGATGCGCCGGAATACCCACAGGTAACGCCCTAAAACAGAAGTTTGGTTCATCAAGCGGATGGCGTGGGTGATGCCATCGGGCTGCATGATGATTTTCACAAAGGTTTGCCGATTGACCGGGTCGCTGCGAAAGCGCCCGTCCATCAAATCGCGTGCGTTGTAGAGAGCGCGCAGCGTTCGGGCCGACAGACCCTTGACGCCGACGGTCGTCTGGTACAGCAGAAATGTCTCAAGAATCGCATGCGGTTCGCGCTGGTACAGGTCGTCACTGGCGACATCGATGGCACCGGCCTTGTCATTGAAGCGGTCGTTGATGCGGCGCGGTGTGTGCGATTTGGGGTCGAGGCGTTCCTCGATATTCATCAGCAAAATCTGGTTGAGCTGCGTAACCGCCTTGGCCGCCCAGTAGTAGCGTTTCATCAGCGCCTCACTGGCGCGGACATAGGTCTTTCCACCGACGCCGGCTTCTCCCGAGGAATAGCCAAAGGACTCGGCGACGGAGTTTTGCAAATCAAAAATAAGACGGTCTTCACGCCGGTTTGCCAACAGGTGCAAGCGGGCCCGGATCTGGAACAAAAGCGATTCATTGCGCTGAATTTGTTTGACCTCGAACGGCGTCGCCAAGCCGTTTTTGGCCAAGGCCTGCCAGTTGTCACCAAAGCCTGCTGCCTTGGCAACCCATAACACCACGTGCAAGTCGCGTGTTCCGCCGGGCGACTCTTTGCAGTTGGGCTCCAACGCATAGGGGGTGTCTTCGAATTTGGAGTGGCGCTGGTTCATCTCCAGCGTCTTGGCGACAAAAAATGCCTTTGGGTCCAGCGCGGCCATGAAGGCCTTTTTGAAGCGCCGCACCAGCGCGGCGTTGCCGCTGATCAGCCGGCATTCCAGCAGGGCGGTCTGAATGGTCACATCGCGGGACGCCTCGTCGAGGCACTCCGAAAAGCTCCGAACACTGGAGCCAATTTCCAGGCCAACATCCCAGCAGGAGCCGATAAACGTCTCAATCTGGGTTTTGAGCACGGGGTCCGTATCAGGATTACACGCTTCGGGCAGCATCACCAGCACATCCACATCCGAGTGCGGAAACAATTCGCCACGCCCGAAACCACCTACTGCCAGCAATGCATACGGTGTTTTCAGGCCGGCTGCTTCCCACAGTCGAACCAAAGTGGCGTCGGCCAGATGCGATAGCTTGTGCAGGGCTGAGCGCACACTGCGCGTGGATGCACCACGTTCTCCGATAGCAGCAAACAAATGCGCTTTTTGAGTCCGATAGTCGTTGCGCAGGGCCGCCAAATCGAGCATGACCGGTGCCGCGTTCAGGTCGCTTGCGTCACGAAAGCCGGCACCGGCGGACTGCCCGCGGAAAGCGTCAATACCTCGTAACCCGTAGGCGTGACCAATACCGTGTGCTCCCACTGCGCGGACAGCGAGTGGTCTTTGGTGACGATGGTCCAGCCGTCTTTTTCGGGGCCTTCCTTGATCTCTTTTTTGCCGGCGTTGATCATGGGCTCAATCGTGAAAGTCATGCCCTCAACGAGCTTTTCCAAAGTTCCGGGACGACCGTAGTGCAGAACCTGGGGCTCTTCATGAAACACCTGACCTATGCCGTGGCCGCAAAACTCACGCACCACGCTAAAGCCGTGTCCTTCAGCAAACCTCTGAATCGCATGGCCAATGTCGCCAAGGTGGATGCCGGGTTTAACCATCCGGATGCCATGCCACATGGCATCGTAGGTGATAGCACACAAGCGCTTGGCACCAATCGACGCTTCGCCAACGAAAAACATCCGGCTGGTGTCGCCATGCCAAGTGTCCTTGATGACTGTCACGTCGATGTTGACAATATCGCCTTTTTTGAGCGGCTTGTCGTTGGGAATTCCGTGGCACACCTGATGGTTGATAGAAGTGCAGATCGACTTGGGGTAGGGCGTATTGCCGCCGCCGGTGTAATTGAGCGGTGCCGGAATGCCGCCCTGCACCTGCGTGATGTAGTCATATGCCAGTTTGTCGAGTTCGTTGGTGGTTACCCCGGGTTTGACAAACGGCGTCAGATAGTCCAGAACCTCGGAGGCCAATTTGCCCGCGACCCGCATGCCTGCAATGCCTTGGGCGTCTTTGTAAGTGATAGTCATGGCCCGAATTATCCCATCGTGTTTTTGAAGCGGTTGGCGGTGGGTAAAATTCATTGATTTCCCTGCCCCATTTCAGGCCCGCACAGTGACCTTGCACATTTCCACATTTGAGGGCGGCAACGCTCTGAGCAGTTTTCGCGTTCGACAGTTGTTACCCGTGCTGCAAGGCATCCACGACAAGATCTCCGGCATCGCGGCGCGCTTTGTGCATTTGGTGGCAACGACCACCGCGCCCGATGCGCAATTGCGCCAAAAACTGGGCGCATTGCTCACCTACGGCGACCCTTACCTGGGGCCATCAGAAGGCGCCTGCGTGGTGGTGAGCCCGCGCTTTGGCACCGTGTCGCCGTGGGCATCCAAAGCGACCGACATCGCGCACAACTGCGGCTTTGAGGTCCGGCGCGTCGAGCGACTGGTGGAGTACCGGATCACCCTCAAGCCCGGCTTGCTCTCCAAAGGCAGCCTCAGTGCCGAACAACTGATGCAGATCAGCGCGCACCTGCATGACCGAATGACCGAGAGCGCCATGCTTGAGCGCAGCCAGGCCGCCGATTTGTTCAATGCATTGCAAGCGGCACCGATGGATTTTTGTGATGTGCTGACCGGAGGCAAAGCGGCGCTGCTGGAGGCCGATACCAAATTTGGATTGGCGCTGGCGGACGATGAGATGGACTACTTGCTCACCTCGTTCACCACTTTGGGGCGCAACCCGACCGATGTTGAACTGATGATGTTTGCGCAGGCCAATAGTGAACATTGCCGGCACAAGATCTTCAATGCCCAATTCACCATCGACGGAGTGGCGCAAAGCCACAGCCTGTTCGGCATGATTCGCCACACCCACCAGGTATCGCCACAACACATGCTTGTGGCCTATTCGGACAACGCGTCAGTCATGGAGGGCGTGCGGGTTGAACGCTTTGCCGCGCAAGCGCATTCCACAGCTGACATGGGCGCGCCAATCGGCTTGGCGAATTACGAAAAAAGCGAGCGCACCCACCATATTTTGATGAAGGTGGAAACCCACAATCACCCGACGGCGATTTCGCCTTTTCCGGGCGCTTCAACCGGCGCTGGCGGCGAGATCCGCGACGAGGGTGCGACGGGCCGTGGCTCCAAACCCAAGGCAGGACTGACCGGCTTCACGGTGTCCAAACTTTGGCCCAACGCTGATGAATCAGACTTCGGACGGCCCGCGCATATTGCCAGCGCGCTGCAAATCATGACCGAAGGGCCCCTGGGGGGCGCCGCTTTCAACAACGAGTTCGGACGTCCCAACTTGCTCGGCTATTTCCGCGAATACGAACAATCGGTGCACAGCGATGTGGACAGCGTACGCCGGGGCTACCACAAGCCCATCATGATTGCCGGTGGTTTGGGTGTGATCGACGCCACCCAAACCCACAAAATTGAATTTCCCGCCGGCAGCCTTCTGATCCAACTCGGCGGCCCGGGCATGCGCATCGGCATGGGTGGCAGTGCCGCAAGTTCGATGGCCACGGGTGCCAACGCTGCCGAACTGGATTTCGATTCGGTGCAGCGGGGCAACCCTGAAATTGAACGCCGTGCCCAGGAAGTGATTAACCAGTGCTGGATGCTGGGCGAGCACGGCAACCCGATTCTGGCGATTCACGATGTCGGCGCGGGCGGCTTGAGCAACGCTTTTCCGGAGTTGACCAATGACGCTGCGCGCGGTGCCCGTTTTGATTTGCGCGCGGTGCCGCTGGAGGAAAGCGGCATGGCGCCCAAAGAAATCTGGTGCAACGAAAGCCAGGAGCGCTATGTGCTGGCCATCGCGCCCGAATCCTTGGCGCTGTTTACCGCGTTGTGCGAGCGTGAGCGCTGCCCGTTTGCGGTGGTCGGCGTGGCGACAGTAGAGCGCCAATTGGTGGTCTCTGACAGCGGTGCCCGTTCGGCAGACCAGGAGCCGGTCAATATGCCGATGAACGTGCTGCTGGGCAAACCGCCCAAAATGCACCGCGATGTGAAGACAGTAAACCGCCAGTTCAAGCCGCTGGACCTGACCGGCGTTGACCTGCAAAAGGCGGTCATTGACGTGCTGGCGCATCCGACCGTGGCCTCCAAACGTTTCCTGATCACGATTGGCGACCGAACGGTCGGCGGGCTGACACACCGTGACCAGATGGTTGGCCCTTGGCAAGTGCCCGTGGCCGACTGTGCGGTCACGCTGGCGGACTTCAAGGGGTTTGCCGGTGAGGCGATGGCCATGGGCGAACGCACGCCGTTGGCCACTTTGAATGCACCTGCTTCGGGCCGCATGGCGGTCGCTGAATCCATTACCAATTTGCTGGCGGCTCCGATTGATCTGCCGCGCGTCAAGCTGTCGGCAAACTGGATGGCCGCTTGCGGAGAACCCGGCGAAGACGCGGCCCTGTACGCAACGGTGCAAGCGATCGGTCTGGAACTGTGCCCGGCACTGGGCATCTCGATTCCTGTGGGAAAAGATTCATTGTCCATGCGAACCCAATGGATGCAAGACGGTCAGGCCCTGAAAGTGACCTCGCCGGTGTCGGTCATCATCAGCGCCTTTGCCACGCTGGCCGATGTGCGCGGTACGCTCACGCCCCAGCTGAATGCCCATGAAGACAGCACGCTGGTGCTGATCGACCTGGGGCGCGGTCAGCACCGCATGGGTGCCAGTATTTTGGCGCAAACCCTGAACCAGAGCGGCAGCAGCGTGCCCGACCTCGATCGAGCGGCAGACCTTGTCAACCTGGTCAACGCCGTCAATGCCTTGCGCGCCAAAGGGCAGGTGCTGGCCTACCACGACCGGGGCGATGGCGGGCTTCTCGCGACTGTCGCGGAAATGGCGTTTGCCGGGCGCGTCGGTGTGGCACTCAACGTGGATATGCTGGTGACCGAGGGTGATGGCATTTCGGACAGCCGCATGGACGTTGGTGACAGTAAGAACTGGGCCGGACAGGTCAGTGCCCGGCGTGAAGAGCGAACACTGCAAGCGTTGTTCAACGAAGAGTTGGGTGTGGTGTTGCAGGTGCGCACGGCACAACGCAGCGAGGTCATGCAAACCCTGCGCGAACATGGGCTATCGGCTTTCAGCCACTGCATCGGAAAAACCCGTCCGATGGGCGGTGAGGTCGCAGCAGGTGTGGGTGAACTGCAAATTTGGCGCGATGCCAAAGCCATTTTTTCCGCCAAATTGGCTGATCTCTACCAAGTATGGGACGCGGTCAGTTGGAAAATTTGCCAACAGCGCGATAACCCGGACGGTGCCGATGCCGAACATGCTGGCGCTGGAGATGTGTCCGACCCCGGCTTGCACGTTTACTTGCCCAATGCCTTCAGGGCCCCGGCAGTGCATCTGAGCCGCCCGAAAGTCGCGGTTTTGCGGGAGCAGGGCGTCAACTCCCACGTGGAAATGGCCTATGCGTTCACCGAAGCCGGTTTTGACGCCTACGACGTCCATATGACCGACTTGCAATCCGGCAGGGCCAAGTTGGCGGATTTCAAAGGTGTTGTGGCGTGTGGCGGTTTCAGCTACGGCGACACGCTGGGCGCCGGCATCGGTTGGGCCCGCTCCATCACCTTCAACCCGGCTCTGGTCGAACAGTTCAGCGCATTTTTTGGCCGCTCCGACACCTTCGGTCTGGGCGTGTGCAACGGGTGCCAAATGTTCGCAGAGTTGGCCGATATCATCCCCGGTGCTCAACACTGGCCGCGTTTTACAACCAATCAGAGCGAGCGTTTTGAGGCCCGCTTATCGATGGTGGAAGTCTTGAAGTCGCCGTCGCTGTTTTTTGCCGGCATGCAAGGCGTCCGTTTGCCCATTGCCGTGGCGCATGGCGAGGGCTACGCCAACTTCACGTACCGTGGTGATGCAAGCCGTGTGATCGCTGCGATGCGGTTTACCGACAACCATGGTGCTGCTACCGAGCGCTATCCGTTCAATCCCAACGGCAGCCCGGGCGGACTCACCGCGGTCACTACGGCTGACGGCAGGTTTACCGCGATGATGCCGCATCCCGAGCGCATGTTTCGCAACATTCAGAGCAGTTGGACAGATCAGGATATCAACGCACACAGTGCCTGGATGCAAATTTGGTACAACGCGCGGCGTTGGGTGGGGTAGGGCGCTATTCTGCTCTGTACTACTAGGCAGTAAAGGCCTTGCCGTCGGGCTGGGTAAAAACGATTTTTGCTTCCCTGTCGATTGACAAACTGCCCGCACCATACTGTTTTTGCAGAACCAGCTTGGTTGAGCCAAATGTGACCTGAACGGGGCCGGTCGTCTCAACCATGATTTCCAGCCGGGCATTGCGTATGCTCTCACGTTGTTTATCCAGTTCAAGCCGCTGCGCCAATGATTTTCCCCACACTTGTGCGGCCTGCCGCCAGGCCGTTTTGGCCCGATCCAGCATCCCTTTGGGATCTTTGACAGCGACTAGGTGCTGACACAGTTTCTGCAGGTTTTCTTCGTTGGTTTTTTCCACCTGAATGCGCTCCGACAGCAATTGGTACTGCCGCTCCAACTCTGGGTCAGCGCCCACCTCTACTTTGGTGACAGAGCCTTTCGGTGATCCCAACAGTGGCACCTTGAGTAGCATTTTTGTCCGAGCGGTACCTCCCGCCAAACGACCGCGCTGCGGGTTCTTCACACCAATTGTTATCTGGTTGCCGGACTGCAGTACGCACTCCAGCGCCGCGTCATCAAGAGCAAGGATGGAACCGGCCGTCAGTGTCGAATTCTGGGCGAATCGCGCGCTCACCATGCCTGCCGCTTCCAGGCGTGCACCAGAAATAACGCCGCCTTTGATCGCAATATTTCCGCCTGCCTGAAGGACAGCACCTTCGACCGTACCGCCCACCACGATGTCACCCGAGGCCTGCACTTTCATCTGGTTGATCACGTCACCCTCAACCTGCACAGTGCCATTGAAATTGATATTTCCAGTTGCAAGGTTGACCTCGCGAACTTTCAGGACCGGTTCCACCAAGACGCCACAAGGCACCCGCACCGGCAGGCCGCTGCTGGTGGCGATGAGCAAATCCGGGTCACCACTGGACACTTTTGCGCCTAACAAGTCGCTGGCGAATGGCGCATCACGCACTGGCTGGGGCGCAATGGGTTGCCCTAAAACGGTGTGCCCCGGTGTTCCGGCGACAGGAGGAATGCGGCGCATCAATGGCGCATCGATCTCGACCAAAGCAATAGCGCCGTGATCACGGTAATCGATCAGTCCGTTCTCGTTGACTTTGGGCGCACGGTCGGCTGACTGCGGGACCAGCTCCAGAAAATCGCAGTCCGCGCCTTCAACGGGCGGCTGGCCGTGCGCGACCACCAGCTTTTCCGCGATACCGGCCTGGCATGCGGCCATCAGGGCGCTGTGGTCCACGCCAATGCTCACACCAGCTGAATTGAGCGCACGCAAAACGTCTTCAATACTGGCCGGTCTACCGCCCTTGGGAGGGGAAAGACTGACTGCAGCGGACATTGCGTCGGCGGAAATTTCAACATCGATGCTGGCGTCCATGCGCTGGGCCACCATAACGATAAATGGCGTCGTCTTACTGGCGCAATCATCAACCAGTTGTTGAACGCCCGCCTCGTCCACAACACAATCGGCAAAACCAGCCTCTGCAATCCAGTCAAGTACGTTTTGACGGTCCGGCGTGTCGTTGCTGCTGTCGAAAGACCGGGGTAACCCGCGGGCAAAAATTTGCCCTTCGACTTCGCTGATGACAACGCGCTGGGTATTCAATATCGCCCCGTTGTTAGTGCTTTATCGTTGAGACGCAAACCATATCAGTTGCCCCTTGTAAACGCCAGACGCAATGCAAAAAAAACGCGGCTCAGGCCGCGTTTTTTCAGGCAATACCCGTCTTATTCGACCTTGGCTTTACCACGCAACTCCTCCTGGA
>Ga0075019_10002674_pt1 | contig 10165 bp, 8 predicted proteins | sample ColStrG_CSR_2013_FD_71473 | JGI IMG/M metagenome (GOLD analysis project Ga0075019, IMG submission 71473) | Freshwater sediment microbial communities in response to fracking from Pennsylvania, USA - Cold Stream Run_MetaG_CSR_2013 | ecosystem: Environmental > Aquatic > Freshwater > Creek >...
ATCATAGACATCAATGCACACTTTCTGGATGAAGTGCGTATCAGTTTCCCCGGCGATGTCGAACGCCTGGCACGTCTTTCCATCATCGATGAATCCGGCGAACGCTACGTCCGCATGGCGAATTTGGCGAGCATCGCCAGCCACTCCATCAATGGCGTGGCCGAACTGCACACCGCCCTGCTGAAGAAAGATGTGCTCAAGGATTTTCACGCGATGTGGCCGCACAAATTCTGCAACATCACGAATGGCGTTACCCCCAGACGCTGGATCTCGCTGGCGAACCCGCGGCTGACCAGTTTTCTATGCCAGGCCATAGGCGAAGGCTGGATCAAGGATCTGCAACAATTGAGACGTATCGAACCGCTGTGCGCGGATGCAAGTTTCCAGCGCGAATGGCGTTACATCAAACGTGCCGTGAAAGAAGACTTTGCGCGTCATGCCCGGCGCGTCACGGGCATCTCCATTGATCCCGAATCGCTGTTCGACGTTCAGGTCAAGCGCATCCACGAGTACAAACGGCAGCATCTCAACGTCCTGCACATCGTGGCCTTGTATCACCGGATCAAATCCGATCCCGATGCCGATATCCTGCCCCGCACATTTATCTTTGGTGGCAAGGCTGCTCCCGGCTATCACTTTGCCAAACTGATGATCAAGCTGATCAATGCCGTGGGTGATGTGATCAACAAGGATCCGCTGGTGCGCGATCGTCTCAAGGTCGTGTTCCTGCCCAATTACAACGTCACTAATGGCCAGCGCGTATATCCGTCGGCGGATCTCTCGGAACAAATTTCCACCGCAGGCAAAGAGGCCTCGGGCACAGGCAACATGAAATTCTCGATGAACGGCGCGCTCACGATCGGCACGCTGGACGGTGCCAATGTGGAGATACGCGAAGAAGTTGGAGCCGAAAACTTCTTTCTCTTCGGTCTGACAGCCGAACAGGTACACGACAGTTGGAAGAACGGCTACGACCCCCACCGGATTTATCAGGGTAACGACGAGTTGCGGGCCGTGATCGATATGATACGAGACGGACATTTTTCGCACGGCGACCGCGACATGTTTCGTCCCATCGTTGAATCGCTGTTGCAGGGTGATCCCTACCGTTTACTCGCCGATTTCCAGTCCTATGTCGATTGCCAGGCCGAAGTCAGCGCAGTCTACCGCGATCCAGTACTGTGGACACACAAAGCCATACTCAATGTTGCGCGCATGGGAAAATTCTCTTCCGATCGGAGTATCGAAAATTATTGCAGCGAGATATGGAAGGTCAAGCCGGTAAAGATAACCCTGCTGACCCAGGATTAGCCCGGTGAAACGGCTCACCCAAGAGAATGATGAACAAGATATATTCCAAATTGGCTGAGGTTTACTACGGGTTGATCACGAGCACCATACATTTGATTTCGGCGATCACGATAGCCGGCACTATCAGCCCGCCAAACTAGCGTTGCAAGTCACCGCTAGTGACTCCCGGTACATGAACGCGATATTGCTACGCCTGGAAGTAAATGGCAATTTCGTGGCCGGATCGCACCGAAGTCAGAATGCGCCGGAGATGCCGCCGTCGCTCGTGTTGAGCACGCCATACATGGCCGGTCTGCGATCACGGAACAAGCCCCAGTTCTCCCGTGCATGCTGGCACTGCGCCAGGTCAAAGCTGTGCAACAGGATGGACTCATCATCCGCTCCTGCTTCGGCGACTATCGCACCTGTGCCGTCGGCGATGAAACTCCGGCCGTGAAAAGTCACGCTCAACGGTGTCTGTGCAGCATTCCCCTTGCCTGTTTCGGTACCGATACGATTCGCACAGACCACAGGCAACATGTTGGCTGCCGCGTGTCCCTGCATGGTGCGCTGCCAATGCCCTGAACAATCGAGATCGGGAAACACGGGATCGCTGCCTATGATGGTGGGGAAGCACAACACCTCCGCTCCCATCAGCGCCAAGGCACGGGCTGTTTCCGGGAACCACTGATCCCAACAGATCCCCACCCCGATACGCCCGTAGCGGGTCTGCCAAACTTTGAATCCGGTATCGCCGGGAGTGAAGTAGAACTTTTCCGAATATCCCGGATTGTCCGGAATATGCGTCTTGCGATACACGCCGAGATTGGTGCCGTCTGCGTCGAAGACCGCGATCGAATTGTAAAAAACTCTACCGGCGCGTTCAAAAAAACCGACCGGCAAGACGATCCCCAGCTCCGCTGCCAACCGGCCGAAATGTGCCAGCTTGTGGTTACCCTCCAGGGTCTCGGCCAGATCGAAATGATCGCTGTTCTCATCGACGCAGAAATAGGGGCACATGAACAGCTCGGGACACAGCACCAGATTGGCGCCTTTCGCCGCAGCCTGGCGGATGAGCCTTTCGGCTCGGTCGATATTGCGCTCCAATTGCCAGTCACCGGAAGCCATTTGCACAACCGCAACGTTAATCAAACGGGATTTCATGACATAGTCTCCTGGGTTAAGAATTGGGAACGAGCGGTTGCTGCTGCGTCACGCAATGGATCGCGCCGCCTTCTTCGGTCAAGGAAAGCGTCGGGACTCCGACCACGCTGCGTCCCGGAAAGTGCTCGGCCAGAATGGCCTTGGCCCGCTCATCCTCCGCGCAACCATACACGGGAACGACGACCAGACCGTTGGTCACCAGATAGTTGGTGTAGGACGCATCGGTAAAGCGCCCCGGATTTTGCGCAGCGCCCGTCATGTTCTGGATCCCGATGGACGCATTGCCCGTGGAATACACTTTGGGCGTGGGCAAAGCAACCAGATCGAACGGTTTTCCTTTGGCATCGACCGCCCCTTCAAGTTCTGCCCGATGCCGGCTGAGGTAGGGGTGTCTGGGATCGGATCTCTCCAGCGGGTCGCAATACAGGATAGCGCCGCCGGGAGTGAATCGAGCCGCAATATCGATGTGGTAATCCGTGCAGTCGCCGAGTTTTTCGCAAACATCGGGTGGCGCTCCCGATAACCAGATGAAGTGTTCAGCACCGAGCAGATCGCCTAATGCTTTTTCGGCACCGGCCTGATCAAGATGTGGATTGCGATTCGCGTTCAGTATCGAACTGCGCGTCGCCATGAATGTTCCGTTGCCGTCTACTTCCATTGCGCCCCCTTCGGCAGTGATCGCAGCGCTCATCAGCGGCAGTCCAAGCAGGGTCGCGACTGTTTCGGCGACTTTGCTGTCGCGTGCCGACGGACTCCGTCCACCCCAGCCATTGAAGTGCCAGCTCGTCACTGCCAATTTTCCGGCGGAATCGAGCACGAATATCGGGCCATTGTCGCGCGCCCAAACGTCATCGTGAGGAATCACCATGATTTCGATTCTGGCCGAGTCAAAGCCGAAATGCCTGAATTGCAATTGCAAACGCTCGCGTCCGGCTTCTGTGCCCACCACGATACGGACTGTGACATGCTCATGCATGACGCGTGTCATCTCCAACCATGCCGATTCGAGTTTGACCGCGTAACCGGGATAATCGCGCATCGACTCATCCGGCCATTGCAGCCATACCGCTGCATGCGGCGCCCATTCGGCCGGCATACGATAGCGACCGGTCATAGTTTTCGATATATCCTGCTCAGGAAATTTGACAGTAGTCATAGTGAATCTCGTGAAAATTTATAGGTGATTTTAGAGGCCTGATTTGAACTTGGTGAATAGCCTGTTCATGATACGTCGAATATCGCTTTTCCGTGATTCATAGAAGTGCGCTTTGGTCTTGAGGTAGTCAGAGGGAGGAAACACGATAGGGTTGGCGAGCGCGTCTTTCCGAATGAACTTCCGCGCCGCCAGATTCGGACTCATGAACATCACTTTGTTGGTGATCTCGGCCTGCACATCGGCGCGCAGGATATAGTTGATCCACTTCAAGGCATTCTCCGGATGGGGCGCATCGTTCGGGATCATCATGGACTCGAAGCCGAACTGCGCGCCGTTGGGAGGCAGCGGTGCAACGATGTGCACACCATTCTGCGCTTCCCTTGCGTGCTTGCTCGCATTCTCGAAATCTCCGCTGTATCCCAGCGATACGCACAAGCTGCCCCTGGCCAGGTCCGTCATATATCCCAGCGAACTGAACAGACTGATGTCATTCCTGACTCGCTGCAACATCGTGGCGGCTTCCTGATAATCGGACAGGTTCTTGCTGTACGGTGCCTTTTTTAAATACAGCAATGCCGAAGGAAACACATCGCTGGCCGCGTCCAGCATGGAAATCCCGCATTTGCTTAGCTTGGAGGTATAGACAGGGTTGAATACCAATTCAAACGGATCGGCCGGAATGGGCGTATCGCCCAGAGCGGCTTTGACTTTGTCGAGGTTGTATCCGACCGCGATCATGCCGCCCAACCAGGGGACCATAAAATCATTGTCCGGGTCCAATTGCGACATCAAATGCAGCACATCCGGATCCAGATTGCCCCAATTATCGAGCTTTTCCTTGGAGAGTCTGGAAACCAATGCCCCGTCTATCATGACCCGGCCAAAATCGGATGACGGGACGACGATGTCGTAGCCGGTTTTACCGGCGATCATTTTCGCCAATAGCGTCTCGTTCGAATCAAACGTGTCGTAGCGTACGCGTATACCCGTCTCTGCCTCGAATCGCTTTACCGTGTTGTCCCCGATGTATTCCGACCAATTGAACACATTCAAAATCTTTTCTTCGTCGGCAACAGCCTGTTCCGGAACGGTCAGCAAGATGACACAAGCGGTCAGGGTCGCGCAAAGCGCGGATTGCAATACATGTCTCAAGATCATGCGATTCTCCTTTAATCGACAAGGCGCCACCGCTTACGCATCCGGCCGAATGAACATCTTCCCGACCCCGTAATCGACAACGATCAACCGGTGAAGATAATCACATTCTTGACATGGCGAAGCAATTAGATATGCTGGCGCTGCCATTACTTTTTCTAATACCATGAACAATCGTATCCCGTCCCTGAGGAGTCTTACCGCTTTCGATGCCGCTGCCCGCCTCGGCAGCATTTCTCGCGCGGCCGAGGATCTGGCTTTGACTCAATCGGCCATCAGCCAACAACTGATCAAGCTTGAACAATCGGTCGGACAGAATTTGTTTTTAAGGAAAGGCAAGGGGGTCGTGCTGACGGCCGCGGGCGAATTGCTGCATGAGACCGTGCGTGAAACTTTGGCACGACTGGATGCCGGGTTGAACCGGATCGAACCCTACCGGAACAAAGATTCGGTAGTGATGGCATGCTCGGCCGACTTTGCACACGGATGGCTGACTCCCCGGCTACCGCTGCTGAGGGCGGTTTATCCTGCTGCCGAGATCTGGATCGTGACCAAACAGGATGCCAGGGAGATCGACCGGGTAGACGTCGACTTGATCGTCTCGCGGCGGGCTATCCATAATGCCGACATAGAGACCATCCCTTTGACCGAAGACCGCACCATCGCAATATGCGGCCCGCAAACTTTTACGAAAATCGGGCGTACAAATTATCCCCTGGTCTTGAGCAAAGCCCCGCTACTGTGCCTGGAAACCGAGCCGGATTGGGGAGGGCAGCTTGCACTACCGGAATTGAAAAAAGTACGCATGATGCGGGGTGCCATCATCGACGATGTTCGTTTGCTGCTCGATGCGGTTGAACACGATCTGGGGATAGGCTATGTCTCGAGTGTGCTGGCACATGATGCTATCGAGAAACAGCGGGTCAAAGTACTGGAACAGATTCCCCCGCAATCCCGAACCCGTTTGTGGCTCATGCGCAGCAAACTGGAGCCGCGCACACCCCTGGTAAACAATGTGTTCGATTGGCTGCGCGCGCAAGCCCAGTTTCAGGTAGAACCCCGATAACGGTCTACCTGGTCTGGTTGTCTGGCAAGACCCTAACTGAAGAATGCTGAGGCTGCATTCGCCGGAATCTCGACTCCGGTGAGATCGGCTTTTTGCAACACTTCCCAAAAATACCGGTAGGTGGCGCGGTCATGCAGTTCCCCTTCGTATTGTATCGGCCCCCACTCGGCAGCTTGGGCGGCAAGCAGGATGTTGGCAGCGACGGTGACTTCGCTGTAGTTGGGTTTCATCGCGTCGACGATGGCCTGGATCTGTGTCGGGTAGATACTCCACATGCGCAGAAAGCCGAATTCGTTGCGCGCGCGATTGGCATCCGAAAAAGTCGTTTCCACATTCTTCAGATCGAGCGTGACGTTGTGCGCAGGCACGACGCCATGCGCCAGTGCGGCAGAGACCACTTCGGCTTTGGCGCGTGCCAGCAAGCGATGTTCGAACTGACCTGGACTACGCATCGCCGAGGCCGGAATCGCACCGTGGTGGCCGCTGACGAAATCCATCAGTCCGAAGTCCAGCACCTGCAGCCAGGGCAGCGCGGCAATCTCGTATGCGTCGTGCAATGCACCGTGAGTCTCGACCAGCACATGAATGGGGATCTCGCGGGTGATCCCATGGGCAGCGGCAACTTGCTGGATGTAGGCGATCATCTCTGCCGCCTGCGATGCGCGTGTGCACTTGGGAATGGTGATGTAGGCCAGCACCTTCCCGGCTCCGCCCACCAGAATATCCACATCCTTGCGCCAGGCATCATGGGTATAGTCGTGGATGCGCGCTCCTGCCATGCGGTGTTTGTTGGCGTCCGAATTCAGGAGGCGAACGATCATCTCGGCATGTTCGCGTTCCTGTCCCGACGCGGCACCGTCTTCGCAATCACAGGTGATATCGAAAACCGGTCCCAGGGTCTCCTGCAATAATAGAGCCTTGAGTATCAGTTTTTCGCTACCTGCAAAATGTTCGCAGCACGGGATGACCGGGAAGGGTTTTTCTCCGCCGAACAAAGCCTGATTGGGGTGTATGACTGACATGATTTTTCCTTATCTACGCGGCATGAAAACGGTGTAATCCAGATCGAGCACGACATTGGTGTGATAAACCTGTTTGCCGTTCTGTTCGACATGGCGGTGCGGCAATTCTCTGGAAGGCAGGTTCTTGACACCCACCATGCGCAAGCGCAACGCCCCCAGGTCTTTCCGGCCGGGCAACTCCCAGCGTTCCAGCACCTCGGTCCAGGTCGTGAAAGTGTCGCCGCCGAAACTCGGATTGCTATGGGTACCGGCATTGATGGCGGCGATGCCCAGCGCATTCTCCAAGCCGTCATAGGACAGCGACCGGCAAATCGAAATGACATGGCCGCCGTACATCAGCCTGCGGCCGAACGGTGTGGCTTTCATCATTTGCTCGTCGAAATGCAGGCGCGCGTTGTTCTGGTACAGCTTGGTGGCCAGGGTGTGATCGCTATCGTCCACTGTCATGCCGGCAGGATGGTTGATGCGTTCGCCCGGCGCATAGTCGTCCCATAGTTTCTGTCCCCCGGTCAGCGCGGTCTCAAACTGGCGCCCGTCGAGAAATTCCGGTATCTGCAGACGCTCGACCGGCACGACGGCAGGCAATTCGGGGATGACCGTGACCGGGGCCGGGCGGGCAAGGTCTTGCTTGTGCACCATGACCCAGCGTTTCCACTCGAGCACCGCCTGCCGGTTCTGGTTATGCGCCACCGAGTGCACATACACCACGCCGTTATTTCCGCTGGAATTCTGCTTGAGCCCGATGACCGTGGACGACGTGCTCAGCGTGTCGCCGGGATAGACCGGCAACAGAAAACGGGCGTCGGCGTAACCCAGGTTCGCCACGGCATTGACCGAGATGTCCGGCACGGTCTTGCCAAAAGCGATATGGAACGCGAGCAGGTCGTCCACTGTCCGGTCGCGATAACCCAGCGCGTGCGCCACCGGTTGGGCGCTATGCAGAATATGCCTGCTTCCCGTGAGCGCGATATACAGCGCTCCATCGCCATCGGTGACGGTGCGCGGTGTGGCGTGCTTGAATACCTGGCCGAGGTAAAAATCCTCGAAGTAATTGCCGCGTCCCGGTTCTGCTTGCATGATTTGCTTAGGCATATGTGTTTTCCAGTGTCGCGATCATTTCGCTAAGATTCAACAATTGTTTCGCGGCCGCGATGTGATGATGTTCGACCAGCCGGTCGTTCACCACCACCGTACCGCGACCTGCGGCGTTCGCCGCGGAGAGCGCGCTGATGATCTCTCTGGCGGTGTTCACTTCGGCCGGCTTGGGTGTGAATGCATCATTGGCATAGGCAAGCTGCAGTGGGTGCACCAGTGACTTGCCGTCGAAACCCATATCCCGTCCGAGACGGCAGGCGTATTCGAAGGCTTCCATGTTTTTCAGGTGGCTGTTGATACCGTCCACGACTCCGCGCTTATAGGCTCTTGCGGCCAGGATCACCATGGAAAGACTGGTCAGCAGCGGGAAGCGATCCTTGGTGGTGTGGGCGTGCATCTGGGAGATCAGATCGGAGGTGGCCACGATCATACACGCGATGCGGTCGGAGGCGCTGGCGATCTCCTCGGCATGCAGGACCGCCAACGGACTTTCTATCATCACCATCACCGGCGTGTCTTGCCCGCCCGCCTTGTCCAATGCATCCAGCGCGGTCAGCACATCACTCCGGCTTTCGATGTTCGTGAACAGGATCGCGTCGGCGCCTATCTTCGCCACCGCCTTGATATCGTCATGACCCCACGGCGAACCGAGATCGTTGACGCGTATCACCACCTCGCGTGCGCCATACCCACCCTGCCTGACGGCATCCACCACATTCTGGCGGGAAGCTTCCTTGGCGGCGATCAGTATGGGGTCGCCCAGATCGAGTATCACCGAGTCGGCCGGAAAACTGCGCGCCTTCTCCAGGTAGCGCGTGTTGCACCCCGGCACATAAAGCATGGAGCGGCGAGGTCGAAAGTGCTTGTTCATATTGCTCCCCTGTTGAAACGCCTGTTCCGGTTTGATCCGTCAGGCAATCGATGACCGATTCTATCGGCAGTAAAATCCAGTGTCAACAAAATTCTTATATCTTCTATAAGACATAAAACACTAGACTTATGAAAATTGGCGTGATATAAATCCACCCAACGCAATTTCATCGAGCAGGGACTATGCAATGATCTCCCCCGTCTTTCAACCGCTGTACCAACAGATCAAGGCGCTGCTGACGCAAAGCCTGATCTCCGGCGAGTGGGGTCCCGGCGCCGCCATCCCGAGCGAGATGGAGTTGGCGGCGCGGTTCGGAGTGAGCCAGGGCACGGTAAGAAAAGCCATAGACGAACTTGCGGCGGAAAACATCGTGATGCGGCGCCAGGGCAAGGGCACATTTGTCGCGACGCACTCCGAGGATATCGTCAAGCTCAGATTTTTGCGGCTGGTTTCCGCAGACGGCAGCAAGGAGTTGCTAGATAACCGGTTGCTGGGTTGCGAGCGGTCCAAGGCTCCCGCCAATGTCGCGCGCATGCTGGAGATCAAGACCGGCAGCGCGGTGATCGAGATCAGGCGTTTGCTGCTGTTTTCAAACAAACCGTTGATCCTCGATCGCATCATCCTGCCCGCCGCTTCGTTCAAGGGCGTCACCGCCGCAAGGATCGAAGCGTTCAATGGCTCGATGTACCGGTTGTACGAAACGCAGCTGGGTATCCGCATGGTGCGGGCGGAAGAACGCCTTGCCGCCGTGGGAGCGGATGCCGGGACTGCGGCGGCACTCGATCTCAAACCGGGTACCCCGCTGCTCAGTATCGAGCGGGTATCGTTTACCTATGGAGACAAACCCATGGAGTGGCGACTGGGTCTGTGTCTGACGGATAACCATCATTATTTGAACCATCTCGAATAAATGACGGGTTGTGTATTTTGGATAGCGAGGGCGGAGGCCATATGAAGAACACGGAAAAACAAAAGGACAAACACGGCGGAGATCGGAATGTCGATACCAGCATGCTGGGAGGCTATTGGCCGGGTATCCAGTTGTACTATCCGCCGGTCAAATACGCGCCATCGCTGGGCATCTACGAGGATCTGGAGGGTGCCGCGCAGCGCATGAAAAAGCATGCGCATCTGACGCGTGCCCACACCCTGATATTCGATCTGGAAGACGGCTGCCGCCAGAAGGAAATGAGCCGGACCTTGTTGCGTCAGGAATTGCCATTGTTCAAACGCAGGCATGAGGTCGCCATCGCGATACGCGTGAACCCCTTTCGCACCGAAGAATACGAACTCGACATGAAACTGGTCAAGGATCTGGCCGAGCATATCGACGTGGTGATGCTGGC
>Ga0075019_10002675_pt1 | contig 10164 bp, 12 predicted proteins | sample ColStrG_CSR_2013_FD_71473 | JGI IMG/M metagenome (GOLD analysis project Ga0075019, IMG submission 71473) | Freshwater sediment microbial communities in response to fracking from Pennsylvania, USA - Cold Stream Run_MetaG_CSR_2013 | ecosystem: Environmental > Aquatic > Freshwater > Creek >...
AAGTTATATACCTGCCTGTTCGCCGGCCAGGGTCATGATGTGCGCACGCTGCTGCGCGGCCAGGCTGACGATGCAGAGATCGCCAATGCCGTGGCGCATCTGTGGCATCAGCGCGCAGACCGCTATTCCGCGCTGCGCACCCAGCTGTCGTCCCCACAGAAAAAAGTGGAAATGTCGTACATAGGCGGATAAACGTATGGAGACTATTTCAGACCATCCGGAAATCACCGGGTTGATCCTCGCTGGCGGACGCGGAAGCCGTATGCAACATCTGGATAAAGGCCTGCAGATACTCAATGCACAAAGGCTGATTGAGCATGTTATTGCGCGGCTCCGGCCGCAGGTACAGCAGATTGCCATCAACGCCAACCGTCACATCGATGACTATGCAAAATATGGATTTCCCGTGTGGTCAGATCGCGGATTCAATCTGCAGTCCGACCGGGAAAGCGATTATAAGGGTCCGTTGGCAGGCGTTGAAACCGGATTAATTCACTGCACTACACCTTACCTGCTGACTGTACCGTGTGATTCGCCGTTTCTGCCGCTGGATCTGGCGCTTCGTTTAATGGCAGGGCTGAGGCAGCAGCAGGCACATGTGGCAGTCGCGTATACAGGTCATCCGGATCGCCCTCGCCTGCAGCCGGTATTTTGCCTGATGCACGTTTCCAGTCTGACGCAATTGCAGGCCTATTTTCAGGCCGGTGGAAGAAAAATGGATGGCTGGTACCAGGACTCGTCAGTGGCCAGAGTATTTTTTTCTGATGAAGCCGAATTCAAAAACATCAACACTCTGGAAGAATTACGCCAGTGCGCTGGGCCAGAAGATACAGAGTAGAATGCGTTCAGTCTGTTCCGTGATCAAGCAAAATTCGAATAATCATGTCCCAAATTCAAGCATCTGCTTCAACCAGTTTTACCGTCACCCAGGTACAGCAACAAATTCAGGACGCGATTGCTCCGATCACCGGATTTGACAAGGTTGCGCTGGCTGACGGATTAAACCGCATACTCGCCAGTGACGTCTGCGCCGGGATTGATGTCCCGGCATTCGACAATTCGGCAATGGATGGTTACGCCTTTGCGGCACACGACCTGAACTTTTATCCGGAATTGACTGTAGTGGGTCATTCCTACGCCGGGCATCCTTATCCAGAGCAACTCTTGCCTGGTCAGGCGATACAAATTACCACCGGCGCAGTCATGCCAGCCAGTGCCGACAGCGTCCTGCCACAGGAATTGGCCAGCCTGAAAGATTCCAATACGCTGGTAATGACCGGCATTGCAGTCACTCCTGGTCAGCACCGTCGCCGGCGTGGTGAAGATCTTGGCAACGGCAATATCGCCTTGACCAGGGGTACCCGACTCGGCCCGGCCGAACTCGGTTTGCTGTCCTCGCTGGGAATAACTGAAATTGATGTCCAGCGTCCATTGCGGGTCGCCATTTTTTCCACCGGCGACGAATTGCAGTTGCCCGGACAACCACTGGCCAGCGGCGCCATTTATGACAGCAACCGTGTCACGTTGCGAGCCATGTTGATGCGGTTTGGCGCACAGGTCACCGATCTGGGAATCGTGAAAGACGACCCTGCAGTCATTGAAGCAGCACTGCGCAGCATCGCGCCCGAAGTAGACGCCATCATCACTTCCGGCGGCGTTGCTGCCGGCGCGGCGGATTTCACCCGCCAGATTATTCAGCAGTTGGGGCAACTCCAGTCATGGCATGTCAACATGCGTCCCGGCCGGCCACTGGCCTTTGGAAAATTGAACAAAGTTGCCCTTGCGGCCAATACCTGCATCTTCGGGTTGCCTGGTAACCCGGTGGCCATGATGGTGAGTTTTTATCTGTTCGTTCGCCCTGCTCTGCAATTACTTTCAGGGTCCCCTGTCAGCATGACTCTGCCGGTGAAGGCGATCTCGGCCAGGCCGATTGCCAAAAAAGCGGGCAGAACCGAATTTCAGCGCGGCACCTGCAGGCTGAGTCCAAAAGGTAACTTGCGCGTCTACGTGAACAGTCAACAGGGATCAGGCATGCTGAGCAGCATGACTGAGGCAAACTGCCTGGTAATGTTGAGTGCCGAACAGGAGAATATCGCTGCAGGCGATACGGTCAAGGTGCTGCTGTTTGATGGTCTGATCTAACTGCTTTGGCGTACCTGCTCAAAGAAGCAGATCGCAGCGCTTGCAGCCACATTCAGCGATTCAATATTGCCGCGATGGGGGATCGACACCTGGTCGGTCGCGTACTGCATGAGTTGATCTGATATTCCCTGCCCTTCATGCCCAAACAGCCAGATCACGTTTTGGGACAGGTCAGACTGATAGATGGTTTTGGTGGCATGGGAACTGGTCGCCAAAACAGTCAGTCCGGAATTTTTTAACAGACCGGTCAGATCCGCATTTTCATGGATATCCAACAGAAAATGGGCCCCCATTCCAGCCCGTAAAACTTTGGGCGACCACGCCGAAACAGTGTCGGCGCTACAAAAAATTTTCCTGATACCGGCCGCTGCCGCACTCCGCAGCAGGGAACCCAGATTACCAGGGTCTTGCAGATTTTCCAGCATGACCGCGGTTTCAGTCACCTGACCTGCCCCCGTCTGCTGAACTATCGGAATCACAAAAAATATACCTACCCCATGTTCGACCTGACTCAGCGACTGATACAACACGTCCGACAGGACCAGTTGATGTGCAGATCGTGCCAGCAACGACGCAATTTCAGGGTGATGCTGGGACATTTCATTGACGACGCACCACTCGGGTTGTCCGACCTGATCGAGATAGGCCTGGCATAAATGAACACCATCGAGCAGGGTCGTGGCAGATTTGCGGCGCGACTGGGAACTGGTCGCCAGTTGCTTTAATTCTTTGTACAGCGCGTTGTCGCGCGAGGTGACGAGTTTCATATTTTGTCCAGCAGTGCACGCACGGGTGCGTAACTTAGCCGGTGCACCGGTGATACGCCATGTTCCCGCAGCCGTTCCAGATGCAGGGCCGTCGGATAGCCTTTGTGCTGGTCGAAAGCGTATTGAGGATACTGCGCGTGCAATACCATCAGCTTGGCGTCGCGCGCAGTCTTGGCCAGAATTGATGCGGCGGAAATCGCTTCAACCTTATCGTCGCCTTTGACTATGGCGTGGGCGGCCATCGGCAGTCGTGGGCAGCGGTTGCCATCGATCAAGGCCAGCTCAGGTACGACAGATAATCCGAGAACTGCACGTTGCATCGCCAGCATGGTTGCCTGCAAAATATTGACCTCGTCAATTTCCTGTTCAGACGCCTCGGCAATGCACCAGGCCAGCGCGTATTTTTTTATGTCAGCTGCCAGTTGATCACGCCTGGCTTCGCTCAGCTTTTTTGAATCCCGTAATCCGGTTATGGGATGGGCAGGATCGAGTATTACGGCTGCAGCAAAAACCGCGCCGGCCAGCGGGCCGCGACCGGCTTCATCCACACCACAGATGAACTGCGCATCAACATCGAACTCACCAAGTGCCAACTCGTAGTTACTCATGACAAAACGCTTTCACTTTTTCGACGTCTAAAAAATAATGACAAAGTTGTTCGCCGACATCCGTTGAATTCTGAACGCCGGTTTTGTGGCCAAACAAAACCGGAACCAGCTCATCGTAACGTTTCAGTAACTCAGGATCGCTGTCAACGTCCTTGATCACGATCTGATGTGGAAGATGCCGGACCACTTCTTGCAACGCGTCGCGCATATCGTCACACAGATGACAGTAACTCCGGCTGTAAAGGGTAAACAAGATCATTGGAAAATGGCAGATTTTAAATAGGAAAAAGGCTGCACAATCCTGTGCAGCCTGTCTTTGCCAGCAATATAACCGAATTAATTGGCTGAAGCCGGTTTTAATGGAATAAATTGTGAAGCATCACCGCGACGAACCAGCACAACCGCGATCTTTTTGGCATCCAGTTTCGCCACCAGCGCATTGAACTGTTTGGCGTCTTTTATATCATTGTTGTTTAACTGGGTAATCAAATCACCCGGTTGTATGCCGGCACGTGCTGCCACCCCGTCAACATTTTCAACCAGCACACCTGACGAGACCTTTAAATCACGTTTCTGATCTTCATTCAAATCGGTGACAAACAGTCCCAACAAATTCGACTGTGGCTCTGCTTCTTTTTCTTTGGTTTTGCCAGGCTTGCTGTCCTGTTCCATTTCACCGGTTACCAGCGTTACCGTGCGTGTCTTGCCTTTGCTCCAGAGCGTAATAGTCGCTTTGGTACCAGGTTTGGTATTGGCTACGATACGCGACAGGTCCGTCCACTTTACCACTGGCTGACCATTGAATTCCAAAACAATGTCACCGGCTACGATACCTGCTTTTTCAGCCGGCAATCCTGGTTCGACCATGCTGATAAAAGCACCTTGCCCTTTTGCCAGTCCAAATGATTCGGCCACGTCTTTTGGCACTTCGGAGAGTCTGACGCCAATTCGACTGCGGCTGACCTTGCCAGTCAATTTCAATTGATCCACGACCTTCATGGCTTCATCAATTGGCACAGCAAACGAGATTCCCATAAATCCGCCAGAGCGACTATAAATCTGGGAATTAATTCCGATAACTTCGCCATTCATATTAATCAGCGGCCCGCCCGAGTTACCGGGATTGACCGCCACATCGGTTTGGATCAGCGGGAGAAAATCACCGGTATCCCGTGACTTTGAAGAAATAATTCCGGCAGAGACCGAGTTTTCGAGGTTAAACGGGGAACCGATAGCCACCACCCACTGCCCCGCTTTGATTTTGTCTGAATCACCGATAGCCAACCATGGCAACTGCGTTGCTTCGATTTTCACCAGCGCGACATCAGTGCGTTTGTCGATGCCGATGACTTTAGCTTTAAATTCGCGCTTGTCAGTCAGTTTTACATAAACCTCGTCGGCACCATCCACCACATGCGCATTCGTTAACACATTACCGTCCGGCGAAATGATAAATCCTGAGCCTATCCCACGCGGCACTTCTTCTTCAGCGCCCTGTAGTGGAGCAGGCTTACGCTTTTTGGGAGCCTGATTGGGCTGCTGTGGAATCGGCACACCAAAAAAACGGCGGAACAGTTCCTGCATTTCGTCGTCCTGATTTCCCTGAGGATTCACGGTCACTTTTTCGGTGGTTCGAATATTGACCACGGCAGGACTCGCCTTTTCCGCCAGATCGGTAAAATCAAACGTTGGCGCGGCAGCATGCGCATTTGACGACAGAAATACGCCGGAGAACGGCATCGCCACAGATAAAACGGCAGCAAATATAACTGAAGGGATTTTTTTCATGATTTAACCTATGGTAAAAAATTGAAAGGAATTAACTCAGGCATCATAACTGCGAAAAATGTTAGAAATATTAAAAGGATTATTTCGATTTGTATTCTATCGAATCAGAAAGTAATTTTATTGCAGCGACGGGTACCTCACCAACCAACGTCACCCAGAATTTTCCCAACTGATATCCGGCAATCGTTGTCGAGCCCTTCTGAATAATACCGGCCCGTCGATTTAAATCGAATGGCTCGATAAACACCGAGATCGTTGCCAGGCCATCGGAAAAAACCATTTGCAAAACTTCGTGCAAGTCTGTGGACCTGTTATTGACGGGTGTGTCGACATGATTGTTAATCAGGCGTCGAACTTCACGAATCTTTTTAAAACCTGCCGGCATTTTTTTTACTGTCCAGCCCGATTCGGTCGCAGCAACGACATCACTGCGCACCGTTGTCCAGCCATTTGTTTCCGGAAAATCAGAATTCAAGACAGACTCGTCGACAGGACCAATATTCAGACTGGTAAAGGCAATCTGTTCCAGGACCTGCCTGTTTGAGTCTACAGTTTGCGCCAGTACCATCAGATTACTGGGGATTGCTGCACACAACCGGTAACCATATCTGAATGCATCTCTGGGGTCGATCACAATCAATCGACATTCCACGCCTGCCACCCGTGCATGTTCCGCCAGCCTGAACTGATAATGTTCGCTTAAATTAGGACTGCTGAATGCCAATACGGCTGGAAACATGTCCTGGGTCTCGCGCTTTTCTGCCCTCAATGTCCTCGTGTCGGGTTGATAGCTGATGACATCATCGTTATGACGAACATATTCGCGTCTTCTGCCATCCAGCTTTTCGATTTTCTCCTTCTCGTCTCCGGCTTCATAACGATGAATGATCCGCGACGACATGAGTTGATTGTCATGTTGAAAAACAAAAATCCCCGCGTAGCTGACTTTTTGGGATGCCAGCTGAATCTTTTGTAGCAGTGCCTGCGCTTCTGCGGAATCATCCGCACAAGCCGGCATTATTGACCGCAGAAACAGAAACGAAGCAAATAACATCTTCATTACTTGCCCGCTTCCTGACTGATCGGGCTGGTTTCATATTCAACTGCGCTGTAAATTGAATTGGAATAGCGCTGGTGTGCGGCTAAATAACTGTCAATTAACGGGTCTCTTAACATTTGCCTGCCTGATTCGGCATCCTGGTATTGTTGAGATGGCCTGGCTACATTTTGAGAAGTGCCCGCCGTAATCAGTGATGGGTTTGCCTGCGCTGCGTTCCTCGCCGTGAACGACAGGACCGACTGGTAAGGCGCATCAACCTCGGCACCTTCACGACCTGCAAACCTGGGAACGATGACGGCGACCAGGGCAACCATGGCCGCTGCCGCATAAGCAATTTTGGAATTGAAATAGCCGGGTAACTGACCTGAGCGTTTTAAATGAATTGGTTCTGCGTCGAGCCGGGCCTGCAGTGTTGAACGGAACTCCGAACTCAGGTCGAGAGCCAATTCCTGAGAATTGAGGATATCCCCTATTTGATGATAGATTTCCCACTCCTGCCGATTTTCCGGGAGTTCCAGTGCCGACACTGTCGACTGCCATTCATGCAATCCGCACTCACCATCTCCCAGCGCTGAAATGTGCGCTTTGACTTGATCGTTTTGCTTGCCGCTGTCCATAACTTCCCTGTTTTTTTCCCGTGAATTATTCGCTTTACCAACGTTTGTCGATCGCCACATTCAACAGTGGTCTGATTTTGTTTGCAATCATTTCACGCGCTCTGAAAATTCTGCTGCGCACAGTACCAATGGGGCATTCCATCATCTCTGCAATTTCTTCGTAGCCAAGGCCCTCAATCTCCCGGAGCGAAATTGCGAGCCGCAATTCTTCTGGCAAGGCACTCATCGCCTCATTTACTTTTGCCGCCAACTGTTTCGAAGCCAAAACAGAATCAGGCGTGCTGGACTCTTTCAGACCGTCAGGTTCATTGAATGAATCCGCATCATTGGTGTCTGTATCCAGCGCTGTGGGAACCCGGCGCTTCTGGGAGTTCAAATGATTCTTTGCCGAGTTGACACCAATTCGATAGAGCCACGTATAAAAAGCTGATTCTCCGCGAAAACTTGGCAAGGCCCGGTAAGCCCTTATAAAAGTTTCCTGAACAATATCTTCCGCTTCCGCATGATCTTTTACAAAAAACATGACCAAACGCATAAGTTTTCGCTGATATTTCAGGACCAATAACCCAAATGCCTTTTTATCACCATCCTGCACGCATTTAACCAATACCTGATCAATATCGCGTTCATTTATCACGCCACATCCCCTTGCTTCTTTTTACCATGTTCGGGGAATTGGATGTAGACATCAAGCTCTATCATAAGTTCCATAAATCACTATTCAGAGGGTCCGTAACATGGTTATCAATGGTGCAGAACTTTGAGAAACCGTTCAAATAAATCAACAAATTCAAGTCTTTACATTGAAGTATATAAATTGCCGGTTTGGCGGAACTGGAAGTGATGTTTCAACTTCTTAATTGCGTCGGGTTAATTCCGTATTGCAGATGTCGCGTGTGAATTGATCCAACGACAGGCAATTGACATACATCGGAACTCATTTTCGCTAACCGCGTCAGAGGGTACCACTAAATTTAACATATTGTCATCATTCAGGCTTTGAAGATGCAAAATTAGTATTTTTGTCCAAAGAATTGATCCGGATGTCAATTTATAAGATCGGCCAAATCCAGAGGAAGATTTCAGGCTGCGTCCATCAGGACCTAATGCCACACATCGAAAATCACCCTGCCCTCCAACAACGATGTGCCAAGAGCGCCGTGCAGCAGAATAATGAATGATCAAATTGAAAATAGACCCCAGCAGGCAGGCAAAGGCCAGAGCAGAGCGGGCGAAAACAGGGATTAAAGCGAAATAACCGACATAAATCGCGACAAAAATAAGCAGGATTGACAATAATATTGCAAGAAATTGCAATATTTTAGAAGGATGCAATACAAAAGATATCGCAATAGACATCATTAACTCGACAAGAAGCGACGATCAGCTGTCGCTTCTTGATAGACGTAATTTACATTTTACTGAAGATCAGCGTGCCATTTGTTCCGCCAAATCCAAATGAGTTTTTGACAGCGATGTCAATTGGCATTTGCCTGGCAGTGTTAGCACAATAATCAAGATCGCATTCCGGATCCTGATTAAAGATATTTATTGTTGGTGGTGAAATCTGGCTATGCACGGCCATCACCGTGAATACCGATTCGAGTCCGCCGGCGCCACCCAGTAAATGACCTGTCATGGACTTGGTTGAATTCACTACCAGTTTTTTGGCATGGTCGCCAAAAGTGCGTTTGATACCTTTGGTTTCAGCCAAATCGCCTAGCGGGGTCGAGGTGCCATGCGCATTGATGTAATCGACCTGATCGATATTAATTCCGGCATTTTTCAGGGCCGAATTCATGCAGCGCATCGCACCGTCACCATCTTCAAGAGGCGCAGTCATGTGATAGGCATCAGAACTCATACCAAAACCGAGTACTTCGGCATAAATGCGCGCACCGCGAGCCTTGGCATGTTCAAACTCTTCCAGCACCATGACACCGGCACCTTCGCCCAGTACAAAACCATCTCTGTCCTTGTCCCACGGGCGTGAGGCCGTTGCCGGATCGTCATTGCGCGCAGACAGCGCACGGGCTGAAGCGAATCCCCCCAGACCCAAAGGTGAAATTGTTGATTCCGCTCCGCCCGCAAACATAATGTCAGCATCGCCATACTCAATCATGCGAGCGGCAGCGCCTATGCAGTGCAGCCCGGTTGAGCAGGCAGTCACGATCGACAGATTAGGCCCTTTCAGACCATATTTGATCGACAGGTGCCCGGAAATCATATTGATGATGGACGCCGGAACAAAAAACGGGCTGATCCGCCGCGCACCACGATTCAGGTATTCAGTGTGTGTTTCTTCAATCAGCGGCAGCCCGCCGATTCCGGAACCAACCATTACGCCAATCCGTTCAGCATTTTGTTCGGTCACAATCAAACCGCTATCCTGCATCGCCTGCATACCGGCAGCAAGTCCATAGTGGATAAAGGTATCCATATGGCGCGCTTCTTTTGCAGGGATATAGTTTTCGATTTGGAAGCCCTTCACTTCTCCGGCAAAGTGTGTGCTGAACTGCGTAGGGTCAAATTTAGTGATTGTGGCAATACCAGACTTACCGGAGACTATAGATTCCCAAGACTCAGTTAAAGTATTCCCAACTGGTGAAACGCAGCCCATTCCTGTGACTACGACACGTCTTTGTTGCGATCGGCTCAAGCTGTTCTCCTGGAGTCGGCCAATTATTGAAATACGGCTAGGCACTGCATTGATGAGTTCAGCAGGGTCACCAGTCAGTTTTTTCGGTTAACCGGGTATCGTGCGCTCGTCCAATTTCCTTTGATTAAAGTGCCTGTAAAAATTTCACTTTTCGACAGGCACTCTACGAATTCGATTGTGCAATTTGGATGTTGAATCAATCCAGCGTTTTCAATGTGAAACCGGCTGAATTGTTATTGAAAATTATTTTGCAATATGCGCTTTGGCGTAATCGATTGCATTTTGTACTGTGGCAATTTTTTCAGCTTCTTCATCTGGAATTTCCATTTCAAATTCATCTTCCAGTGCCATCACCAGTTCAACCGTGTCTAAAGAATCTGCGCCCAAATCATCAACAAAAGAAGATTCTGTTTTGATGTCGGCTTCAGGTACACCGAGTTGTTCGGCTACAATTTTTTTTACACGTTGTTCGATATCTGACATATACGTCTCCATGGTGTGTGTTACAGAAAGTGCGCGCATT
>Ga0075019_10002676_pt1 | contig 10161 bp, 7 predicted proteins | sample ColStrG_CSR_2013_FD_71473 | JGI IMG/M metagenome (GOLD analysis project Ga0075019, IMG submission 71473) | Freshwater sediment microbial communities in response to fracking from Pennsylvania, USA - Cold Stream Run_MetaG_CSR_2013 | ecosystem: Environmental > Aquatic > Freshwater > Creek >...
AGCTTGGAGCGGCTTCCGTGCTGTATGACAATCGGATTGTGATTTTCAAAGAGGCCGGCGTGACCCTCTCATCCAATTTCAGCAGCATTGGATACATTGAATTTGAGAAAGACAAGTTGAGCGACAAAGGAATAGAACTTTTCCGGGAGCTCGTGAACTTCAAAATCGTGAATATTACAGTGGGCAGCTGATCCATGTGTGGGTGGATCCACTGTCATGGGATCTACCATTACCGAATTCTTGACTCTGGGGGCGGCTGGGCGATTGAATTGACGGCAGTTTCTACAGCGGTTCTGGCGGTAGGAGCACTATTTGCTCTTTTTCAAATACGAGAGGCAAAGCGGACTAGGCACACGGAAGCTGCCGCTCGAATGCTCAGTCGATGGGATACCACTGAATACGTGGCCACGAGAATTGAAATCGATAAATTTGAAAGCGATATGGATCTTCGCGACGCGGTGATTCTTGGTATGCGGAACCGAACTCCGGAGCGATACATCCTTCTTCGGGAACTCGGTTTTCTCGAAGAACTTGGAGCCATGGAAAAACTAGGGGCCACAAGTCTTCGGTGGATAGAGGAAACTATGAAAGATTTAGTGCTCGTCAGATGGAAATTGTGGGAGCCCACAATCAACGGGTTGGCAGAGGAGTTTCCTGATGAGCCCGATATCTACCAAAATTTCCGCTCACTCGCCGATCGGCTTAATGGGAAAAATCTAAAATGGACAAAGCGTCTTGCTCGCTGGATGTCAAAACAAATCAGCTACTAGTGCCTTCTTGGCTTTGGATGTTGATCAACCGGGACAGGACGAAACGGAGCGCTGGGAGGCCCTGGATCAATTGGTAGCTGTTTCATTACGTCTCTCGTCGTTACGTCTATACCGGATTATATGCGCTATTACAGGAGTTACGCCAGGACCTAGAGAAATATTAAGTCCGAGTACTACCGCAAAACAATACTTTTTGCCTGTCAAAGCAAGTAGCGAGACGTCTTAACGTCGCCGACATGAAGGCGGTAGATCCTAGAATAGGCAAGTCTACCTTTGATAATTTTTGATCGTCACCTGGGAATTTTAAATATCGGCACCACCAGTCAAAGGCGAGTTACGGACTTCTAAGCAATCTTCCTCTATTTTCACTAGATATCGGCCTACAGGGCCATAGTGTAGGCCTCTCAACCCAGCCTGTTGAATCAATCTTGGGACCGCTGACAGAATTGCTGCACACCTTCAAGAATTTCAAGTTAAATCATTGCACCCAGCCTTTCTGTTGAGTGAGTAATCATCGCGCCGTGCAAAGGGTTGGAAGCGAGATCCACTTCACTGTTCCGCCAAGGCTTGGTGCACGACATCGTGACGCGCAGCGCCATCATTGGAGGACAATGTCCTGATGGTATTCGAGGAACTCGCGTTGCCTAGGTTTGAACTCCCCCACTGTCAGAGGAAGAGTAATAGCCCACTTCTCAAGCACGCCGACGTCAAGTTTTGGAGACACGAGGAGCTTTCCCTCACCCGAGAAGGAGATGAAGCCTCTGTCGAACAGATGGTCGACATGCGGGGCCAAGAGGAGACCGTTGGCGCCATCGATCTTTTCATGATCATCCGAATCCTTCCAAGGCTTAATGTGGCTGGCTCGTAGATGCTTAATGGATCGGACGTGCGTTACGCGGCACTCTTTTTCATATAGGCGGACATTTGCCTTGAACAAGCCTTGACCTCGCCGAGCTTTGATTTGTTGGATCTTCTCTAAATCTCCTTCAAGTTGTTTGGACTGGATTTCGAGTTGAATATCTTCGTCATCTTCTTCGTAGCGGGAATCCTCGAGATCGCGGATGAGTCCGGTGAGGTCGCGGTGCGAGAGTAGAACAAGGAGATCCGCCATCTGTTGGGAAACCTCAGCGAGGTAGACGCCCTGAAGACCGTCCGCGGTTACTGAGTTGAGCGGTGAATACTTGGGGGGCAGCAGGGGAAGGATTTGATCCTTGAAGTCACGGGGTCGAAAAGGGTCCCTTAGAAGTTCAAATTCAACTTCGAGAAACCAGCCCGTATCGTTCCAATTCGCGCCAGCACCCTCAAACTCAGGTTTCGGCGTCACCGTCGCTCGCCGCTTGACAACGCCAATTGCTTGCACGTGCGACTTGGCGAAGGAGAAGACGAGGTCACCCGGCTGTGCTTGCTGCATCGTGTCATAGAAGTAGTTGCGTTGACCATTTGCCCTAGTGATTGGTGACCATAAGAAGCCGCCGAAAACCTCGTACTCGAACGTTTGATTGTGGTTAACCCACCAGTAGCGCATTGCTCGCAGCTTATGTTGTTGTTAACAGTGCGCGCTTGTGTCGAACTGTGAAATCGGCATACCTTAGGAGCGGACCGGAGGTTGGCGGACGCTTATCGTGCGGCCGTCTATCAGCTCTTTGGCGGTAAGGATTGTGAGAGTCGACTAGCAATCTTGAGTACCTCGTCGCTCGTTTGTTTCGGACTCTCAGCAATCTTTCGTGCAAGCGCATTGGGACCAGACACATACACACCACGCAAAATGAAGGGCTTGGCGAACAACCGCCACTCCGCGTCAGTGAAGCACACGGCTGCTAACACGGGGACGTTGTTACCTTCCAGCGCCGACTGGACTGCCTCAACTTGCCAAGCTAGACCGTCAAGCACTTTGGATCTGTCGCGTCCGCCGACATACAATCGCAGGTCAGTTTTGAACCATCCGCCTACATCGCGATGTTCGACGAGGCCCGAGTAGTTCTTCGCGTCGACGACCCAGACGCCAGACGGAGCGACGACAAGATGGTCGATGTTGCCTCTCGTCTTGGGCACCCGGCGGTCGCTCAAGATAATGGCGTGTTCCCCTAGGTTCTTCTCCAAGCTTGTGGCTAAAGCGCGTTCACCCACCGATCCCTTAGCCCACGCAGTAATGGATTGGGGGTCGTCGGTGAGGAACTTCACAACTCCAGCGAATCGACCGAACTTGGCGTCGATTCGTGCTTCACGCTTATCGTGTCGCCGTTTGTATTCGTCGAGTGAAGATTTGCCGGCAGTACCTTGGTCGATGATGGGGGAGTCACGCGAGGGATAATGCGGCTTAGCGAACGTGACAGGATCCTCCGGTGGTGTTTCGTCGACTGGCTGCACGAAACAGGAATTACAAGTGACGTTTCGTTTTGTTCGATCCCACCACGCGGGCGTTCCCGCGGCCAGCACTGCTTGGCATACGTAGCAAGTGTCGGGCCTCTTCAGCGAAAGGTGCTTGATCGTCAACTGGACCTGATCGTTATCGAGTTGCGGGAACTCACGCCGCTCAGGCTAGGTCCGGCGTGTGACGCGCGACAAGGCAGAGCGAGTTATGGCACAGGGACGGATAATTAGCTCGGACACATACCGATACCTGGGGACGCTTCTACTGGTCGTTCTAATCGGGGAGCCGACGCGCCGCGTCCGATACTGTGAACCATGGGGCAAGTTGAGAAAAGTTTCAAGAGTCACAGATTCCCAGATGTTGCCTGGGGTTAGGATGTACGTTCGTCGATGAACGCCGTAGAGATCGAACAAGCCATTTCGGATCTTGCCGAGCTCCCCTTTGATTCCGTAGAATTCCCGTACGCTTTCCTTGAAAGCTTCGGTAACAAGGAAACGACTCTTAGGCGTCTCCGTGCCGGTGCTTCAAACAAGTCCGATCTTGGTGGCGTTCTTCAAACCAACAACATTCACATTGTTGTCTCTGAACCCGGGGCCGTGACCGAGACGCTGGCGGCTTTGAAGGCCAGCCCGGGTACTGCTAGGGCCAAGGCCAAATTTATACTCGCCACTGACGGCGCAGACTTTGAGGCCGAATTCCTTCCCAGCGGCGAGACTATCGCGTGTTCGTTCAAAGATTTTCCCGATCACTTCGGCTTTTTCCTGCCACTGGCGGGTATCACAACAGTCAAACAGATCAGCGAGAACGCCTTCGACATCCGGGCGACCAGTCGTCTCAATCGTCTTTACGTCGAACTACTTCGCGACAATCCTGATTGGGGTAAGGCCGAACGGCGCCACGACATGAACCACTTTATGGCTCGGCTGGTCTTCTGCTTCTTTGCCGAGGACACCGGCATCTTTGGTGGTCGATTTACTGAGACCGTCGCTCAAATGAGTTCGAAGGACTCGTCTAACACCCACGAGGTCATTAGCGCACTGTTTCTCGCGATGAATACTGAACACGGTCAGCGCGGAGCAGTCGCAACTCCTCGTTGGGCTGAAGCATTCCCATACGTAAACGGTGGCCTGTTCTCGGGCAATACAGACGTGCCACAATTCAGCAAGATTGCTAGGTCGTACCTCTTGCACGTTGGCGGCCTCGACTGGACCAAGATAAACCCGGACATTTTCGGGTCGATGATCCAAGCGGTTGCAGAAGATGAAGAACGTGGTGCGCTGGGAATGCACTATACGAGCGTTCCCAACATCCTAAAAGTGCTGAACCCTCTATTCCTTGATGATCTGCGTGCGAAGCTGGAAGAGGCAAGCGACAACTCCCGAACCTTGCTCAACTTGCGCAAGCGCATGGCGAAGATTCGGGTATTTGACCCTGCCTGCGGATCAGGTAACTTCCTTGTTATCGCCTACAAGGAGATGCGCGACATCGAAGCTGAGATCAATCGGCGGCGAAGTGAACCGGATCGTGCATCGGAAATCCCGCTCACGAATTTTCGCGGGATCGAACTACGCGACTTTCCGGCGGAAATCGCACGTCTTGCACTGATCATCGCTGGATACCAATGCGACGTGTTGCATCGGGGTCAGCAACTTGCACTCGCTGAGTTCCTTCCGCTGCGGGACGAGAATTGGATTACTTGTGGGAACGCTCTTCGCCTTGACTGGTTGAGCGTATGTCCGCCGACCGGGACAGGTGTGAAGTTGCATGCGGATGACCTCTTGGGGATGCCACTCGACCAAGCTGAGATCGATTTCGAGAACGTGGGGGGCGAGACATACATTTGCGGTAATCCGCCGTACAAAGGTAGCAAATGGCAAAGCGACGAACAAAAGGCGGACTTGGCGAATGCCTGGCAACAACATCCAAGGCTCGCGAAGACGACGGACTTCGTGACGGGGTGGTTCGCACGGGTTTTTGATTATGTTGAGAGTGTTCCCGAAGCCGTCACTGCCTTCGTGGCGACTAACAGCGTTTGTCAGGGACAGCAAGCCGTTGATATTTGGCCAGAGGCCTTCCATCGGGGTATCGAGATTCGCTTCGCTCATACTTCATTCAAGTGGTCAAACCTTGCGAGTCACAATGCTGGCGTCACGGTTGTCATTATCGGACTGGGCAAACAATCCAATGGGTTGAAGAAACTCTACGTTGACGATTTGGTCAAGCAATGTGCTGCTATCGGACCGTACTTGATACCGGACAATCTCGCCTGTGTCCAGAAGGCGAATGTTCCAATCGGTGAACAATCCACCATGCTGTTCGGTAACATGCCGCGAGACGGCGGGAATCTTCTTCTTGACGACGAAACTGCTCGGAGGGTCGCTGCCGAAGATCCCTTCGTGCGTCCTTTCATCAAGAGGTTCGTCGGTTCAGATGAATTGATAAATGGTCGGATTCGCTACTGCCTATGGATCGAAGATGAAGACGTTCGGACCGCCAGCGAGAGTGCGTTCATCGCGCAAAGACTTGAACTAGTGGCCGACAGCCGCAGCAAGTCCAATGCCGCCTCCACGCGTCAGTTCGCCAAACAACCTCATCGGTTCGTTCAGATTGCTGGCAAGGTGACACACAATGTCATTGTGGTGCCGGGAGTATCCTCTGAGGCACGTCCGTACTTGCCCGCAGGACTTCTGGATGCCGAAAGCGTAATTTCCAACCTGGCTTTTGCTCTATACGACGCGCCACTGTGGAATATGGCGATCATCGCAAGCCGACTGCACCTCAGTTGGATTGCCACCGTCTGCGGCAAACTGGAATCACGCTATCGCTACTCCAACACCCTCGGTTGGAACACCTTTCCGGTTCCGGAGCTGACAGGAAAGAATAGATCAGACCTGACGCGCTGCGCAGAAGACATTCTTTTGGCGAGGGAACATCACTTTCCTTCGACCATCGCAGACCTCTATGGTCCTGACGGTATGCCCGATGACCTTCGTGCAGCGCATGATCGCAACGATGAAGTGCTAGAGCGGATCTACATCGGGCGTCGCTTCAAGAACGATACGGAGCGGCTGGAGAAGTTGTTCGACCTTTACACCCAAATGATTGCTGTGGCTTCACCGGCCAAAAGCAAAAAGCGCAAGGCAGGAGCCAACGTATGAGCGACGAGATCAAGTCCGTACCGTCCGTTTCTGTCACTTACGCCAGCAACGGCGTATCGACCAAAGCGAATGCGCTCGGAATGCGGCCCATGCAGGAACGGGCCTATGAGAAGCGAGGCGAGCAATACCTCCTCATTAAGTCGCCGCCAGCATCCGGCAAGAGCCGGGCCCTCATGTTCATTGCTCTTGACAAGTTGGTACACCAGGGATTGAAGCAAGTGATCATCGTCGTCCCGGAGAAGTCCATCGGAGCGAGCTTCAACAATGAGCCGCTGTCCAAGAACGGATTTTGGTCGGACTGGCAGGTGGAACCGAAGTGGAACCTTTGTAACGCGCCGGGTGATGACAACGGTGGCAAGGTTAAGGCGCTTGGAGCGTTCCTTGAAAGTGACGACCGAGTGCTGGTCTGCACCCACGCGACATTCCGTTTTGCAGTCGATGCCTACGGTATCGAAGCGTTCGACAACTGCCTGATAGCAGTCGATGAGTTTCACCACGTTTCGTCTAACCCAGACAACAAGCTCGGCATGCATTTGGCCCTGTTCATCGCGCGAGGCAAGACACACATCGTCGCTATGACCGGCTCGTACTTCCGGGGGGACGCCGAGGCTGTGTTGGTGCCATCCGATGAAGCCAAGTTTGACGTTGTGACTTACACCTATTACGAGCAACTGAATGGCTACGAATACCTCAAGCAACTCGACATCGGCTACTTCTTCTATGACGGCCCTTACGCCGATGACATCCTCGAAGTTCTTGACCCTGCAGAAAAAACCATCATCCACATCCCGAACGTCAATTCTCGCGAAAGCACGAAGGACAAGTTGAAGGAGGTGGAGCACATTGTTCACGCGCTTGGCGAATGGCAGGGAATCGACGAAACGACTGGCTTTCAATTGGTCAAACGCCCCGATGGTCGAGTTCTTCGTATCGCGGACCTCGTGGATGATGATGTCAACAAACGTGATCGCGTGTCTACAGCTCTGAAAGACCCGGCTCAGAAGGACAACCGCGACCATGTGGACATAATTATTGCGCTCGGCATGGCAAAAGAGGGATTCGACTGGATTTGGTGTGAACACGCATTGACCGTCGGCTATCGCGCCAGCCTCACCGAGATTGTTCAAATCATCGGGCGAGCGATACGCGACGCTCCGGGAAAAACACGCGCACGCTTCACCAATTTGATAGCGCAGCCGGACGCTTCTGAGGTTGCGGTCACCGAGGCCGTGAATGATACGTTAAAGGCCATCGCTGCGAGTTTGCTAATGGAGCAGGTCTTAGCCCCACGCTTCGAGTTCAAGTCGAAGAATGCTGACAGTGGGCCGACACCGGGATTCGACTATGGCGACGCAGGGTACGACCCGGGAAAAACCAATGTCGGCATCAATCCTGAGACCGGAAAAGTCCAGATTGAAATCAATGGTTTGATTGAACCGAAGAGCAAAGAGGCAACGCGCATCTGCGAGGAAGATCTAAACGAGGTGATCGCCACCTTTATCCAGGACAAGACCGCCATTGAGCGGGGCTTGTTCGACGACGAGCTCGTGCCTGAAGAATTGACTCAAGTCCGTTTGGGCAAAATCATCAGAGACAAGTACCCAGAACTTGATAATGAAGATCAAGAAGCCGTGCGCCAGCACGCAATCGCCGCTTTGAATTTGACTCAACAGGCAAAGAAGATTGTTAGCGAAGACGAAGGCGAAAGCGGTTCGGCCAACACCGCTTTGATCGACGGCTTGCGCAAATTTGCGATGGACGTACGTGAACTAGATATTGACCTTATTGATCGCATCAACCCTTTCGGCGAGGCCTACGCGATCCTCGCTAAAGCCATGAGTGAAGATAGCCTCAAGCAAGTTGCGGCCGTAATCTCCGCCAAACGCACGACGATCACCCCCGACGAGGCAAAGGAACTTGCGGTGCGCGCTAGCCAATTCAAGAAGGAGCGCGGCCGGCTTCCAGGGTTGGATTCTCAGGATGCATGGGAGCGTCGCTTGGCCGAGGGTGCATACGCCTTCATGCGATTCAGAAGTGACGGCCGCTATGAATGACATAGACCTCGACGCATTAGCGGCTGAGCTGGCCGATTTCGCCGCGCCAGAGAATAAAGGCGGCCGCCCGCCGCGAGAGGAGCGTGTGATTGCTGGCTTTGAGGAGATTCAGCGATTTTACGATCAACACGGACGAGCACCTCAGCATGGCGAGGACCGCGACATCTTCGAGCGTCTCAACGCCGTGCGCCTTGATCGCCTGCGAACGCTGCCGGAATTTCTTGAATTGCTGGAACCTTTGGACCGTCAGGGCTTGCTGGCCGGTGCGCCAACTGTCGCCACGTCACCAGAGGATGTCGATATTGACGCGCTCGCCGTTGAACTTGGCGACGTAGTTGGTGACGGCGACATTACCATGCTGCGTCATGTCCGCACCAGCGCCGAGAAGCGTATTGCCGAGGATGTCGCTGACCGCAAGCCTTGTGAGGACTTTGAGACCTTCCAGCCGTTGTTCGAGCGCGTTCACACGGAAGTGAGGACGGGCTTACGCCAGTCGCGGCCTATCGTTGCCGGCGAGCGCGGCATCGAAGCGGGAAACTTCTTTGTGCTCGACGGCGTTACGCTCTACGTGGCCGAGGTCGGCGAACCGCTGAAGACGACCGCCGGGGAAGTGGACCGCCGCCTCCGTCTTATTTTCGCGAACGGCACCGAAAGCAATTTGTTGCTTCGCTCTCTGCAACGTGCGTTTTACGACGATCCTGCTGCCCGCAGGCTGGTCTCGCCCGACAGCGGACAACTTTCTTTCGGCGGCGAACTTGATGCCGCCGACGTGGAAAGCGGCACTATTTATGTGCTGCGTTCGATGTCAGTTGAGCCTTACATATTGGAACATAGAGACCTGATACACAAGATCGGCGTGACCGGTGGTCGAGTTGAGACTCGCATTGCAAACGCTGAGCACGAATCCACATATCTACTGGCGAAAGTTGAAGTAGTGGCTACCTACAAATTGGCGGGAATCAATCGTGTCCGCATGGAGAATTTGTTTCACAGACTGTTCGCAGCTGCGCGATTAGACATCAAAATCAACGATCGTTTCGGGCATCCTGTTCGACCAGAAGAGTGGTATCTCGTGCCACTATTCATCATTGACGAGGCTGTTTCGCGAATAAGAGATGGCAGCATCACCGACTACGTCTACGATCCAAGTGCTGCAAGGTTGATCAGAGCGAAGAGCGGTCGCAGCGCTTGATTCACGGTAGGTATCGTGAATTGTTGACGATGTCGGGCCAAAGATGCGTCAATTGTGTCTTGTCTGACGTGTCGAGAGTAATGACTGATTTCGGATTCTTAATCGTCGAAGAGCGATGCTTTCTCTAAGGCGATCAGCGCCTATCGCAGAATGGGACGAATTTGGTGATCCTTAGAATCTCAAAAACTGTGATGAGTCTCGATGATCCTTGGACACTCGGTCCAAAGAAGGTCCGAAAATCTCGCTCCAATGGAGACGGAGCATCATGAGTTTCAAGTTGACACATCATCAGTAATGTCTGTCGCGACTGGTCCGGACCGGCAAATTACTGATTACAAGAAGAGGGCGGCGCCCGGCCAGTATCAACTATCTCTGTGCGTGACTCCCGCGACTAGGGCAGTCAGGGAACCAAATTCTGGCTGAAGGTGATGCTGAAGTTTGGATGAGAAGCAGGGAATTTGGATCACGTAATCCCCCTTGGGGAACCACGTCAGAGAGAGTAGCTTGGTGGATCACCCCCCTGATCCCTTGCTTCTCCCGCAAAGGGTCGGGTTGAGACGCTCCTTGCGGTCTGAAAGTGGTGAGGGTCTTCGAATGACAAATTGACGGAAACTCA
>Ga0075019_10002678_pt1 | contig 10160 bp, 11 predicted proteins | sample ColStrG_CSR_2013_FD_71473 | JGI IMG/M metagenome (GOLD analysis project Ga0075019, IMG submission 71473) | Freshwater sediment microbial communities in response to fracking from Pennsylvania, USA - Cold Stream Run_MetaG_CSR_2013 | ecosystem: Environmental > Aquatic > Freshwater > Creek >...
AAGTCCGCATCTGGGAAATTGTTTGCTCTTGCCGGGTCTCTGATCAATTACCAGTAGCCCTGAGTTCACCGAGCTCGACGAGTGTCCAGAACCAAGATGAATCTCTTGCGATCTGGGCAGCCATACTGGTTGAACATGTGGGACCGCGTTGCACCCGGGAGTGTTGGGCCGCCGGCCCGAAGGACCTCCACTCAATTCCAATGAGGCTAGCGTGTTGTCAGTGAGGACGCTCCCGACTGGCGTCCACAAGATCCGGTCCCGCACATGCGTGCTCCCGGGATTTGTCCGCTTTTCGTAACAAGAACCAGAAAGCCTTGATTTGTTGCCGGTCTATTGGTAAGGTCCCCCATCATCAATAGGCCAACACTGATTCGCACAGCTGCAGACGGCGGCGCCCATCCAAAGGCGAGTTTATGAAGAGACTCCTGCAAGAATGCTGATCTTCTTCTTCTCCTCTCTGCCCGGCCTGACGACAGGTGCCCGTGATGCCTACTTTGAAGTCACCGCGCTTGACCGGGTCGACTCCCGAAAGTCTTGTCGGAGGTTGCCATGCCGAAATCGACGCAGAACGCGGGACCAGCCGGATCCAGGAACGCAGGGTCGGAATTTCGCGAGTGGATGGTGCGGGCAGCTTGCATCAACGCACTCTGCTTAGTGGTCTTCACAAGCGGATGTTGCAGGAAGCAGTGGCGATACTCGCCGCCGGCTCCTCCGGCGCTGGGCAAGGACTTTAACGCGAACTGGGATCCGAAGAATGTCGATTCCAACGGGGCGCCCAGGAATCCGGACTGGGCGCCGCAGCTCCAGGGGAGCATTCCTGATCCCAACAAGTGCGATGGAGGAAATCCGTACAATTCTCCCTGCACCGATGACAAGCCGTTCCTGGATCCGCCTAATGCGTTTGCCGAAGGCTTCTGCTACGTGGGGAAGGTTTTCAGCGGAAGCCCGATGGGATTCTTCGGGCACGCCGACTGGATGGTAGCGCAATACGACGGAAACATAGGTTGGTTGAATTTTGGTGACGACCTCGATTACAACCTGGTACTTGTGCCCGGCAATGTTCCCTCAGGAACCGGAATCGGCCATGGCATTACCGCAAATAACAATCATCTGTCGGATAGCAGCGGCTCCCCTCGATATATCGAGTTGGAGTTCGCCTCAGAGGAGACCGACCCCGTCTTCACAACAGGCTTCTGGGGACAACTCAAGAACCTGGGAGAAGCATACGATTCTTTCAATCCCCAACCGCAGGGGGATCAGTTGGCTGATCTGCTGCATCCTGGACAGGGAAGCACGCTGGCGTGCGGTTCGACCGTCGGACTTTTTGGCCTGGATTGCGACCATGGCTGCCGCAGCGAGGTTCATCCGGTCTACGCGCTGGCGATACAGCGTAAAGAGGATCGCGATGATAACGAGTGGGCGGTGCTGGTGAGGAACTGGGGTACGGGCGGGTTCTGCAGCAGCTACAACCAGGAACTGGCGGAAACCAGCTTGTCGCTGGCTCTGCCGTATTCGTCGGCTCAGCCGCCCACTTCGGTCGAGGTCGACGATTTCGTGCCAGCCGGCGGCGTAAGCTGCCCGAGGGCCTTTTTTCAGGACGGCCAGCTGCGGCTGAACTTCGCCCTGCCCGCTCCGCAGAGCGGAGACGTCGCTGCCATGACGGTGAAGGTTCGCTGGCCCGAAGGAGCGCAAGCCTCCGCCTGCGCCCACGTGAGCACATCCGAATTGCGAATGGCCATGGCTGCCGAGGCCAAGCACAAACCTGCGGCAATCTCGGGAGAGGAGTATTCCGGTGCGCTCTTGCGAGGTGCGTTTCCGGGAAGGCGGCTGCAGGACCTCAATGAGGAGATAGTGAAGCCGTACCTGCAAACGCCCAAGAACCAGACCCGCCTGCAGAAGGCGCCGCGGGCAATGGCAATGGCGCCAACGTCGTGTGGTGTGATTCCTGTGATCGCCGGAAGGCCACCGCAGCCGACAAAAGTCGCTGTGCACAGGTTGACCAGGGACGCGGCCAAACAGGTGCGGGAGGAAGCTGTCTTGTCGACCGTGTGCAAGAAGTATCGCGACAGCAGCGTTCCCCTTCCGGCCGGCACAAGAGCGGATCTGGACAGGGCCTGCAAGAATGTCAAATGAGGCTTGATCTTCGTGCATCGGGGCGGAGGTGCCGCCACACCTCGGGTAGTGTGTTCTGTTCTCCGAGGGGTGCGGCAAGCTTCAAGACGTTCATCTGAGAGCGCTTCGAACGCACTGCCTCACCACGAGTGATGGCCTGAGGGATTATGTGCTCCCGGCGCACATTATGATCTAACCGGAGGGAGATCTGAACTCAAACGCCTATCTATCTATTGGCTTCCTCATCCTCAACCTCTCAAATTCAGGCCGAGGGACGGAACCTGATTGGCACGCTTGTTGGGCTGCCTGCCCAAAGGTCAGAAGCGATGAGAGAGCTGCGGGGAAGAAGCGCGTTCATGAACGCTCCCGCAGCGCTCCCAATTTCCGACAAAAAATCGATCAAATTTCATGGGGTGCGCTGCAAAATCGCGTACAAGACTCAAAACATGGGCTGGTAAGCGGCTAGAGACAAACCAAGGTTGTACCAGTGTCCGATTGGTGTCCCCAAACGGCTACATGAGGTGAATTCACATGCGTTGGCATGTCAGTCACGATTGAAAACAAATGAGGTTAGGTTAGAGCTGTTCGCTTTCGCGAATTCGTAATCGGCAGGTCGTACATGCCCGAGTCTATAATGATCTTTTTCCGCTGGTCCGCGAATCAGTGCCAACCTTTACTAGTGCGCTTTTAGGAGCCGCGCGCGTCGCGTGCTTTCGGACAGTTGCGAGTTAATCCGTCTCTTTCACGGATAATGCAACTCGCGAGAGATGAACCCGCGCTGTGGGACTGCCATTTGAGGACTTACATTCACCTCGGAATAAGGTGATCGAGCAGGAATGAGACGGTTGAAGCACCACTGTAAGAGACTGAAAACATTTAGCACGACCACGTAATCCCTTTTTCGGGACCAGGGGGTCGGAGGTTCAAATCCTCTCTCCCCGACCATTTCTTTTCATCAACTTGCAGAATCGGCGGGAATGTGAGGACTTCCAAAAGGAATTACATTCGCGTTGCCGGTACGGGCTGTGCCAAAAATTCGCGCCAAACCGTAGCGGCAGCCATACTCACAGCTTCCACTCTCTCTTCCCACCATGTGCGGTTGTAGACATTTTGGGTCACATCTACGGTGGAGTGCCCCATATTGTCCCGCGTTACTTCAGGCCGGACGCCGATACTGCTCATCAGGCTGGAGTGCATGGTGCGGAAACTCCGGAAATCGACCGAAGGTGGCAAGCCAAGCTTTTTGATCGTGGGCTTGAGGTGCCGATTCAGCAGATTCCGCCGGTTCACCGGACCTCCTTTTGCATTGGTGAAAACCAGATCGCCCGGATTTCGATGTTTCGTACGCTGCCAGGCCGCATCCAGAACACCACGCAAGATTCCGAAGGAATCGAGCGGGATGCTACGGCGACCAGCATCGGTTTTCGTGTCGTCGAATTCGCCCTCGTAGAAACGCTCCACGATTTCGATTCGATCCGGGTGGACTCGCTCCCACCGCAAGGCCGCTACCTCTCCAATCCGCAACGAACCAACCACGATCAATGTAACAATGGACTTTGTCGGTTCGGGCAATGCCTCAATGACACGGCGTATGTCTTGCTTTGCGAGTACAACAGGAGGTTTCCGTGCTTTTTTGCGCGGCAACCGGACGCCTTGCGCGGGATTGCTGCGAACCAATTCCCATGCCTTTCCCTGATTGAGCACCGCTCGCAAACAGCCGTGCATATTGCGAATCGTTTTGGACGCAAGCCGAGGAGAAAAAGAGTTGAAGAAATCCTGGAGTTCGAGCGTTCTCAGTTTCGTGAGTTTCGTCGAACCCCACCTGGGCAATATGTACGTATCGAGATGGTAGTCGTAGCTCATGCGCGTCGAATTCTTTAGCAACGGCCACATCTTTTGCCTGCAAATTGCCACTACCCCTGCGAGTGTTCCTTCACCATCGAGAAAAAGTTTAGGTTCATTGTTCCGTTTGTTTACGGTTTCCATGAACTGGTCAGCCAAGCGTTGCGCTTCGGTCCTGGTGGGAACGAAAGCCTTTGCCCAGCTCTTTGTGCGACCGCTGCGTTTTCCGGAACCGTAAACCCAATAACAGACTCGCCACCTGGCCCCGCGGTCCTGGACGTGGGGCCTTTGATGTTTTTGTCGCACCACGGTTTCCTTTCCGTGGTGCCTCAACCGTCGTCTATCAGTAGCACTAACGGGAATCATTGGCAAGTTCCGGTCCGTTGCTCGAGGAATCGGTCGATCTCGGAGCGCTTAAAGCGCACGTAACGACCAAGCCGTATTACCGGCAACTCGCTCAGATGGCTGTACACCCAGGAGCGCGGGACACGCAGAATCTGTGCCACGTCTGCAGCGTCTAGCAGAATTCGATCTTGCGAGACGGACCCTGTGCCAACTGGGAAGGCAGCAACTGCTTTGCTCGTCATGTGTGAGACTCCAAAATTGTGAAATTTGGTGTGGCTGGCCGCGTTTTGAGAGAACTGCCTGATTTGGACATGTTGGGGACATTCATGCTTCTGGGGCTCACAAAGTCATTCGGTTGTGTTGAACCAAGAATCGGCCATCGGCAACTCAAACGACTACAGCAAATCACTTCGGCGGCTCAATATCATCCGCCGCGATTGTGGTTCATCGACATATTTACTCAGCCATTACTAGCTGCCTCGATCGGCTGACATTACCTGAATCTTCGCTGGGCTTCGGTGTAGCGGCTTCTTCGTTTGCGGCTGCTTCTTCCATTTCGTTCTCCACGTCCGGGAAGTCCTGCTCCTCTGCGGCTTCTGCCGCCGGCGAACCATTCACACCTGCCTGTGCCTTCATGAGTTTCAAGGCCGCTGCCAGTTCCTGTACGTAGTACTCGCGGAACGCAATCAGCATCGCATGAAACACCTTGTGCCGCATCGTCTGCGTGTTGTCGCCGTCGCGAATGCCTTCCATGAAAATGCCGACTTCCATGTCTTCTTCGAATTCCCGCACGTATGCCTCGGGGAGATTGATCGCGAGCAACTTCAACATCGCCTTCTGTTTGTCCTTCGGCAGTTTCGCATTGAGCTTTTCTTGGACCTGATTGCGGACTTCCAAAACGGATTTTGTGACCGCAGCCTTTCGAATCTCCGGCGTGCGGTCTGTCGGCTCCAGTCTCGCCACCTCTGCCGCGCGGGATATCCCCATTCGCCGAACTTCACTAGCCGGAATCGGATTGTCACCTTGCGTTAACTCAAAGCAACCAAGGACGTCGTAGGCTCGTTTTCGTGCCATCCGACCGAGTACGGCTTCCAGGACTTCCGTCCACTGCCGAAAACGCGGGCGCCCGTTCCCGTCTGTGACGTGTTTCCACAGAGAATCTTTTCTGAGATCGGAAGCGAGCTTCCCCAGATCTACAAAGCATTGGTTGAGGGTGCCAGCTTTTTTCACCGCTTCCGCGTAGACCTTGTTGGCTTTCTCCCGCAATGCAACGTCGGACTTCGACACAAAATCACGTTTCGCTGTCGGCATCTTCTGATTCCTTTCGCTGAGATCCTTGCAACCTCAAACTAACTAACGAGCAACGCGTGTCTGCAAAATAGACATGGACAAGAATCAGGTCCCTGGGTTCTGAGGCCGTTTCTCATGGAGTTGCCCAAAGATGGGGCAGTTGCATCGTCCACTTCATCTTCTGGTAATCGACGGGACGACACCCTGCGGACATCCGGGATCGTGGTCAAACGCTGACGTTCTTTCGCGACGTTGCCTAGCCCAAGAGAAACCACATGTTCTGCTTCGAGCACGCGTTTCGAATGCCGAGCCAGTCGACGACGGGTCCTGGAGTCTCCGTGCCCTCTAGGACTTGGCAGGTAGAGGTCGAGATTGGCGAAACTCCAATCCCCATCAATTTCGAAGATTTGCTTCAGCGAATAGGCCAACGCACCGCGGTCAGGATCGTAGATACGAACGTCTGCACCTCCGTCGTTCCTCCGGGTTCCTGCCATGCGGATCCAGCTATCGCGAACAAACGCGGGGTCGAGCGCAACCGGAGCAGCAAAGAGGGCATGAAAGTGTCTGCGAATGGCGGGCATACGACGGCCAGACAGTCTCCGTTCGTCACCTCGCACGTATACGACCGGGCAACGGAAGTACTTTTCCATGCGGTCGACGAAGGCCTTGAAAACCTGTACGGCTTGTGCATCTCCTACTCGCCGAGCAAACGTTAGAGTCGCAAAAAGTTGCCAAGGAATTTGCCTTAGCCAGTTGGCATAATGTGAAACTTCCTCTCGATAGTGCATAGAGTCGTGTCCTATCTCCCGCCATAGTCTCGGACTTACAAGGGGCTCCGAGCCCATGCCAGAGATCCAGATCTTCCACTGAATCTCCAGAGCGATGTCTTTTTCGATAACTCGGTGCTTCAGATCCTCTCCCTCAGCTCGGGGTGCATTGCGGACTCTTGGGAGACGCACCCTGTTCCTCCACATCGATGATGCTTGCGTATGCGAAGAGTGAATCGCCTATCACGAGAACTCGTTTACCGATGTTCCGCGTCTGAAGTTTCTTGGATGAAATAAGGTGGTCGACACTGCGGAGGCTTGTGGACAGCAGCTGGGCCGTTTCCTTTCTGCTGTAGAGAAGTTTGGAGATTTTCATGAGCGCAAGATACACACAATGCGCTCACAAAGCACGCGGAGTTCTAGTGGTTTTTGGGGGCTTTTTGCGAATCGAGGGACCTGGCAATTGCGCACCCAAGTTTTGAAACGCGGTTGCCCAATTCCACTCGTCACCATTTTTCAATAGCTTAGCAATCATTTCGTCGGACACATTGCATAAACCGGCTTTGAAAACTGACGTTTTCAAAGACGAAGAAGCTTGGCCGGCCGGCCCCGCGACCAGTCAGTAGCGATCAAAGCATTCAACCGACACAATTTTCCGTTTGATGGAATTCCATCTTTGTTCCGGAGAACGATCAATGACATAGCGACCGCGCAGTCAGCGATGCGACCCGATTTAGATAGCCTCCGAACCTATGTAGCAGCTCTGGAGCCTGTTTCAGTTCGTCAAGGAAGATGGCACTGAGTATGTCGTCGCGGCGGTATGAAACTAGCGCCGCGTAACGTGCGTGTCTACAAAATAGACATGCGAAGAGACTGCCGAGCCTCACTCCAAACAATCTCCCCACAACTAGGCACTGTTCTGATTCCTGCGGGAGATTTTGATGACACACGATCAACATTGCGTGCTACATGTTCCTGAGCGGCTGCAGAAATAGTCCAGCATCGGAGGTCGAAGATGGGCAATCTGTTTTTTGGCGAAACAAGTAACTTAGAATCAAAGAGTTACGTTTGGAATCGTCAGCGCGGCGAGTCCGACAAGGCCTACAAAGCATTCCTTCTTTACCGAGATGCGGGACTTGATCGGACGTTGAAAAAAGTTGCTGAGATGTTGAACAAAAGCGTCCAGAATGTCGGTAGGTGGTGCGTTCGCTGGAACTGGCGTCATCGCCTCGAAGCTTGGGACCGGCATGTCCAGGAGCTCGAGGCGCATGAGACGATTCAATTACGTTTGGAGCACCGCAGATTGTCACTTCAGATCGCGAAGGACTTGGCAACGAAGGCCGCGCAGGGCGTGCGAGCGCTGGAGCTTGTGCGCGTCGGCACGGACGGTAAAGAACACTTAGCGGTGAAGCCGGCAGATCTGATGCGGGTGATAGAGAGCGTGTACAAGGTGCAAAACTCGATGCTAGGCAAGTCGGACGAAGACCAAGTGGCGAAGATCGAGGTAGTCTTTGGCAGCACGGAGGACGACGATTCTGACGAAGAGGATTAGGGCATTCGCAGCTTTCAATCCGCCGCTAGAGGGCGTCTTTATGCACTCAGAAACGATCTCAAACGTACCAAGTAATACTCGACCATCTATTATGAAATCGGCACCTCACAGGGCGACCCTCCGCCGGATGCCTATTGTCATAACTTCAGCACCTGAAAACACAGATAGCTGCGTGCTAGAGCCAGCTTTGGGGGATATCCCCCCTCAGTTTCCAAATGACACACACCCTCTGACCGACGCACAGGCCTTTTTATGTGCCCTCAAAATAGAAGTTTTGGACTACCGGCCCTCTTGTGTAGCAGTGTATGTCACGTCCTCGAACCCCCACCGCGATCTTGGAAGCCCGCGGGTCTTTTGTTCACAACCCTGGCCGGAAGGCGGCCCGTGCCAATGAGCCCATGCCGAATGGCCAACTCGGTCGTCCGCCTGAGCACCTGACAGACGACGAGAAGAGGTTTTGGCGCGAACTCACACGACTCGCCCCGCCGGGCGTACTAACCAATAGCGACCGGTGGTTCGTAGAGATGACAGTGCGCCTGATGGCACGAGTACGGCATGGTACAGCGAGGACGATGGAATTCGGACAGCTCGTCCAGTGTCTAGCGAAAATGGGACTCAGCCCTGCCGATCGAAGCCGCGTTTCGGCTGTGCCACTACCTACTGAGGAAGAGAGTGAGTGGGATCGTTTTTTACAGGACTGATTTCGCGGACGGACCTAAACCAGAGCAAAATGGCTTGCCAAGCCGTGGATCGTCATGTTGTCCTGGATCGCCAGCCGTACGCACGCGGCCCGCGACTTAAGAACATTTTTTCCTGTCCGATTCTTGAGGCAAAGGTTTAGGCATCAAGTTCATCCCACTCGTCCGGAGCCGGGTCCTTCTTGGTTGGCACTGCCTCGCGAGTCTGCGGCACCATGCCTAGCTTGGTGAGGCACTGAATCAGTTGCGTGATCTGCGAGTTCTCGATGTTCCCGGCTTCCAGCTTGGCCTTGAGTACTACTGCGATCTCCAATAGCGTGCGGTCGGATTCACCGAGGATGGCGGGTGAGTTCTTGACGAGCAGCTTCCAGATTTTCTTCTGCTCCTTGGATAGCCAGCGCGATGGCTTCCCAAGTTCACCGTGCACTTTTGGTTCTAGAGATCGAGCCGCGAATCTTCCCTTGTTGTGAGCGAGCGAATCAGGGTTGAGTTGTGACGCGGGAGTGCGTGGTCTGGCCATAAACGGTCTCTATATATTGTGCTGTATTGTGTTTATTTTGAGGGTAGGTGAAAGAGGCGGCGCGACAACCTTCGCCGTTATGTGTGCTAGAGAATTGCTCGTCCGCCGGGTCATCATGCGGGCACTCCTTGGCGTCGGTCCTCGCCGGGCCACTTCGATGGGACATTTAATCAGTGGTTCTGGATCAATAGCGAGCTGGAACACGCACAAAATGCGCAAGAATCGACAGAGAATACCGCGAAATCGAGCCGCTTTTGACTTGCAACCGATGGAAAACAGAGTGTTACCGTGCCGGTATCGGCTGCTTAGAGCACATCGGAGGGTAGAGGCTCATATTTCCGAATCCTTTCAGGTTCGGGCCGACAGGCACCTGCAGCAGCAGCGCCCGCAGTAACCGTTCGGGCGCAATCGAGGGCCGTCCCACCTGCGAGTAAAGTCCGTCAAAGTCCTTCGACATCCCGGCCAAGACCGCGTCCACCAGCTGCCTCACCCCGCGCAGCGGATGATCCGCTGGAATCCGATCTTCCAACGCCACATAACTGAACATCCCCGGCTGCAGTTGTTGATCATCTCCTCGCATCCCTGCTTCTTACCATGTCGCCCCTGTGGATGGGCAGTGGTTTTTCAACAACCTCCTAGGAGTGTGTCCGAGTAATCACTTTTCGTGCTACAGGTCGTAGCCTGGTTCCAGGTCGCACACAACCCGTTGTGCTTTTGAAAGACGATTTCCGAATACTCGGACACACTCCTAGGTGTGGGAGTGGGGCAAAGAAAGGGCGACCCGCGAAGGTGACCGTCTGGTTGGAAGGTCAGTATTCGTCCGGCAGAAGAAAGGTCGTCACGCTTCGGTCGGCTTCCGTGATGATCCAGAACTTCACGCCTGTGCTGAGCGTGTACGCGGACATCCGTGCACAGGGCGGCGTGGATCTTACAGGCGGCAGGAAATGGGTCAAACGGCTTGTGGGGTATTGCGCGCTGAGGGGAAATTGCTACACCCCCCTGGGGGATGCGTCGCCGCGCGGCGGGGAATGGGG
>Ga0075019_10002680_pt1 | contig 10156 bp, 9 predicted proteins | sample ColStrG_CSR_2013_FD_71473 | JGI IMG/M metagenome (GOLD analysis project Ga0075019, IMG submission 71473) | Freshwater sediment microbial communities in response to fracking from Pennsylvania, USA - Cold Stream Run_MetaG_CSR_2013 | ecosystem: Environmental > Aquatic > Freshwater > Creek >...
CATCGCCTTTATTATTGTCCTTTTCCAAAGCTGTTTGAATATCCTTGGCTTGCTTAACCATCTGTTTGATTTCTTCATCGCGCGCAGAAAATTCCTTTTCGATTTTCTTTTCCGCTTTTAACGCAGGCGCAGATTCACGAAGTATACGTTCTGTATTAACTACTCCCACCCTAAAATCTGTTGCATGCGCAAACGAACTGAATACAAGAACCAAAAAACTCGTACACAGGATTTTATTCATTTTGCCTCCTCGTAATGCGATTTGCATATGGCGTCATCCTTAGAACAATGTACCCAGAGTAAATTGGAAACGTTGTAGCATATCTTGCTGCTGTGGAGCGATAGCAACACCATAACTTAGCTTAAGCGGACCGACTGGCGAAATCCAGGTAATTGCCACACCGCTAGAATACCGCATCCCTGTCGAAGCGGGAACTGCTGAAATTTCAGACTTGTCATATATTGCACCGCCATCTATAAAAGCACTTAATCGGACGGAGGTATCTTTGTCAAAGCCAGGCATGGGAAATAGCAATTCTGCATTGGTTAAAACACGTTCATTACCCCCCATTGAGTTGCCATTAATGTCTCGTGGCCCCAAAGAGCTGGGTTGATATCCGCGCACTGAACCAACACCACCGGCATAATAATTTTTGAAGAACGGTAATGTTTGTCCACCATAACCATCGGCATAATCCAGCTCACCATTCAACATAAGGGTGACTCCTCGGCTAACCGGGTAAAACCACTGATGTTGATATGTGAATTTATAATATTGTTGAGACGAAGCATCTGGCACAGTTATTTCAGTGGAGGCTCTTTGTACGGTTCCCTCTGTAGTATAGATTGCACTATCACGACTATCGTGACTCCAGCCAATTGTGCCAATCAGATTATCTGTTGTGCTGCCATAGGTATTGATGTAAGTGACAAATCTTGCCGGGCTTAATGAAGTTAAGCCAATACCGGTTTGCTCGCCTGCCAGACCATAATGAATCATTTGTTCCTCTTGAATTGGAACCGCGTAACGTACCCCACCTCCAACGCTGTCAGAAGTGTATTGGCTTACCGCTATTAATGTAGCATTTGTTCTACGTTTATAAACATCAAAACCTCGACTTACTCCATCATCTGTGTAATAGGGATTGGTATAAGAAACTGAAACAACTTGATTGATCTGGCTCGTATTGATTTGTGTAGAAAGTGTATTCCCGGTTCCAAAAAAATTGGTTTGTGAAACCCCAGCCATTAACACCAAGCCTTCACTACTGCTTATACCCGCACCTATTGAAAGATTTCCAGTGGATTTTTCTTCAACTGTAACATTCAGATCCATTTGATCTTTTGTTCCGGCAACAGGTACGGTTTCAACATTGACAGAACTGAAAAATCCCAATCGATCAACACGTTGCTTGGATTTTTTAATTTTTTCTGTTGCGAACCAACCACCCTCCATTTGCCTGAATTCTCGGCGAATAACTTCATCTCGAGTTTTGGTATTGCCTGATATATTTATTTTTCTAATGTAAACACGTTGAAAAGGATCCACAATAAAAGTGAAACCGACTTGATGTTTAACTTTGTCTATTTCAGGTGCGGCGTTTACATTTGCAAAAGCATATCCCTCATCACCGAATCTCTCAGTAATTTTTTGCGTGGATGAGGTCACTGCTTTGCGGGAGAAAACATCACCCGCATTAATCGCTATAAGCTTGCGCAACTGATCGTGTGTAAAAACAGTTTGAGGTCCCGTTACTTGTACAGATGAAATGGTATATTTCGGACCTTCAGATATATTCAGTGTAATGAAAATATCTTTTTTATCCGGAGAAATAGAAACTTGTGTGGATACGATAGAAAATTCCATATATCCGGAATCCAGATAAAATGTCCGTATCGTTTCCATGTCACCCGAAAGTTTTTGTTTTGAGTATTGGTCATTTTTACTGATCCAACTCGCCCAGTCGGGGGTGCTGAGCTTCATCATCTCTTGCAATTCCTTTTCGCCAAATGCGGAATTGCCCACGATATTGATTTTCTGAATTTTGGAAGTCTCGCCCTCAACCACATTAAAGGTGACGGATACCCGGTTTCTTTCCAGATCAGCAACGGTAGTTTTAACGGAGACCGCATACTTTCCACGCGCAACATACTGCCTTTTTAACTCCTGCTCTGCTTTTTCCAAAGCGGATTTGTCAAAAATTCGACCCTCGGCCAATCCTATTTGCTTAAGATTATCGCGCAACTGATCTTTGGGAAAATCTTTGACTCCGTCAATCTCGACGCTGGCAATAGATGGGCGCTCACGTACCGTGACAACCAATACACCCTGCTCGTACTTTAGACTGACATCTTTAAAAAATCCTGTGGAAAACAATGCATGAACAGACGCCGAAGCCTGATCATCATTCATAGTATCCCCGACTTTTACAGGCAGATAGCTAAATACCGTACCAGCTTCGGTCCGCTGGATGCCCTCAACGCGGATATCTTTGATGACGAAAGGTGTTATCGCCCACACAGAAGTGGCGTACAAAAGTGGGATCAACCCCACCAGTTTCTTAAAATCCATTAGTTTTTTAACCTAAAATCCGGCGGCTTATGTCGTTATAAAACGCAAAAGCCATCATGGTAGCCAATAATGCAATGCCTATGTTTTGTCCTGCTGCCCAAATTTTTTCAGATACCGGGCTGCCCTTAATTAACTCGGCCGTATAATACAACAAATGGCCGCCATCTAATAACGGGATAGGAAGTAAATTCAACACACCCAGACTAATACTGATTAATGCCAAAAAGTCCAAGTACGCTCCCAAACCCATGTGAGCCGATTGACCTGCGTAATCTGCAATTGAAATGGGGCCGCTTAAATTCTTCAAAGAGACTTGTCCCAATATCATCTTCCACATCATTTTAATGCTGACTGATGAAGTTTCCCATGTCTTTCGAAGTGATTCGCTTATTGCTTTTATGGGGGAGTAATGAACTTCTGTCAGCAGCTTGTCGTATGCAGCACGATCAATTAGAGGTGATGCTCCGATCCGGCCGATTTTTTTTCCGGATTCTGAGATTGAATCGGGTGTCACACTCAATATCTGCACAGTTGAGGCACGTTCTATCTCAATGTTTAGCAAGTTGCCGGGATGGCTACGCACCACGGCAACAAAATCATCCCACAACAATATGGGTTGACTATTGACCCGCAAAATCTTGTCATGCGATTTCAATCCTGCCCGTTCTGCGGCTCCTCCTTCAGTGAGCTTTTCGATCACAGGAAAAATGGGCGGTTGAAATGGATTCAAACCCAACTTTTGTATGAAGTCTCCGTCCAAGTCTGCAGCAGTTAGGGAGCTAGTCTCCAATACTCGAAAAATCGATTTACCTTCTGCAGTGCTTATTTCTAAATTTGCCGGATGTTGCTGCAAAATAAGGTCTAGCAATTCCCAGCGCACTTCCTGCCAACTGGGCGTAGCCTTGCCATTGATGCTGATGATCATATCCTGAGTTTGTAGTTGCGCTGTGGCGGCAGGCGTCTGTGCAGGCACTGCTCCCAGTATTGGTTTAACACCGGGGACGCCATGAATAAACAAAACAAAATACAGCGCAATTGCCAGCAGTAGATTAGCAATCGGGCCCGCAACCACGATAGCCATGCGCGACAAAACCGGCTTGCGATTGAAGGCCCGATCCAATTCGTTGGGTGGTACTTCACCTTCGCGCTCATCCAACATTTTAACGTAGCCGCCCAATGGGATCATCGACACGACCCAATCAGTTTCTCCATTTGAGAAACGCTTGGTGTAAATCGCCTTGCCGAAGCCCAAAGAGAATTTCAATACTTTAACGTTGCACAAGCGTGCAACCCAGTAATGGCCGAGTTCGTGGATCAATACCAATACAACGATGGCGAAGAGAAAGGCTAATACGGTCATAAGCGTGATATCCATTCTTGAGCGGCAACACGTGCCTGAGCATCTGCTTGTAATACATCATCCAAATCATTTACACTGACATAGGGTAACTTATCCAACACCTCTCCAATCAAATGCGGAATATCCAGAAATGCGATTTGCTTAGACAAAAAAGCATCTACGGCAACTTCATTTGCTGCATTCATCAATGCGGGAGCAGTGCCACCAGCGCGTAGAGCCCGATAAGCAAGTGCTAGACAAGGAAAGCGCTCAAAATCCGGCTCCACAAAATCGAGGTGGGCGATTTTAAATAAATCCAAAGGTGCGACACCGGCATCAATGCGTTGTGGATAAGCCAGTCCGTAAGCGATAGGCGTGCGCATATCCGGGTTTCCAAGTTGCGCCAATACAGAGCCATCCACATATTGAACCATAGAATGAATGACGCTTTGAGGATGCACAACAACTTGAATCGAATCCGCATGCGCATTAAATAACCAATGCGCCTCGATGACTTCCAAACCTTTATTCATCATCGTGGCAGAATCAACTGAAATTTTTCTCCCCATGACCCAATTCGGATGCGCACACGCCTGGTCGGGTGTTACGCATTTCAATTCAGACAGTGGCGTATTGCGAAAAGGACCACCTGAAGCGGTCAGTAAAATTTTGCTGACACCGGATGTGGTCATTTCACCGGAATATTGATTGGGTAACGCCTGAAAAATGGCGTTATGTTCACTGTCGATCGGCAAAAGCTGAGAACCGCTTTTATGTACCTCATCCATAAAGATACGCCCAGCCATGACTAACGTTTCTTTATTTGCCAACAGAATTCTTTTTCCTGCTCGTGCCGCCGCCAAAGTAGGCTTTAAGCCGGCAGCTCCAACTATAGCGGCCATCACGGCATCGACTGCGGGAGCAGAAGAAACTTGTTCCAAACCCTCAACGCCGCATAACACTTCGGTCTCTAGTCCGGCAGAAACGATTCGTTGTCCGAGACGTTGACTTGCCTGTTCGTCGAGCATAACCGCAAAACTTGGCTTGAACTGCCTGCATTGCTCAAACAATAATTCATCCTGCTGGTTTGCAGTGAGCGCAAAGATTTGATATTTGGCGGGATGACGCGCGACCACATCAAGCGTGCTCTTGCCGATGCTGCCGGTGGAACCAAGCACTGTTATGAATTTAGTATTATTCAAATCAACTTTCATGCTCAAGCAAGTTTTTGTAACATTTGCACAAGCTGCAAGATCATTACAAGCGCGACAAACGGCAATGTTGAAGTTAGCGCATCAATGCGATCCAGCAAACCACCATGTCCCGGCAATAAGGTACCGCTATCTTTAACACCGGCCTGACGTTTGATCGCCGACTCGAATAAGTCGCCTACGACTGACAAGGCAACCCAGAACCAGGAAATCACGGTGATGGCGGCAAACATCTGATAACTTTTGATCAACCCAGTTCCCCAGCCTATTACCGATACATAGATTGTGACAAATACCAAAGCACCGTAAACACCCTCCCAAGTTTTTCCGGGACTGATAGACGGAGCCAATTTATGTTTGCCGAATTTCCTGCCTGAAAAATAAGCGGCAGTATCAGCCAGCCAGACTACAAACATCACACCTAAAAGCAACCACGGACTTGTGCCACGCAAATCGATCATTGCCAATCCGGTAGGTATTAATACCACCCAGCCAAGTAAACCCATCAACCAGCGATTGTACAATTGCCATCCTAAAATCATCCAGGCAGGTACCACCGCTACCCACAATATGACTGAAACCACATACCAAAATAAATGTGGTAGAAGTGAAATGTGAGCATCAATCTTAGAGTCCAGCCAAAGCATTCCAAGCATCAACAATAATGTGGCCGCGCAATAGGCTAATACCAGACTAGCTGACATTTTGGATAAACGTGCCCACTCTGTTGCACCCTGCCAAATCATCAATGACACCAATACAATCCATCCTAATGGAGGGAGAGTAAAAACCGCAGTAAGAAATAATACAAACAGAACAATTGCCGTAATGATGCGTTGTTTAAGCATTCGATTTATTCTCGGTAAGTTGTTCGCTGGTACGTCCGAAACGGCGTTCACGCTTTTGATAGGATTGAATTGCCACGTCTAGAGCACTGCGGTCAAAAGCCGGCCATAGTGTATCGGTAAAATATAGCTCGGTATAAGCCAATTGCCACAGCAAAAAATTGCTGATGCGTTGCTCCCCACCGGTACGAATAAATAAATCAGGCTCGGGCGAATAGTTCATGGATAAATAGGGTTCCAGCGCTTCTTCACTCAAATTACCCTGAACCTGCGGATGCGTTTGCCACAGCTTCTCAACAGCTTGCATGATGTCCCAACGCCCGCCATAGTTGGCCGCAATTGTTAAGGTAAGGCCATTATTAGCTGCGGTTAACAGTTCTGCTTCAATAATATATTGTCTAAGCTCTTCGTCGAAACGAGTCAAGTCACCTATAATTTTAAGGCGAACATTATTTTCGTGCAATTTTCCAACTTCGCGTTCGAGCATTTTGAGGAACAACTGCATCAGGAAAGAAACCTCGTCCGCAGGTCGGCGCCAGTTTTCACTGCTAAATGCAAACAACGTCAAATATTCAACTCCAAGTTGACGGCAGGCTTTAACCATTTCGCGAACCGTCTCAACTCCACGCTGATGACCGGCAATACGCGGAAGCAACCGTTGTTTTGCCCAACGGCCATTTCCATCCATGATGATTGCGATGTGGCGCGGAACATCAGGAGATGCAGGGATAGTGCGGGTAGAACTCATAAATAGCGCCATATGCCAGCACCTTGACCCGGGGGATAAACCGCCTTGTTAAACTGCCATCAGATCGGCTTCTTTTGCTTGCAGTGCCTTATCAATCTCGATGACAAAACGATCAGTTAATTTTTGTACATCATCTTGGGCACGACGTTCTTCATCTTCGCCAACTTCCTTATCTTTGAGCAGTTTTTTCAATTGCTCATTCGCATCACGACGTATATTGCGCACGGCAATTTTGGCATTCTCAGTTTCTGTACGAACTACTTTAATCAAGTCCCGACGACGTTCTTCTGACAACATCGGCATCGGAACGCGAATCAAGTCTCCATTAGTTGAAGGATTCAATCCCAAGTCGGCATCACGGATCGCTTTTTCCACTAGCGATATCATCTTCTTTTCCCAAGGCTGCACGCCAATCGTGCGGGCATCGATCAGAGTCACATTGGCGACCTGCGAAATTAACGTTGGACTTCCATAATAATCCACCGTGACATGATCCAATATTCCAGTGTGCGCACGTCCAGTTCGCACTTTGCCATAGTCCGCTTTGAGCGCCTCCAGCGATTTATTCATCTTTAACTCTACGTTTTTCTTGATGTCAGCAATCATATTAGAATCCTCATCAATCGCAATGAACCAATGTACCTTCATCTTCTCCGGTGACAACCCGCTTTAACGCACCCGGCTTGAATATACTAAACACAATGATAGGCAACTTCTGATCACGACACAGTGTCAGGGCAGTTGCATCCATCACTTTTAAACCTTTACTGATCGCTTCATCAACACTTACCTTTTGGTAACGTGTCGCAAGCGGATTTTTCTTCGGATCGGCAGTATAGACCCCGTCTACTTTGGTCGCTTTGATGACGACTTCGGCATCCATCTCCACACCGCGTAATGCGGCTGCGGTATCCGTAGTAAAGAATGGACTGCCGATACCCGCCGCGAAGATTACTACTTTACCTTCTTCAAGATATCGCAATGCTTTGCCGCGAATAAATGGTTCGGCAACCTGCTCCAAATTGAGAGCTGACTGAACGCGACAAGGAACACCGCCGCGTGTCATGGCATCTTGTAAAGCCATCGCATTCATTACGGTTGCCAACATCCCCATATAATCTGCAGTTGCCCTATCCATTCCTGCCGCTGCAGGTGCTACACCGCGGAAGATATTACCACCACCGATCACAATAGCCACCTGCACGCCCAAACTTACCACTTCACCGATTTCAGCCACGATGCGCTCAATGACAGCTCGGTTAATACCATAGCTGTCGTCTCCCATTAGTGCTTCGCCGGAAAGCTTGAGTAGGATGCGTTTGTAGGCAGGGTTAGGCATAAGATCAGTCCTTCTTGATCGCCGCAATAGTGGCTGCAACTTCTGCCGCGTAATCTTCAACCTTCTTTTCTATGCCTTCGCCCACGACAAACATTTGGAAGGAGGACACAGTTGCACCCTTGCTCTTAAGCAACTGCTCAACGGTCTGCTTGCCATCTTCTGCCTTGACGAACACCTGACCGAGCAATGTCACATCTTTCAGGAATTTTTGCACCGTGCCTTCAGCGATTTTTTCCAACATCGCTTCTGGCTTACCGGCTTCTTTTGCCTTCTCGATAGCGATGCGGCGTTCGGTGGCGATGTCTTCAGGATTGACGCCTGAAGCATCAACAGACTTCGGTTTGCTTGCCGCGATGTGCATGGACAGATCACGTCCCAAGGTTTCGTCACCGCCGGTGTAGCTCAACAAAACACCAATCTTGCTACCGTGCAAGTAGCTGGCCAGTTTGCCAGTAGAAGTAGCATAACGCTCAAAACGGCGCACAGACACGTTCTCGCCCAGCTTCATCACTAGCGCCTTGCGAGTCTCTTCTACGGTAGATGAACCCATAGGCAGAGCCAGTAATGTGTCGCTATCAGCCGGATTATTTTTCGCAATGATTTCAGCCACATTCTTGGCAAATGCTACAAAGTCATCATTTTTGGCCACGAAGTCTGTTTCGCAGTTCACTTCGGCTACCGCACCGGCTTTGCCGTCGGGCGTGATGAACGCGCCGACAACACCTTCAGCAGTCACACGCGATGCGGCCTTGCTGGCTTTTGCACCGCTCTTGATACGCAGTAATTCTTCAGCAGCCTTAAAGTCGCCGTCAGTTTCCGTCAGCGCCTTTTTGCATTCCATCATGCCGAGACCAGTTGCCTGACGCAGCTCCATAACCATCCCTGCGGTAATTGCAGCCATATTGCACTCCTAATCAATCACTAATTGTAAAAAAAGGGGCTTGCGCCCCTTCGTCGAGAAAAGGCTGCTTACGCGGCCGCAGCCTCGACTTGCTCAGTCAGCTCAGTCAGAGCTTGAGCGCGACCTTCCAAGATTGCATCCGCAACACCGCGAGCGTACAGGCGGATTGCCTGACTTGAATCGTCATTGCCTGGAATTACATAATCCACACCCAAGGGGCTATGGTTCGTATCGACAATACCGATTACAGGAATGCCCAATTTTTGGGCTTCGGTAACAGTACCTTTTTGGTAACCGACGTCAATTACAAAGATCGCAGATGGCAATCCTTGCAGATCCTTGATACCGCCCAAACTACGTTCTAGCTTTTCCAGCTCGCGGCGAAGCATCAAACCTTCCTTTTTGGATACTTTCTCTATACTGCCGTCAGCAACGGTGGCTTCCAGTTCACGCAAGCGCTTAATGGATTGTTGCACAGTCTTGAAATTGGTCAGCATACCACCCAGCCAACGATAATCAACGTAAGGGGAACCGCAACGCAACGCTTCTTCGCGAATGATTTCGCGAGCTTGACGCTTGGTAGCTACAAATAAAATCGTGCCTTTTTTTGCTGACAGCTTGCTCACCTGTTTCAATGCATCGTTAAACATAACGACGGTTTTTTCCAGGTTAATGATGTGAATTTTGTTGCGATGTCCGAAGATGTACGGTGCCATCTTGGGATTCCAGAAACGAGTTTGGTGTCCGAAATGGACGCCAGCTTCTAACATTTGACGCATAGTTACAGCCATAATTACTCCAATGTGTTAAGGGTTAAAGTCTACCAACCGTCAGCTTGACCCTTGCGGGCACCCCAACATGAACGGATGGGCAAATTACGTTTTATTAGCAATAACGCCAATCAAACGGGCGCGCATTATAAACGAAATGAGTTCCCAACTCAATAAGCCAATTAGTCAAAATTTTGCGCAACCACCTAAAGTTATTAGTAAGAATGGAACACTCGGCCTCCTATCGTCATTCATTACCGGTGGTTAAAGTGAAAGCAATTTTGCTTTTTAATATAGCTTGCTGGAAAGGCAGATGAACCGGCTCAACAGTGAATTTCTGCTTTCAATCTGTGTGTCCCTCATGTTTCTTATCGCCTTCACATGTTCTCAATATTGCTTCTAAGAGCTAGAATGGAACTGCTCTCTCATCT
>Ga0075019_10002681_pt1 | contig 10151 bp, 9 predicted proteins | sample ColStrG_CSR_2013_FD_71473 | JGI IMG/M metagenome (GOLD analysis project Ga0075019, IMG submission 71473) | Freshwater sediment microbial communities in response to fracking from Pennsylvania, USA - Cold Stream Run_MetaG_CSR_2013 | ecosystem: Environmental > Aquatic > Freshwater > Creek >...
CTATCCGACGATTCTCGACGACGGTGGGCTCGGGGTCGCGGTGCAGCAATTGAGCCGTGAATTCAGTAACCGGACGCGTGTTCCGGTGCGGCCCGAAGTCGAACCCATTGCCATGATCAAGCGCGAGGTCGCGTGGGCGCTGTACCGTTTTGTGCAGCAGGCGCTGAGCAATATTGAAAGCCACGCCAAGGCGAGCGCGGTAAAAATCACCTTGCGATACATCAATGGAATTCATTTGCACGTTGGCGACGATGGCGTCGGTTTTAACGTGCTGGAGATCATGCAAAACAGTCAGGGCATAGGACTGAAAAGCATGCAAGAGCGCATTGAAATGCTGGGGGGAGAATTTGAGATCCAATCTCGACCCGGCATGACAATTTTGAAGGCGTACCTGCCTTCTGATTCTCTAAAACTTGGTTGAAGATATGACACTCAATGAATCGCCGGCTCCGGTATCCGCGGGGCCTGTTCGGCTTTTACTGGCAGATATCCACGCCATTTCACGTTCCAGTTCCCGCCTGTTGCTGGACGCTTTTCCCGCCGTGACCGTCCTGGGAGAGTCCAGCGATTACCTTGAAACGCTCAACATGGTGTCTGCCATGCAGCCCGACGTGGTGATCATCAGCATGCGGGTGCAGGGCGCTACCGGGCCAGAGACCGCCCGGGAGATTCTCAAAATGCGTCCGGGCACCAAAGTGGTCTTCCTGACGCTTTTTGATGATCCCGAATATGTGCGCTCGGCGATGGAGGCGGGCGCCCACGCTTACGTTCTCAAGCAGGAGCCGGCCGCACAGGTTCTGCAGGCAATCGACCGCGTCATGCGGGGCGAAATTTATTTGTCACCGGGACTGAAACACAAGAACGAAGGAGCCCGCCATGTCGGTGCCGACTAAGCTGATGGTCGTGGACGACCATCCCACCCTGCGTCAGGGCTTTGTGTCCATTTTGGCGGCGTTCGATGACCAGTTCGCGGTCGTTGCAGAGGCCGCAAACGTCCAGGACGCCTTGCTGAAAGTACCGACAGCGCGGCCCGACGTGGTGGTGACCGATTTGCATTTCGGCCAAAGTGATCCCACGGGCGGAATTGACCTGGTTCATGCGCTGCGGGCAGAGCACCCGCAGATCAAGATTGTCATGATCACTGCCAGCATGGAGGACGAGTCCCTGCTGCTTGCCCACTCCGCTGGCGCGCATGCTTTTTTGGGCAAGGAGGCCACCGCCGCGGAAATCGCCAAGGCGATTGACGCCGTATCCAGTGGCTTCACCCACTTTCCTGCGCGGCTGCGCGAGGTCCTGCAAAAGCGCGAACGCGAGCCGCAATTGTCCGAGCGGGAAGCCCAGATCATTCCGCTGGTGGCAGCGGGAATGACCGCCAAGCAAATCGCCCGCGAACTCACGCAGCAGGAGCCGACCAAGCCCATCGTCGATCGCACGGTCGAAATTTACAAAGGCAACATCAAGCGCAAGTTCGGGCTAAAAACGGCGAACGCGCTGATCTCGTTTTGCATGGAATTCAGCAAGCGCATCAAAAAATAGCTTAACCGCCGCCAGGCCTGTGCCGGCGAGCGGGGACTCAGGCAGGCACGTCGTGGCCCCGACGCGGCGCGTTGGACCACGAGGCGTCGCCCTCCCAGGTCGCAATCCACCCCGGCATCTGCGCCGCGGGCATGGGGCGCGATATGCCATAGCCTTGCGCCAGTTCACAGCCGAGCTGCAGCAAGGCCGCGCCATGCGCCGGTGTCTCTACGCCTTCGGCAATGACTTCGCGCTTCAAGGCTTGCGCCAGGCCGATGACACCTTCCAGGATGGCCAGATCATCGGGGTCGTCCAGCATGTCACGAACAAAACTCTGGTCGATCTTCAGGGTCTGCACTTTCAGACGCTTCAGGTAGGTCAGCGAGGAGTAGCCGGTACCAAAGTCGTCCAATGCAAAGTGGATGCCCAGTTGCGAGCAGGCTTCGATGACCTTCGCAATTTGCGCAACGTCCTCCAGCGCGCTGGTTTCCAGTATCTCCAACTGCAAAGCCGTGGGGTCCATTTCGGGATGCCTTGCAAGCAATGCACGCAAGCGCTCGACAAAGTCGGCTTGCTGCAACTGGCGCGCGCCGATGTTCACGCTTACGCGCAGGGTCAGTCCGTGTGACCGCCAGGACTCCATCTGGCTCAGTGCGGCATCAATCACCCACTCGCCGATGTCCACGGCCAGCGGGTGGTCCTCGATCATCGGCAAAAACGCGCTGGGCGGAAGCAAGCCTTTCTCCGGGTGCTGCCAGCGGATCAGGGCTTCGGCACCGATGACTTGACGGGTGCGCATATTCACTTTGGGCTGGTAGTACAGAACAAACTCGCGCCGGCTCAGCGCCAGGCGAATTTGCTCCAGGCTTTCGTGCAGGCCACGGATGCTGATGTCCTGAACCGCGTCAAAGATGTGGTAGCGGTTTTTGCCCGCCAGTTTGGCTTGGTACATGGCCTGGTCGGCCTGACGTAACAGCTGGTCAGCATCGATTTCGCGTGTCTGCGGATAGATGGTGACGCCGATACTCGAGGTCACCTGCAGGCTAAGCCCCTCGACTTTGATCGGCTGCGCCACGGCGGCCAAGAGCCGATCGAGCAGCGGGGCGATGGTCAATCGGGCCTCGAGGTCGAGTAGCACGGCCACGAATTCGTCGCCTCCGAGACGGGCCAGCGTGTCGCCCTGGCGCACCACCTCGTTCATGCGCCCGGCGACGCTGATGAGGACCTGGTCACCGACGGCGTGGCCATGCTGGTCGTTGATGCCTTTGAAGCCGTCAAGGTCCATGAAAGCCACGGCAAGTTGCTGGCCGCGCCGCTTGCATTGCAACATCGATTGATGCAGGCGGTCAGCCAGCAGGACGCGGTTGGGCAAATTGGTCAATGCGTCGAAGTGCGCAATATGCTCCAGCTGGCTTTGTTGCGTCTTGACGGTGGTGACGTCCCAGTTCGTCCCTATCATTCTTTGCGCCACGCCCAGCGCGTCGCGCTGGACCTCGCCATGCGCTTCGATGTAGCGCACTTCGCCCTCCGGCCAGACGATCCGAAAAGTCAGGTCGTAGTCTGCAACGCCATTTACGGCATTTTGAAAGGCCGATGTGACGGCGTCCAGGTCCTGCGGGTGCAGCGACTTTGTCCATCCCTCGTAGGTTCCGCAGAATTTTTCCTTATCGAGCTTGTAGAGTGCAAAGCAGTTGTCGTCCCAGTTCAGTTTGCCGGAAATCAGGTCGACCTCCCAAATGGCAATTTGGCCGGAATTGGTGGCGATCAGGCGGCGCTCCTCGCTGCGGCGCAGCAGGTCCTCAGACCGCTGGACTTCAATAAAGGGCGCGCGAATGCTGGTGACGAAGGTCGTCCAATAGAGCAGGGAATAGGCAATCAGCTTGAACAGATGACCGAAGATATTCTGGAAATCCGAGGGTGCCACGTACGTGGTGAACATGATTTCACCAACCCCCATGACAAAGGCCGACAGGGCAAGCAGATAGTCGCGCTGGGTCCGGGTGCTGGCGGCCTTGTTCCAGAAAAGATACGCGATCACCATATTGACGAGGCACAGCCCGTATTCGTAGGTCGCCTTGAATTCGGTGACGCCTTTTCCCGGAATGAAGGTCACGGGGAAGTAGTCAATGCCCCAGGATCCCAGCCAGTACAGCGGCCCGATCAGGCAGATGCTGAGTACCAGCCATCCGGCCTTGGGGATGCGCAGGTTCCAGTTCAATCCCACCAGCAGCAGCGTGAGCGCCTCAAAGCTGCGCCCCATCAGCCAGAAGAATATGGCCCTGGGTGTGCTGGCGGGCAGCAAAAAATCGGGCATGCCGGCGTAAGTCAGTGCGTGCGCGATATCGCAGAAGGCCACGACCAGAAAGCCTGCGATCAGCACCTTGGGTGCGCTTGCGTCGAGCACGTCGAAGGTGTTCCATGCAATGACCACAATCAGCAATGCGATCACAATGGCAAACAGTTCCATCAGCAGGTGAACCGTCAGCATGCTGGTTCCAAACCCGCTGAAGGAATGGAAGGGTGGGCTGAGCATGCCCAGGACCATCAGCAATACGGTCGCCCCACCGGCCGCGGCGGTGTTTCTGCGATAGTGCGTCCCCGTATCCATTTTCATAAGGGCACATTGTGTTGCAAACCTGCCGTGGCCGTGGGATCCGTAATCCTAGGTACTTCAGCGATAGGCAAGCCCGCGAGACCTGCGGCGGAGGCGGCCCCCGAATCCCAAAATGGTAACCGTTTTCGTCCTGTTGCTCTGGGGCCTGGTCTGCGCGGCCCTTGCGACGCGGCTGGCACGTCGGGCTGCCAACCCCAGGCCGGCCTATATTTTTGCGCCGCTTGCAGCCCTGCTCATGGTGCTGCTGCCGGTTGCGGACGAATGGATTGCCTTGCCGTCCTATCTGGCCCTGTGCAGTCGTTCGGGTTTCAAACTGGTCATGGAGGAATCCGCGGCGCATGGAAGGCGGATCAAGAACCAAACCCATACCGTGTTGCGGACCTTGGTGCCGGGAACCGTTTCCGTTGCCGTCGTCGAAATCCAATACGTAGACGCCGACAGTGGCGAAAGCGTGATTGAGGGAATTGGCGCGGTACGCCCCTGGTCGACCCTGCTGACCCGCGCGCTTGGCTCGGGGGATTCCGCAACCGGCGCCGTGCTGCTGAAGCCCTGCATGGCCATCATGGGAGTTGCTCCGGGCGCTGGCGGCCTGCCAGAATCGTTCGAGCGGCTGGATTTCCATTGGGTTCCCTGAGGTGACCACCCGTTACCCACACGTGCCCTGGCGGAGTATTTCATCCGGGCCATGCCAGCGTCTCCAGGTGTGTGTGACGCTTGGGCCTTCCTGTACCATAGAGGCCAGGTTCTGAAAAGGCCTGGGTCCACCTGTAGGCTTTGTAAGGATGTAAGGTCGAACTTGCCATGCGACGCATACTTTCGCATTCGCCCATTGGTATCGCCTTGATTGATTACGATGGGAATTACATCGAGTTCAATCCGGCGTATAGCGCGCTTTACGACTACGACCCGGCCGAACTGCAGGGCCAGCCCTTTACCGTAGTTTTTAGTCCGGACCAGCGCGAACGCATTCTGCAACTGCACCAGAACTTTCTCTCCGGCGGCGGGGAATTGCGGGGCGAGTGGGACGTGGTGCGCCACGATGGCACGGCGCTGACGATTATTTCGGAATCCGTTCGCGTCAACTCGGAAGCGGGCGAGCCGCAGCGCCTGGTGTATGTACTGGACATTACCAGTCGCAAAAAAGCCGAATACGCGCTGGAGCGCAGCGAGAGCCGCCTGGCCACCATCATCGAATCGGCCATGGACGCGGTGATTTGCCTGGACGCACAGCACCGCATCAGTGTCTTCAATGCCGCCGCCGAGGCCATGTTTGGCTATTCGGCCAAAAGCATGCTGGGGCAGTCCCTGGACGTGCTGGTGCCCGAAGAATTGCGCGCCGCGCATCCTCGCCATATTGAATCCTTTGCTGCCACCGGTAGAACTTCGCGCCGCATGGGCCAGTTGGGACAATTGCAAGCCTGCCGGGCTTCGGGGGAGCGCTTCCCGATCGAGGCGTCCATTTCCCACGCGCAAAACCGCGACGAAAGCATTTACACCGTTATCTTGCGCGACGTCACCGAGCAAGTGCGTACCAAGGCAGAGCTGGAGGTGGCCGTAGAGCGCCTGGGCAGGGCCAACCTGCAATTGTTGGAACTCGCCCAGATTGACCAACTTACCAAATTGCCGAATCGGCGCGCGCTGCTGGAACGCATGACCTTTGCCCTGGTGCAAAACCGGCGCCGCGGAACCAATTGTTGCGTGGCGTTCATCGACCTCGATGGGTTCAAGGCGGTCAATGACGAACACGGACACGACGCCGGCGACGCCCTGCTGGTGGAGATTGCCAGCCGGCTGAAAGGGCAAATTCGGGAGGTCGACACGGTCGCGCGTTTTGGGGGAGACGAATTCGTCGCGCTGCTGAGCGAGGTGCAGTCGCTGGAGAGTTGTGCGCCCACCATCGATCGCCTGCGCGCGCTGGTAGCCCTGCCCGTGATGTACAAAGGCGCTTCGCTGCAGGTGACGGCAAGCATTGGTACCGCGCTATCCAGCCCGGACAGCACGGTCGACGAATTGCTCAAACGGGCGGATCTGGCCATGTACCAGCTGAAGCAAAAGCGGGGATCAGACGGGCCCAAGTGATTGCTAGAATATCTTGAACCATTACTTTCCATTGCTGCATTGCCATGAAAAAACTCACCTCCTTGATCTCCGTACTGTCCCTCGCAGCCTTCTGCAATGCGCTCGTCGTACCGCTGGCGCAGGCGCAAGACGCAACGGGCTCGACGCCTGCGGCCGGCGCGGGCGCCGAGGGCGGCACTGCAGGTGGCAAACACGTATCCAAATTCGGCGGCCACAAATCCAAAGGCAAACATAAAGGCAACAAGTCCCACAAAAAGGGCCAGGGCAAAAAGGGCGGCCATTCCGGCAAATAATTCCGCGCTAGCACGTTTACTTTTTTGACGGTCGGTACCTTATGGTTCATCGTTGCAATGCGCGCGCCCTGACGCGCGGCTGGATTTTTCTGGCAGCCTGCACGCTGACTTCTGTGTCTGCGTGGGCCTTGGAGCCTGGCGAGCTTGCCAAGGTAACAGCAAGCTCGCAGCTGGAACTTCCCCTGCCCGTGAAGGGCGTGTACGAGGTGCACACGCTGCAGGTCAACGCTCTGGGCAATTTCAAGGACGCCGATGGCAGCGAATGGTTGCGCCTTGACGCCAGCAGCGCCGACACGAACGAAGCGCAGACGCTGTTTGTCGACTCCGACGGCTCGGCTGTGGAGGTCGGCCTGGTCGTTGGCGAATTGTCGTTCGCCGACCTGGGTGTGAGCATTGCGCAGCTGCGCGATATGGCGCAGGCCGGGCAGGGACAGCTGAGCTATGAGGGCAAAACCTATACCCTGGGCGGCGCGGCGAAAAGCCGCTTTCGCAAGGACGCGCGCGCCGAGCCGGTTCCGGTGGGCTACTTTATTTTGCAGTCCGAGGAAGACCACGACCTGAGCATCATGGTCTTGAATTGGGGTGACAGGGTCGAGGCCTTGCAGAACGAGCGCCTGGACCCCAGCCAGGTCAAGCTGCTTTAATTGGCGGCTTCCAGGCTGGTGCTCAATTCCAGCCAGCGTTCCTCCAGCGCCTGAATTTCTTCGCCCACTTGTTTGAGGCGCTTCGCGGCGAGCGCAATTTCCGAGGGGTGCGGATTGCTGGCGAGCTTTAGCTCCAGCGCTGCGCCTTCGCCGTTCAGGCTGGCAATTTGTGCTTCAATGTCCTGCAGGGTTTTCTTCCCTTTGCGCTGGTCTTCGGGACGCAGCGCCGACGCGCTCGCCGCCGGCGCGGCGCTTGCCGAGGCACCCGATTTGCCGCTGCCAGCGCGGGTTTCTTCGCGCGCTCGCTCACGCTGGCGCTTGGCCTCGTCGAGCAGGTAGCGCTGGTAGTCGTCCAGGTCACCGTCGAACGGCTCCACGCCACCCCGCGACACCAGCCAGAATTCGTCGCACACGGCGCGCAGCAGCGCACGGTCGTGGCTGACCAGCATGACGGTCCCTTCGAATTCATTGAGTGCCATGGACAGCGCTTCGCGCGTCGCCAGGTCCAGGTGGTTGGTCGGCTCGTCCAGCAACAGCAGGTTGGGGCGCTGCCAGACGATCATGCACAGCACCAGGCGCGCTTTTTCTCCGCCGCTCATGCTGCCAACGGCCTGCTTGACCATGTCGCCACTGAAATTAAAGGTACCAAGAAAGCTGCGCAGATCCTGCTCGCGCGTCGCCTGAGACCCTATTTTTCCCAGCGCAGCGAGCTCGCGCACCAGGCGCAGCATATGTTCCAGCGGGGTATCTGCCGGACGTAGCACGTCGAGCTCTTGTTGCGCAAAATAGCCGATGTTCAATCCACGGCCCTCGGTCACTTCGCCGCCTATGGGCGCCAGGTCGCGCGCGACGGTTTTCACCAGGGTCGACTTGCCCTGGCCATTGGCGCCCAGAATGCCGATGCGCTGGCCCGCGAGCACCGACTTGCTGACGTTGCGCACGATGACCGTGGGCGCGCTGTCCACGGGCTGATCGGCCGGTGGCGGATAGCCAAAACTCACGCCCTGCAGCGAGAGCATGGGGTTTGGAAGATTGGCGGGTTCGGCAAACTCGAAGGTGAAGTCGGCTTCGGACAGCAGGGGCGCGATTTTCTCCATGCGATCCAGTGCCTTGACGCGGCTTTGTGCCTGCTTGGCCTTGCTCGCCTTGGCTTTGAAGCGGGCGATGAATTTCTGCAAATGCGCGATCTTGTCCTGCTGTTTGGCAAAGGCGGACTGTTGCAGCTCCATTTGCTCCGCGCGCATATCTTCAAAGCGGCTGTAGTTGCCGCCGTAGCGCAGCAGTTTGCCGGCGTCTATGTGCAGCGTGACGCGTGTCACGGCGTCCAGAAACTCGCGGTCGTGGCTGATGACCAACAAGGTGCCTTCGTATTTCTGCAGCCAGGCCTCCAGCCAGACCAGCGCGTCCAGGTCCAGGTGGTTGGTCGGCTCGTCCAAAAGCAGCAGGTCGGACGGGCACATCAGCGCGCGTGCCAGCTGCAGGCGCATGCGCCACCCGCCCGAAAAACTGTTGACCGGGCGCTCCAGCTCGCTGGAGCGAAAGCCCAGCCCCAGGATCAAGGCCTGCGCGCGCGCGGCGGCGTCGTGTTCGCCCGCGTCGTGCAAGGCCATGTAGGCGTGCGCCATGCGGTCGTAGTCGTCGGTCGCTTCGGCTGCAGCCACTTCCAGCCTGGCGGCGTGCAGGGTGACGTCGCCCTCGACGACAAATTCGGTAGCACTTTGCTCGGTCTCCGGCATGTCCTGTGCTACTTGGCCCATGCGCCATTGCGCGGGGATGGCGTACTCGCCGCCGTCTTCGTGCAAGGAGCCGTTGAGCAGCGCAAAGAGCGAGGATTTGCCCGCACCATTGCGGCCGACCAGACCGACTTTTTCACCCGGATTGAGCGTGACCGAAGCACTGTCCAGCAGCAGTTTGACGCCGCGGCGCAAGGTGACGTTTTTCAGGGTGATCATGGCAGCAGCGCCTGGCGCGTGAGGAGGACGACCTGGTCTTCGCCCGCGCTGGTTTGCAACCAGACGCCGTGCAATCCAGGAAAAGCCGATTCGAAATGGGCGCGTTCGTGCCCCACTTCCAGCAGCAGCACGGCCTGGTCCGACATATGGTCAGGCAGCGCGGGCAGCACTGCGCGCAGAAAGTCCATGCCGTCGCTGCCGCCCGCGCGATTGCCATCCAGCGCCAAGGCCGGCTCGGCAGCAAATTCTGCGGGCAACAAAGCCATGCTGTGTGCATTCACATACGGTGGATTGCACAGTACCAGGTCAAAGCGTTCACGCACCGCCGCCAGGCCGTCGGAGGCGCGCAGCGCCATGCGGTCCTGCAGGGCGTAGCGCGCGACGTTGATGTGCGCCACTTGCAACGCTTCGGGCGAAATATCGACGCCCAGCACCGTGACCTCGGGCCAGACCTGGGTGGCTATGATCCCCAGGCTACCGTTGCCGGTGCACAGGTCCAGCACGTTTTGGGTGTGCGGTCCCAGCCAGTAATCGACGCTGCCGTCGACCAAAATTTCGGCCAAGAGCGAGCGCGGCACGATGGCGCGCTCGTCCACATAAAAAGCATAGCCCTGCAGCCAGGCTTCGTGCGTCAGGTAGGGCGCGGGCTTGCGCGTACGGATGCGTTCTGCGACCAGCGCCTGGGCTTTCTGGCAGGCCGACGCGCTGAGCTCGGCGGGGTCGTCCAGTGTGCTGTCCAGCGGCAAGCCAAGACTCCAGAGCACCAGCCAGGCAGCCTCGTCGTGTGCGTTGCTCGTGCCGTGGCCGAAGACCAGGCGCGCGGCCTCCAGCTGCGTCGCCGACGCGGCCACCAGATCGGCGAGGGTCATGTACCGGCCCGCAGGTTCAGCGTCTCGAGCACCCGGCGATACATGTTTTTCAGCGGCTCGATGTCGGCAACGCGGATGTACTCGTTCACTTTGTGGATGGTGGCGTTCGGCGGACCCAGTTCTACGACTTGCGGGCAGATCTGCGCGATGAAGCGCCCGTCGCTGGTGCCACCGCTGGTCGAGAG
>Ga0075019_10002683_pt1 | contig 10149 bp, 9 predicted proteins | sample ColStrG_CSR_2013_FD_71473 | JGI IMG/M metagenome (GOLD analysis project Ga0075019, IMG submission 71473) | Freshwater sediment microbial communities in response to fracking from Pennsylvania, USA - Cold Stream Run_MetaG_CSR_2013 | ecosystem: Environmental > Aquatic > Freshwater > Creek >...
GTCCATCGCTGCCTGCATCCGCTTGAGCACAGCGGCGCGCGGCTCACCTGCCTCAAAACTGTAGCTTTCGGGAAGCACCGAGCCTTCGGCGGGCACTTCAACCTCGCCGGTAAGTTGCTTTTCAGCCATCAGGCGATCACGCACCATCACGCTGGGCATCCCCTCGGGGATTGTCACCAGCAATTGGATCGTTTTGCCGTCCTGCAATTGGGCGAGAATTTCGGCAGCACTCTCATGAGCTTTTAAGCGATACGCGCCGGTCTTGATCGCGCCGCCACCGCCGAAGATCTTGGCAAAGGTGACGAATCGACTCGCCGAGGTGATCGCGTGCTTCTCTGCAAGCTGACGCGCAACCGACCGCAGGCTCGCGCCTTCGGGAATCGTGATCCGCGTTGGGCTTTCCAGCGGGCCATTGCCGCGCCACGCGTGGAGCGACCAGAGCGCCGCAACCGCCAACGCGATGACGCCAAAACAGCCAAATCGTTTCAACATCTGCTAAAGGGCGCGCATAACGAGGCTGGCGTTGGTTCCGCCAAAGCCGAACGAATTGTTGAGTACCGCGCGTACTTTGCGCTTCTTTGCGACATGCGGGACGAGGTCTACGCCGATGCAGGCGTCGCTCGGATTATCGAGATTGAGCGTTGGCGGAACGATCTGGTCACGCATGGCGAGAATGCAGAAAATGCTCTCAACCGCGCCAGCGCCGCCGAGCAAATGGCCGATGGCCGATTTGGTTGACGACATTGACAGATTGGCCATGTGATCGCCAAAGAGCCGCTTGACTGCGCCCAGTTCCAACTCATCGCCCATCGGCGTCGAGGTGCCATGGGCATTGATATAGTCGATGTCGGACAGCGCCAGCCCCGATTTGCGCATTGCCATTTCCATTGAGCGAAATGCGCCCGAACCTTCGGGGTGCGGCGCGGTGACGTGATAGGCGTCGCCCGAGAGACCATAGCCGATCACTTCAGCGTAGATTTTGGCACCGCGCGCTTTGGCATGTTCATATTCTTCGAGCACGACGACGCCGGCACCTTCGCCCATCACAAAGCCATCGCGGTCTTTGTCATAGGGGCGGCTGGCCTTTTCCGGTGTGTCGTTAAAGCCGGTCGAGAGCGCGCGCGCTTGCGCAAAACCGGCGATGCCGATTGGGCAGATGGTGCTTTCCGCGCCACCGGCCAGCATGACATCGGCGTCGTCGTCGCGGATCATCCGGGCGGCATCGCCGATCGAATGTGCGCCGGTCGAGCAGGCGGTGACGACGGCGTGGTTCGGCCCCATAAGTCCGTATTTGATGCTGACCTGCCCCGAAATCAGATTGATCAGGCGGCCGTGAACGAAATGCGGCGAAACCCCGCGCGGCCCTTTAGCGGCGAGCACGAGCGATTCGCTTTCGATCCCCGGTAGTCCGCCAATGCCGGAGCCGATTGAGCAGCCGGCGCGGAAGCGCTCGGCCTCGCTCATCTCGGTGAGCCCCGCATCCTCAAGCGCCTGTCCGGCGGCGTCGATGCCATAGACGATGAACGGATCAACTTGCCGCTGTACCTTATGGTCGACGCGCTTGTTGGCATCAAAACCATAGGGATGGTCTGCGGGTTTGACCTCGCACGCGATGTGGCACTTCTGCCCGGTCGTGTCGAAGCGCGTAATCCGCCCGGCACCCGATTTGCCTGCCAGAAGATTGGCCCAAGCAATCTCGACATTCGCACCAAGCGGCGTCACCAGCCCCAAACCCGTTACAACAACCCGCCGCATAACAGCCTCCACGTTTCATTTACCACTCAAAGGCACAAACTCAAAAGCGGCCTCTCAGCCAAAGCCGAGAAGCCGCTTTAATCTGTTAGAGCCGTCAATCAAGACCTTGCAGCGCCAACGCGCGCGCATTTAGGCCTTGTGGCTGTCGATAAAGCCAATGGCGTCTTTTACCGTCAGGATTTTTTCGGCGGCGTCATCGGGGATTTCAACGCCAAATTCCTCTTCAAACGCCATAACAAGCTCAACAATATCAAGGCTGTCGGCACCGAGATCATCAATGAAGCTCGCTTCTTCGGTTACCTTGCCCTCGTCAACGCCGAGATGCTCAATGACAATCTTTTTTACGCGGTCAGCCGTGTCGCTCATAAATTATCCTTCTCTCAAAGCGGGACACCCAAAGTTCACACTCCCCCTAATGCCGCACACGCAGGGTGGCAAGAGGGGAGGTCGTGCATATTTTACACCCGTAGCGCCGAGCTACATCATCGCCATGCCGCCGTTCACATGGATCGTCTGGCCGGTGACATAAGCGGCCTCGGCGCTTGCCAGATAAATGACAGCGGCGGCGACATCGGTTCCTTCACCCAGCTTTCCCGCTGGGATGCGCGTAGTGAGCGCGGTCTTTTGCGCTTCGGGCAGCGCGTCGGTCATCGCCGAAGCGATGAACCCCGGTGCTACGCAATTGACCGTGATGTTGCGCGAGGCCAGTTCCTGCGCCAGCGCCTTAGACATTGCGGTGAGCCCGCCTTTCGAGGCGGCATAGTTCGCCTGCCCGGGGTTGCCGGTATGCCCAACAACCGAGGTGATGGTGATGATACGGCCGTGGCGCGCCTTCATCATCGGCTTTGCGGCGGCGCGGATGAGCCGGAATGCCGCTTCGAGATTGACGCGGATCACCGTGTCCCACTCGTCATCCCGCATCCGCATAATCAGCCCGTCGCGTGTGACACCGGCGTTGTTGACAAGAATGTCGAGCTTGCCGCCGAGCGCTTCCACTGCGCGGGGGATGAGGCCGTCAACCTCCTCCGCGTTAGACAGATTGCACGGCAGAATGACGCAGTCGCCGCCAATCTCATCGGCGACCGCCTTCAGCGCATCCTCGCGTGTACCCGAAAGTGCAATCCGCGCGCCTTGAGCCGCCAGTGCTTTGGCGACAGCGGAACCGATGCCGCCCGATGCGCCGGTGACCAGAGCGGTCATTCCTGTGAGGTTAAACATGTTCATAAATCCTTCAAAAGTGCTTCAATATCGTCCATGGTGATGAGGCTAGCAGTCGCGGTGTCAGGCGCGGAGCGCTTGACCATCGGCGCGAGCACCTTACCGCCAAATTCAATCGCGCGCGTCACCCCCGCATCGGCCATATTGATCACCGATTCGCGCCAGCGGACAGAACCGGTGACCTGCTGCACGAGCAACGTTTTGATCTCATCTGCATCGGCGACCGCAGCGGCGGTCACATTGGCAAAGAGCGGAACGAGCGGCGCGGAGAGCGCGGTAGCCGCCAAAGCTTCCGCCATTTTATCCGCAGCAGGCTGCATTAGCGGGCAGTGAAAAGGCGCGGAAACTGGGAGTAATACGCCGCGCTTGATGCCATGCTCTTTGGTCAGCGCCATTGCGCGGTCAATCGCGCTGCGATGTCCTGAAATGACGACTTGCCCCGGATCGTTGTCATTAGCGACCGTGCATACATCGGCGCTTGCTTTGTCGCCATCGGGTGACGCGGCAGCGGCGGCGGCCAGCGCTTGGGCCTTTGCGAGATCGGCCCCCAACAGCGCGGCCATCGCACCCACGCCCACCGGCACGGCAGCCTGCATCGCATCACCTCGGATACGCAACAACCGAGCCGTCGTTGCAAGATCGAGCGCGCCCGCCGCGCACAATGCGGTATATTCGCCAAGTGAATGCCCGGCAACGAACGCCGCTTTGTCGGCCAGCGTAACCCCGCCCTCTTGTTCGAGCACGCGCAACGTTGCAATCGCGTTGGCCATAATGGCGGGTTGCGCGTTGGCGGTCAGCAGCAACGCATCCTCCGGCCCTTCGGTCATGATCCGAAACAGATGTTGTCCGAGTGCGTCGTCAACTTCCTGAAAAACGGCCCGTGCAACGGGGCTTGCTGCCGCGAGCGCCGCGCCCATGCCAACGACCTGACTGCCTTGCCCCGGAAAAATAAATGCGTTCATAGCGCCTCCTCCAACCAATGCCGCGCGATAAGCCAGTCGGCGGCAGCGGGCAAGTGCGGTGCGTGGCGGGTCAATTCACGTTCGGCGTACTTTGGCCGATTGACCTCGACTCGCCCGCTGCCTATTCTGATTTGAGAGGAGATTGCTATGCTCAAATCGCGTGCAGTTGTTGGTTTATTGGCGCTTTCGGCGCTTTCTGGGTGCAAGGCTTGGCTGTTCGACAAGCAGCCCGATGTCGATAACACGACGCAATCGATCAGTGATTCATCAATCAATGCGGTGATCGCCAATGTCGCAGATGGCGGAAACAGCGCCGCTGCCGATCAGAAATGCGCAAGCCAGACGACCTATGACGCGATCAAAAAGCAAATCTTCGATGCCGCCCGCAAAAAGGTCACCACCAATCCGTTGCCGCTCGCCAGCCTCCAAAACGCGTCGGTTGTGCGGATGACCTCGCCGCTTGTCGTCAACGATAACCCGCAGTTTCAGCGCACCGATTGCAGCGGGCAACTCACATTGCTGCTTCCGCCGACGGCGAGCACCGCGTTTGGCGGCACCAATACGCTCTCGGCGAACCTCCAATATAGCGTGCAACAGGCCGCCGATCATTCGGGAACCGTGGTGCAGGCGACGGGCGCAGAGGCGATAAGCGATCAACTCGCATCGGCCACTGACTTGCTAGCGCAGCGCAAAGGGCAGTCAACGGGCTTTGGTGGCAGCGCAGGAGGCAATGGTGGTGGTGGATCGGTGACCGCATACGCAGGCAAAACCTTCAACCCGTCGTTTGATTGCGGAGGTCGGCTGACAAATGCGATGCGCATGATCTGTCAGGATGAAGACCTCGCCGCAATGGATCGGGATATGAACACCACCTATCTCCAGAAAAAGGCAGCGACTCCCAAGCCTGATCTGCCCGCTTTGGTGCAGGCCCAGCGCGATTTTCTTAAGTCGCGCGACAATTGCCCCGACACCGCCTGCATGAAGGATTTGTATTCCACGCGCCGCGATGCGCTCGATTCGGGTGAATAAAGCGTAAACTGTTCCATACATATGGCTTGAGAATGGACGCAGTCGCGCTCGCGTGACTGTACGTTTCGGTGCATCTTCTGCGGTGATCGACACTGGAGTGAAACCGATTTGAGCCTTTCGCGGAACACTGGGTATAATTTGGCGGGTGCGTTGTTACCGCTTGCCTTGTCGCTGGTAACTGTCCCCCTTTACCTGCGCCTGGTTGGTGTTGAGCGCTATGGCGTGTTGCAAATCGCGTGGTTGCTTCTGGGCTATTTCGGCCTGTTCGATCTCGGGCTGGGGCGGGCGACGGCGTATCGACTCGCGGCGCTTCGCGACGCCCCAGCCTCAGTCCGCGCCACCGTGTTCTGGAGTGCGTTGGTGGTCAATGTCGCGATGGGTCTGGTTGGTGGTGCGGTACTGTGGGCCGTGGCGGGACATTTTCTCGTCGGCGGTGCAAAAGTGTCCCTCACGCTTCGAGCCGAAATGACCGCAGCGGTTCCCTACCTCGCGCTAGCGGTGCCGATTGCGACCATGAATGGCGTATTGACCGGCGCTCTGCAAGCGCGTGAGCGGTTCCTAGATACCAATATGGTTTCGATCTGCTCGACCGCGATGTTTCAGCTTCTGCCGCTCGCCGTTGCGGCGCAAGGCACTGTTTACCTCCCATCGCTTCTGCTCGCCGCGATCACTGCGCGGGGCTGTGCGCTGGCGTGGCTCGCTCAGAAATGCGCACAGGAGTTCACGCGTGGTCAGGCAATTGCCATCAATCGCGCTGAAATGCGCGACTTGTTGTCCTATGGTGGCTGGGTTACGCTCAGCGCCGTGTTTGGGCCGATGCTGGTCATTGCTGACCGCTTTGCGATGAGCGCGGTGCTGGGGATGGCCGCTGTGGCTGTCTATTCGATCCCGTATAACATGGCCTCGCGCATCGCGGTTCTGCCAGCATCGCTCACCAACGCGCTCTTCCCCAAACTCGCAGGAACCAATTTGGGGAGCGAGCGGGTGATGGGACGCGCAGCGACGCGCATGTTGATCAGCTTGATTTCCCCGCCCGTGCTCATCGCAATATTGGTGGCGGCACCGCTGCTCAAGCTGTGGGTGGGGGCCAAGCTGGCGGGTGCAGCCGCACCGGTTGCGCGCGTGCTGATCATCGCGTTTTGGTTCAATGCGCTTGGTCTGGTGGCGTTCACTCGGCTTCAAGCGCGTGGGCGGCCCGATTTGGTGACCAAAATTCTGCTTGTTCAAATACCACCCTATTGGGCACTTCTCTATGTCGCGATGCCCGCATTCGGGCTGATGGGGTGTGCAATTGTGTTCCTTGCACGCCTCATTGGTGACTACTTGCTTCAGTCTTGGGTGAATGACGGCGCAGTTCTCGACTGGCAGCGCGCCTCGGCGTTCGCGACGCTCATGTTTGCTGCGCTGTGGGTGGCGCCATATTTAGAGGTTCTCGATCCCCATTGGTTAGTGGGAGTAGGCGTGCTGATTGGCTCAACGCTCGCGTTGAGTTGGCACAGCATTGGGCCGGAGATTGTCGATTCGGTCAGGCAAAGGCGCGCCCGACACGCGGTGTTACCGACGTGAGCCTTTGGTTCCGATTGCGGCGGAGGCGATCGGCGCCTGAGCGGCTCGCGCGCCGTTATCCGCAACACCATATCGGCGTCGGCAGCTACGGTGACATTATGGTGCATGACTTTGGAGAGGGAGCGAAGCTCAGTATTGGTAATTATTGCTCTCTTGCCGATGGGGTTCAGATCATGCTCGGTGGCGGACACAGAACCGAATGGGTGACAACCTATCCATTCAGCGCGCTCGACAAGCAACATCGCCATATTATGGGCCATCCGGTCAGTAAAGGTGATGTCGAGATCGGCCACGACGTGTGGATCGGGCGCGAAGCGCTGATCTTGTCAGGCGTGAAAATCGGCAATGGGGCGGTGATCGGCGCGCGTGCTGTAGTGGCGCGTGACGTTCCGGCATATGCGATAGTCGTTGGAAATCCGGCCCGAGTGACGCGAAGCCGCTTTGAAGCTGATATCACGAAGCGGCTGGAAGCACTGGCGTGGTGGGCATGGCCGCGTGCGCGACTCGATTTGGTAATGCCGCTGTTGCTCAACGCCGATATTGGAGCATTTCTCGACGCAGCGGAACGTGGATTGATATGAAAATTTCGGTCGCTGCCGCCGTAAATGAACCAGATACGCTCGCGCAATGCTTGGCACGTTCGCCCGATATTGTGTCGGGCACGCTGCCGCTGAAAACTTATCTCGGCTATTCGACGGCCGGCCAGGCTTATAATGCCGCGTTGGCTGCCGCGTCAGATAGCGATATTATCCTTTTCGCGCATCAGGACGTTTATTTGCCGCACGGAACGTTGACTCGGTTGCGGGCGCAACTCGAAATGATCACCAACGTGTCACCTCGATGGGCGGTGGCGGGGGTCATCGGTGGCACCGACACCCGCGAATTGTGCGGGCAGACTTGGTGCTCGGGTCATCAACGCCTTCTCGGAGCGCGCGTCGCGGCACCCAGACAGGTGGCGACGCTCGACGAATTGTTGTTGATCGTAAACACGCGCGCGCGGCTTCGCTTTGATTCCGCCTTGCCAAGCTTTCATCTTTACGGTGCGGACATTATATTGCAGGCTCGGGCCAATCAGAACACCGTATGGGTTATCGACCTTCCCGTGGTTCATCATAGCCGTGCGGTGATCTCATTGGGCGGTGGTTATGCAGAGTCGTATCGTTATATTCAACGCAAATGGCACGCCGATCTGCCCCAATTCAATCTTGTTTGCCCGCTGGAGCGTTCGATGTGGCGCTATTGGTTGACCGAGGCGAGGCTGCGTTGGAAGCATCGTCACGTGGCGTCGCGGCCCCGACCGGAGGGTGACCCAGTTACAATATCACGCCAAATTGGTTACGAAGACTGATCGGGAACTTTTGCGACGAGGTTGATTTGGCTCATGAACAGGTGCCGCGACCGCCCGCGTGTGACCCAGTTTATCCAGCGCGATCGCATCGCATGCGGCGTGATAGGAGACGTCGACACAATGTGCAGCCCCGTATCGGAGAAGAGTGCAGCGTAGCTTTTTGGCGTAAACCAGCGCAGATGTGATCGATCCATGACTCCAGTGTCGGCATATTCGAAGCGTCCGCACATCAACGCCGCAATCACCCGCCAATGTGACACATTGGGGGACGACGCGAGCACGAGCGCGCCCGGTCTGAGGCAGGGGATCAGTTTGGCCAGCACCGCCGCGGGGTCAATCAGATGTTCGATAACCTCACTGGCTATCAGCGCATCGTAGCAGCCGTGATGTGAGGACAAGTCAAGCGACGCGATATCGCCGACGATGACGGTGCTCAACTGGCTCGTTGCGATGTCGGCGGCCTCAGCGTCAAGTTCGATCCCGGTATATGTAGCTGCCTTACCCGCCGCGCGCGCCAGAGCACCCGTGCTGCCGTCGCCGCAGCCCAATTCAAGGATGTTGGCGGCGGGATTGTTTGGCAGAAGGGATACCATATCGGCACGTGCGCCGCTAAAGTAGCTGCGTGGTTTCTTGGTGTAGAGTGCGGCGGTCTGTGTCATGCAACACCTGTGGTGGATTGTCGATGGACCAATGCTGCGATTCCTCCCAACACGGCGAAGATCAACGCATGGCTGTCCTCCTGGCTCAATACGGACTTTCCGGTGATGAAAATGATGATGAGTGCGCCGAAGGGCAGCAGCAGGCGAAGCTCGGGGTCACGCGCCTGTAAACCATATTGGATTGCCTTAAACGCGCCTGAAAGCATCAAGATCATAAAGCACCCAAATCCAAATAGGCCATATTCGAGGGCAATCGACAACCAATAATTGTCGATCGTCAGCTTACCATCGGCATTATCAGCGAAGCCAAGCGTCTGCGCCCCCATGCCGGGGCCGTATCCCAACGGCCAATGCAACACCTTTGGAATTCCCGTTTGTAACTGGATTTGCCGCGATTCGTTGCTCGCCGCCTGCGCTCCCCCCCCGAACAACATATGGTTGAGCCGCGTCCAGAACAGCGCAAGTCCGACAAAACCGGCCGCCGCTGCGGGATATGCAAGTAGCAGCAGTGGGGCGACTAGATCGCGTGGCGCGTCAAGCCGCCGCTTTACCGCCCAGATGGCAAAATAGAGCAGGCAGGAGAGAAAAAAGCCGACCAGACCGATCCGCGAATCGGTCGTCAAGATGATGAAGAATGAATAGGGCAGGTAGGCGGCGCAGCCGATACGGACGCCAATATGCCGTGTTGTCAGCAGATAATGCAGGAAGAGCGGTGTGGTGATGCCAAGAAATTCGGCAAAATTGAGGCTCGTGGTATAGATGCTCTGAACGCGATAGACCCCCGTTGCCGCGCGCGCGCCACCGGCCAGGATGGCTTGCACAGTAGGGTCGTTGAGCGCGACGAATGGCGGCACATGGTTAGCCCAAAGCACCGCACCGGCGCGCCACTCGAAAAAGGCAACGAGTGTTTCAATCACTGCCATTCCCGCAATCAATCTGGCAAAGTGCGCGGCGCGCCCCGGACGCCCCAAAACAAAGGCTCCAGCGAAGAACATCCCCGTCCAGGCAATCTGATAATTGACCAATCTGTTGGCCGAATCGCCGAAATGTTTGGAAAAGAACAAGGCCACGCATTGCGAGGCGACAAAGCCGAGCAACGCCCGCAACATGAGCGTGTTACGGCGAAAGGGGGCGGCGATTTCGCGCCGAAAATCGACCGAGATGGAACAACTGAAAATGATCAGCAACACGAGCGGCGCGCCCCAAATGCGAGACATGGTCATCCACGGCAGGCCGGGAAGCGCAATCGCAAAATAGTTGGGCCAAAGGAACAGCCCCACAAGATAGAGTGTGAACAGGCGTTCGATCAGGCGCGTCGGCGCGCGGCCCATTTCAGGAAGCATCCAGATTGCCAGCAGCAGCGACAGAATAATCGGAGCGGCGAGATTGAGATAGAGCGAAACGGGGGCAAGCGCGATCAGCCCTCCATAAACAATGCCGACTAGCGCGACGAGCAGGGCAACCCCCAAGTGGATTAGCGCCCGTCGTGACGGCGAGCGTTCGGCATGATAATCCACAAATGCTGGCGTGTGGCTCATCGCGCCGCCGACGCAGCCGGATGCGCCGGGGCATAGCCCGGTTGATATTTGATCGTGGCGCGCGCGGCTTTGAT
>Ga0075019_10002687_pt1 | contig 10134 bp, 8 predicted proteins | sample ColStrG_CSR_2013_FD_71473 | JGI IMG/M metagenome (GOLD analysis project Ga0075019, IMG submission 71473) | Freshwater sediment microbial communities in response to fracking from Pennsylvania, USA - Cold Stream Run_MetaG_CSR_2013 | ecosystem: Environmental > Aquatic > Freshwater > Creek >...
GTGTGGGAGTCGACGAAGCCGGGTACCACGGCCGAACCGGCCGCGTCGACCATCTCGTCGGCGTCGGGGGCGAGCGCGTCGGGGCCGGTCCAGAGCACGAACGAGCCGTCGACGACCATGGCCGCATCGCGCAGTCGCCCCATGACGGTCTGGTCGCCCACCGAGGGGTCGTTGGTCGTCAGCTCCGAGATGTGCCGGATGACCCGGGTGACCACGACTAGCCCTCGCGCATGGGGATGCGCACGTGGCGCTCCCGGGCCGTCTCCTCGGCGATCTCGTAACCGGCGTCGACGTGGCGGATGACCCCCATCCCGGGGTCGTTGGTGAGGACCCGACGGAGCTTCTCGCGCGCGAGGTCGGTGCCGTCGGCGACGCAGACCTGGCCGGCGTGGATCGAGCGGCCGATCCCGACGCCCCCGCCGTGGTGGATCGAGACCCAGGTCGCCCCCGAGGCGGTGTTCACCAGCGCGTTGAGCAGCGGCCAGTCGGCGATCGCGTCCGATCCGTCGAGCATCGATTCGGTCTCGCGGTAGGGCGAGGCCACCGAGCCGCTGTCGAGGTGGTCGCGGCCGATGACGATCGGCGCCGAGATCTCTCCCGTTGCCACCAGGTCGTTGAAGGCGACGCCGGCCTTGTCGCGCTCGCCGTATCCGAGCCAGCAGATCCGCGCGGGCAGTCCCTGGAAGGCGACGAGCTTCTGGGCCTTGGTGATCCAGCGGTGCAACGGCTCGTTGTCCGGGAAGAGGTCGAGCACGGCCTGGTCGGTGCGCGCGATGTCCTTGGGGTCTCCCGAGAGCGCCGCCCACCGGAAGGGCCCCTTGCCCTCGCAGAAGAGCGGCCGGATGTAGGCCGGCACGAAGCCGGGGAAGGCGAAGGCGCGCGAGTAGCCGCCCAACTGGGCCTCACCGCGGATCGAGTTGCCGTAGTCGAAGACCTCGGATCCCTCGTCCATGAACCCGACCATGGCCTCGACCTGCTTGGCCATCGAGGCGCGCGCGCGGTCGGTGAACTCCTCGGGCTTCTTCTCCGAGTAGTCGTGCCAGTCGGCGAGGTCGATGCCCTCGGGCAGGTAGCTGAGCGGGTCGTGCGCCGAGGTCTGGTCGGTGACGATGTCGACCTCCACGCCGCGGCGAAGCAGCTCGGCGAAGATCGTCGCCGCGTTGCCGAGCAGTCCGACGCTCAGGGCCTTGCGCTCCTTCTTCGCTTCGAGCACGCGCGCCAGCGCCGCGTCCAGGTCGTCGGTCCACTCGTCCAGGTAGCGGTGTTCGACGCGGCGTTGCAATCTGGTCGGGTCGACGTCGACGCACAGGCACACCCCGTCGTTCATGGTGACCGCGAGCGGCTGGGCCCCGCCCATCCCGCCGGCGCCGCCGGTCAGGGTCAGCGTCCCGGCGAGCGTGCCGCCGAAGCGCTTGTTAGCGACCGCGGCGAAGGTCTCGTAGGTGCCCTGGAGGATCCCCTGGGTGCCGATGTAGATCCACGAGCCGGCCGTCATCTGCCCGTACATGGTCAGCCCGAGCGACTCGAGGCGACGGAACTCCGGCCACGTGGCCCAGTCGCCGACCAGGTTGGAGTTGGCGATCAGCACTCGAGGGGCCCACTCGTGGGTCTGGAAGACCCCGACCGGACGGCCCGACTGCACGAGCATCGTCTCGTCGCCCTTCAGGGTCTGGAGCGTGCGCACCAACGCGTCGAAACTGGCCCAGTCACGGGCGGCGCGCCCGGTCCCGCCGTAGACGACCAGATCGTCGGGCCGCTCGGCGACCTCGGGGTCGAGGTTGTTCTGCAGCATGCGCAGCGCAGCCTCCTGGGGCCATCCGAGCGTGGACAGCGTCGTTCCGCGCGCCGCGCGGACTGGTCGGGCACCCTGCATGACTTCTCCTTTGGCTCAGGACAGCGTTACGAAGCGGCTGACGAGTTCGAGCAGCTCGCCGTTTCGTACGAGTTCACCGACCGCGGCGATCTCGGGCGACAGCCACCGGTCGTGGCCCGGACCGCCCGAGACGGCGTTCACCCGGTCGCTCACCGCGGCCGTGGCCGGCGAGGGAGACAGGGGGGCGCGCAGCGCCAGGGCGCGCGCGCCGGTCAGCAGTTCGATCGCGATCACGTCGGCGAAGGCCTCGAGCGAGCTGCGCAGCTTGCGCGCGGCGTGCCAGCCCATCGAGACGTGGTCCTCCTGCATGCCCGACGAGGGGATCGAGTCGACGCTCGCGGGCGTGGCGAGTCGCTTCATCTCCGAGACCAGGGCCGCCTGGGCGTACTGGGCGATCATCAGGCCCGAGTCGACGCCGGCCTGGTGGGCCAGGAACGGCGGCAGGCCGTAGCTGCGGTGCACGTCGAGCATGCGGTCGGTGCGCCGTTCGGACATCGAGGCGACGTCGGCGATGGCGATGGCGAGGAAGTCGAGCGCGTACCCGACGGGCGCGCCGTGGAAGTTGCCGTTCGAGACGAGCGAGCCGTCCGAGAGCACCGACGGGTTGTCGATCGCCGAGGCCAGCTCGATGTCGGCGACCCCGGTGGCGTAGTCGAACGTGTCGCGCGCCGCGCCGTGGACCTGGGGGGCGCAGCGCAGCGAGTACGCGTCCTGGACCTGGGAGGGGTCGTCGAGGTGCGAGCTCACGATCTCGGAGTCCGCGAGGAGCATCGCCAGGTTCGCCGCGCTGATCCGCTGTCCGACGTGGGGGCGCAGGGCGTGGATCTCGTCGAGGAAGACTCGGTCGGTCCCGCGCAGCGCTTCGACCGACATCGCCGCCGCCACGTCCATGAGCCGCAACAGCGCCGTGCCGTCCTCTATCGCGAGGATCAGCTGGCCGAGCATGCCGTCGGTGCCGTTGATGAGCGCCAGCCCCTCCTTCTCCGCGAGGGCGACCGGGGCCAAGCCCGCCGCCTTCAGCGCGTCACTCGCGATCATGCGCCGGCCGCCGCGGTCACGGACGTCGCCCTCGCCCATCAGGGCGAGCGCCGCGTGGGCGAGCGGCGCCAGGTCGCCCGAGCAACCCAGCGAGCCGAACTCGTGCACGACCGGCGTGATACCCGCGTTGAGCAGCGCCGAGTAGGCGAGGGCCGTCGAGGGCCGCACGCCGGACACGCCGCTGCAGAGGTTGGTGAGGCGCGACACCATCATCGCCCGGACCACCTCGGTCTCGACCTCGGGTCCGACTCCGGCCGCGTGGGAGCGGATCAGCGAACGTTGCAAGTCGCGGCGGTCGTCGGGTGAGATGAAGGTGGTGGCGAGCGACCCGAAGCCCGTCGAGAGACCGTAGACCGGGGTGCCGCTCTCGACCAGCGCGTCGATGGCCTGACGTTGGCGTTCGAGGCGCGCCATCACCTCGTCACTGATGGCGATTGCTTCGAACCCCCTCGCCACCTCGATGAGCTCGGCCCGCTTCATCGGCTCCACGTTGATCACGACGGTCATGGGCTTCTCCTTCGCAGGCCCGCGAGGGCTTCGAGAACCAGCAGCGCGGCCAGGCGCACGGTGCGTTCGTCGGCGCTGTCGCGCGCCACGTCGATCTCGGTCACGTCGATCGCGACGACGGAGGACTCGGCAGCGACGCAACGCACGAAGCGGCGCATCTCGTCGGCGCTGAGGCCCCCCGGCACCGCGGCCGGACAGCCCGGGACCACCGAGCGGTCCGCGGCGTCGAGGTCGACGTCGACGTAGACCCGCCGCCCGCCCTCGCCGGCGACGGCGACCGCCCGGCGCGCCGCCTCCTCGACCGAGGTGGTGCGCAGCTCGTCGCGCGAGATGACGGTGATCCCGAGCTCGGCGCAGCGCCGCGCGTAGTGGGGCGAATTGGAGAAGTCGCCGAGCCCGACCTGGACCACGTGACCAGCGTCGAGGCCGTCGGCGAGCAGCTGGCGCACCGGCGAGCCATTGGACTCGCCGTCGCGCAGGTCGAGGTGGGCGTCGAGGGTCACCATCCCGAAGCCGGAGTAGTCACCGGCGCTGATCGAGCGAAGCGAGTGCCACGTGGCGGCGTTGTCGCCGCCGAGCACGATGAGCAGCTCGAGTGACTGATCGAGCGAGAGGACGGCGTCACGGACCCGTTGCGCTCCCCCGTCCCCGTCCGGGTCGTCCACGTCGCCGTAGTCGACGACGTGGACCGAGTCGGCGAGGTCGACGCCGTCGCTGAACGACCAGGTGGAGAATCGCTCGAGGGCCGCGCGGACGGCCTGGGGGGTGCTGGCCGACGAGCGGGGCGTCACCGACGTGGCGTAGGTCGACACGCCCAAGAGGCCGGCGTTGCGCCGATCTTCGCTGATCTCCGGTGAGATGAGGGTGCGTGCCGACGGCCAGTTGGAATCACTCGAAGTCGCCACGGAGCCCATGTTACGCACGCGCCCCGAGGCCGGTTATCCGACGGTCGTGGTGGCCGAAGTGGTGGTGGAAGTGGTGCTCGTCGTGCTGGTGGTGCTGGTCGAAGTCGTGGTGGAGCCCGGCGCTGGCCCGTGCTTGGCGCGGCATCCGGGACCGGCCATCGCGAGCGGCTGGGGCTGGGCGCCCGAGACCCCGCCGCGCAGCCCTCGACTCGTCCAGTTGCAGGTCCAGCTGTTGGGCTCGGCGAGGGCGACGAAGAAGTCACGCGTCCAACCGTTGTCGTAGATGTTGGGGCTGTGCGCCGATCCGGCCAGTTGGACGACATAGACGCCGCCCGGGTGGTGGATCGGTTGGCTCGACGCGCCGAGAATCGGCCAGTAGGGGTTGATGTCCAACTGCATCGCGGTCAGCGCGCCCGCGGCGACGAGGGCCTGGGCGAGCGCTCCGGGGAGCGTGCCCTGCATCGTGGCGACGTAGATCAGGTTGCCCTTCGCGTCGATCCCGAGTCCAGTCCTCGCCTGGAGGGGATCTCCGCGCAACGGCGAGCCCCAGGCGTTCCAGTTCGATGACATCGCGGCCGGCGTCGGCCGGCCATTGGACACCAACAGCGTGAGATTCTGGCGGTAGGCGATCGGATCGAAGCCCGGCTTCGGAAAGTTCGCGCCACCCCAGACGCCGATGTCCCAGTGACCCGCCTTGTTGATGACCACGGTCGCGTCACCCTTCACCAGGGCCTCGAGGGTCACTGCGTCGACGACCGCTCCCCCGGCCCTGGCCGACTGCTTGAAGGCGCCGTTGAAGACCGCCACCACCCCAGCCTTTCCCTCGTTGGGCCAGTTGATCGACGGCCCGGCGTCGACGGGGGCCTTCATCCAGAGGTTCGGATCGCCGCTACCGACGTGCCAGCGAAGCAGCGTCGTGCGGGCGCGTAGGCGCACCGCGCGAAACGCTACGGCGCCTACTTTGATGGTGCGGAAGTCGACCATCACCCCGCGACCCGACGAACTGACGATCGTCCAACCGAGTTGATGCCTCTCGGGCGGGGTCGTGGTCGTCGTGGTGGAGGTCGACGTGGTCGTCGTGGTCGCGCTCGAGATCATGTAGCCGGTGCCCACTCCCACGAGGGAGAGGACGACCACCACGGCCGGGACGATGAGACGCCAAGAACGCCGTCTCGGCGCGCCTGCCTCCACCGACTGCCTAGCGCTCGACTGTGCGGACACCACTTTCGCCGACATCTGGTTCGTCAGCGGCGATGAACTTCGGCACTTCGGTCGGCTCGAGTTCGTCGTGACGGTCGTCCACGTAGACCGGCGCCGGCGTCGCGAGGTACTCGCCCTCGCCGGTGCGCGTCACCACGTTGGTGGTCTTGCGCTTGCCGCCGCCGTGGACCGCCTGGAGTTCCTTGCAGATCTTGTAGGTGACCGGGTAGGCGACGAAGGGCGAGATGAGAACGAGGATCCTCATGGCCCAGAGCACGGTGTTGAGCGGGAGGTGGAAGAAGTTGGCCAAGACGTCGGTCGAACTGGCGACGAACATCATGAACAGCATCGCGAGCACGGCCGAACCGGCGGCGGTGCGCTTGGGCCGGTTGCTCGGACGGTCGAGGAGGTTGTGCATCGCGTCGTCCTTGGTGAACAGACGTTCGAGCGTCGGCCAGGCGTACGCCAGACCGAAGACGAGACCCGGGAAGATCACGGCCGGGATGGTCACCTCGAGCGGGATCGTGAACCCGAAGCTGTGGAACGACCAGGCCGGGAAGATGCGCAGCGCCCCGTCGAGGAAGCCCATGTACCAGTCCGGCTGGACGGCGTAGGAGATGCGTGAGGCGTCGTAGGGACCGAACTGCCAGATGGGGTTGATCTGCGCGAAAGCGCCGAGCAGCGCGGTGACCCCTCCGACCACGAAGAGGAAGCCCGTCGTCTTGGCCATGAAGACCGGGAACATCGGCGAGCCGACCACGTTGTCCTCGGTGCGACCCTCGCCGGGGAACTGGGTGTGCTTCTGGCGCACCAGCAGGAACATGTGCGCTCCGACCAGGCCCAGGATCAGCGCGGGCACCACCAGAACGTGGAGGATGAAGAACCGCGGGATCACCACGGTCCCCGGGAAGTTCCCGCCGAAGACCAGGAAGCCGAGGTAGGTGCCGACCACCGGCACCGAGAGGATGATGGAGTAGGCGATGCGGATGCCGGTACCCGAGACCAGGTCGTCGGGCAGCGAGTAACCGAGGAAGCCGTTGACGATGGCGAGGGTCAGCAGGGTCGCGCCGATCGACCAGTTGAGCTCGCGGGGCTTGCGGAACGCGCCGGTGAAGAACACCCGCGCCATGTGCACGACCATCGCTCCGATGAAGATGTCGCACGACCAGTGGTGCATCTGGCGCATCAACAGGCCGCCGCGCACCGCGAAGGACATGTTGACCGTCGACGCGAAGGCCTGGGTCACCCGCTGTCCGTCGAGGGGCAGGTAGTTCCCGTTGTAGGTGACCATCGCCTGGCTCGGGATGAAGTAGAGGCTGAGGAAGACCCCGGTCACCAGCAGGACTACGAACGAGTAGAGGGCGATCTCGCCCAGCATGAACGACCAGTGGTCGGGGAAGATCTTGTCGAGGAACGTCCGTCCGCCCTTGGCGACGCCCAGGCGGTCGTCGAGCTCGCCCAATACCTTGCCGACGTTGCCGTACGGTCCGAGCGCGGCCTTCTTCATGCGCTTGGTGTTGGCGGCGTCGCTCATGGTCGCTCCCAGAAGCCTGGCCCGACGGGCGTGTGGTAGTCGCGCTGAGCCCGGATGTAGCCCTGCGAGTCGATGTAAAGCGGAAGTTGCGGAAGCGGACGAGGCGCCGGACCGAAGTTCGGGATCGCGCCGTTGGTCACGTTGAACGCCGACTGGTGGCACGGACAGACCAGCAGTTGCAGCTGCTGCTCGTAGAGTCCGACCGGGCAGCCGAGGTGCGTGCAGAGCTTCGAATAGGCGACGTAGCCCATCGGCGCCCACGTCTCACGGCCCTTCTGCGTCGTGAAGTCCTGGTTGGAGATCCGGATCAGCACCGTCTGGTCGACCGCTTGACCGCGCTCGGAGTCCTGGGTGCCCTCGGGGAAGACCGTGACGATCGAACCGATGGCGAGGTCCCCGACCTGGATCCGACGACCGGACTGGTCCACGGCGTACGACCCGGAGCGCCAGTCGGTGTGGAAGAGCGTGCTCTTGGGCAACGGGCCGAGGCTGCGGATCAGCGGGAACATGGCGACGACGCCGAAGATCCCGAGCCCTCCGCCGAGCAGTCCGCCGAGCATCTTGCGACGCTTTACGACACCGCCGCCGCGCTCGACGATCGCCGCGGCGAAGGCGTCGCGGTCGGCGTCGCTGTTGGCGAGCGTGTGGCGCTCCTCGACGAACGGACCCTTGGGCATCAGGTACTTCGCCCAGGCGATGAGTCCGATTCCGTAGAAGGTGAGCCCGCCACCCATGGTCGCGCCGAGCTTCCAGGGCATGGCGTTGATCCAGTAGGCCCAACCGAAGGCCAGCATCAGGAGGGTCCCCGCCACGAAGGTCAAGGCGATGACCCGCTCGACCAGTTGCGGGTTGCGCGCGGCCGGGGCGAGGTGCGGATCGTCCGCTGACAGTCCCTTCAGCGACACGGGCGTGCGGTGTTCGTGCAACTCGCTCACTGGCGTTCCCCCACCCAGAAGCCGACGAGGGCGAGCAGTCCCACGCCCAGTGCCAGACCGACGAAGCCCTCCGCGACCGGTCCGAGACCACCCAGGCCGAATCCGCCGGGGTTCTGGGGGTGCTGGATGTAGGACGTCACGTACTTCACGATGTCGTTGACCTGGTAGTCACTCAGGTTGCCGGTGAAGCGGGGCATGTTGCCGGGACCGGTGCGGATCGCCTCGACGACCTGCGTCGCGGGGATGTTGCGCAACGACGGGGCGTAGGTGCTGTGAGCCAGTGCGTCACCGTCGCCTTCGATGGTGTGACAGGCCGCGCAGTTGAGCGCGAAGAGTGCCGCCCCGTCGGCCACGTTGGCGATCTTCAGGTTGGGTGTCGGGATGCCGGGATAGCTCGGCGAGAGTGAGTTGACCCACGCGGCGATGGCGATCGCCTGCTGGTGGTTGAGCCGGGCCACGCGACGCGCCGCCTGTACGGAGCGCGGGTCGGCGGCGGGCATGCGCCCCGACTCGATCCAGAAGTCGATCGTCGCCGGTCCCAGCCCGACGAGGTTCGGGTACGCGCCGCCGGTGCCGTTGGCCGGCACGCCGTTGGCCTCGTTGCCGTGGCACGACGCGCAGTTCTGCTGGAAGAGCGCCTGTCCGAGCGTGGCGAGCGCCGGCGACGGTGCGTTGTAGGTGATCGCCGAGTTGCCGTAGCTGATCACGACGCCGCTCGAATCGGTCTTGACCACGTCGGAGTTCGGGGTGCCGGCGTTCTTGCGGGTCGTCTGGTACGGCCTCGACCCGCTGGCGTGGGCGCTGCCGACGAACAACAAGAGCGGGCCCATCGCGAAGACGGCGACGAACAAGTATGCGGAGCCGCGCTTGAGGAGAGTCGAGGTCACGCCATCGCCTACTTGAGCAGGAACAGGGCCGAGTAGAGCCCGATCCACACGACGTCGACGAAGTGCCAGTAGTAGCTCACGCCCTGGAACGTGGAGAGCTCGCCCGGGTCGCCTTCGGAGCCACGCATTCGAAACAGCAGGAATCCCATCGCGACGAGACCGAGGAACACGTGCAACCCGTGCAGGCCGGTCGTGATGAAGAAGACCGATCCGTAGGAGTTCGTGTACCAGCGCGTGGCGAGGTGCGTCCACTCGTAGGCCTGGTTGGCGACGAACACGGCGCCCATGACGATGGTGATGATGACCCATCGACGAGCCTCGGCCCGGCGTCGGCGCTCGATCAGGAACACGGCCCACTGCATCGTGAACGACGACGCGACGAGGATCACCGTGAAAATACCCGACTGGAGCACGTCGAGGTGCGTACCGACGGGGGGCCACGCCGGCAGGTGCGCTCGGATGGTAAATAATGCGGCGAAGAGACCTGAGAAGAACATCAACTCGCTGCCGAGCCAGATCATCACGCCGATGGCCAGCATCGGCGGACGATCGTGAACGATCTTCTCCGGCTTCGCCAGGCTATTGAGGGGAATCGCCTGACTCACGGATACATTTCTAGCGGATTTGGGAGTGCCGATGTGTCAACCCCCTGTGAATGGACTCAGGCCAGAGTCTTGGGAAGGTCGCCGCTCGCGATGATCGCGAGACGCCGGGTCGGCCGGGTCATGGCCACGTAGAGGGTCCGCAGACCCCTCATGGTCAGGGCCGTCCGGTCGCTCGAGCCCCGGCTGGCGATCTCGCCCGGCTCGACCACGACGACGGCGTCGAACTCGAGTCCGTTCGCCCCGTCGGCCCCGAGCACGACCAGGTCGGCGGCCAGTCCTCGCGAGTCCTGGTCGCGGGGGTCGATCGCCGAGACGCCACCGCGCTCGAGCACCTCGAGGATCTCCGGGACCCGTGAGGCGACGACGATTACGGCCACGCGGCCCGGGGCGACGGCTCCGACCTCCTCGCGGACCAACTCGACTAGGGACGCCTCGAAATCGGCGGCGTCCACTTCGAGGACCCGCGGCGGGAATCCCGCCCGGCGAACCGGTCGGGGCGGTTCGAGGTCCGGTGAGGCGGCGAGCAACGTCGGGGCGGCGAAGTCGAGCACCTCCTCGGGGGTGCGGTAGCTCACCGTGAGATCGACGCGCACCGGGGCGCGACGCGGCTCGAGCACCTCGAGCACGGCGTTCCACGAAGAAGCCGACGA
>Ga0075019_10002688_pt1 | contig 10133 bp, 10 predicted proteins | sample ColStrG_CSR_2013_FD_71473 | JGI IMG/M metagenome (GOLD analysis project Ga0075019, IMG submission 71473) | Freshwater sediment microbial communities in response to fracking from Pennsylvania, USA - Cold Stream Run_MetaG_CSR_2013 | ecosystem: Environmental > Aquatic > Freshwater > Creek >...
TGAGACCTTGTGGGCCCCCGCGCCACAGCAGATTGGTGTCATCCAGGGTGCTGATCAAAGAGAGGAGAGTTTGCAAGCTTGCACGTTCAGTGTCTTGAGTTTCAGCGAGGGTCTGTTTGTAAATGGGAAGAGCCCCTTGAGTCACCGACGGAAAGCCAGCGGCGGCTTCACCGCGTGCTCCGGAAACTCCGTAGTTTTTTTTGACAAGCTCACCATGACTGCCCAGGCTCGGGCCGACGGATTTCAGTCCCGGTCCCCAAAGTTGAAGAACAGTTTCGGTCAACGCTTTTGCGGTCAAGTCCTGGCCGTGACAACTTTGCCAACCGGCTGCTGCCACCAGAAGACCCAGATTGAAGATCGCGCCCCGGTGTGTGTTGCGGCCCCCAGTCGCCTGCAGCATACCGAGTTCCGCTTGGACTCCCAGGGCTTGCAATCGAGGAAATTCCACGCCTTGGCCGCCGGCCCTCGCCAAATTCTGAAAAGGCAGGGCCAAGCTGGCCAAACTTTGCTGAAAATGGAAGTAGGTCATGTCTTTGTGACTTCCCGGATGGTTGGGGCACACCAGGCCGGGTTTGAGGTCCAAATCAATTTCTGTTTGCAGTGCCGTGATCGCCAGCTTCGCAAGTTTCTGAAAATGACCGGCTTCAGGAAGGTTGCTGTGAACAACGTTAAGCACGGGTCAACTCGTTGTTGTTTTCTGACGCGGTTTGAAAATCAGACCGCAGGTCTGGCACACGATCAGACCGCAGGTCTGGCACACGATCAGACCGCAGGTCTGGCACACGATCAGACCACAGGTCTGGTCCTTTCACCAGAGCAACGGAAGTGCCATTTTTTCCAAGCACAGAGATGTCGGGCTGAAGTTGAATTTGCGCAAGCTCGCGCCAATTCACAGCCCAGTTGTTTTGGATGCGAATCTCACCATCCAACCGACAAGGCACAGACCTCGCCGCCTGGGCAAACCAATTCAAACAGTTTTCCATTTCCTCTGGGGTTCTCACATCACAAATCAAATCAAGATCAGAAGCAGCAGTTCGGTAGGACTCTCCAGTCAGAATTTCCCACGCCAAAGAGCCAAAAAGACCGAGCTCTTGTGGGAAGTCGAATCTTGAGAAGCTTCTTTTCAGGGGTTGCAGCTCAGGGTGCTCCAGGTGGGCCACGGCCAAAGGCGGTTGGATGTCTTCAAGCCAACACAAATCGGCTTGCACCAAAAGGCGTGGTCGCCCCAATGTTTGTGGCAAGGTGACACCCAAAAGCAGCAAAGGGTTTGCGGGATTCTGCCTCGTCGCAACGAAGGGGCGACCCTGTTCAATCCACTCGATCACACTGTTTGCAAATTGTTTGGCAACGAGACTGCGTGCCACCGGTTCGGCCGCTTGCGCCGAGAGATAGATCAGATCATGGCGGCGAATTCTAGCGGACCTGGGCATTGATCTCCGCAGCAAGAAGTCGACCGCCTCGTGCCAAGCCTTTTTGCTGGCGCTGGTCGATTTGGCCAGCGGGCCGAGTTGCACGAGCTTTGATTTCTTGAAAAGCCTCGTCGACCAGGTGTCCTCTGGGTTTGTCCCAAATTTTTTCCAGTGCACCCATGCGCAGATAGTTTTCAGCACCCGGCGCAAAAATCGGCGAAGACTGGGCCAGTTCAGTCAGTCGCGTGTGATCGATTTTTGTCACTCGCGACATGGCTTTCAGATCCATAACACGAACTTCGGTTCCCGCCAGAGCGTCTGTGCGATCGGCCATCAGACCAAAAGCGAGAAAGCCTCCACTGACCGCGTTGGCTGTGACCAAGGCAAAAGTTGGATGTCCCTGTGATCGTGCCAAATCCACGGCTTGCGCCAAATGCGCGAAAGTTTTATTCAAACACAAAAGCTCCGCTCCACGTGACAGAATCTGGCCGGCCGTATCGACCAGAAAGAGAATCGGACGCTGAGGAGTTTTCTCGATGACATTGAGGACTTCGCCTGCAAGCTGCAAAGCAATGTCATGGTCAATCAGAGCCGCCTCTGTGGTGCCCATCACCGAAATCTCGCCCAAGGCGATTCGTGCTTGGCCGAGAAGAACTTTTCCTTGAATTTGCACGCTGTGGCCTTGAGGAAATAAATTTTGCAGCAGTTCGTTGATTTTCATCTGGCAGTGAGCCCTTTCCGAATCGCAATCACCGATTCACTGTCGAGCATCGGAATCCTTTCGGGGTTGGCGACTCCTAAATTTTTCCAGACCTCCAGGCCATCACGCATCTTTCCGAAGCGTTGATTCTGAGCGACCAGTGCCGATTGTGACTTGCGAAGCTGCGCCAGAGTGGGTTTTTCTGCTGGCAGCTCAGCCAGAACGGCCAAGGTCTTTTTTCGAAAAGAAGCCGGATCGTCTTCCGCAAGCTGGGTCGCATGACCCATCAGAAAGCGGTGTTTTCCGCCGGTGACTCGCCAAACCAATCCGCGGTCTTTGGAATCAAATTCTTCAACACCAGCCACGGTCTCAATCACCTCGGGACCCGACAGCGCCAGACGGCCCTCCTCAGAAATCACAATGGCTGAACACAAACAGCTGACAATGCCCATTCCACCAAACGCGCCGCAAAGACCACCAATCAAGGCGATCACGGGTATTCCTGCCGCGCGAACCTCAAGGACTGCGCGCATGATTTCGGAGATCGCAATCAGGCCGGCATTGGCCTCATGCAGACGCACGCCGCCTGAGTCGACAACAAGCAAAACAGCTGCAGGTCTTTGTTGCAAAGCCAGGCGCAAGAGACCGGCAACTTTGGCGCCGTGAATCTCACCGACGGCTCCACCCAGAAACTGTCCCTCTTGTGCCGCAATGAGAATTTTTTTGCCATCCAAGAGGCCCGAACCAATCACGGCACCATCATCAAAGGCACCGGGAATATCCAGACTGGCCAGGTGGGGACTGGCGACGGCTTGGCCCGGAGGTAAAATTTCTTGGAATGAATTCGCATCCAACAGACCCGCAATGCGCCCTCGTGCCGTGGATTCAAACCAACTTTTTTGCTGCGAAAACGCCACGCTCATTTGGCACCTCGGGTGGACTCGGGAGTGGCAAAGGCTTGCGCCAGTCGCAATGTCACAACCGCAGGTGTGGCGCCCAGGTCGTTGATTTGAATTTCCGTGCCACCAATGGCATTTTGACCTGCAAACGAAGTGAGGACAGCTTGCCAAGTTTCGCCAAATCCACGCGCGGAGGTTTTCACCACGACTTCACAAATATCCGGACTTCCGCCCGGCTTGATGAAAATCTCAAGATTTCCAGAGCCGACAACTCCGACCAGTGCAGAGGTCTTTCCGAGAAAAGTTTTTGATGAAATTTTGTAGCGGAGAGTTTCCATCAGTGTCACCAATTCCGAAATCGCGCCGGTGGCGAATAAAGACCATCAGACCACTTCACGAGATCTTTGATACTTCGAGCCGCCAAAAGATCGCGTGAGGCCTGCCGAGGATCAATTCCCAAATCCGCTGCGCGCTTGATCACGCCCCGGTCACGCAGGTTTTCAACTTGGCGCAGATCCCGTGCTCGCCCGACGGGAGTAAATCCTGCCACACCTCGGATGGCCTGCTCGCGTTCATCAGGTGTCCGACACAGCAGGAGATTCGCAATTCCCTCTTCAGTCACGATGTGAGTCACATCATCGGCATAAATCATGATCGGTGGAAGGTCCGAATGCAGACTTTCTTGCAATTTCCAGGCATCCAATCTTTCGACAAAAACCGGAGCCATATGTTCTCGGAAGGTTTCGACAGTTTGTACGACCAGCTTGCGACCCCGAATCGCATGGGGGCCTTCCGCTTGGCGTCCTGCTTTCAACCACGCCGGACTGGAGTGGCGGCGCCCGTGCGGATCTGACCCCATATTGGGTGCGCCACCAAAACCTGTAATCCGACCCAAGGTGGCCGTGCTGCTGTTGCCTTGCAAATCAATTTGCAGAGTTGAGCCAATAAAAAGATCACAAGCATACAATCCCGCAGTTTGGCAAAGTGCACGGTTGGACCGCAGGCTGCCATCGGCTCCGGTGAAGAAGATGTCAGGACGTGCCGCCACATAGGCTTCCATTCCAACCTCGGAACCAAAACTGTGTATGCTTTGCACGCAGCCTGATTCAATTGCCGGAATCATTGTGGGGTGTGGATTCAAGGCCCAATGAGTGGCGATTTTTCCTTTGAGGCCAAGCTCAGTCGCATAGGTCGGCAGCAGCAGTTCAATCGCAGCCGTATCGAATCCAATGCCATGATTCAGCCGCGTGATTCCGTATTCGGCATAGATGCCCTTGATCGCCATCATGGCCATCAGAACTTGCACTTCGGTGATCTGTGCGGGATCTCGGGTAAACAGAGGTTCAATGTAGTGTGGTCGGGGCGCCAGCACATGGAAATCCACCCAGTCGGCGGGAATGTCGACACGGGGAAGTTTGGTCACACGTTCGTTGACCTGGGCGATCACAATTCCGCACTTGAAGGCGGTGGCTTCCACAATGGCTGGCGTGTCTTCGGTGTTGGGTCCGAGATACAAATTTCCGGCTTCGTCAGCAGCCTGTGCCGCGATCAAACAGACTTTTGGCGTCAGGTCGATGAAGTACCGGCCAAACAATTCCAAATAAGTGTGAATCGCACCGATTTCGATCCGATTTTCTTGGACCAGTTTGGCCAAGCGCCCACCCTGAGGACCGGAGAAGGAAAAATCCAGCCGTCGTGCCAAGCCACGCTCAAAAAGATCAATGTGGCTGGGAAGGGCGAGGACGGATTGCACGACATGCAGATCGTGCAGAATTTTGCGATCACAGTTTGCCAGAACCTCAGACAAAAAATCAGCTTGTTTTTGATTGTTGCCTTCCAGACAAATACGATCGCCCGGTTCAATGACCGCCTGAAGAAGTTTTTGTGTCTCTTCTATCGGCACTTTCCGTGTCAGTCCAAGCGACGCCGCGCGCTTCAGTCGCCGTTGGCGATTTTCGCGCTGACTGTCCCAACTTGTGGTGCCGGTCTTGAGTTCAGACATTCAGGGCCCCCGTCTCACAGGTCGGCGAAAGAGTTTTTCACTGACCTGCTAAATCCTGGCCGAGGGCTGCCAATCAATCAACCAAAAATTGCTTTGACGATGAAGTACAAAACCGAAGGGCCCATCAAACAGCCCAAGCCGGTGTGAAATGTGGCCACGAGAGCACCGTAAGGAACAAGTCGTCGATCTGTTGCGGCAAGGCCGGCAGAGACTCCGCTGACCGTTCCAGCCAAGCCGCCAAAAACCATCGCCGATCGGGGACTGTTCAGACCTAAAAATTTCGCCGCAGCAGGAGTGCCCACCATCACCAAGATGGCTTTCAGCAATCCGGTTGCAATACTCAAAGCGATCAGGGGCGAACTTGCTCCAATCGCAGCACCGGTCACGGGTCCCACGATGTAAGTCACGGCTCCCGCGCCAATTGTTGTCATCGCGACCGAGTCTCGATAGCCAAAGGCATAGGCGACACTCGCGCCGACAACAAAAGGCACGATCGTGCCAAGCAGCAGAGCGAGGGCGCCGATCAGTCCGGCCTTGCGAGCCTCACTGGCCTGCACTTCAAAAGCAGTCGCAACGATCGCAAAGTCGCGCATCATCGCACCTCCCATGAGGCCCAATCCCGACAGCACTGAAAAGTCAGCAAGACCCTTCTGACCATGTGTCGAAGCGCCGCCGAAGTAAGCGAGAATTAAGCCGATCGCAATCGCAATCGCGGAGCCGTGAATTCGACCCATGGTCAGATGTCGTGAAATCAACACCGAGAGGTACATCACGACACCGACAATTGCGAACGACAAAACCAGTCCGTTGCCGATCAGAATTTTTTCCAGCATTTCCAGCATCTGCGAATCTCCAGTCTATTTCAGAGGCGGCAGGGGTTGATCCTTGTCGCGCCCCAGACGGTTGATAAAAGCAATCAAGCCTGCGCAACAAGCGACAGCAAGAACAGCAGCCAGAATTGCGACGGGGCCTCCTGTGACGGCGGCGACCACATTTTGTGTGGCAGCCATCGCGACAACCACGGGAATGTACATGGCCCCCCAGAAGGTCACGCCCAGCTCGGTCTCTTTGGGCATCCAGCCCTTTTTTTGCAAATACAGTCGCGAAAAAATCAACAAGATCATCGCAATGCCGACACCGCCGACATTGGCTTTGGCGCCAATTGCGGCGCCCAAAAGATCGCCCAAATACAGACCCAACAAATGACAGGCAGCAAGAATGGCTGTTCCATAAATAATCATCGTGGCCTCCAGACTTTAGATTTGACGCTAATCCAATTCGTCTTGCAAGGTCAACTGTCGAGGCGACAGGGAGGTCCAGTGGGCATGTCACTGCAACAAACTGAATTTTTATTTACAGGCGCAGTGCTGTCAGGTCTGATCAACAGTTTTGCCGGAGGGGGAGCGTTTTTAACTCTCCCTCTGTTGATCAAAATGGGACTGGCACCGACGGTGGCAAATATGACTGCGTCGGTTGCGACCGGGCCGGGATTGGCCTTGTCTGCATGGGGCTTGCGAGACAAATTGCAAAATCCGAAATTTCCTTGGCAAAAAGTTCTGTGGATCGTCAGCCTCTCAAGTCTGTTGGGTTCGGTTCTGATCCGGATCAGCTCCGATCAATTTTTTTCCTCGCTGATGCCATTCTTGATTTTAGGGGCAACACTTTTTTTTATTTATGGCACGTGGTTTCTGAAACGCAGCCAGGCTGATGGTGACCATCCCTTAAGTCGCAAAACTGTGTGTGCTCTTGCTCTTGTTGGCGTTTACGGGGGCTACTGGGGAGGCGGCATGGGTCTTATGTTTGTCTCCGTGTTAACGGTGGCGGGTTGGGCCAATCTGCAAGAGATGAACGCCTTGAAGGTTCTGCTCATGGCTGCAATTAATATTTTGGGAGCTGTGATTTTCATTCAAGGTGGATTTGTCTCTTGGCCACATGCCGCAATTGTGTGTCTAGGTGCTGCGCTGGGTGGAGTGCTGGGCGCAAAATGGATTGCCAAGGTCAGCGTGAACGCGATGAAAATTCTAGTCGCCGTGTATGCAGTGGCGTTGAGTCTGTATTACCTTTTTGCGAGTGTTTGAAAAACATTTTCCTCGCGGACTTTGGACCCGCCCCTCCTCGGGCTCAGGCGGGCATAGCGCCAGTTTGCTCCGCTGGCGCAAACTCGCGCGAGCGCGTCACGCTTGCCCGAGGTCCAAAGTCCGCGAGGAAAATGTTTTTCAAGCACTCGCAAAAATTGTCGTAGATCACAAGCTGGGCCCTTTTTGTGTTGATGGCCATTGGGACTTTCAGGGTCTTGTGGCCATGGAATACGAATGTCGATTTCACGCAAGATACCAAGTGGCCATCACCACAAGAGGGGCCCAGTTTTTACTTTTTCACCGAGCGCAAAGGAATCAATGCGTGATCTGGCACTGCTGGTACCCCTCCACCAAGCTGGGACCCGCTTGCGGAAAGGGCGTGCCGTCAACAGCATACGCAAGGAAATACTTTTCAAAATCGGGAATCCAAATGGGATTGTCGTCATCGTTGTCGAAGCGTGAGAAAAATGAATGTGGAATGCCTTTGGGCATGAAGCAGACAGCTGACTGCTCGAGCTGCATTTTTTCAATTGCTCTTGAGTTGGTGTCATTGTCAACGGCAGGGTCATCCTCGACACCAATGAATTGCGCTTTGGTTTTGGCAGGGACCAGGGAAAAATAGGTGTCCAAGCCAAAGTTTTCTGCGCAGGCCAAATTGGAAATATAGGTTTGGCAGTAACCTGCGCGGCCATGCGAACGCGAACTCAGACAGCTGGCGCCCCAAGGTACGGTTTGATGAAAGCCCAGTGGCAGAAAGCGTTCGAAAATCATCGCAACATTTTGCAGAAATGTTCCTCTGGCGTGCAGCCAGGGCGCGATCAGGATGGCTCGGTCATAGGGAATCTTTGCGGAGTTCATCGCCGCAGTTGCGATGGCGCCACCACCAGAAAGTCCGCCAATCATACGCAAGCCGTTGGAAGCTGCGGCCAGCTGATTGAGCATCTCGACAAAATCTCGGTATCGGTAGGCCTCGTAGAGGTTGGGCATTCCGTCCAGCACTTCATTTCCAGAGGCATCCAAGGCCCAGCCTTGGCCCGGACTGAGTGGCAGGTAGACTTCATAGCCTGCATTGGCTAAAATATTCGCAAGGTCAAAGAACTGCTGCGGACAACCCGTGTACCCATGTGTAAAGATCGCGACTCCAATTGGAGTGGTGCCTTCGGCTGGCAAAATGTGGGTGGGCTCACAGCCTTTTTGAATTTGCACAGGTTTTCCATCGCGGTCCAAACCTGAGTCATAAACATGCTGTGCCCAAATATCTTCGGCCGATGTTGATCCTTGAGCCTCTCCAAAAAAGAGAGCGACCGCCAGAATCACCAAAAGAGAATGCAGGAGTGTGAGCTTCATAGGGCGCCTTTGGCGCTGGAAGTTATCACAGTGGCGCCTTTGGCGCTACAGGTTTTCACAGAGGCGCCTTTGGCGCTACAGGTTTTCACAGAGGCGCCTTTGGCGCCATCAAGACGCGATCGGTGCGACGTGTTTGCAAGGCTCCATCGAGTGTTCGCACAGTTTTTTGGGTGAAAACGATCGCCCCACCGCAATGAGTGGCCTCGTCAGACACAATGTCGTTTGAGGTAATGACTTTCAAAGTGTGGTACTCCGATTGGATGTTGTCACCGCAGGTGACGACCATTTGTTTTTGTGTTGTTGTGATCAGCGCATTCAACTTCGTGCCATCCGAAAGTGAGTAGCTGCCTGCCGCGCGTTCGGTTGTTTGCAAAACTGGGTTTCCCTGTTTGTCGAGTTCCAGTTTTTCTTGGCAGTCTTGGACAGGATTCATGGCCTTCCGTTCGCTTTCCTTGAAGCTCGCCGTGAAATCAAATCCCATTTGACACTTTTCAAAATTTTCGCTGGTGGAAAACAAACAGGTTTTCTTCACCAACGAAGAGTTCAAGATGGACGAGCGAATTTGAGTGCCAGTGGCTGAAACCAAACCATGCGATGAAATTTGCGGAGGCGTTACGCTGTCAATCGTGAGGACCGTGTTCAATTTCAAAATGACGGCACGTCGTTCGGTCACACGCTCAATATTAAAAATTTGGCCGACCGCCAAGTTGGGATCGGTTTCAATCTTCGGTTGCGGATTGCCAGAACTCAAGCAACCACGAGTGAAAAATGCAGCCTGGGGATTGGGTTGCGCGTCCGACACCCTGAGGTCCTGAATCTGAGTCATCTCAGCGGGGTTTGAGTGTCGATCCAAGGCCAGAGTCGCGCGGACGGCGGCCTGAGGATCCTCTTGTTGAGGGTTCGTGCAGGCGCTGACAAGGACGCCCACGGCCAGCAATGGCAAAAGTCTGCAGAAGCTGAGGTTGTGGCTCAAAGTGTTCATCAGCAGGACCCAAAGCGAGAATCATGCCGAACTCAAATCAGCTTTGAACGCGCCGAGGGCGCAACGACCCTGTCGATCTTTTCGACAAAAGTCCCCGGAGGGGCCTCGACCGCAGTTTTCTGACTGCAAGCTCTAATGGCAGTTGGCGCAGCCATTGGTGTGCTGTTTCGAACTGCTCACTCCCCAAATTTTGGCCGTGTGGCTGGTCTTCCATTCGGCCGTGCCTGTTGTGGTTGTGTGGGCTTTGTAGGAGTGACAGTTGCTGCAATCCAAACTTGTTTGTTTGGAACAAGTCGTACAGGCCACATGGGTCACACCAGACAAGGATCCATTGACATTACCAGAAACACCCGTCGTCGACATCGCCGCAAAAAAGTAAGGTGTTGTGGTTGTCGCGGCAGTTCCATAGGTCGGTGTGGAAGTCGCACTGCTGCCGAAGTACATGTAAGGCGTGGCACCAGCGAAGTAGTTGCTCATCGCCGTGTATTTGCCCGAGGCATCCATGTAGTGGCAGTTCGTGCAGTAGCCGCCGGAGTATGTCGTTGCACCCAGAGTCACTGGATTTGTTGAAGCGGCATGTCCGTACTGCAAGCTGACCACTCCAGTCGAAGCCTGATTGGTGTTGAAAGAGGTAAAATCCACGTGACACGAAATGCAGGCGCTGCCAGTTGTCGGTGGCGCGCTGCCATCCCAAAAGTGGTTCGCATAAACTGTGT
>Ga0075019_10002693_pt1 | contig 10129 bp, 10 predicted proteins | sample ColStrG_CSR_2013_FD_71473 | JGI IMG/M metagenome (GOLD analysis project Ga0075019, IMG submission 71473) | Freshwater sediment microbial communities in response to fracking from Pennsylvania, USA - Cold Stream Run_MetaG_CSR_2013 | ecosystem: Environmental > Aquatic > Freshwater > Creek >...
GCCGCTCTATGTCACCAAGCTTGAGCCCGAGACGCGGCGTGTCATCGTCGGCCCGCGTGAGGCGCTCAGCGTCAAGCGGTTGCGGATCGTCGAGCCCAACTGGCTTGGCGAGGTGCAGCGGCGGCCACTGATGACCAAGGTGCGCTCGATGGCCAAGCCGGTGCCCGCACGGCTTGAGGGTGATTGGCTCAGCTTCGAGACGCCCGAATATGGCGTCGCACCCGGACAAGCGGCTGTGCTTTATGATGGTGACCGCGTGCTCGGCGGCGGCTGGATCGAGGAGACCGAGTGAGGCCGCCTGACCGAGCCCCTGCCGCGTCAGTCCCGCTCACCGCTCCGGACACGCAGCCCGCTCAAACGGCTGATTTCCGCCTAAAGTGACATAAGTGACACGAAGGCGGGAAAAAATATTCTGTATTCCCCGACAATTGATCGATTCGCTCGATCAGCAATTGGGCTAGCAGATAAGCTGCATGTAGGACAGGGGAATTGGTGGTGCGGGAGGCACTCGTTGTTGGACGGTTGGTGCAAGTGTGCGAGTGGCGGGAATCGGCGGAGGGAGCACGGTCTATCAGTTAAGCAAACTGTCACTATAAGCTCGTAAATCGCGCTTCAGGCCGTTGTAGGGCACCCCGAATTGTGCAATGTGCCGATCGAAACGTGATAGGATAGATAGCGGAGTAATGGCCCGCGTCTTCGTGATCGAAAATGTCGTTTTTACCTCGTGTGGCTAGAACGGAGGGCTGAAGTGGCAAACATAGTTTATGGTGCAATCCCAGACCTGCCGAAGGAAGGCGTCATCGCGATTAAGCAGGGATTATCGGCAATCTTTGGTTCTGCTGCTGGTGAATTCGGCGAATACCTTGCCGATAAAGTTCGATTTCATCGATACCGCTCGCTGGAAAAGATTCTCGCGAAATCTGTAGGATATGGTAATAAACCGCCGAAGATACCACCATTGAAGTTCTTAGTTCCTTTTTTCGAGCAGGCTTCGCTCGAAGAAGAAGATGACAGCGTGATAATCGACATCTGGGCCAAGCTGCTCGCCGATGCCGGAAGGGAGTTTTCTTCACGTCATATGATCTTTCTGCGCCTCGTTAAGGAAATCACGAGTCAGGAAGCACGATTGTTGAACGATCTTTGTTATCGCTATCGCGGCAATCCCGAAGGCCCGGGGGTCTGGAGCGTGGCGGATGCACCTGGCACGATCACTGAGTCAGCGATCTACAACTTTCTAATGAGTTGGATCGACAACCCGCCGAACAACGCTGACCTACCCTTCGCTGCTCGGTTGATCGAGAGATTTGAGAACCCGGGAGTTCTTATCCGTAACGTTAGTTATTTTAGGGGAACTAGCGGTGCATGGCCTTATGACAACGCAGATGACGACGAAACCTCGGGCCTCTTGTCGCCGTTAGAACGGGTCTATCCGCACATTAGCTTTGATCTCTTGAGAGGGCTAAATATCATTCAGGAAGGCGAGACGGGTGAAGTCTGGCATAAGGAATACATGGCGTCCGTCTCCTACTATGAACTGACGCCACTCGGGGCGGAGTTCTTCACGCTATGCAACGGGAGTGATCGTGTCAAACAACAGCTCGGTAACTATTGGTCGCCTGAGACGGGATGGCAGTGGAAGTGATTGCGGCCGTATCAGGGAGTGCTGTGGCTTTAAGAAGCTGAATCGAGTTCGGGATGGCGAAGAAGGGTGACGCCCGCGCATCGGCTCCCTATATCTGGCGCATGACACAGACCGCACCCGCCACGCCCGACCCCCGCAGCTTCATCTATCGCGATGATGCGCTTGATCCCGACACCGCGCGCAAGCTTACCGCTGAAACACTCGGCAAGGCGGATGATGGCGAGCTTTATTTGCAATATCGCTCATCAGAAAGCTTCGGCTTTGATGATGGCCGGTTGAAGACGGCGGACTATTCGTCCGACGCCGGTTTCGGTCTGCGCGGGGTGACGGGTGAGACGACCGCCTTCGCGCACGCTAACGAGCTCAGCGCCGCAGCCATCCGCCGCGCGGGGGAGACGATGCAGTTGCTCGATCCCGCGAGCGCACCCGCCGCGCCGCCGCCGCGCCGCTCAAACCAGCAACTCTATACCGATGCGAACCCGATGGGCTTTGTGCCCTTCGCCGATAAGGTTGCGCTCTGCCAGCAGATTGATGCCGCCGCGCGCGCGCGCGATCCGCGCGTGGCGCAGGTGTCGGTGTCGCTGTCGGGATCATGGAGCGTGGTCGAGATCATCCGCGCCGATGGCTTCACCGCGACCGACATACGCCCGCAGGTGCGGCTTGACGTAAGCATCGTGGCGGAAGCGAAGGGGCGGCGCGAAAATGGGTGGTTCGGCTTAGGCGGACGCTATCTGTATGATGACCTGATGAAGCCCGAAACCTGGGATCATGCGATTGATGAGGCGCTCAAACAGGCGCTGGTGAACCTCGATAGCGTGGCCGCCCCCGCAGGCGAGTTTGCCGTGCTGCTCGGCCCCGGTTGGCCAGGCATCATCCTGCATGAGGCGATTGGCCACGGCTTGGAGGGCGATTTCAACCGCAAGGGAACCAGCGCCTTCTCTGGCCGCATTGGCGAGCGGATCGGCGCGCCGGGCGTGACGGTGGTTGATGACGGCAGCATCGCGGGGCGGCGGGGCTCGCTCACGATTGATGATGAGGGCACGCCGACTGAGGAGACCGTGCTGATCGAAGACGGAATCCTGCGCGGCTATATGCAGGACAGGCTCAACGCGCGGCTGATGGGCATGGCCCCCACCGGCAATGGCCGCCGCGAGAGTTACGCGCATGCGCCGATGCCACGCATGACCAACACCTTCATGAAAGCGGGCAAGGATGACCCCGCTGAACTGCTCTCGCGTGTCAAAAAGGGCATTTTCGCCAAGAGCTTCGGCGGCGGGCAGGTGGACATTGTCTCGGGCAAGTTCGTGTTCAGCTGCACCGAGGCGTATCTTGTTGAAAATGGCAAAATCGGGGCCCCGATCAAAGGCGCCACGCTCATCGGCGATGGGCCCAGCGTGCTCACCAAGGTCACGGGCATCGGCAATGACTTCGCCTTGGACGAAGGTGTCGGCGTCTGCGGCAAAGGCGGGCAGAGCGTACCAGCGGGTGTGGGGCAGCCGAGCTTGTTGGTGAGCGGGATCACTGTGGGGGGGACGGGGGTTTGACCTCGGACTTTGTCGCAACTTTCAAAATGCCGGACGCGGAGCGGGCAAGAGGTAAGTTCTTGTCCCGAGTTTTTGGTATATTTTCGGAAGAGATTGTTCGCATATGGGCTAATGATCACCGATCTGCATACCAAGATGTTGGGCGTCCAACCCTGTTTCACAACGGGGCACGCTCAACACTTGATTTTACTCTGCTTGAGAAGAAATCAGGCAGGCACTTTGTTGTCGAGCAGAAATGCGAAATCGAATATCAAAATTTCCGCTACTTTGTTTTGGATAACCCGCGTCAATTGGATCATCATAAGAAGCAGAAGCCGGCATTTAAGGCTTTTCTTGAGTGTGCAAAGCCAAGCTCGAATGTTGGTGTCTCTGTCGGAGGTAGGGAGTTTTCTGTCGATGGGGCCATCCTCATCTGGGGTGCAGTGACTCAGGCCGGCAGGGAGTCGGTAATTGAAGAGTTTGGCTTTGGGGCTGTTTTAGCTTTGGCAGACATAATATCTGATTTGCAAATGTGGAATTCTACAGATTATTTGTCGCTCATTGACGCACGCCAACTATGGTCCACTGAATTGTTTGATTTTCTTGCTAGGCAACAAGCCTTCTAGAGTCAGACCCAATCACATTTGCACACGCTCGTCATTCCCGCGAAAGCGGGAATCCATTTCGACGCATTGGCCGTGGTGGTGAGATAGAGCCCCGCTTTCGCGGGGACGACGATTCAATTTGGTCGCAATCAGGTCTAAAATCCTACTCAAACTGCGGCCCCACATCCATCGATTGATGCAGCACACGCACGACGGTCAGTCTTTTAGCATCGGCCGTGTAATAAATCCGGTGCCGCCCCTGGGATAGGAACGAAGCCCGCCTTTCAACTGACTATGCACTGGCCCCAATTTGGCGTTCGCCCGCAACCAGTCGATGCGCTCGCGAACCTTCTCAACATAAGCGCGCGCGGTGGATTCTCCGTGCGTCTGAACACCATAGGCGATGATGTTGTAAATATCGTCCTGTGCGCGCTCAAGGATTTCAAGGTCAAGCAACCCGCGCGAAACCCTCAGCAATAATCTCGTCTAACGTCGCCGTTGTAGGTGGCGAGGCCAACCCTTCGTCAATCGCGGACTGAAGTCGTGCCAGTTTTGCCACACTATCCTGCTCGCGCCGGAGCAAATCGCGGACAAGGTCGCTGGTGCTGCTGTAGCGGCCTTCGGCGACGCGGGCCTCTGCCCAAGTCTTGAGGCCATCGGGGAGCGAGACATTCATTTGTGCCATGTCAAGAATAATATGATTTTTGCGCTAAAATTGTCAAACGGGGCGCGTGAGCGGATGAGCCACCACCCGCGCCCCATCCCCCGCGCAAATCAGCCCGCTATTTTCCGAGCTTGCCGAAATCGGTATCGACCAGCGCCAGCCGCTCATCGGTGATTTTGTCGGGCGCGAATTGCTGCACTTCCTTAAGCGTCATGCCGCGCGCCATGCCGATGTTTTCGTTGGTCGACAGGCCGGGCAAGTCCTTGTCGAGCACCGCTTTGGTGGTCGGATTGTCAAGCAGATCACCAATCTTGCTCTCGGTTGTCGAATATTTGGTGGGGGCCGGAGCGACGGCGGCGGGGGCCGCATCAGGCGTGCTCGTCGTTTGGGCTGTGGCCCATGTGGGCAGCGCGGCAAGCGCGACGGCGGCAAAAATTGTCTTACGCAGCATAAACTCTCCATAAATCAGAGGCCGAGTTATGACACGCAGCCGCGCGGGCAGCAATCGCAAACGGCGCACACGTCGCGGCTTTGGCACGGCATAGCGCGTGGCATCATCCGTCATCCCCCGCAGCGCCCGTCATGCGCTGCGTCTGCCCAAAAATAAGGCAACACTTTACAATTGCTTAAACTTAAGGCGGGCCAGTGCATCTGCGACGCTGCGCTGCGCGTGCAAAAACGCCGAAACAGAACTTGGCACACGGTTTGCTTAGAAGTCGTTGTCATAACCGAAAGGGGCACAATGAAACTTATCATCGCCATTATCAAACCATTCAAACTCGATGACGTGCGCGACGCGCTCACCGAAATCGGGGTTGCTGGGATGACGGTCAGCGAAGTCAAAGGTTTTGGTCGTCAAAAAGGCCAGACCGAGATTTATCGCGGGGCTGAATACACCACCAACATGGTTCCCAAGATCAAAGTCGAAGTCGTTTGCGATGCCGCGCTCGCGGATCGTGTGGTCGAAGCCATTCAACAGTCGGCCAATACCGGCGCGATTGGCGATGGCAAAATCTTCGTGCTCGATGTGAGCCACGCCGTGCGTATCCGCACCGGCGAAACCGACAACACCGCACTTTAACGCAAAGGGGCACATATGAAAATCAAACTCAATATTTGGGCAAAGGCGGGGCTTGTTGCTGCCGCCATTGCCGTTGCGGGGCCGGCGCTTGCCGATGTTGCCGCTGCTGTCGCGCCCGCGGTGGCCAAATCGCCGATCCCGGCGGCCACGGTCAACAAGGGCGACACCGCCTGGCTGCTGGTTTCCTCGCTGCTCGTGCTGATGATGTCGGTGCCGGGCCTCGCGCTGTTCTACGGCGGTCTGGTGCGCACCAAGAATATGCTCAGCGTGCTGATGCAAGTGCTGATGATCGTCTGCGTCGTCGCGGTGCTGTGGTGCTGCTATGGCTATTCGATGGCGTTCACCGCGGGTTCGGGCTGGTCGGCTCCCTTCGTTGGTGGCTTCAGCAAGGCGTTCCTCTCGGGCGTTGATGCCAATGCACAGGCCGCCACCTTCTCGAACGGCGTCTATGTGCCTGAATTGGCCTATGTCGCCTTCCAGATGACCTTCGCGTGCATCACGCCCGCGCTGATCGTGGGTGCGTTCGCAGAGCGCATCAAGTTCAGCTCGATGATGGTGTTCATGGTGCTCTGGGTCACGTTCGTTTACTTCCCCGTTGCCCATATGGTGTGGTGCTGGGATGGGCCGGATGCGATGGGCTTGGCGGCATGGCACGATGCGGCCAAGCACACCAAGGAAGTTGCCGACATCACCGGACATGCGGGTCTGCTCAACCAATGGGGTGCGCTTGACTTCGCTGGCGGCACGGTCGTTCACATCAACGCTGGTATCGCGGGCCTTGTCGGCGCGCTCTACATCGGCAAGCGCAAGGGCTTTGGCACCGCAATCATGGCGCCACACTCGCTCACGATGACGATGATCGGCGCCTCGCTGTTGTGGGTGGGCTGGTTCGGCTTCAACGCTGGGTCCAACTTGGAATCAAACGGCGTGACCGCGGTGGCCTTCATGAACACCTTCATGGCGACGGCTGCGGCCGGTGTGTCATGGGCGCTGTGTGACCAAGTGATGCACGGCAAGCCTTCGCTGCTCGGTGCCGCATCGGGTGTGGTTGCTGGTCTCGTCGCGGTGACACCTGCATCAGGTTATGCTGGCGTGATGGGGTCAATCGTCCTCGGCTTCCTCGTCTCGCCACTGTGCTTCTTCTTCGTCACTTTTGTGAAGAACAAGTTCAAATATGACGATGCGCTTGATGTGTTCGGCGTCCACTGCATTGGCGGTATCTTCGGAGCGTTGATGACCGGTGTGCTGGTGGCCCCCTATTTCGGCGGCCAAGGCATCACCGATTACACCCACACTCCCGGCACGGGCTTTGTGGATGTCAAGGCGGCATTCGATTATTTCGGCCAGTTCAAGATTCAGGCCTCAGCCGTGCTCATCACGCTGCTCTGGTCGGGTCTCGGCTCGCTGCTGTTCTACTTCATTGTTGACAAGACAATGGGTCTGCGTCCGACCGAAGAAGCCGAGCAAATGGGTCTCGACCTCTCGGATCACGGCGAACGCGCCTACAACTATTGACGAGCTTGGGGCTGGCGCTCCTCCACCTTCCTCCAAACGCCAGCCCCTCACCTGGTTCCTCCTGCGAACTTAGCCTCGGGCCGATACGGAAACGTGTCGGCCCTTTTTTCATGCGCTAATCTTCACAGGCGGGCTTTGAATGTAGGACTTCACCCCCTATCTAGGGTCAATGATTGATTTCGCCGCACTCGAAGACAAGCCAAGCCCCGGTTTTGGTGTGATGCGGCGCTTCCTCCCCTATCTCTGGCCGCGCGGGCAATGGACACTTAAGGCGCGGGTGGTGATTTCTTGCGCGCTGGTGTTGGTGGGGATGTGGGTGACGATCAACAGTGCCTTCGCCCTCAGTTGGGCGATTGACGCGATGACGAACAGCCAGATTGCGGGGCCAGATCAGGCGGTCTATGTCGCGATTGGCTTTGTCCTCGCCTATGCGGGCGGGCGCTTCACCGGGCTGGCGTTCGACAATTTGCGCAACGCTATTTTTGAGCGTGTGGGGCAGGATGCGACGCGGCGGCTGGCCGAAAATGTGTTCCGTCACTTGCACGATCTGTCGTTGCGCTTTCATCTGGAGCGGCGCACCGGTGCGGTCAGTAAGGTGATCGAACGCGGCACCAAGAGCATCGACATGATGCTCTATTTCATGCTGTTCAACATTGCGCCCACGGTGATCCAGCTCGTCTGGGTGCTCGGCATTTTTTATCGCAAATTCGGCTTGTGGTTGGCGCTGGCGACCGTGGTGGGTGTGGTGTGCTACATCGGCTTCACGCGCATCGTCACCGATTGGCGCACCAAGTTGCGCACCGAAATGAACGAGATGGACACCAATGCGATGGCGCGCGCGGTCGACTCGTTGCTCAATTATGAAACGGTGAAATATTTCAACGCCGAAGCGCGTGAAACAGAGCGCTATGGCCGCGCTGCGGCGCGCTATGCCGATGCGGCGGTCAAGAATGAGGTGTCGCTCGCCTGGCTCAACATTGGTCAATCGTTCATCACCAATGTGGTGATGGCGGCGGGGCTCGCCTTCGTGGTCTGGGGCTGGTCGCGGCATTTCTTCACGCCGGGCAATGTGGTGCTGGTCAGCACATTGTTGACGCAACTCTTCCGCCCGCTTGATTTGTTGGGCATGGTGTATCGGCAAATCCGTCAGGGGCTCATTGATATGGATGCGATGTTCAGCCTCATTGATACCCCGGCGGAGGTGGTGGATGTTCCGCATGCGCCGGTGTTGCAGGTGAGCGAAGGCACGCTGGTGTTTGACAATGTGCATTTTGCTTATGATGCCGTGCGTCCGATTCTGAAAGGTGTGAGCTTTCGTGTGCCCGCCGGGCATACGCTCGCCATCGTCGGGCCTTCGGGCGCGGGTAAATCAACGATCGCGCGGCTGCTGTATCGTTTTTATGACGTAAATGATGGGCGGATCATGATTGATGGGCAGGATATTGCCAAGGTCGCCCAGGCCTCGTTACGCGCCGCGATTGGCATCGTGCCGCAGGATACCGTGCTGTTTAACGATACGATTGGCTACAACATCGCCTATGGCCGCGAGGGCACCGGCCCACGCGAGGTGGAGGCGGCGGCGCGCGGTGCGGCGATTGCCAACTTCATCGCGCAATTGCCCGAGGGCTATGACGCCAAGGTCGGTGAGCGCGGGCTTAAACTTTCAGGCGGGGAAAAGCAGCGCGTCGCCATTGCGCGCACACTCGTCAAAGACCCGCCAATCCTCATTCTCGACGAAGCGACCAGCGCGCTCGACAGCCGCACCGAGGCGGACATTCAGGCGACGCTCAACGAAGTGTCTGCCAAGCGCACCACGCTGATTATTGCGCACCGCCTATCGACCATCGTCGATGCGGACGAAATTATTGTTCTCGACCAAGGGCGCGTGGCCGAACACGGCAACCATGGTCAACTTCTGAGCAAAAATGGCCTTTACGCAGAGATGTGGATGCGCCAAGCTTATGAGCAGGAACGCGATAAGGAGACCGATGTTGTTCAAAGCGCTTGATGAGACGATCTCGGTTAGCCCACAAATCACGGTGGCCGACCTGCAGCTTGCCGCCGCGCAGGGGTTCAAGGCGGTTATCTGCAATCGCCCCGATGACGAAGAGGTGGGGCAATTGACGGCCAAAGAGCTGAAGCGTCACGCTGAAGCGCTTGGGATGAGCTTCACCCATATTCCAGTCACACATGCTGGCTTCTCGCAGTTGCAAATTGATGAAATGGTGATTGCCTTGTCACGCGCGCGCGGGCCAGTGCTCGCCTTTTGTCGTTCGGGGACGCGCTCGACCTTGCTCTGGGCGCTGGCGCAGGTGAAACTCAGCCAATCTCCTGACGTGCTAGAGGCGAAGGCGGCGGCGCAGGGTTATGATCTGAAGCCCATCCGCGCCATGCTCGATATGATGGCCGCCTCGGTTAAATAACCGGTGGCGCGCGAGGCCGATTTCATCTCTGCCTTGCGCACCATCGCCACGCACCCGGCGGCGCGCGGGCTGACCGACGACGCGGCTGTATGGGGTGATCTCGTCATCACGCACGATATGATCGCCGAGGGGGTGCATTACCTCCGCTCTGATCCGCCCGCAGATGTCGCGTGGAAGCTGCTCGCGGTTAATCTCTCGGATCTTGCAGCCAAGGGTGCCAAGCCGCTTGCGGTGCTGATGGGCTATGCGCTGACGGGGGATGCAGCATGGGATGCGGCGTTTGTTGAAGGACTGCACGCTGCGCTTGCTGCGTTTGATGTCGCGCTCTTCGGTGGGGATACGGTGGCTCTCCCCGCAGGTGCGCCGCGCGTGCTCGGGTTGACGGCGATTGGGACAGGCGGTGCGCGCGTCCCCGCACGGAGTGGAGCGCAGGCGGGTGACGCCATCTATGTCACCGGAACCATCGGCGATGCGGGGTTGGGTTTGCGGGTGGCGCAGAACGAGGGCGAGGCAGGCGAACTCCTCACCGCCTACCGCCGCCCGACGCCGCAACTCGCTGCGGGACAAATGCTCGCGCCTATCGTGACCGCGATGATGGATGTATCCGATGGCCTACTGATTGATGCGGCACGGATGGCCGAGGCGAGCGGCGCGCTGTTCGAAATCGTGCTTGATG
>Ga0075019_10002696_pt1 | contig 10121 bp, 15 predicted proteins | sample ColStrG_CSR_2013_FD_71473 | JGI IMG/M metagenome (GOLD analysis project Ga0075019, IMG submission 71473) | Freshwater sediment microbial communities in response to fracking from Pennsylvania, USA - Cold Stream Run_MetaG_CSR_2013 | ecosystem: Environmental > Aquatic > Freshwater > Creek >...
ATCTTAAGCCATTGGCTATCTTTGATGCTCAAACGATCCATCGGTTGCTCCTTTAGGAGCTTGAATCATTTTTTAACCGTTTTGGGAATCCTGAATCTCAACAATCCCTAGGGAAGACACAATGAAAGTTGGTGAGGCTCTTAACTTTAGCGGCGTTGAAAACAAATTCGAGATCACCTCGTCCAAATACAGACGCCCATACTGGGGCTACTTCACGCTGTTCCATCGAATACCATGGCTCTCGGTGAGCAGTTATATATCGCTCATGAAAGCCCTTCTCCTCGCCGTAGGCTATATAAGACCTTTCAGATTGGCTCAATTCGCCGCGAATATCGAGAAGCCAGCAACGCGCTCCATTACTGACTGCGCTGTCGAAATCGGCACTTGAAAATATAAGTGATGGGACGTCGTTGGCGCGTCCAATACACGGAAGCAAATGCGTAGGAGAAATCCGATATTTTTGTATAGTTTCACTGCCCATCAAAAAAAATTCGTTGGCACCTGTTGCTATACCTCTCCTCGTCGAAGCCAATTCACCAAGACTTGTCCATCCTGAAGTTGAACTGGTATCTGCCCCGCGGAGAATTGGCTCCCATTTTCCTGCATTTGCTAGAGACTGTTTATCAAGGATAACCGGCGTAAAACGAGAATCTAATTCGTCGAGACTTCTCGGCGCTTGGTCAAATCTGATCGACTCGAGATACCAAGAGGTGATTTTTTTAGTCATATAATTTCTCCAACAACAATACGGACGCTGTTGTGAGAGCGTCATCAAATATATTGGAGCAATTTGAGAAAGTAATAATATGACTCAATAAATTTTTTTCTAGAATATACTTTTTAAAAGAAGCAGAAAAATTAGCGCTCATCCACTCAAATGGAATAAGAAAAGATGCTCTACCCCCTTTTTTTAAATTTTGTAAAGATTTTATAGCAAAATATATATACAAATTTGCTGCTTTTGGAATATTGCATGATGAGTTAACTGATATTTCGCATCTTTCTTTTTCGTATCCATTTATTTCCCTATGCCGTATATATGGAGGGTTCATAATTAAACCATCATAAAAACATGATACCGATGATTTTAAAAAATCAGACGGAATTATATCTATGACTTCAGCTAAATTAATTGGAACATAATCGAGGATACATGCATCCTTTTCGTAAGCAGTAATTTTTGCTTCTGGATTTTTTACAAGGCATGCAGCAGACAAAACGCCGGTGCCAAAGGCTGGGTCGAGTAATTTTTGAGCGCCCGTATTGGTAATCCAGTCTGCCATTAGATGAGCGACGTTTGGTGGAGTGAAGAACTGGCCAAAATCTTTCCGATGACGCAGTGGAGCTGCGTCCATATAGCGCTTTTCTGGGCACTCAATTGCCGTCGCATGAATCAGATTGCGTTCTATTAATAGCATCTCGCCTATATTTCTTTCGAGTTGATTTCGGGCATAGCTCGCTTCAAAAAGAGCAGGATTCGAAATTGGTTGAAATTCTCTAGACTTACTCATTACACAAGTCTCGAAATTGTTTGAGCGCTAACATTATAGCTGCGCCCGATTGACCGCAGCGTCTCACCCTCTTCGTCACGCCGCTTAATCGCTTCACGTTTTTGATGATGTGTAAGCTTAGGCTTACGTCCAAATTTTACACCTTTGGCTTTTGCATCGGCGCGACCGCGTGACGTGCGCTCCATGATGCGTCGCCGTTCAAGTTTTGCGGCGACCCCCAACATGGCAAGCACCAACTCGGCAAAATCTGAAGTCGTGTCAATAACAGGTTCGGCGATTGAACGAAGCCCTGCTCCTGCCCTCTGCAAATCCCGTACTATTACAAGCAAGTCGGTTGTGTCACGTGACAGCCTATCAACGGCGGGGATGATCAACACATCACTGAAGCCGATAGCGGACAAAAGCTTGCGGAGCTGCGGGCGATCTATATTAGCACCGCTAAGCTTGTCATGAAATATGCGTTCGCATCCTGCCGCCTTCAGCTGCTCAAGCTGAGAGGTGACATCTTGAGTGTCGGTTGAGATTCTTGCGTAGCCGTAAATGAGCTTGCCCGCTTTTAGCGTTCCTCTTAGCTGAGCGATCATGCGGCAAGTTTTTCCTGTTTGCCAGATTTTTCACCGGTGATTTGCATTTTCTTCTCGAAGGCCGTCGGGCTGAGATAGCCCAATGTCGAATGCATTCTGCGATGATTGTAGAAGCGCAGCCAGTCCATGACCTCGTCCTTGGCGAGGCGGCGGGTCGCAAAGCGCATACCGTGCAGTCGCTCCACCTTCAATGATCCGAATAGCGTCTCGGTTACGGCATTATCCCAGCAGTCACCTTTTTTGCTCATCGAGCCTTTCATCCCGAAAGCCTTCAACTGCTTCTGGAAGTCGCCACTGGCGTATTGACTGCCACGGTCAGAATGAAAGATGAGTTCTGCTGCAGGCCTCCGGCGGAACCAGGCCATTCTCAATGCATCGATGACCAATTGCCGGGTCATGCGCTGGCCCATTGCAAAGCCAACCACCTGGCGACTGAACAGGTCAATCACCACAGCCAGATAGAGCCAGCCCTCATCGGTCTCAATGTAGGTGATGTCGCCGGTCCAGATACGATTGGGTTGCGCAACGGCAAAATTCCGCTTCAGCAGATTTGGCGAGACCGGAAGGCTATGTGAACTATCGGTTGTGACTTTGAACTTGCGTTTGCCTCTGGCCTGAATACCGTGCGCTTTCATAAGCTTGCGCACCCGCTCCTTGCCTGTTCGGATGCCCTTCTCAACCAATTCCCGCCAGATACGCGGCCAGCCATAGGCCCCTTTCATTTCCTTGAAAGTGGCATTGATGTGAACCAGCAACGCTGTATCGCCGAGCCGTGAAGGACGAGTGGCTTTCTTGGCGCGGTTTTGATGGAAGCCGCTGGCGCTGACTTCAAGCACCGCGCACTGGGTCACAATCGGCCACAGATTTTTATGGCGCTCAATAAAGGCATATTTCACCGCGACTCCCTCGCGAAATATGCCATGGCTTTTTTAAGATATCGCGCTCCATCCGTGCCTTGGACAACTCGGCCTGCAGACGCGCAATTTCCATTTGGTCACCGTTGATAGGCTGGGCCGTGCTCTCGCGTAATCGCCCCGAAGCTTCAGCCCGCAACCAGCTATCGACAGATTGTGAAGAAACCCCAAGGCTTCTGGCGACCGAGGATGCAGACTGGCCACCGCGCACCAACCGAACGGCCTCCTGTTTAAATTCAAGCGTGTATCGCGCCCGTACTCGTTCCATCATGAAATTCTCTCCAAAACTGATTATACACAATCAGCCAAGGGGAACGCTTCTCAGGGGCAAGCTCAAACAGGTAGGAGAGAACCGTGATTGATTTGGAGAAAATAGCGAAAGCGGCTTGAACCGCACCGGCTTTACCGGAGGCTGTTTTGTTTAAATTATGCGGCCTTTTGTCGTTCGTCCAGCATGGCATAATATCGTTCTTCAGCTTCGGCAGGCGGAATATTGCCGATGGGTTCTAACAGCCTGCGATTGTTGAACCAGTCCACCCATTCCAATGTTGCAAATTCGACCGCCTCGAAGCTGCGCCATGGCCCGCGCCGGTGGATGACTTCGGCTTTGTAAAGCCCGTTGATCGTCTCGGCGAGTGCGTTGTCATAGCTATCGCCAACGCTACCCACCGACGGTTCAATCCCAGCTTCCGCCAACCGTTCAGTGTATTTTATCGATAGATATTGGCTTCCACGGTCGGAATGATGCACCAATCCGCCTTGATGAATTGGCTTTCGGTCATGAAGCGCCTGTTCGAGGGCGTCGAGGACGAAACCGGCATGTGCTGTTCTGCTGACCCGCCGGCCGACAATCCTGCGGGCAAAGACATCGATGACGAAAGCCACGTACACAAAGCCACGCCATGTCGAGACATATGTAAAATCGTGCGCAATCCTCCTTGAGCCGGTGGCGTAGGATTGCTTACCCCAGAGAAAGTTGGGTCTTGGCGCGAAGAACTGGCGATTAACATGGTCGCGAGGACACGGAACGGCTTTGTCGGCAAACGTCGTTCGCATCGGCTTGCCATAGGATTGCGGCACGCAATCCGTGAGTGGATTGCTATGGAATAACGCCCTGTAATCCCATGTCTTTCATCAACCGTGCCACTGTACAGCGGGCAACATTGACGCCCTCGCGGCCAAGCTGGAGCCAAACCTTGCGCGCGCCATAAACCTCATAGTTTGCCTTGAAAACACGCGAAACCTCCGGCTTGAGCACAGCATCCCGCTTCACTCGCGCCGATTGTCTGGCCGGATCAATCCGCTTTGCAACATGCTCATGATAGGTTGACGGGGCAATCGGCAACACCTTGCAGATCGGCTCGACCCCGTGAAGCTCCTTGTGACCGTCGATAAACGCAATCATCGTTTGAGTGGGCGGTCGACGGGCCCCTTCAGGGTGCGTGCACCCCGAAGGGATACCCGTGCTCCGCCTGCGCAAAATAGGCACTCGCTTTGCGCAATATCTCGTTTGCCTGTCGAAGCTCTCGGTTCTCGCGTTCCAGTGCCTTCAGCTTGTCGGCGACATCCGTTGGCACGCCTGCACGTTTGCCAGTATCGACTTCAGCCTTCTTCACCCAATCCAGCAAAGTGTGCGCTGAACAGCCGATCTTGGTGGCAATCGAAGTTGCGGCGGCCCAGCGCGAGCCATGATCGCCTTCGTGATCCAGGACCATCCGCACCGCCCGCTGGCGCACTTCTGGTGAGAATTTATTGGTCGTCTTGTTTGGTGTCTTGCTTGTCATGGCTCTATCCTATTTGGAAGTTAGAGCCTCCGACAATCCCGGCGCGGTTCAACTGCTGGCAAGCTGCATCAGGGAGCGGCGCTGCTCCAGGGCTTCATTTGGCGCTATTCTTGGGTTTGCGGCAAGCTTCAAGAACCTCACTGGCCGTCGCAGTATCGCTGGCACGGGCCATTACGATTGCTCCAACGCGCATCGCCAGTTCGCGGATAGCAGAATCGCGATCTGGGGTTCCTTCATTTGGCAACCCATTTGCCATTACAGTCAACGCGCGGTTCAAACCCGCTGCAAATTCAGCCTTCAATTCATCATTACCCCGACCGATTTCGGTTCCAAGCGACGGAATTGGACATCCTTCGCCGGGATGAGAGACATGCCCATCTGAAAGATACTGATCGAAATACTCCTTCACGGTATCGCGTGGGCCAACCGCCGCCGAGCGCTCGTCCAACGCCTCGATAAACTCGTCGAAGGCGGAGCGAATGGAGGCCGCTACAAGGGCATCCTTGTTTTCGAAGTGGCGATAGAAACCCCCATGGGTCAAGCCCGCCTGGGCCATAACGTCTCCGACGCTCGTGCCCTCAACGCCGCGCTCTCGAAACATCTGCGACGCTTTTGCGACAATCGCGTCATGCGTCTGCGCCTTGGCATCACGGGAACGTCGCATCGAAATGGCCTCCAAAAAGCTCTTGCTAACTTAGCTGAGGTATGTCATTTAAACAAGTGAGATGATGATTATCATCTATATGATTTTTGGAAATGCTGGAGACGATCATGGGCGTTTCGCTCGAACATTCACCCGCTTCAAGCCGTTTTAGACGCTTTCTCCAGTGGTGGCGCGACTTCGAGGCGGTGATGGACTTGACCCCCACAGACCTATTGGCGGCGCGCGTCTCCGCCCTGGAGCTGCGTCTAAAACGGCTTGAAGGCTTGCGGGAATCTGACGAGGCCGACTCAAGCGCAAAGCTGGAAACCGATGAAACCAAACTCGGAATGACCAACCGCCACTAAGGAGAATGCCTATGGCAAAACCAAAAATCCTCGTGACGGGCGCGACCGGTGGCACCGGACTGCCTGTCGTTTCAGCACTGCTGGGCAAGGACTTTCCAGTGCGGGCCATGGTCCACAAGCTGGACGCCCGCAGCGCGGCTCTTGAGAAGCGCGGAGTCGAGATCGTCGTGGCCGATATGTATGATCCAGATCAGTTGTACGACGCTTTGCGTGGCACGCAGCGGGCTTATTTTTTGCCGCTCATCGAGCCTTACATGATCCAGAGCGCGACCGCATTCGCGGTGGCGGCGCGCGAGGCTAAGCTCGAGCATGTCGTGCAGATGAGCCAATGGACCTCGCACCGTGCGCACCCAACCGCGATGACGCAACAAACATGGCTGGTCGATAAACTGTTCGCCGCGATCCCCGGCGTCGCGAACACCATTTTTAACCCTGGCATGTTCGCGCATAATTTCTTACGCACCATGGATTTCGCGGCGCTGCTCGGCATCTATCCCGTGCTGTCCGGCGATGGCCGCGCCGCACCGATTTCCAACGAGGACATGGGCCGCGTCGCCGCCGTACTGCTCTCGGAGGGGCCCGACAAACATGCGGGCAAGAGCTATCGCCCGACAGGACCAAAGCTGTTGAACGGTCGAGAGATGGCGGCGGAGGTCGCCAAGGCAGTCGGCCACCGCGTGATCGCGATTAACCTGCCGATATGGATGCTCGGCAAGGTCGCGCAACAGCAAGGCATTGAGCCTTATCAAATTTCGTGTCTGCGCTATTACATGGAGGACATGAGGCGCGGGACCTTCGCTTTCGAGGGCGGCGTGACAAACGTTGTGCGCGAACTCACGGGTTCCCCTTCGGAAAGCTTCGAGACGACGGCGCGGCGCTACGCGTCGTTGCCTTTCGCGCGGCAGACGATCGGTAATCGGCTGAAGGCCTTCATCAACTTCAACCTGACGCCGTTTTATCCCGGCTACAACTTCGATAAGTGGGATCGCCGTATGGGCTTCCCGCAGCCCAGGACGCCGAGCCTTTCTATCGAGGACGCGCGATGGCGCGAGGAGCATGCGGCGCAGATGGCAGGGAGCGACGCAGTTGACGCGGCTCCGGTTGGCGATGGTGGCCGAGACGGGCTGCTGCGCGCAATCCGCCGTCACGGCAATCTCGCGGAGAATGCCGACCGGGAGGAGAGCCATTCCGATCCCGACGCATTGGCGACGCCACGGGAACTAGCCCCAAAAGGACTTTCCGCATGACGCCTGAAACCAAGATCGTACGCGACCATTATCAAGCCGCGATCGCTGACAGTCAGGCGCTTCTTCAGCGCATCACGACGGCGGTTGACGCAATGGAGCCGCCCGTCAACTCACGTCGACTAGCGAGGCTCGATCAATTCCATATGGGCGGGCTTGCCGCGACGGCTGCCTTCGCCGAGCGCGTCGGCATTGCGGCTGGGATGCAGGTGCTTGACGCCGGTTCCGGGCTTGGCGGGCCTGCACGCTATTTGGCCGAGACCTACGGCGCGCATGTCGATGGTGTTGATCTTGCCCCTGACTATGTGGCGATCGCTGATTTGCTAACTAAGCGGGCGGGCCTCACCCATCTGGTGAGCTTTCGCGAGGGCGACTTGGCGGCTCTTCCTTTCGATGACGCGTGGTTCGACCTCGTTTGGACGCAACACGTGGCGATGAACATCGCAGACCGCGCGGGACTCTACCGTGAGTTCCGCCGGATATTGAAGCCAGGTGGACGACTTGCTTTCTATGACCCCATGGCCGCCGAAGAGTGGCCAAGTCTGATCTACCCGGTTCCTTGGGCTCAGACTGCCAAGACCAGCACGCTCCTTACTATCGATGAGACCCGCACGGTGATCGAACAAGCCGGGTTCGCTGTGACGCGCTTGGATGACGTCACGCAAGAGGCAATGGGTTGGGCGCAGCAGCAGGGGTCGCCCGCTGAGCCCGGCGCGATCAACGCAGCCATGATCGTCGGCGCGCGCATGGCCGAGATGGCAGCCAATTTCGTCCGCAATCTTCAAGAGAAACGTGTCCGCCTCGTCATGGGCATCGCGGCAGCTATCTGAAATCAAACACACAGGAGAAACAATAATGAAACTCTATGGCTTCCAACCCTCTCCTTTTGGCACGCGCGTTCGCTTGGCCATGCGTCACAAGGGCCTTTCATTTGATATCGCCCCGCCAACGGCGGTCGATCCCAAGACGGCCCCGTTTCTGGCACCGAGCCCGATGGAGGTTCCGACGCTTGTCCTTGACGACGGTGCGGCGCTTTCCGGTTCGACGGTGATCCTGGACTACCTTGAAGACGCGTACCCAAAGCCGTCGTTGCGACCGGACTCGCCGGTGGCGCGGGCGCGCGCACGGATGCTGATGCAGACACCGGACACCTACATGCAGAATGCGCCGCGTAATCTGTTCGGCATGGCCGATCCGACAAAACGCGATCTAGCAGCAATCGATGAGTCCTTCGGAATGATCGTTACGGCGCTTCAATTCGTTGATGCGCGGCTCGATGACGGTGCTTGGGCGATCGGCGGGCAAGTCTCGATCGCTGACTGCGCGCTCATACCAATGCTGAACGCCATATCTCTGCTTGCGGTCATCCACGGCCGACCTGATGTCATTTCGAAACACTTGCGGCTTGCTAGCTATTGGGCGGCAGTCCAACACGATCCGATCAATGCTGCGTTGATCGCCGAGCAACTGGCAGGCCTTCCGGCTCCGTTGCAAAGCTTCGCTCGCAGTGCGGTTCAAGGGAGTGCAGCATGATGTTTGTTTTCCCAGCCCTATCAGCAGCAACTGCCGGAGCAATGCTGGTTCTCCAAATATTGCTAGCATTCGCGGTGAGCGGCGCGCGCGGCCAGGCGAATATATGGATTGGAATCGGCAACGCCCCGAATCTCGAAAGGGCGGCAAGGCGTCACGCCAACCTCGCCGAGAATGCCGGATTGTTCGTCGTTGGTTTCACTTTGCTCGAACTCTCGGGGCGGTGGCCCACTCTTCTGCTTATCCTGTGCCCCGGCTTTATCGTCGTCAGACTGTTTCACGCTGTTGGACTTTCACAAGAGAACACGAACAACCCATTTCGCCTAATCGGCGGCGTCGGAACGTATCTCATCGGCCTCGTGCTAGGCGGCGCGCTTTTGTGGTTGTCGGCCGTTGACGCTATCGCCAGATATTAAACGAGTACCCCCATGACCAAGACAATTCTCATAAGTGGTGCGACCGGCAAAACCGGTGCTTATACCGTGCCGCTCCTCCTTGATCGTGGCCACGCGGTGCGGGCCTTGGTCCACAGAATTGATGCACGATCAGAGCGCTTATCAGCCGCCGGTGCGGAGGTTGTACGAGGTGACCTGCTGGACTTGGCGGCGGTGACCAACGCGATGCGAGGGGTCAACGCTGCGTACTTCTGTTACCCGATCGCCCAGGACCTTGTAGAGGCGACAGGCTACTTCGCATTTGCCGCGCGCGAAGCGGGCGTCCGCGCAGTCGTGAACATGTCCCAAATTTCTGCCCGGCGTGATGCTGGAAGCAACGCGGCCAGACAACATTGGATCTCGGAGCGCATCTTCGACTGGTCAGGTGTGCCCACAACCCACCTTCGTCCGACCTTCTTCGCGGAATGGCTGACGATGCTCGCAAACACTTTCCAAGCCGACGGCGTCATGCGCTTGCCATTTGGCGAGGGGCGTCACGCGCCAATCGCTGCTACAGATCAGGCGCGGGTGATCGCTGCGGTGCTTGACAATCCAGCGCCGCACACTGGACAGACCTACCCGTTGTTCGGGCCGATGGAAATGAGTCATCATGAAATCGCCGCAGAGATGGCGCGCGTGCTATGCCGATCGATCCGCTACGAACCGATCCTCGTAGAGGCGTTCGCTGAATTCCTGCGCGCTCGTGGCATGTCCGACCACATCATCCAACACCTCAGCAACGTTGCAGTCGATTACCAGAACGGCATCTTCGCGGGGACGAATGACGTGGTCGAGCGGATTGGTGGGAAGCCAGGCACGACCGTAGCAGCATTCGTCGATCAGCATCGCGCTGCGTTTTCCGAGTGACATGCAAAAAGTGAACAGACTCCAAATTCATGGATGCCTTCTTTCCTCGATTTGAGGCAAGAAGGCCCTGACGGGCAAAGGCACTGTTAGCGAGGACTTCAAGTGGGACTGCAATTATTGAATTTTGCCCCGCTCACATTTTTGCGTCGCTTGCAGATTCTAGCGAACGGACAATGTGGTGCGCCAACCGTTCTGACGGCTGGGACAATGGACTGCCGGTCAAAAGGGCGATTTCGGTTTCGGGA
>Ga0075019_10002697_pt1 | contig 10116 bp, 5 predicted proteins | sample ColStrG_CSR_2013_FD_71473 | JGI IMG/M metagenome (GOLD analysis project Ga0075019, IMG submission 71473) | Freshwater sediment microbial communities in response to fracking from Pennsylvania, USA - Cold Stream Run_MetaG_CSR_2013 | ecosystem: Environmental > Aquatic > Freshwater > Creek >...
GCCACCGTGTTCCGGAAATTGGACCGGGCGGTGTTCTGGAAGCTGGGCTACTGGCTCGGGCGCAAATACCGGCGCGGGTTCCGGTCACTGATGTGCGACTTCGTCCGGGCGCCTGCGCCCGGGCAGGCCAAAACATGGGTACTGCAAGGCCGGAACAGTCGTGGTTGGTACGCCTCCGTCGCGCTCCGGCGGCTGGTCACCAGTCGCAAGGGGCGCTTCACATGGCGCACACCAGCAGAGGATCCATACATCATGCGGGGCGCGGAGCGCCGCACAATCTCGTCCCCCTACGCCGATGTCGCCATTGCTATGAGCAGCACTTGAACGGAGAGCCGGATGCGCTGAGAGGTGCACGTCCGGTTCGGGGAGGAGAGGCAGGGAAATAGTTCGACTACGCTCCGCCTCTTACTCCACTGCCGACCTGGGCCGGCTTCATCTTCCAGGCCGTTGTCCTGGATGTGTGGAGCCGGCGTGTTGTTGGCTGGTCGATCGGCGAGCGGATGGAAGCCGAACTGGTGCTGGCCGCGCTGAACATGGCGCTGCAACAGCGCAAGCCAGACGGCGTCATCCATCACAGCGATAGGGGTAGTCAATACACGAGCATCGCGTTCGGCAACCGCTGCCGAGAAATTGGCGTGGAGCCTTCGATGGGTTCGGTCGGCGATGCCTACGACAATGCAATGGCCGAGAGCTTCTTCGCGACCCTTGAGTGCGAACTCATCGATCGGCGGAGCTGGGAGACCAAGACGGAGGCGCGCCTCGCACTGTTCACATACATCGAGGGCTGGTACAACCCACGCCGCCGGCATTCTCGCTTGAAGTACCGATCACCGATAAGCTTTGAGAAGGAGATGCTGACCGCCGAAAACCCCCAACAGACTGCTTGAGACTGAAGTCCGAAACCGTCCGCCGAATCGGGGCAACTCCAACTCCAGAGTCCATATAAGACTTTCCCTAGCTTGATCACGTCAGCAGAGAAGCTGATCGGAAAGCAAAAAACGGCATCGCAGAAGCGTGACGCAAAAACACTTCTTTATGCTAACATTTCCGCAACAGACTGACCCTAGCGCGCCGTCAAATCTAGAGCGCGGGCAAAACACGAATCGACCATGGTCTCCACCCCTAAGAGGGCGATATGGTCTTTCGTCGTCATATTCCCGTTTCACGGCACGAACGCCCCCACCAGCTTCCCCACGCGCTGTTCCAAAGTCCGGCACACGTCTATCGGCCATGCCGGAGCCGGGGTACGACTCGAAGGGACTCGCCCCGCCTACTCTGCCCTCGCTCCGCCGTCCCCCGGCAAACCCGCGATGATCGTCGCCGGTTGGACTTCGATCACCAAGATTTTCCTCCTTATACACCAGATCCCGCGGCCTCCTTTGGCTGCGACCGCTCTTGGCCGATGCGCATAACACCCCGTCAGGAGCTGGCCACATCGCAGCACAATCCTTCTCATTGCAACTCTATCAACCGGCTGTCCACGCGACGCCACTCCCTCCTGCAGACCTCTCACTTAGCATGGCCCATGAACGAAACATTTCTCGAGGTAATTAAGACCGCGATGGTGTCTCGCCGACTACCTTCCCCTCACTTCCGTCGCCCTCTATTCAGCTATCGATCTATACTTTTGCTCGGGGTCACCATAGGCTGCTTGAATAACGCCAATATTCCCCATCTCTGGAACTCGGAAGCCATACCTACAGTCGCGCAACTTACCAGGGATGGCCCGTTTCTAGTTACGCGCGTAACAGGGCCGCGCCTCTACCAGCGCGGCTACGCCTTCGACAAACCTGCTTCGGCCGCTCACTATTTCGTCCCGGATAGCTCGCTACCAGTCAATTCGAACCTCATCAGCGACGCGATTGCGTCGAGTCGCGCTCCTGCCACAGCATACCTGTGGCTCTTCTTTGACAACCAACGTATCACCGTCTGGCGAATCGAAGTATCTGGCTCCGAAGCACTTTCTTATCAGCACGCCCTTCTTGTTCATGCCGCGCGCGCCGCCGCGGAATCCCGATATGCGATCGCTTCCCTATTCTTGTCTATCCTAACTGCATGCAGCCTATTTACCTGCCGGACAATCTCGCCAAAGGACTGAACGATGCCTACCGTTAGCCCAGTTAGCTCCGCCTTTGCCAACTTCCTTAGCAACAGTCTAAACTTTATAGGGAGCGGCACGAACGTCGCCAATATTGCCGGCAGCACCGCCGCAACCGATATGCCGGCCCTCCTACAGGGCACCTCCATCGTAGCAAATGGCGTGCAACTTGGCGCGACGGCGCTATCGGTATTCCAAGACCTGTCACCTATGCTTGCAACCGCAATAGCCAAAGCCAACGTCGGCGCCCAAGGGCTCGCGCTAGTAACCGATCTAAGTACTCTTGAGCAACAGGCATCGAGCAATAACGGAGTGGTTTCAAACCAGACGATTCTTGCCGTGCTTGGCGACATCTCCGCACTTGGCTCCACGGGGTTTTTCGCTGCCGTCGCCGAAATGGCTACGACTGGAGCCACAACTTTGACCTTGTCCACGGGAATCGTCCTCTCAGCTCCCGTTGCGCTCTCGCTTGCCGCTGCCGCAGGCGGCTCCGCATTGCTGCTCGGGGCGTGCTCATTGACCCAGAACTCATTTTGTGAGTCTGCGCTTCAATCCGTGCAAGGATATTTGGCGCCTATCTCCAGTTTCTTCGCCGATATTGCTGTGGCAGTGCTTAATGGTGGCGCCTTCAACCTCGGTGGAAGCGACTCATTTGCGCTTGACTACACTTCCAGTGCATCCCTTCGGCCAATCTTCACTTACAGCCTTAACGGGATCACAACTACCCTTCAGTATGCAGGCTCCGGGAGCGCGACTCGCAATATAACGGATACTACCACCTATACGAATTCCAACAAGACGGTTGTTTCTTCCGAGACGGAAACGGTTATTGACGCTGCAACTGGGCTCACAACCGCAACGACGATCAATTACAATCCGGGTGGGGGTCAATGCACATTTACTACGGATACTTTTAATACGATCGCGCCGGCAGTCATTCTCGGTGCCGCGTCCGGAACCGAAACCCCTAGTGGCATCCTGCAGTCCCTAAATGTATCCGGCTCTCTTGGAACCATTTCAACGAGCAATACAAGTATAGTTGTCGCCAACGGAGCCACGGCCGCTATTGCGGGCAGCGACGATACGGTCCAAGCGGGCGCAGGAGGCACGTTATCCGTAAGCGGCAATGGGCAACTCGCCTCCGCCGCCAACGCTGACACCGTCACATTCGCAACTGGCACAACCGGAGTGGTAAACGTCAGCGCGAACTCCACTGCCTACGTCAATGGGAGCGGCGTTACCGTGAATTCCGCTGCTGGAACCGAGCTTCTGTCGGGTTCAAACAACACGCTCAATGTTACCGGAGTCGGGTATGCGACGCTGGTCGGTAGCGGTGATTTGGCGAATGCAAGTTCCTCGACGTTCTGGTTAGCTGGTGGACAAAGTACAACCTTCAATGGTAACGGTAATTCGATTGGCGTGTCCACGAATGACGTCACGAATATCTCCGGCGGCACCAATACCGTTTTTGTCAATGGTGCCGCCTCCGGCGGTACCATTAACCTGAGCAACACAGGTGCCGGCGCCGATACTCTGACGTTGGCTGGTGCAACTGGAATCATGGTAAATCTTATCAACTCGAATACCGACGTAAGCTTGCAGGCCAACTCCACCGGCGTGAGCTTTACAAGCGTCAATGGTGGGGGCGTTGTCAACACTGCTACTGGCGATAGTACCAATTTTTGGGGCAATGGCCTTACAATTAACGCCAACGGGGCACTGTCGTGCGCAATAGTCGGCAGCAACGATACGGCCAATGCAACGAACTCCAAGTTCTGGTTTGGTACCAATCTAAGCACAACGATAAACGGGGCCAATAACTATTTCGGCATTGGCGCCAACGACGTTCTCCAACTTTCGGGTGGCGGAAACAGCGTAGGCATCAATAACTCTGCGAACGGCAGCACGATTGATGCGGCAAGCACTGGATCAAGCACTGATTCAATTAATCTTGCCGGAGCCTCCGGCGTGATGGTTAACCTTGAGAACGCGAACACGAATGTAAGCCTTCAGGCAAATTCGACCGGGGTGAACTTCACGAGCGCCAATGGTGGTGGGGTTATCAATACGTCGGCCGGCGACAGCACGGCGTTCATTGGCAATGGCCTGACGATTAACGCAAGTGGTGCGCTCTCCTGCGCAATCGTTGGGACCAACGACACAGCAAATGCAACAGGCTCCAAATTCTGGTTCGGTAACAACCTGGGCTCCACGATCAACGGGGCCAATAACTATTTCGGTATTGGGGCGAACGACGTACTTCAGCTTTCAGGTGGCGGAAATAGTGTTGGCATCAATAATTCCGCGAACGGCAGCACGATTGACGCATCAAGCACGGGAACAAGCACTGATTCGATCAACTTGACTGGCGCCACCGGCGTGATGGTTAACCTCGAAAACTCAAACACAAACGTCAGCCTTCAGGCCAATTCGACGGGGGTAAATTTCACGAGCGCCAATGGCGGCGGGGTTGTCAATACGACGGCTGGCGACAGTACGGCGTTCTTTGGTAATGGCCTGACGATTAATGCGGCCGGGGCCCTTTCCTGCGCAATCATAGGCAGTGGCGACATTGCAAACGCAACAGGGTCCAAGTTCTGGCTTGGCTCAAACTTAAGCGCAACGTTTAACGGCGCGAACGACTATTGCGGCGTAGGTTCGAACGACGTTCTCCGACTTTCGGGTGGCGGCAACACTGTCGGGATTAATGGTTCCGCTAACGGTGCCACGATTGATTTGAGTAATACGGGATCCAGTGCGGACGCCCTCAGTTTGTCTGGTGCAACCGGAGTTAAGGTCAATTTGGATACCTACGTGGACGCCGGCGTTGTCGGGCCAAATGTTGTCATCGACTGCAGCAATGGCGATATTCTCACGGCCACCAACGATCGCATTAACGTCGGGGGCAATACTTCGATGGTACTTTATGGAAAAATGGACACACTTGTTTCTTTGGCTGCAGATTCGGCAGTACTTGAAAATCTGGCCGGGGGCGGATCGGTCGTTTACAGTTGGCTGGCCAATGGCAGTGAAACTATCGTTGACTACACTGGATACAACGCAACTGGGGCTGTTGATGGGTCGTCCGGCGGATACTACGGCTACTTTGGTGTCTCCGGATCAAAGGGCACAGGGGCCGTGGTTAGTGGGACGAGTATCGACGAAATCGCGGCGCAAGACGAGCAGCATGGCTTATGGTCTGCCGCGGACGCCGCGCAAGTCGGACTGAATCAAGCATACCGCGCATCGCAGGCGCCCGCAGCAGCCGCGGGCCTCTCAAGTGCGGCAATTTCAGGACGCCGTTGGGGCCAGGCTGTGATCACCTGGAGTCTGGCTCAGACTGCTGGACCAGCGGGCGCTCCCTTCAGTAGCTATATGGGTGCGTCCTACACAGCGCAGGTTCAGGCCGCCTTCAACGTTTGGGCAGCACAAATGCCAGGCGTGCAGTTTGTGCAAGTCGCTGACTCAGCGAGTTCCGATATCCGCTTTGGTTTCGGCGACTTCGATACAGCTAACACTGGCGTTGTGGGCTATACGTCCTACAAGGCGAGCGGATCGTCCATCAGCGCCGGCGCCATTATTCGACTTGAGGACCCTACGCAAGATGCCCTTCAAGGCACTGGTCAAACGTATGGCGGCACCGACGCGACCCAATCCCAGACGATGGTTCACGAAATCGGACACGCGCTTGGTCTGGGCGACAGTTCAGACCCTAATTCAATCATGTACTATGACCTGACCTCCAACAATACGTCTCTCGACCTAACCGACACAGAAGCAATCCAGTCGCTATACGGTGCGCCTGCGGCAGTTCCCAATACGACCTCAGCGGTCCAGAAGCTCGTGGATGCCATGGGTTCCTTCGGGGTTTCAGCGTCATTCATTTCAGGTCTGACCGACCATGCGGCAGGCGTCACCGTGATGGCCACAGGTCACTTGACCGGTTCGTATGACTTGAAGCCGGACAGGGTGGCCCACGCTGCTTAGCGCTTGACGCACTCATCGACTTGTCCACATTTCGGTCTCGTTCTTGGCCCCTTTTTGGGGTGGCGCTTTGGTGCTTACTCTCCCAATGCTGCCATTGGCACTTGGTTCAATACCGCCTTTTGAGGCAGCGGTGCCTGTGCGACCAATGGTAGATTAAGATGTTATTCGGAACGCTCCAGTGACTTTTCACTTTATTTCCGGCCTTCCCCGTTCTGGCTCCACGCTCCTAGGCGCTTTATTGCGACAGAACCCGCGCTTCTCCGCTTCTATGACAAGCCCGGTTGCCTCCCTGCTCGTCGCTCTCCAATCCAAGATGACCGGCGGGGAGTTTGGCGTCTTTTTCAACGATGCGCGTCGTGAATCAGTTGTGCGCGGCTTGTTCGAGTCCTATTACTCCGGAGCGGACAGGGCAGAAGTTATTTTCGACACAAACCGTACCTGGACGGCGCGCACCCCGCTAATAATGCATTTATTCCCAAATTCCAGAATTATATGCTGTGTCCGTGAGATTGGCTGGATTATTGATAGCATAGAATGCATGCTTGCGAAAAATCCGCTCCAGGTCTCCCGCATTTTCAACTTCCAGCCCGGTGCGTCCGTCTATGCGCGCGTTGAAGCGATGATGAACTCTGACAGCGGGCTGATAGGCTTGCCCTGGAGCACATTGCGCGAGGCTTGGTTTGGGGCCCACGCAGGGCAACTAGTTCTGCTCCGATACAGTAGCTTGGTGGGAGAGCCGGGTCGGGTTTTGTCCGAGCTTTACAAATTAATTGACGAACCGTTTTTCGAGCATGACCTCAACAATGTGGTGTACGCAGAGGCCGATTACGATGCATTACTTGGGATGCCGGGGCTTCACACGGTGAGAAATGTGGTCGCCCCGAACAATCGCAAGTGCACCATCCCGCCTGACCTCTTTGCAAAGTACTCCAACACGGAGTTCTGGGCCAGGCCGGAGCTAAACCCCAATAGAGTGACGATCTTGTGAGTACGGCAGCGGGTACCCCCGGGGCCTGCCTTCCTCAACTTTCGCCAGCGCTCCACGACATGCCGCCTGCCATTTACTCGCTGTACTCCGACCTTGCAGACGCTCTGCAGCGTTGCTGGCGATTTTGTCGCTCTGATGTGGGCCATCCCACCCGATGAGCGCCGCCCACCAGGTAAGTAGCGCCCAACAGTCGGACGGCACCCCAGATGCCGGATTTTCAGGTCCCGCTTTGGTTGATAGCGGCCTTTCGTCGCTCCTAACTATAGCAAGCCTACATGGCGTCCCGGCGGATGCTATGCAACTACGGCACCGCTTCGGTGATGCGCCGTTCGATTCGCGTACGTTGGTACTGGCGGCCCGGAGTCTGGGACTCTCAGCTAAATCGGTGGCCACTCGTCCGGAGCGCCTGCTCAAGGCACCTCTGCCAGCGATCGGGAGCGATCGCGACGGCCGGTTTTTTGTCGTGGCGAAAATCAATAGTGCATCAGACCATTCAGTCCGCCTTCTCATTCAGAAAGCCGGTGAGGGCCCCATCGTTCTATCCTTTAGTGATTTTCTGGCGCATTGGAATGGCCGGCTAGTATTTATTACCAGCAAGGCGTCATTCGCGCCAGACCTTGGGCGATTCGATTTCACATGGTTTATTCCTATTGTTGTCAAATATCGCAAACTCCTACTTGAAGTGCTGGTGATTTCCCTGATCCTTCAGGTCCTAGGCTTGGCAACTCCGCTATTTTTCCAAGTTGTTATGGACAAGGTTTTGGTAAATCACGCAATGAAGACCCTGGACGTGATTGGCGTTGGCCTGTTGGTTACAATATTTTTCGATGTCACCCTGACAGCACTCAGGACATATGTCTTTGCGCACACCAGCAGCAAGATTGACGTGGAACTTGGAGCTAAGCTATTTCATCATCTTCTGTCACTTCCGACGAGTTATTTTCAGGTACGTAGAGTTGGCGATTCGGTGGCTAGGATTCGTGAACTGGAAAGCATCCGCAGCTTTCTGACCGGAAACGCAATGACTTTGCTTCTGGATGTTCTGTTTTCATTCGTCTTTCTTTCCGTGATGCTCTGGTATAGTGAGGCGCTTACTATGATTGTAATTGCCTCAATTCCACTCTACGTGGCATTGTCGTTGTTATTCACGCCGATCTTGCGTTCAAGGCTGAATGAAAAATTCAATCGTGGTGCCGAAAACCAGTCTTTCCTCGTCGAGTCTATTGCGGGAATCGATACTATTAGATCGATGGCAGTTGAGCCGCGTTGGCAAGCTCGCTGGGAGAGGCAGTTAGCTGGTTACGTGTCAGCGAGCCTGGCAACTATTAGCGTCGGTCTTTTGGCGAGCAACGGTGTTACATTAATAAGTAAGCTCGTCACTCTTGCCATCATGTGGCTGGGATCTGGGATGGTAGTCAACGGCAAGCTTACTGTCGGTGAGCTTGTGGCCTTCAATATGCTGGCCGGCCAGATATCTTCTCCTATTTTGCGATTGGCTCAACTTTGGAACGACTTTCAGCAGATTGGGATTTCAATGGCACGCCTCGGTGACATATTGAATGCGCGACCTGAGGTTGCTGGGCAGAAAAGCCGCCTTCCTCGTGTCATTGGGTCAATTGAACTCGACGCGGTGTCGTTCCGATATAGGCCAGAACTCCCGGAAGTGCTTCGGGCAATTTCACTTAGGATTCTCCCGGGGGAAATCATCGGCGTTGTTGGTCATTCGGGATCGGGCAAGAGTACCCTGACTAAATTGGTTCAGAGACTGTATACGCCGGATCGTGGCCGCGTGCTGATCGATGGACACGATTTATCCATGATAGATGCAACGTCTCTGCGACATCAGATCGGCGTGGTACTTCAAGAGAACATGCTATTTAATCGCTCCATCCGTGACAATATTGCTCTCGCCAATCCGGCCCTTTCGATCGAGGTCATCATTGAGGCCGCGACGTTAGCTGGCGCGCACGAGTTCATCCGGGAGCTACCGGAGGGTTACGATACGGTGATCGGCGAGTACGGGGCAGGATTGTCGGGCGGGCAGCGGCAACGACTAGCTATCGCTCGGGCACTAATCTCGAATCCGCGCATTTTGATATTTGACGAAGCGACGAGTGCGCTGGATTATGAGTCGGAGAAAGTAGTGCAGGATAATATGCGGAGGATTTGTGCTGGGCGCACGGTGTTGATCATTGCACATCGGCTGTCTGCAGTACGTGATGCCGATCGTATCGTAGTCATGGACCGGGGTGAGATCTCAGAAATGGGTTCTCATAGTGAGTTGCTCGGCCATGCTGGTGGCATCTACGCGCATTTGTATCAGCTACAACTCTTGGGACAAGAGAAGGCAACCTCAGCGTCCGGATCTAGCCAGCCGGCGGGGATGGCTCGTTCTCCCATGACAGGGGTGGCCGGGCAGTGAAGTCCCTTTGGCACTGGCTGGCGGCTTGGAGCGGCCTTGCACTCCGGTACAGCCGAGTATTCTCCTCCTCATGGAAGTCTCGCAGGGCAACCGAGTGGGGCTTGCTGACTGAGGACGAGGCGAGCTTCCTCCCGGCGGCGCTGGCACTCCAAGAAATGCCCGTGTCGGCGACGGCACGTTGGACCGCGCGTCTGTTGATCCTGTTGGTGATCTTGGTGTTGGCCTGGGCAGTACTGGGTCAAGTCGACATCGTCGTGACCGCCACGGGCAAGATCGTACCGACGGGCAGTTCCAAGACGATCACCTCGGTCGATGTGGCCGCCGTCAGGGCTCTCCACGTGAAAGAGGGGCAATGGGTGCGAGCCGGCGACGTGTTGGTGGAACTGGACACTGCCGAGAGTGATGCGGAGCAGGACAAAGCACGTGGCGATGCTGAGGCGGCGTTACTTCAGCAAGCGCGTGCCCGGGCTCTCATCCTAGCGCTGGATACCTCCACGAGCCCTATGCTTCCTGCGATCTCTCGGGTACCTGCACCGCAGCGGGATCAAGCAAGGCGGCAGTTGGAAAGTCAATATGGAGAGTTAACCGCAAAGCTCGCGCGCATCGACACCGATGTTGCGC
>Ga0075019_10002699_pt1 | contig 10111 bp, 9 predicted proteins | sample ColStrG_CSR_2013_FD_71473 | JGI IMG/M metagenome (GOLD analysis project Ga0075019, IMG submission 71473) | Freshwater sediment microbial communities in response to fracking from Pennsylvania, USA - Cold Stream Run_MetaG_CSR_2013 | ecosystem: Environmental > Aquatic > Freshwater > Creek >...
TAAGGTTTCTATGCCGATGATGCCGACGATGATTTGCGCCGGGACGCCGTATTGTTGTTCAGCGCGGTTGAGCGTATCTGCATATTTATTCCAGAATTCCAGTCCGGCACGGACCCGTTTGGGTTCAATAAAGCGAGCCCGATAGGCTGCCCAATTTTTGGGTTTCGTGACTGGTGCCGGTTTGATGAGTTCAAGGCTTCTGGTACTGAACTGTACTTTGGAGAATATCTGCACCAGCTGATCGTGACTGAATCCGTGGCGGCTCACCATAAATTCCATGAAGTCGTTGACTGGGCCCGAATTGGTGAAATCAACCGGTATGATCTCTGAATCGGACAGGGGAGCCGGTTCTTCGGCCATTGCCGGCAGAATGCCGATGCTGAACATTACGCAAAAAATCAGAGCGAAGGATGCGATGAATTTCGGGATGAGGTTGAATTGTCGTGCGCCGGTTTGAGCTGAAGACATAGCGATAATAGTTGATTTAAATGGGAATGTTGGTTGGCATTGTAACCTCTTCCGTACCGGCATTCGCTGTAAAGAGCCAAAAAATCAACCAGCTCTGCCTTGTCTGGAAACACCGGTTGCAGCCGTTGACAGTAATCATAAGGCCCTTCATGCACCATGCGCGGATATCCCAGCAAGCGCATGTGCCGGCAAAACTTTTGATAGACGCGATCAAGCGGACTTTGCGGTGGTTTTCTGACCAGTAAAAATAACGACAGCAGGCCGACAGTCAGGCTGGCACCGATCATCATGGCCATACCAAGTTGGGCAGCCTGTGGATTCTGAATGCCGGAGATAAATGACAGTAAATTCAATTGTTTGCCCAGATTGTAATTCAGCACCCAAAGGTTCCAGCCACTGTTGAGCGCATCCCATTGAGCTCGGAATTGTCTGGCGAGATTTCCGGCCCAACCTTGCTGATTAAAATTCAGAAGGCCGGAGAGATTTCGATTTGGGAAGCTGCCATTGATTCCCCGTTCCACACGACTTGGAGCGACAGCGGCGGTGGGATCGACGCGAATCCAACCGCGCGGCTCAACCCAGATTTCAGCCCAGGCATGGGCATCGGACTGTCTGATGGTCATTAACTGGTCAATCGGATTGATTTCACCTCCCTGATAACCTGTCACTACCCGCGAGGGAATCCTCATGGCGCGCATGATGACAACGAAGGCGCTGGCATAGTGTTCACAAAAGCCCGCCTGGGTGCCAAACATGAAATCATCGATCTGATTGACTCCCAACTCGGGTGGAGATAGCGTGTATCTGAACGGCTGTTCCCGAAAAAAATGCAACACCTGATTCGCGAGCTGAATCGGATCGTTGGACTGGGCGCGCAGTTGCTGTGACCATCGCAGCGTCATTGGGTTAAAACCTGCTGGAAGCTGCAGCGCATTATTTTGCAGCTCTATCCGTTCGGAGTGGGATGGGGGTGTGCCAGTTGTGCTGCTTTCTGATGCACCAGAATTGCTCAGATAACTGACGATGCTGTAGCGAATTCGGTCATTGATTACCGTTGCACTGCGCATTTCGCCGAAGCGAGTCAGGGTGGAAAATTGTGTGTCATTGCCGGCGATTGGCGTGCCGTTCAATGCGGTCAGGTATGCCGGTTGATCCAGGCCGAACAGCCAGCGCTGATTATGTGGTTCGAGAATAATATCTTGTGTCACGGAAGTACCCTGGACTGGGGTGGCAATACTGACCGTCGCCGGCGCCGAGCTGATGCTCCAGCGCTTACCGTTAAACGTATCCAGTACGATGCCGCGCCAATACAGCTGCGATGAAGGCGGGGGGGGCTGTTTGAATTGAACGCGAAATGCGATCTGATCCGATAGCGCCAGTTCGGCAACGTTGCCCGGTTCCATAAAGTCGGACAATCCGGATACACCGTTGGAGTTGCCTTGTTGTGTACCCCACAGCGGTCCCTGTATGTGCGGAAAAAACAGAAACAGGATCAGGGTCAATGGGACGGCGATGCCGACCATTTTAAAACCTCCCATTAGTCGCACAAAGAGCGATGGCACCAACTGATGATATTGGAAGGCAATCTGGGTACTGACCAGCAGCGCGGTGCACAGCAGCAGATACAGTCCGGTCAATAAACTTTGCGAATAAAGGAGTTGTCCAACCAGTAAAAAGTAGCACACAAACAGCACTGCAACCGCATCACGGCGCGCATGCAGTTCCAGCATCTTCAGGCACACCAGAATAATCAAGAATGCCACGCCGGCATCTTTACCGAGCCAGGTATGAAAGTGCAGGTAGACTCCGACAATCAATGTGCAGGCGATCAGGGTGATTTGCCACTTTGCAGGAAGTGCCGTGCCCCGCAATGTAATCCAGATGCGCCAGCCTGTAAGCAGTATCGCGGTGATGTTGACCCACAGCGGGCTGTACTGGGTAAACGGGGCAAGCACCATCGAGCAGGCCAATACCAGTAACAGGGTGTCCGACTTGTCACGCGGCAGGTCCCTAATCTTCTTTATTTGCGGCATTGAGAAGAATTTTTTCAATGGGAAGTTCCCTGTTCATATACGGCCAGCGCGGTCAGGCAGGACAACTGATGATCTTCACCGGAATTTGGTCCATATTGGTTGGCTCCCAATCGGAAGGCATAACTGACCTGTTCGCGTTCCGCTGCCAGCAGCCAGGCGCACAGCCTCGATAACTTTTGTTCCAGGTTCAGCTGTGTCGGAAGGGTTGCAAAATCAAGTACGCAAATTTTTTGCTGCCCCCCTTCAAAGTGCTTGCTGAGCAGGATCTGATTGTCCGGACTGCTGAGTCGCGCCATTTGGCGCCAGGCCAGCAGTTTGAGCGGATCGCCCATTTGATAATTGCGCACCCCGCTGAATTCATCACTGCCTTGTGTCAGGTCGGTTCCGGTATTGCCGGCGGCGACCAGCGGCAGTGGCGGTGGATTGGTTTCCGGCTGCGGGAAGACCAGAATCTGTTGTGCAGTCTTCCAATATGACCATGCAGTCAGCAAACCAAACGGGAACGAGGTTTGGATGCGAATTCTGGGACAGGGCATCCAGCCACGCCGGTTCGCCGGTGTTGCCAGAGTCAGGTTGTGCGTGCTGAGTTGGACAATGTCGACGGTTTGCATGGCAGGTTTGTCAAAACCAATCATCAGTGCATAGCGGGCAAATTTGGCCCGGTTGTTGAGCTGCACTGAAAAATGCGCCAGTTCACCGGCATACACCGCCGTACTGGCAGTGGCGGATAAGCCGATGCCAGCCAGATTGCGGTAAGTAAAATTAATGCCGAGCCAGCCGCAACTGATCAACAGGAAATTGAGCCCGTAACCCAGATTCAGGTTGTAATTGATTGAAGTGATAAATATCGTGATCAGAATTAAGGTATAGACCAGTCCGGTTTTATTGGGGATGATATAAATCCGGTGCCGGTTCAGAATCAGCTCATGGCTGCTGGCAGCGGGATTCTGCCACTGGGCGATTTTTTGTTTGGTGCGCTCCCACATCAGAGCTCAACTTGCTTGATCAACTTGGCCAGCAAGACTTGACTGGACAGAGTATTGCCGGAGGTGGATGCCAGCGGATGCAGGCGATGGGCGGCCACAGAAATAAAGACTGCCTGCACATCTTCAGGGATGACGTGGTCGCGTCCTTCCATTGCTGCCCAGGCGCGTGAGGCCTGCAACAGAGCGATGCCGGCGCGCGGACTTAAGCCGGTTGTAAACAATCCGGCACGTCGCGTTTCCTGCAGCAGTTTTTGCAGATAATCCAGCAGCGCGGCCGAACAATGAATTTTCTTGATGGCGGCCTGCGATGCAAGCAATTCACCGGTATCCATCAATTGGGGCAATGTGTGCAGCATACTGCGCCGGTCATCACCCATCAGCAGGGCGCGTTCCGCGGCTGCATCCGGGTAACCCAGTGAAATACACATCAGGAAGCGATCCAGCTGCGATTCAGGCAGCGGGAAAGTGCCTACCTGATACAACGGATTTTGCGTTGCCAACACAAAAAATGGTTCAGGTAACGGATGGGTCACTCCCTCGGCGCTGACCTGACGTTCTTCCATTGCCTCCAGCAGGGCAGACTGCGTTTTTGGTGTCGCGCGATTGATTTCATCGGCCAGCAACACCTGAGTGAAGATTGGTCCGGGATGAAACAGGAAGCTGCTTTTTTCACGTTCATAGATTGAAATGCCAATGACGTCGGCCGGCATCAGGTCGCTGGTGAACTGTAGCCGGTTCATCTGCATGCCCAGTGTGATTGCAATCGCGTGTGCCAGTGTGGTTTTGCCAACGCCCGGGACATCTTCAATCAGGAGATGCCCGCCGGCCAGCACACAGACCAGCGCCTGACGGATCTGCACCGGTTTGCCAACGATGACCTGGTTCAATTGTTGTGCCGCAGCGTGCAGTTTTGAAAACATGGGGGATACCTGAATGGATAGTCAGCCTGCATTTTATGCGAAAACGGGTAATTCACAACGCCGTGACGAATGTTCGCAAAAATAACAAATCATCGTGCTGATTGTGGCAACTTATTTTCTGTTGCCAGTTTGGGCGTTCCGTTTAAATCAAATCAAAAATTGCAACTTCACTAATATTTTGCAGCAAGTTGATCTTTAATTTTCCTGATTATTCCAAATTCAACCTCGTTTAAACCAAACTTGATCGTCGGGCGGGACATAAATCCGTACAATAGCGGTTTGATTTTTAGCAAGTGAGCAGCATGGCGATACAATGGTTCCCCGGTCACATGAACGCCGCCCGCAAGAAGGCGGCGGAAACCATGGAGAATACCGATCTGGTGATTGAAGTGCTGGACGCGCGCATACCGCAGGCCAGCTGCAATCCCATGGTTGAGCAGCTGCGTAACTTCCGTCAGCGTCCCTGTCTGAAAATTCTGAACAAAAGTGATCTGGCTGATCCGGTCGCGACCAAAGAATGGCTGGAATTTTACAATGCCCAAAAGGGCGTGAAAGCCGTCGCTTTGTCCTGCAAAAAACCTGCTGACGTTGCCAAGGTTCCCGGGTTCTGTCAGGCCCTCGCTCCCCATCGTGGCGTGCCAACCAAACCGCTGCGCATGATGATTATGGGCATACCCAACGTTGGCAAATCGACGCTGATGAATGCGTTACTCAAGAAGCGTGTTGCGCCGGTCGGCGATGAACCGGCCGTTACCAAGGTGCAGCAGCGGCTGTATCTGGGCAAGAACATGATACTGGTGGATACGCCTGGCATGTTGTGGCCAAAAATTGCCCACCCGACCGACGGACTGATGCTGGCAGCCAGCCATGCCGTCGGTGTCAACGCCCTGATTGAAGAGGAAGTGGCGACCTTTCTGGCCGGGCTGGTCCTGCAGCGTTATCCACAATTTCTGCATGCCCGGTACGGCATGGATGTGCAGGGAATTGATGCGGTGAGCGTGATTGAAGGCGTTGCAAAGAAACGTGGCTATCGGCTCAAAGGCGGCGAATGGGATTTTGAAAAGGCCGCGCATACCCTGTTGCTGGATTACCGCAGCGGAGCATTGGGTCGCGTCAGTCTGGAAACGCCGCAGAGCCGTGAAATTCTGCTGGCCAATTATGTACCGCCGGTATTGCTCGGGCAGGGCAAGGTGACCGATACCGAAGTCGGCGAGCAGGGGCGGGATACCGAATTTACTGATTCTGGAAAAGACTGAATATTTTTTATTTTAATTGGGATCGACATGAGCATTAAATCAGACGCATGGATACGCCGCATGGCGCAGGAAACCAAAATGATAGAACCGTTTGAACCTGGCCAGGTCCGGGTTGAGAACGGAAATAAGATTGTCAGCTACGGCACTTCTTCCTACGGTTACGATATCCGTTGTGCCAATGAATTCAAAATTTTCACCAACATCAACAGTACGATCGTCGATCCTAAAAATTTCGATGAAAAATCGTTTGTCGATTTCCAGGGTGATGTCTGCATTATTCCGCCGAATTCATTCGCACTGGCAAGGACCGTCGAGTACTTCCGGATTCCACGCAATGTTCTGACGATCTGTCTGGGCAAGTCAACTTATGCGCGCTGCGGCATTATTGTCAATGTCACACCGTTCGAGCCGGAATGGGAAGGCTACGTTACGCTGGAGTTTTCCAATACCACACCGTTGCCGGCTAAAATTTATGCCGGCGAAGGCTGCGCTCAGGTGCTGTTCTTTGAAAGTGATGAAGTGTGTGAAATGTCGTACAAAGACCGCAACGGCAAATATCAGGGTCAGGTTGGCGTGACTCTGCCAAAAGCGTAAACCGGCATGAAGCAGGCAATGCGAATTCTGTGTGGCGCGTTGTTTGCGCTGTTCAGTATTGCCTTGCACGCGCAACAATTGCCATCGACAGTCGCCGCGGCTCTGCAAAAGCAGCATGTGCCGACCGAAGCAACCGGTGTCTATGTGCAGGAAATTGGCGGCGCAGAAGCCTCGCCGCTCATTAACTGGCAGGCGGACCTGCCCATGCAGCCGGCCTCCACCATGAAACTGGTGACGAGCTATGCAGCGCTGAGTCTGCTGGGGCCGTCCTATATCTGGAAAACCAACGTCTATATGCGCGGTCAGCTGACCGGCGACGTGCTGACCGGCGACCTGATCATACAGGGCGGTGGTGATCCCCATTTGGTTCTTGAGAAATTCTGGCTGCTGCTGCGTCAGATTCGTGCAAAAGGCCTGCGCGAAATTCACGGCAATCTGATCATCGATACTTCCTGGCTGGAGAATCAGCCTTTTGATGCCGCCGAATTTGATGGCGATCCGACCCGTCCCTACAATGTCGGACCGGACGCATTATTGTTGAATTTTAATGTACTGGATCTGCAATTGCACCCGGACGCGGAAGGATTGCGGGTTGACACGCAGACTCCTCTGGCACTGCAAAGCAAAGTCAATGTGCGGTATGTGAATGGCCCCTGTACCGCATGGCACGACAGACTGACGCCTGTATTCAGTTTTCTGGATGCGCAGATCAATCTGAATCTGACTGGCACCTACCCCCAAAGCTGCGGTGAAAAAAGCTGGTTGCTGCAGCCTTATCCCTTAACTCACACTGATTTCGATGGTGCCCTGTTTCGCACAATGTGGCGCGAAGTCGGTGGTCAATTCAACGGCGTGGTGCAATCGGGCGTCGTGCCGCCTGACGCGCAGCTGATTACCTCGTATCAGTCGGCACCACTGGCCGATATTTTGCGCGCCATGAACAAGTACAGCAATAATGTCATGACCCGCCTTGTGATGTTGACGATGGATAAGGAAGCCAGTCAGTCACCGGCCAATCCGCAGCGATCAGCGCAGCTGGTGCAACTCTGGTTTGAAAAACTGGGAGTGTCAGCGCAGGGGTTGCAACTGGAGAATGGCAGCGGATTGTCTCGTACCGAGCGCATCAGTGCCGCGCAGATGGGACGTATGCTGCAACATGCATTTTACTCACCGGTCATGCCGGAATTGATGTCGTCGATGCCGGTGCTGGGTGTGGACGGCACCATGCAAAAGCGCGCCATCGGACTGCCGGTGGCCGGCTTTGCCCACATTAAAAGCGGTGGACTGGAAGGTGTACGCAATTTTGCAGGTTACGTGCTGGCTGCTTCGGGACGGCGTTATGTGGTGGTTTGTTTCGTGAATCACAAAAACGCACTGCAGACCGAAACTGCCCAGGATGAATTGTTGCAGTGGATTTATGCGCATGGTTAAGGGTATTTTGTGGGATAACGACGGGGTATTGGTCGATACGGAAAAATTTTTTTTCAAGGCCAATCAGGATCTGTTCGCCCGTTTTGATATTGATATTACCGAACAACATTTTTTTGACTGGTTTCTGACTCAAAATCATGGTGCATGGCATTTGCTGGAAGATCATTCTCTCGAACAGATTAAACAGCTGCGCATTGAGCGTGATCAACTGTATACCCGGTATCTGCAGGATAATCGTGAGGTTGCAATGCCGGGTATGGAATCGTTGCTGAGCGAGTTGGCGCAACAGGTGCCGATGGGCGTGGTGACGTCGTCGCGCAGTGAACATTTTGATTTGATCCACAGTCGGTTGAATCTGTTGCGGCACTTTAAGTTTGTCGTGACCGATGATATGGTATCCAACAGCAAACCGTCACCGGAACCGTATTTGATGGGGCTGTCAAAAATTGGTTTGAGTCCTGTTCAAAGTCTGGTGATTGAAGATTCCCCACGCGGACTGCAGGCCGCCAGAGCAGCTGGCATACCATGCATCGTGTTGCGCAATAAAATGATGTTTGATTTTCCATTTGAAGGCGCGCATTGCGTCGTCGAGTCAGTTGAGGAGCTGGCGCATCAGATCAGAAAAATGTTGTGAAAAAGGAGATCGACATGACCAAATCGCATATTCAGCAGGGCATACTCGACGCCGTTCCTGCGCACGCAAATTATCTGACCTTCAGTCTGCTCGCCGGCGCGGATTGCCGCAAGGCGCTGCTGCAGCTTGCCCCTTTGATTGATGGAAAACGGGTTGTACTTGGTGTCGGTCTCGGCACGGCACATGCACTGGACCGACAGATTGCCCAGTTGCGTGATTTTCCGGTCATTGCCGGTGCTAAAGTGGAGTTGCCGGTCAACAAGGCAGCACTCTGGTGCTGGTTACGCGAAGCAGAACGCGGTGTGCTGGTCGCGCAGGTGCAGCGCGTGATTGCGGCACTGTCCGGTGCATTTGAATTGACGTCGTGTGTCGACGCTTTCCGTTTCGATATGGGACGGGATTTGACCGGTTATGAAGATGGTACAGAGAATCCGCAGGATCAGGCTGCTATCGACACGGCGATTGTGCATCAGACCGGAGCAGGCTTGGACGGTGGCAGTTTTGTGGCGGTTCAGCAGTGGCAACATCAATGGCACAATTTCCGAGCCATGAGTCGTGAGCGGCAGGACAATGCGGTCGGCAGGCGTATGGACGACAATGAAGAACTGGAAAACGCCCCCGAATCTGCCCACGTCAAACGGACTGCTCAGGAAAATTTCGAACCGGAAGCGTTTGTGGTGCGCCGTTCCATGCCGTGGTCGTGCGGAACGCAGTCAGGATTGTATTTCGCGGCATTTGGACACAGTTTCGATGCGTTCGAAGCGCAGCTGACCCGCATGGCGGGGGCCGAGGATGGCATTGTTGATGCGCTGTTTGGTTTCAGTCAACCGCTGACCGGCAGTTATTTCTGGTGCCCGCCGATGCAGGACGGCAAAGTGGATCTGTCGGCGCTGCTCAACTAAATTTAATAATTCAATCGACTTTATCTATACAATAATCAACCTTATCAAGGCTGGATTGAAATCGTGACTACAAACTATATCTCCAAACTCTCCCAGGCCTGGCAGCAGAATAATTCATTGTTGTGCGTGGGGCTCGATCCGGATCTGACCAAACTGCCGACCCGGTTTCAGGGCCAGCCTGATGGCATAGTTCAGTTCTGTCGTGCCATCATCGATGCCACGGCCGATCTGGCCTGTGCATTCAAGCCGCAAATCGCCTATTTCGCGGCGCTGCGGGCCGAAGCGCAGCTCGAACAAATTTGTGAGTATCTGCGTACCAATTATCCGCAGCTTCCCATCATCCTGGATGCCAAACGTGGTGACATCGGCGCAACCGCCGAACAATATGCGCGTGAAGCCTTTGAACGCTATGGTGCCGATGCAGTGACCGTCAATCCTTACATGGGGTTCGATTCAGTCGAGCCGTACCTGAAGTGGCAGGACCGGGGTTGCATCGTACTGTGTCGTACCTCGAATCCCGGCGGATCGGATCTGCAATTTTTGCAGGTGAATGGCCGTCCTTTATATCAGCATGTGGCTGATCTGGTTGCGAATCAATGGAATCGCAACGGCCAGTGCAGTCTGGTGGTGGGTGCCACCTTTCCGGAAGAGATCGCTGCAGTGCGCCGCATCGTCGGTGAGATGCCGCTGCTGGTGCCGGGTATTGGCGCGCAGGGCGGTGATGTGGCCGCGACGGTGGCTGCCGGAAAAACGCCGCCTGGCGGCATGATGATCAATTCGTCGCGTGCCATTCTGTTTGCCAAACCGCTCGAAGGTGAAAATTTTGCACAGGCCGCGCGGCGGATTGCCACGCAAACGCGCGACGAAATCAATCAGTACCGTTGAGC
>Ga0075019_10002700_pt1 | contig 10107 bp, 6 predicted proteins | sample ColStrG_CSR_2013_FD_71473 | JGI IMG/M metagenome (GOLD analysis project Ga0075019, IMG submission 71473) | Freshwater sediment microbial communities in response to fracking from Pennsylvania, USA - Cold Stream Run_MetaG_CSR_2013 | ecosystem: Environmental > Aquatic > Freshwater > Creek >...
GAAAAACACCCATGCAAACCTTTATCGATTCCATTCCCTTAGCGAAACAAAAACTCCTCGAGACATTAGCGCAAGACGCGTTTCCTGGTAGCCCCCTCAAAGTGGGCGAAAAGGAAACGCAGTCGGTACAGGAAAATGAAAAATTAGTATATTCAATGATCCAATCGGACAATCAGTAAAATCAGACAACTGTCAGATAAAATAGTGGCTACTACATATGAATCACACAATTTTTTTGAATTGCATCATCTTCAAACTCCGGCGTTAAACCCGTCATCTGTTGCCTGCTTAAAAATCCGAAGTGCATTTTTTGCCTGTTTCACAGATAAGTATGACTTCCGGTTCGCAAGTATTCCCAGGTTATACGCTAGTTTACGATCAAATGGTGTAAACTTATCATTTTCCTTCGCCCATTTCGATAAGGAGAACCATATTTCTGAACTTATCTTTCTTGCCTCCTCGATTAATTTAATTTCTTGAGGTGTTAAATCCAGAACATCTGTAGTCAGCTCATTTGACACCTCTCCATCCATTATTAGGTGCGGCCCGATCAAACTTATGTCAATAAATTTGTCTTTAAGTGTTAACCAACATTCCTGTTTTTTACACCATTCCCCTATATTCATTCCAGGCTTTGATGGGTTATTGATATGTTTCCAGGCGATTGGAATCATTTCACCGACAACACTGTTGAGCTGCTCGGAAATACCTTGTAATTCCCAGATGGCAGTTAGGTTTAGTTTTTTATTTGTTTTATAAGAAAGCCAGCTAAGTATATATGATACCATATTAGCCTTATAACCACCCAGATTGCTTTTTATGACAATTCGGTCTATATCTTTAAAAAGAATTGCTTTAGCAATAAGCCGGTGATAATATTGCTTCGTGATTTCGTTGGTTTCTCCAATTAGTTCTTTGGTGAATATTTTGAAATTATTTTCGGCTCCTTTGCTGACATCATAAGGCCGTTGCCACCAACTCATCTCATATTTTGAGAGATCGGTCTTTGTGAATTTTTGTTTTTTAGGATATTGCTTATCGAATGATTTAATGTCACGAACTTCTGTTAGTCTTGTCTTTTCATCAAGATACTGGCCTCTTGTTCGTTCATAAAACCACTTATCGGTTGCCTTACCTCCGGTGTTCGACGGCACCCATTCTGTTCTCGAGAAATTCTCGATGGCAACATGATAATTATTGTTGGAACTGAAGTCCGAGTCCTTTATAGCGGTTTGGCTGTTCGCAAATCTGGATATTTTGGGAATGATTTCTTCCATCTCCTGCTTCATCTTTATGACAGAAATCTTCATTTGAACAAATACTTTGGAAAGGTCACTTCCTTTTTCAGTTGAGGTCGCATAAATGGAGGCTGTGGTTTGCCCACCATTGACCACTTGCCAATTTTCGATTCGGGTGATATAAGGCACATTATCATCATATTCTACGTCGATTTTTTCCGCAGTAGTGGATATCCCGTTATTGTAGGCAAAAAACATATCCGGAGCTGTTCGAATTGTATCGCGAATTCCTTGATTGACTTTTGCCTTGAACTGAAGAAACGTACGAACGTTTTTTTCTAGCAGACCCTGTTTATATTTACCATAAATCTCAGCGAGTATTTTACCTGGAATAATGGCGAGGTACGAATCCACTTTTTCACCGACCTTGTCCATGGCCAAGCACTTGAGCTTGTGATTAAAATCATTGACAAAATCTATTTCAATTTTTTGCTTACCTGATCGGATGAGGTATTGCTGATAAATTCTTTCGATATCCCATAGTTGGAAATCGGTATAAACGCCATTTTCTTCTATAGCCTGCGGAATGACATCTACTGATGCTTGCCCATTTGTAAATACAAAAATCCGCAAGTTACGGACAGTGTCACGGGTCTGCTCAATAATTTGCACCAGGTCAAATATGTCAAGGTCCGATTCATCAACTTTTGCTGATAATTTTCCGTTTCTTGCCGACCAAAAAAAGTTCTTTCCTTTTGCAAAAGCATCTTCAATATCCTTGTCAGCAACTTTTTGTAACCTGGCCTCACTTTTGAAAATCGTGACAAAGAGATCGATTGCCTCACTATCTTCATCATAATTCCAGGCGTTTATCTTTATTCCTCTTACCTTATAATGACAAAGTTCACCAGCTATTACCTCCCCCGAATCAATAGTATATTCAAGGATGTCAGTGGTTATTGAATCTTCCTGCGAAATATTTTCCTCTTCAACAGTGATCAAAGCGCCTTCAAGAAATTCAACTGCAAATTCGTTCAGTTGCATATTATAATAGTTTTAAAATATCAGTATTAATTTCGAATGGCCGGCAGGCAGAGACGACAACCGAATATTTTATATCGCCAACTCCGGATGGTAGAGTGCCTTGAACAATAGCAGGAAATCCTTTTACGACCTCAAAAGCCTGCATTCCTGCATGAGAAAAACCAATATTATATTCTTTTTTTAATGAATGATTATATCCCCATTTGGCCAGCATAACCTCAAACCTGTAAGCGGCAATTGAGTCACCTTGTATCAGATGTGCAATTTTATCAATCTGCGCAGGAAGATTTCCAGCCTGCCTGTTGTCATGCAGATTCAGTGAAAACAGAACTAGGTATAAATGTTGCAATCCTGTTTTATCAAGTTGTCGTTCGGAAGATACAATGAATTTTTTATGCTGTTTCGCAGAAGTGGTCTTTACTTCGATTGCAATATGTTCTATTTGGAAATCATGATTGGTACGGTCAGCACCAGTCCAGCTTAGTAATGAAGTCTGAAAATCGTATTTTTTAAATAGATATTCTTCCAGGAAAATGAGCTCACCCATTAAGCCTTTTTGTTCGGGAACAGAAAGGATTTTATTTTGAGGCCGTTCAAAAAAATATCGCCATTCGCCGAGCACTCTCATAAGGGCATCCCCCAGTTTAGAAGCGTCTGATAGTATGCTGATGCTATCACAAATATCCGAAATAACGGATTCAAAAATGCCGGAGGTTTGGGGAATAGACTGTGTAAATTTCAGAAACGTGCTGTTTTTGAAATCGCCCAGGGATGTCACAGTATGAACAATCTCCATACCACGTAAAACGGGTAGTTTCTCAATAGCTACGGGAATTGAGTTTCCTGTTTCCACATATAATAACCGAATGTTCTTTTTTACATCGGTAGCAAGAAACTGGGAAAACACTCCGGTAGAGGGAATACGCCTGGCGATAAGGCTTTTTTCCGTCTCTGAGGCAGATTCGTCATTAATAGATTGCCATATCTTACGGTAGTCAGTCATATTCACTCATTTCAAGTTCAGTATAAACGGAATTAACCACGTAATATATAGGTTGTGCAGTGAGCGACGAGGGCCAACTGATGGCAAATCCAACCGGCTGTTTCTCAAAGTGTAAAAGATTTTTACCATCCTTATCTGTCAGATGCATTACATAGATTATTAAAAGAGGATAAAGCTTCCTCGGAGCAACTGATCGCATATCTTTATTTGACATTCCGGAGTCACCTGCTCTCTTCCTTTCTTCATCTGAAAAGTCAGCCAATTCGTCTTTCGGATCAATAAGTCTCTTGATAAAATAGCTGTTTGTAGAAAGCGGTTCCTTAACAGACCTGGAGATAGCATTGATATCCAAACCTGCAAAATCTACGCCCTGCTTTTCTAAACCTTTTTCCAGCCCAACAACAGCGACATTCCACTCTAGGAACTCAGGGTGTTCCTTGGTACGCTGAAGGTCGATGTATTGATTAATTCTGATGGAATTTGCGGCAGGCAGTCCCTTATAAGTTTGATAATTATTAAGAAAATCCTGAATTTTAGCGACCGGTACTTTTAGCCAAACCCGCTTGGTTTTGTGGTCCAGATCAGGATTCCCTAATGATAAAATAAAGCTTTCCGCGGCAGCAAAATTCAGTTTCAGAACATCTTCTGACGAGGGTAGCGTTGAAGTTTCTGTCAGGGTGCCCTGGTAATTAAGACTAAGCCGATCAGTAGCTCTCATTTTCATGACGCTGGTAACCATCATATCCGGGTGATCTTCTACACGCAATCCAAAGTCTTTAGGAGTGAGTTTAAGCCTTGACATCTCAATAAATTCGGTACGCAGTGCTTCAAACACCGTTGAAATATGCCTGTACCACCTAAAGAGTTCTGACGTTGTATAAATTCTGCATAAATCTTCAAAGCCAGAACGGTAACCAAACCATCGCCCCATCTGCATCAGTGTATCATATAAAGTGCTGCTTCGGGTAAAGTAGCTGATTGTCAAACCCTCGAGGGTCAGCCCTCTTGATAATTTATCGCCTCCTATAGCTATACTCCAAAGACCTGTCCTCTCTTTATTTTTATAATCGAGGATATCACGTACGGTTCCGTTTATGATACGGCATTCGGGCTCGATTTTTTGAACCGCTTTTTTCAGAAAAGGCAATATTTCTTTCCACGAGGGCAGCGTTTTTTTCATTAAGGCAGTCGTTTTCACGAGGTCGTTTTTAAAAATTTCATGTAATTCATTCAGCATACCCTCATCTTCGGATAACACGTCGTGCCGTATTAAAAGCATTTCTGAGTTTACTAGTGTCGCAAGTAACTGTTGCACGTTATTATATCGTGTGCAATGAATCAGCATAGTGTTATGTTTGTTTTCATGGCCCCGTGCCCATCGGCTAGCAGAAGATAACAGAAAAATGCGCAAGGCTTCTTTTAAGGTTGGCGGTAATGTGTCAGGAATATAATCTGATGAATGCCGCAATGGTGCAAAACCTGTACTCATTCCTGCATCCGAAACCCGGCGATAAATCGGCAGGCCATTGTCTGCGGTATTGTTTAAACCAAAAACCTCCTTTGGACCCAGGTAATTGGATGGTGCGCCAAGTGCCTTGATAAACGCAGACGGAAACAGATCTCTTCCGAGCCTGCTGTGATCTGTCGTATGTCTGATAAAAATGTTTGCAAATGGCGTTGCCGTATACCCAATGTAAACTTTCTGTCGAAAAAGATTAAGAATTTCCCTGATGCAGTAATTAATTGCTGTGGGATCCATTTCATCTCCTTCTGCGTTAACGGGTGGTCTTGTATCTATGGAAGCCTGGTCAGCCTCATCGTCTATGACCAATAGCGGAAGGTTGTTGAATTGTTTAATCTTTGCATCTTTGTATGTAAGGTCATCATCAAATATATCGATCCAGTGTTCAAAATATTTCCGGAGGTTAATCAGGATAGATTTGTTCTTTTTCACGACGAAAATAATTGGCCTGTCGATACTGGGAGGGGTACCCCTGGATTTGCGGATATTAAAATCGCCTGACTTATTCGGTTTTAGGTTGGACTCTGTGAAATAATCAATTGGGATATAAGTTTCCCCCGGTAACGTAGAAACACCGATTCTTTTTTGTTTTTTTTCTGGCTCAGTGTCTATACCGAGTACCTCTTCGTCTATTCTTTCCTGTGTCTGTTGCCGCAAGCTTTCCTGCATTCCGGCAAGAATTATTACAATCCGGTAGCCGGTATCTATTGCTTTATTAATTATACCCATGAAATTGGCTGTCTTTCCAGACTGCACATACCCGACAACAAGACCACGCCTGTCAAACGATCGGTTCGGGATTGTGGGATCTTCAATTTCTTCCAGTATCTCATCTGAAATGGTGTCGATTTTATCAACTGATGTTTCAGCCCAACCTTTTATATGGGTGAGATATTTCCGGTATCGTTTCCAAAATCTGAAGTTTATTTCATCACTCGCTTTTTTTGACCTGTACCAGTCTATATGCCCTTCCGAACTGGTCAGAGAATAGTGTTCACTGTCCTCAACTATTAGGTTAACCTCCTCACTTAACTGGTCACGCATATATGACTGAAGTTCCTCCATAGAGGTAAATGCCTTGCCGGGCAAAACCACTTTGTCAAAAGAAAATGGGACACAAACTGTGCTGATGGCCTGTTTCATAGCAGTATCGTAGTCGAGTACCTTTTTAAAGGTCTCAAAAAGCCCTCTTGCATTTGCTTTCAGTTCGTTGAAATGAATCATGCTTTGTAGTTTATTTTTTGAAATACATCCATAAGATCAAGTTGTCTTTTTGCTTCGGAATCAGACAGCCCTACATCTGTCATGACCTTAAATGCGGCAATATATATTTCATTAAGCTTTTCCGCCTGATTATTGAGCGGCGTTTCAAGAACAGTTGAAGGGTCTGAAAAATCATTTACAATCAAACTGACCGGTACCGCTTCCGCAATTAATCGGAGATAGTCTCTGAAAATAAGCCTGTTATCTCCGAAATAATCACTTAACAATTGATATATTGGATGTTTCTCATTGATATGATAGGATTTTATTCCACGTTTCTGCTTTGCAAGCCAGAGATAGATTAATTCCTTTTTTTCTCCCTTTCTTCTTACATATGCCCCCCGGTGGGTATAAACTTTAATTGCTTTTTCTATGGCCAAAAAACAAATATTTTTTATACGTTTTCGAATTACATCCGGGATTTTGGCCGAAGCCTTCCTAACATCAATCTGCCATTCCTCATCAAGGGTGTTCGGGATATCAATAGCAATCCTGCAAAGGCGTTGACTTTCCTTTTTACGAAAATCAAGATCGAGCCAACCGCCATCCGAAATAAGGCGACGATTACGATAAAGGTATATCCCCTGGTGATCCGTCAGTCCTTTGATAATCTGTAATTGTCCACGCTCATCATCAGAAAGCTTGGATTCGTGGGGAAGTATATAAGGTTGGATGGTAATTGGCTGCCCTTTAATGGACAATTGCTCTTCTTGAAGTTCAGCCGTGGGAATTTTTTCGGAAATATGAAAAGGGTTTAAAGGTTCTATAGCTTCATCAAAGAGACGGATACTTACTTCAGCGGATTCTATAAATCGGTTGAATATTAAACTTAGATGCTTTCTGACATTTTCAAATTTTCGGTATAAATGTTCTTTGTCTGTTTTGCCGTCCGAGTTCTCCATCAATCTATCCAGTTTTTCAAGGAGAACAATCGTTCCTGAAGCACATCTTAAATCCCCTCCATTCTGGCTGGAACTGTCATCAACAAAATCCCTAAATAAAATCCAGTCTTTCTTGCTTGCCACACAGTCAAGATCCATACATCTTACAAAGGTGTTCCCTCCTGCCTGCCTGGTTATAACTGTCAGCCTTCTGCACTGGGAAAATGAGGCAGTTTTAAGTCCCAGTCCGAATCTTCCCAAATCCTTTTCATTTCTTACCATCGTCGGACTAAAACTTCCCATCCGGAGAGCGTTGACAAGAGTCTCTTCATCCATTCCGTTTCCATTATCTTCGATTCTTACAAAAGAATTATAATGATCTGTGCCAAAGGTGATATTAATTTCGGATGCGGCGGCAGTTATGCTGTTGTCTACCAAGTCTGAAAGAGCCGTTTCTATTGTGTAGCCAAACGAACGGGCAGACTGAATCAGGCTCTCTGCTTCTGGTCTGATTATATCGTATTCGTTTAGATCTCTCATCTGAAAATTTAAGGTTTGGCTATCATCTTTTTGATGTCATCGGCATTAATCAGCCCATATTTCCCGTCCAACACTGCATGGCAATTAGCGCAAACCAAAATGAAATCCTTTATCACTGTCGGCTCATCAATATTATCCGAATGGAGTTCTTTTTGATAATGAATTTCTATGTTATCTTTCCCTACTTCACCATAAAACAACGATGGATCAAACAAACAAATCTCGCAGATTAGAGAATCATGAACCTCTAACCACCCGTTAAATTTTTTATGGCACATTAACGGGTTTGATTCCCTGTTTTTGTGGATCCTGTACATCAGATCCAAATCAGAAGTAGATGAAAGTGACTTTCGATTTAACTGCTTATGATCTGTATAAAGCAATCTTATCATGGCTGCTTCTTTTTTCAATTTATCTCGGTGTCTGTAAAATTCCTGCCATATATCCTTTTCCAGCTGACCTCCATCGGCCATACCCTTCCCATTAAAATTCTTATCCAGTTTTTTAAGGTTGTTAAGCTTAAGGGCAACACTGTTAACACTTCTGAAGGAATCCCGATCAGGAATGTTTTTATGTATATGCATATCCCGTAACTCACGGCTCAATTGGGCAACTTGGTGATTCCGGCCATGCATCTGGCCATAGTCCAAGTTGAAGTACAAATCAAGTGCGAGTATTATTTCTTCACGGTTCCAGTCCGGATTTTTCATTTTTTAATATTTTCGTCAGTGCGGGTATGTTGAATTTCCTGTGCTACAAAAAGATAATGCAGAAGCGCGTAACCTGTATTTACACTCAAAGCGTTACCTGCCTGTTTGTACAACTGATGCTCGCTAACACCAGCACCAATCGCATTTTTAAAAAAAGCGGAATCAAATCCCTGTAATTTCAGTGCTTCCGGGGGTGTCAGTTTACGTACAGGTTTCTTGTAAAGTATTTCACGATCTGTATTGAGGTGCGAAATGCCTTTCAGTATAAAATCGTCCGAATAGTAATTGTCCTGACAGGCCCTGTGCATTTTTACCATTGATGCCGTCAAGGTCCTAGCGATTTCGAGATCGATCTGTGATTTACTCCAGAAATTTTTTGAACCATTAGCCAGAATAGTTTTTTTAATTTTTTCGGACAGGTAGTATTTTTGATCGACCTCTTTTTCGAGTATATCTAGCACATTCCCGTATACATTCAGCGAGTGCTTTTCAATTCGGCGGAAATTATCAATTATAGCATGATCGGTTAGTACAAGATCGAGGTTTCTTTTACTGCATACAAAGAAAATCCTGGCTCGTCGCTGAGGCAGCCCGAAATGCTGGGTATCCAGAATAACATACCTGATATACTGATATTGGTGATCCCCAAAAAAATCCAGTATCTGGTTCAAGGTCTTACCATTATCATGCTGAATAATATTCCTGACATTTTCAAGTACAATAAATTCCGGCTTTTTTTCCTTCAGCAACTCATGAATACTGAATAATATCTTTCCTCTTTCATCGTCAAGTCCAAGCTGCTTGCCTAACAAACTGAATGCTTGACACGGAAAACCTCCAAGAAGTACATCAAATGAAGGTAAACTCTTAATGTTTTCGGTTTTTGATGTAAACTCCGTAATATTCTGCATGCGGGTCTCACCATTAAGCTGATAGTTACTGCCGTAGGTTTTTAAAGCATGTGGATCAATTTCAGAAAAACCGACACACTTAAATTTAATGTCAGTATCAGCGCTGAGGTGTTCTGCTGCGCGCCTAAAGCCCCCTATACCCGAAAACAGTTCTGCGTATTTCATTGGCAATAATTTATGAGTTGACGGGCAATTACTTCTGCAAGCTTGACAGGGACGGCATTCCCGATCTGATTATACCAACTGTTCAATCCGCCCCTGAAAAAGTAATTGTCAGGGAAAGTCTGTATTCTGGCAGCCTCCCGGGGGCTTAGACCTCTGGCTTGTTCAGGGTGTATATACATATGGCAATCATATTTCATATGTGCCGTGATCGTTTTTGAAACATCGTCCTTTTTTAATTTATAATATTTGTCTTTGAAAATATGCTCCCGGCTTTTATACAGAATGAGCGACCTGACACTTTCGTGCAATGAATTCTGGCCTTCGGGAAGTAATCTGAAGATTTCCAGATCGTTATCATTGTTGAATCTTGATTTATGGTTCAAGACATAATTAAAGTTAAGATTATGATTAATATATTTTGTATAAGCATTTTTAGGAAAATTATTTCTTCTGATGGTATATCCGTTTCGTTCACTTTCATATTCCGTCTTTATTTTGAATGGATTTGTACCGATTTTCGGCAGGCCGAAAATAGCGTCTTTTAAATGATAGCAACTGGATTCTGATTTACTTTGTCCGATATTTATTTTTATGGTTTCCACATGCATTATGTTACGGCAACCTATCAGAAAATACCTTTTTCTGCTCTGCGGGACGTTAAAATTCTGGGCATCCAAGGTAAGTGGTAAATAGGAATAAATGTTATCAGTTGCACGTTGAATATCCTCTTCGATCTGTTTTTCCACGCGCATCATCCCGATCACATTTTCCATTATAAAAAAGTCCGGGCGTATTTCCCCAATAATATTTACAAAATACTTATATAATAT
>Ga0075019_10002702_pt1 | contig 10106 bp, 8 predicted proteins | sample ColStrG_CSR_2013_FD_71473 | JGI IMG/M metagenome (GOLD analysis project Ga0075019, IMG submission 71473) | Freshwater sediment microbial communities in response to fracking from Pennsylvania, USA - Cold Stream Run_MetaG_CSR_2013 | ecosystem: Environmental > Aquatic > Freshwater > Creek >...
ACTTCGAGTTGGTGAAGCAGCACCTCAACCCCGGCGGAGTGATTACGCAATGGGTGCCACTTTATGAGAGCGATTTCGAGACGGTGAAAAGCGAGCTGGCGACGTTCTTCGACGTCTTTCCCAACGGCACCATCTGGGGCAACGATATTAACGGCGAAGGCTACGATATTGTGCTGCTCGCGCAGGTCGAGCCGACGAAAATCGACATCGACAAGATGCAGCAGCGCTTGACGCGCGACGATCATAAAGGCGTGGCGCAGTCGATGGCCGAAGTGAATTTTCATTCCGCGCCACAGATGCTGGGAACCTACGCTGGGCGCGCGTCCGACTTGCAGGAATGGCTGAAGGGCTCTTTCATCAATCGCGACCTGAACCTGCGCCTGCAATATCTGGCCGGCATGGGTCTGAATTACGACAAGCCGGGCTACATCTATAGCGAGATGCTGACCCGCCGCAAGCCCGCGCCGGAGATTTTCTCGGGTTCCGATGAAGTGATGCGTGCGTTTTTCGCATCGCTGGGCCAGCCATAGTCCGAAACTTCAGGGCGGTTCGCTGCATCAGATAAGAGTGAATTCTTATCCGCATCTTTTGTCGCCCCTTCGCGTGGGCGATCTTGAACTTTCTCATCGCGTGGTGCTCGCGCCGTTGACGCGCATGCGCTCCACGCCTCCGGGCGACGTGCCCAATCCGTTGAACGCCACCTATTATGGGCAGCGCGCTTCGAAAGGCGGCCTGCTGATCACGGAAGCCACGCAGGTTTCGCGCCTCGGCAAAGGCTATCCGGGCGCGCCGGGCATCTATTCCGCCGAGCAGGTGGAAGGCTGGAAGCTTGTTACCGAGGCTGTCCACGCTAAACAGGGCTATGTTTTTCTGCAGCTCTGGCACGTGGGCCGCATGTCGCACAGTTCGCTGCATCCGGACGAAGGCGTGCCTGTGTCCGCGTCGGCTCTTGCGCCACAGGATGGCTCCAAAGCGCTGACGGCGACGTTCCAGCAGGTGCCGTTCGAGACGCCTCGCGCGTTGACGCTCGAAGAGATTCCCCAGATCGTTGAACAGTACCGGCAGGGCTCGGTCAAGGCGAAACTCGCGGGGTTCGACGGCGTGGAAGTCCATGGCGCCAATGGCTACCTGCTCGACCAGTTCTTGCACGATGGCTCCAACAAGCGCACCGACCGCTACGGCGTCGAGAACCGCGCCCGATTGATGCTGGAAGTGACGGATGCAGTGATCGAGGTCTGGGGCGCGGATCGCGTCGGAATGCATCTCAACCTCATGTCGAGCGCGCATTCGATGTCCGACTCGAACCCCGAGGCGTTGTTTACCGCCGTGGCGAGCGAACTCGGCAAACGAAAACTGGCGTTCATTGTCGGCCGCGAAGACATCGCTTCGCCGAAGATCGGTCCGCTGGTGCGCAAGGCTTTCGGCGGCGTCTTCATTGCCAATGAAGGGCTCACACAGGAGAAGGCCGCCGATGCGTTGGCGCGCGGCGCGGCGGATGCGGGCGCGTTCGGCAAGCCCTATATCGCCAATCCCGATCTGGTCGAGCGATTCGCGCACAAAGCGCCGCTGAATGCGCTGAACGCGGCGACGATCTATGCGCAGGGCGAGATCGGATACACCGACTATCCGGCGTTGCAGATGGAAGCGGTGTAAGCCGCTCCGCCAGCCGCTGAACCCTGGAGTCCGCCTAACGCGCCGACGCCGTCGCGGCGGCGCCGGCCATCGTTTCGACCGCGCGGCGGAACGCGCCCTCCAGGGTCACAGCGAAATTATAGTGCTGCGGCGAGAAGGGCGCGGCTTCGCTCGGGTACCGCGAGCGATAGCCGACAAAGATGGCGACGAGGCGCTGGCTCGAGGCATCGAGCAGCGCTCCGCCGGAGGCTCCCGGACCGGCATCGCAATCGAACGAGAACTCGCGGGCGCCGTCGCTTCCCCCGGCCAGCATTTCGCGCAGCGAACAATCCTGCAGCGACAGCGCGCTGGCCTCGCCCCAGTCGGCATGGCCACGCGCAGCGAATTCGATCGCCGCGCCCGATTGGGGCGGCGCGCCGATCCAATAGGGCGACGCGCCTTCCGCCGGCCGCGCCAGGCGCGCGACCGCCCAATCGTGCACCGGCGAATCGGTATAGGGGTCGGCGCCGCCGGTGACGATCGAGGCGACGTCGATTTGAGTCGAGCTGATCTGCCCGGCGATGGCCAGCGTAAAGGCGCAATGGGCATTGTCGCCGCGCAGCTTTCCCCGCTCATCGAAGAAGACGTGCGCCGCCGTGGTGATGACATTGTCGGCCAGCGTCAGTTGCCCGGCGCCGCGCGCATTGCCGCACTGGATGAGCCCCGACGCCCTGTGGCGGCGGATGATTTCTCGCGCATCGAGCCCGTTGCGGCGTGCGAATTCATCGGCGGTCAGGCGCCCGCCCTGGCCAAAAACCACCACCGGGACGACCGGAAGCGGAGCGAAGACTTCGTCGCTCGGCATCAGAACCGGCGCGCCCTTTGACTTGGGCGACGCCAGCAGACAAGAAGCCGCCGCGACGGCCAGAACCAAACGCAACATTGCAGAACCGTTTCACGCATTTCTCAGGGGACGGCCTGCACCATTCCATCAAATGCGGCGGGACGGCGCGAGAAAGTTAACGAATGGTTAACGCGAAACGTAAACTCGTCGTAAAGGCGCTGGAATGGCACAGTCGAACGCCGATTCGACATGCGGGGCGATGGGATTGAGTGAAACGGTCAGCAGTCGCCTTGCGGCCCTTGTCGCCGCCGGAAGCCTTGAGCGCGACCCGGCGCAACAGGCGCTGGCGAAGCGGCTCGACCGACTTGCCGCGGCGCTCGCGGACTATCGCCCCGCACGTTCTCAGGGTGTTCTTGGACGGTTGATTGGCGCGAAGGCGACGCCGCCTCCGCTCGGCGTTTACGTCTATGGCGCGGTTGGCCGCGGCAAGACGATGATCATGGACCTGTTTTTCGAGTTTGCGCCCGTCCGCGCCAAACGCCGCGTCCACTTTCACGCCTTCATGGCTGACGTTCACGTCCGCATTCATCGATGGCGGCAATTGCGCAAGGCGGGACAGATCTCGGGCGAAGACCCGATCGCGCCGGTGGCGGCGGAGCTGGCGCAGGAAGCCTGGTTGATGTGCTTCGATGAATTCAGTGTGCGCGATATCGCCGATGCGATGATTCTGGCTCGGCTGTTCGCCGCGCTGTTCAATGCGGGGGTGGTTTTGGTCGCGACATCGAACGTCGCGCCGGACGATCTCTATCTCGGCGGCCTCAACCGCGCCTTGTTTCTACCATTCATCGCGCGGCTGCACGAGCGCATGGATGTCGTCGCACTGGAATCGCGCACCGATTTTCGCCTGGAGAAACTCGTCCGCGCCCCGTTGTATTATTGTCCCCCTGACGCGGCGGCAAAAAGGGCGCTTGACGCGGCGTTCCTGCGCCTGACCGGAGCGGCGCGTGGCGACCCGGCGCGCATCGATCTGCTGGGCCGCTCGCTGGTCGTCCCCCAGGCTGTCGATGGAATCGCGCGATTTGCCTTTGACGATCTTTGCCGGCGACCGCTCGGCTCGGCGGATTTCCTCGCGATCGCGCAGCAGTTCCATACGGTTCTGATCGACGAAATCCGCGTCATGAGCCGCGATCAGCGCAATGAAGCGAAGCGATTCATCAACCTGATCGACACGCTCTACGATCAGCGGGTCAAGCTGATCGCTTCGGCGCAGGCGGAGCCCGACGGTTTGTTTGTCGGCGAGGATGGCTTTGAATCATTCGAATTCCAGCGGACGGCGTCCCGCCTGATGGAAATGCGCTCCGCTGACTATCTTGCGCTGCCGCATGGCGCGTCTGATGCGGAGAATTCTGGCGATCTGGGCGGACTGGTGGAGACCTGAGGGACGCCGGGCGGGAAAAGCATCGAGGCTTGGCCCGGAACTCTGCGTATGGCTTAATCCCGCGCCCGCCGCTTGCGGGGAAGAAGAGTGACGTAAAGCGATTGACTCGATCCGCCGCCAGCGAACCCGTCGAAACGCGCATTCTCGATATCGCGCGCGAGCATTTGCGCAAATTCGGCGCGGCGCGCACGACGGTCGTCGGCATCGCGCAGCAGGCGGGGATGACCCACGCCAATGTCTACCGCTATTTCGCGTCGAAAGAGGCGCTGTTCGAGGAAATCAACGCGTCCTGGCTGCGCCCGCTTGAAGCGCGATTGCGCGAAGCCGCCGACGGCGCCGATCCCGCCTACGACAAGCTGGAGCGCATGCTGCTGGCGATCTATCGCGCCTATCGCCAGAAACTTGAGGACGATCCGGCGGTTTTCGATCTGTTGATTGTCGCGCTCGACAAGGCGCGCGGCAGCGCCCGCAAACACCGCGCCCGCGTGCAATCGGAAATCCAGCGCGTCGTCGAGGACGGCATCGCGTCGGGCGCGTTCGCCATGACGGACCGGCGGCGCGCGCTGTCGCTGATTTTCGACGCCGCTCACCGCTTCATCCACCCGCTCGCGCTGCGGCTCGACGCGGAAACGCCGGGGCCGGCGCTGGAAGCGCGGTTCGAGCGGATTATCGCGCTGGCGTTACGGGCGCTACGTTTGGGGCGGGTGTGAGGTCACACCCTGAGCGGCATCAGCACGTAAAGCGCCGCAGCGCCGTCGCGGTCCTGGATGATCGTCGGCGAGCCGGGGTCGGAAAGTTTCAGCAGCGCCGTGTCGCTGGCGAGCTGGCTGGTAATGTCGAGCAGGTAGCGCGCGTTGAAGCCGATTTCGATCGGGGCGGAATCATAGTCGACCTCGATCTCCTCGCTGGCCGAACCGGAATCGGGGTTGTTGACCGAAAGCACCATGCGCCCGTCGCCGATCGATAGTTTGATGGCGCGGCCGCGCTCCGAGGAAATTGTGGAGACGCGATCGACGGCGTTGGAAAAGGCCGCCTTGTCGACGACGAGGCGTTTGTCGTTGTTGGCGGGGATAACGCGGCCGTAGTCAGGAAATGTGCCGTCGATGAGCTTCGTCGTCAGCACGGTTTCGCCAAACGTGAAGCGCGCCTTGGTCGCCGACATTTCAACGACGACTTCCTGGGCGGCATCCTCCATCAGCTTCTGCACTTCGCCGACCGCCTTGCGCGGCACGATCACGCCCAGCATCCCCGCCGAGCCTTTCGGCGCGGGCATCTGGACGCGCGCAAGACGGTGCCCGTCGGTCGCCACCGCGCGCAGCATCGGGGCGCCATCGACCTCGCTGACATGCAAGTAGATGCCGTTGAGATAATATCGCGTCTCTTCGGTCGAAATCGCGAATTGCGAATTGTCGATGAGCTTTTTCAGATCGCCTGCGGTCAGGGCGAACCGATGTGAGAGCTCCCCGGTGGTCAAATCGGGAAAGTCCGACGCGGGCAGGCATTGCAGAAAGAAGCGCGATCGGCCCGAACGCAGCAGCAACTGCCCGGCCTCACCGGTCATCTCAAGGCTGACTTGCGCGCCCTCGGGCAGTTTACGCACGATCTCGAAGAGAATGTGGGCGGCGACCGTGGTCGATCCTCCCTGCGCGACGTCGGCGGGAGCGCTCTCGGTGGCCTCCAGTTCAAGATCGGTGGCTTTCAGGATCAGCGTTCGCTCGCGCGCATCGATCAGCACGTTGGACAGAATCGGAATCGTGTTGCGCCGCTCGACGATGCGATGCACATGGCCCAGAGCCTTCAGAAGCGCGGTGCGCTCCAGTGTCACTTTCATCGCATCATCCCGTCCAATTGCGCCGATCCCGCCAAGCGGGCGGCGACCTTGCCAAGCCGACCGCCGCTTCGCAAGGCCAAAGCGAGGCGATTGTACAGGTTTTGCCCATCAATTCACCGAACTGACGCAACACACGCGCAACCTTAACCGGCCCTTAAATCGCCGCGATTAGGCTTGATCGCATCCGTTGGCCGATCGCAGGGGTAGTCCTGGGGCCGCCGGCAAGCGGAAAGCGCGGCTATGTTCGGTGTAGGCAGGCGGAATCGGGAGCGCATAGAGCCGCGCCTCGACGATTCCAGACGCGGCCGCAAGGCCTCCTTTGATCTGCGAGCGGATCCTGAAGACCGGCCGTCGCGGTCCAAAAAGGCGCCCCGCCGGGCCAAAAGCGGCGGCGGCGGATCGCGTCGCGGCGGCAGGCCGCGGCGTTCGTTTTTTGGCCAGATGCTGTATTGGGCCTTCGTTGCCTGCGTGTGGGGCGCGGTCGGCGTGGCCGGACTGTTTGCCTATTATGCGAGCCAGCTGCCGCCGATCGACCAACTCGCGGTGCCCAAACGGCCGCCCAATATCGCCATTCTCGCAGACGACGGCGCGCTCATCGCCAACCGGGGCGACACCGGCGGCGCCGCGGTGCATCTGAGCGATCTGCCGCCCTATCTGCCCAAGGCGTTCGTGGCGATCGAGGACCGCCGCTTCTACTCGCATTTCGGCATTGACCCGATTGGAATATCGAGAGCGATCCTGCGCGACGTCACCGGGCACGGCGGCATGCAGGGCGGCTCGACGCTCACCCAACAGCTCGCCAAAAACCTGTTCCTCACACAAGAGCGCACGCTTTCGCGCAAGATCCAGGAAGCGATTCTGGCGCTCTGGCTGGAGCGCAAATATTCCAAGGATCAGATTCTCGAGCTGTATCTGAACCGGGTCTATTTCGGCTCGGGCGCCTATGGCGTCGAGGCCGCGGCGCAGAAATACTTTGGCAAGAGCGCGAAGTTCGTCAATCTTTCTGAAGCGGCCGTGCTCGCGGGGCTGATGCGATCGCCTTCGAAGCTTGCCCCCAATCACAATCTTGAGGCGGCTAACGCGCGCGGCGCGCAGGTCATCACCGCCATGGCGGAACAGGGCCATATCACCGAGGCGATGGCCAAGCTGGCGCTCGCCAGCCCAGCCAAGCTGGCGCGGGAGAAGGGCACAGGTTCGGCCAACTACGCGGCCGATTACGTGATGGACATGCTCGACGATACGGTTGGAGCGATTGATCAGGACATTGTGGTGACGACGACGCTTGACGAGAAGATGCAAGCCAACGCCGAGCGCGCGTTGACCGACGAATTGAACGCCAAGGGCGACAAGTATGGCGTCGAACAGGGGGCGTTGGTGGCGCTCGATCCCAATGGGGCGGTCAAGGCGCTGGTGGGCGGGCGCAACTATGCCGACAGCCAGTTCAATCGCGCGGTGGCCGCAAAGCGCCAGCCCGGCTCGGCGTTCAAGCCCTTCGTCTATCTGAGCGCGCTGGAAAAAGGCCTGACGCCCGATACGGTGCGGGAGGATGCGCCAATCACGGTGAAGGGCTGGAATCCGGAAAACTATTCCAGAGAATATTTTGGCCCGGTCACGCTGACAAAGGCGCTGTCGCTCTCGCTCAACACGGTTGCCGTGCGGCTTGGCCTGGAGGTCGGTCCAAAGACGGTTGTGCGCACCGCCCATCGGCTTGGCATCACATCCGACCTTGAGCCGAACGCTTCGATTGCCTTGGGCACCTCGGAGGTCTCGCCGCTCGAACTGGTCGCCGCCTACGCCGCCTTCGCCAACGGCGGCATCGGCGTACAGCCGCATGTCATCAGCCGCGTGCGCACCGCCAACGGCAAGCAGCTCTATTCGAGAAAGAACGCCAGCTTCGGCCGGGTGATCGATCCGCAATACGTGTCGATGATGAACGGTATGATGGAGGAGACGTTGCTCACCGGCACCGCTCACAAGGCCGAACTGCCCGGCTGGCAGGCCGCAGGCAAAACCGGCACCAGTCAGGAATGGCGCGACGCCTGGTTCGTCGGCTACACTTCTTACCTAGTGGCGGGCGTTTGGCTCGGCAACGACGACGGCGCGCCGACAAAGAAGGTGTCGGGCGGCAATCTGCCAGTCGAAATCTGGAGCCGGTTCATGAAGGCCGCCCATCAGGGCGTCCCGGTCGCGGCTCTGCCCTCAGGCGTATGGCGCAATGCCGATGCGCCCGCGCCCGAAAGCGCGCCCCCGTTAGCTCAGCCCGACCCGCCGGCGCCGATTCCCGACGTTGCCGGGGCACCCCTGACCATTAACAAGGGCGGCGAGGCGGCACAGAAGGCCCCAATCAAGCGCGCAATCGACGCCGTCAATGCGCCGGACGCCCCGCCTGTGCCTCCCGCATCGATTCCCTATGCGGCGGGGACGCCGCACGCCAGTTCGGCCCACGACAAAAGCGCCATCGGCAAACTGCTGGGAGAGCTGTAACGCCCTCGGCCTGTTCCCGGACTAAATTAGCCGACGTTTAACCACGCGAATTGCAAATCCCGATAGCAGCGTTTTCGCCCTATCAAATTAACGCGTCTGCAACGGGGCGGCCGTAAGTTGCTCGTATTCCAACGGGCAAGCAATTCCGCTCCCGAAGGAAATATTATCTGGAGCAGGAGCCCATAATGATCAAGTCCCTCAAGAACTTCGTCGCCAACGAGTCCGGCGCGACCGCCATCGAATACGCCCTCATCGCCTCGCTGATCGCCGTTGCGATTATCGCCAGCTTGAACGCTGTTACCGGCAGCTTGAAGAACGTGTTCTCGGAAGTTTCGACCGCCCTGAAATAAGCCGTTCAGGTCTGTTGCAAAATACGACGCGCCGGCCGGGTTATTCCCGCCGGCGCGTTTTCTTTTGTGGCGGCCGGGGGCAAGTAACCAGAAATCAATCGCTCGGCGCTAGGCTGCGCCGAATACCGCTTCCTTCTTTGACTCTCACCCCCGGCAGGTCATGGTCGCCAATCCGCTCATTTCAGGGATCCTGTTGATCTTCCCGCTGCTGATGGCGTTGTCGGCGTCGTCGGATCTGTTCACAATGACGATTCCCAACCGGATTTGCGCCGCGCTGGTGCTGGGATATTTCGTTTTGGCGATCTCCCTCGGACTGCCGCTCAAAACCATCGGCATCAACCTCTCCTGCGCCCTTGCTGTGCTCGCTTTGACGTTCGCGATGTTTTCACGCGGCTGGATCGGCGGCGGCGACGCCAAGCTGGCGGCTTCCACCGCGCTCTGGATCGGCTGGGCGCTGTTGCTCGACTACGGCCTTGCGGCGTCGCTGTTCGGAGGCGTCCTGACCTTCGCCATCATCTTCGGGCGCAAACTCGTGTTGCCGCCCTGGCTGGCGCGATTCGAATGGATCGCACGCCTGCACCACCCAAAGTCAGGTGTGCCCTACGGCATAGCGCTCGCCGCCGCTGGTCTATTCGTCTATCCGCAGACCCAGATCTGGCAGGCCGCGGCCGGCCTCTGAGCGCCTCCGCGCGCCTCGATCAGCACTGCTAAATACTCCCTGCATGACGCAGCGCCCACCTGGCCGGAGCGGGTCCTCGCGCTTCTTATGAGTCGGCGACAGGTCGTTGACGTTTCTTTCCGTAAACGACGATTGGATACGCCTGATTAACCGTAATTTGACGATTGACTGCTCATAGTGGCCCTGCGTTGCGCGACAGGTGCGATGAGGGTCCCGTCCGATGAACCGAGTTCAGATTGCCGTCCTGGGTGTCACCATCCTCGCTTTTGGCGGGGCCTACATGCTGTTCAGTTCCGGGACCAACGTTCCCCAGGTCGTTCAGGTCGCGGTGAAAACCGATACCGACGATGTGATGATCGCCAAGGCCGACATCGCTATGGGCACGCAACTCGCGGAAACCGACTACGCCTGGCAAGCCTGGCCAAAGGCCGCGATTTCCGAACTCATGATCAAGAAATCCGAGGGCGACAAGGCGATTGAAGACATCAAGGGATCGATCACGCGGTCCTCGTTCTTGCGCGGCGAGCCGATGCGTCGAGACAAACTCATCAAGGGTCCCAATTCTGGTTACCTCTCCGCGGTCTTGCCGGCCGGGATGCGGGCGGTGGCGATCAATATCGATCAAGCGGGCGGCACGACCGCCGGCGGGTTTGTGCTCCCCAACGATCGCGTCGACGTGATTCGCGTCTTCCGCGACGACGACGAAAGCAAAGCCAAAGGCCGCGAAGTCACAGGCGTGCAGACGATTCTGTCCAATGTTCGCGTTCTGGCGATCGGCCAGAACGTGCAGGAGGAGAACGGCAAGAAGGTCGTCGTCGGCGGCAACGCCACGCTCGAACTCGATCCCAAACAGGCCGAGATGGTGGTCT
>Ga0075019_10002706_pt1 | contig 10099 bp, 8 predicted proteins | sample ColStrG_CSR_2013_FD_71473 | JGI IMG/M metagenome (GOLD analysis project Ga0075019, IMG submission 71473) | Freshwater sediment microbial communities in response to fracking from Pennsylvania, USA - Cold Stream Run_MetaG_CSR_2013 | ecosystem: Environmental > Aquatic > Freshwater > Creek >...
CTGCTTGCCCTGCCGGCCCTGTGGCTGCCGGCCCCGGCGCACGCCACCCTGGGGCAGGCGGCGCTCATCAGCAGCGGCACCGTCGTCGTGGCGCAGACCGGACAAGCCGTCACCGTCAGTCCGGGAACTCCCAGCCACGCCAGCGCCGTACAGCTGCGCGCCACGGCGCCGGCAGCGCAGTCGGCGCTGTACCGTGTCAGCAACACGCAGCTGAGCAACGAAACCGTGGTGTCCGAGTTTCTCAGCCCGTCCGGCGTGGTCTTTGCCGTCTCCTGGCGCGGACCGGTATTGCCCGATCTGGGCAGCTTGCTCGGCACCTACTTTGACAGTTTCCACCACGCCGCCAGCGCCAGTCGCACGCAGCGCAACATCGGCACCCCGCTGGGCGTGCAGGCGCAGGACTTCGTGCTGCAATCCAGCGGCCGCATGGGCGCTTTCGCCGGTTACGCCTACGTTCCCAGCCTGGTACCTGCAGGCGTCGATATCCTCCATGTTCTACCCTAGCGTGCTGCGCCTGGGCCAGGGGCTGCTGCTGGCTTTGGCACTGTGCTCCTGTGGCGGCGGCGGCGGCGGCGATGGAGGCGCTGGCGGCAGCGTTTGTCAGAGCAGCAGCGTCGCCAGCGTCAGCACCAGCGTTGCCGGCAGCAATGTGTTGCCGATCTCGGTCAACGCGGGCCCGTCCAACCTGGTCAACCGCCTGTACGCCAGCGTCACCGTCTGCGTCCCTGGCTACACCGACAGCAGCCACTGCCGTACCGTAGACAATGTGCTGGTAGACACCGGCTCCACCGGCCTGCGCCTGCTGTCTTCGGCGCTGTCCTCGCTGCCACTCACCGGCTCCAGCCCCACGCTGCTGAACTGCCAGCGCTTTCTGGACGGCAGCTTTGCCTGGGGTTCGGTGGTGCAGGCCGACATCACGCTGGGCAGCGAAGTCGCCAGCAACACGCCCATGCAGATCATTGCCGACCCGTCCTACACCAGCCTGGCGAGCGACTGCAGCAGTTCGGGCGACGCGATCACCACCGTGTCCAGCCTGGGCGCCAATGGCATTTTGGGCGTGAGCATGCGCGCGCAGGACTGCGGCAGCAATTGCCAGAGCAACGCCAACAACGGCTATTACTACCAGTGCAACAGCGTGTCCTCGTGCAGCACGGCCAATCCGTCCACTGCCATCATCAGCAAACAGCTCACCAATCCGGTGACGCGCTTCGCCGCCGACAACAACGGGCTGGAAGTGGTGCTGCCCGCGGTCAGCTGCGGCGGCGCCGCGGCCATGAACGGATCGCTGGTGTTTGGCGTCGGAACGCAGGCGAACAACCAGCCCACCGGGCGCACGCTGCTACAGACGCAAAGCGGTGGCTCGGGCTACGTCAACGCCGCCGTCAGCGCGGCGTCGCTGGGCTACAGCGCAAACATGGCGCAAGCCTTTCTGGACACGGGTTCGAACGGAATTTTCTTCAGCACGGCGGCGGCGGCGCCCATGCCTAGCTGTTACAGCCAGGGTTTTTTCTGTCCCAGCGCACTGACCAATTTTTCCGCCACGCTGAGCGCGATCAACGGCGCATCCAGCAGCGTGAACTTTGCCGTCGACAATGCCAACACGCTGTTCAACAGCAGCAGCTACGCGCTGCCCACGCTGGGCGGGCCGGTCGGCAGCCTGCAGCAATTTGACTGGGGCTTGCCGTTCTTCTATGGTCGATCGGTTTTCATAGGCTTTGACGGCAAGCCCGCCGGCGCCTTTGGCACCGGTCCTTACTACGCGCTATAAGGCCGGCGCGGCTGCCGGCGCAGCGCCCACGCCCGGCGCGCAAGTACGCCAGCGCAGCGCCTGCACGCGGCGCGCCGTTACGCCAGCGCGGCCTCGAGTTCGGCGCGCGCAGGCGGCTGGCAACCGGCGCGCGTGCAGTTGAGCGCTGCCGCCAGCATGGCGGCGCGCAGCGTCGCCGGCACGCGCGCTGCGGCCGGTTCGCTGCTGCCGGTCCAGTCGGCCAGGCAATTGCCCCAGAACGTGTCGCCGGCGCCCACGGTGTCGACGACCTGAACGCGCGGCGCGCTGGCTTGCGCCGGGACGCCGTCGACCTGCAACCAGGCGCCGTTGGCGCCGAAGGTCAGCGCGACGCGGCTGCTGCCCTGTGCAACAAAGCTGGCGCCTATGGCCGCTGCCGTCTCCAGGGACGGCGCGGCATAGCCCAGCAGTTCCAGGTCTTCGTCGCTGGCCTTGATCCAGTCGGCCAGCGCTGCGACCTGGCGCACTGCGTCCAGATAGGCCTTGCGGTCAGCCGCCAGGCGCGGACGCAGGTTCACGTCGACGCTGAGGGTCCAGCCCAGGTCTTTGGCGGCGCGCATGACGGCCAGGGTTTTTTCGTGCTCGGGCGGAATCAGCATCAGCGAGCCGCTGTGCAGCACGCCGGGCGCGCGGTTGGCTAGCGCGGCGACAACTTCGGCAACGCGGTAGTCGCGGTCGGCAATGCCTTCGCGGTAGAAGCCGTAGCTGGGCTGGCCGTCGCGCAGCTGCACCACGGCCAGCGAAGTCGGGTGCTGGCTGCTGCCCAGCACTGTCTGGACCTGGTCGCGCGCCAGTTGCGCCAGCATCTGGCTGCCGTAGGAGTCGTCGGAAAAGCGGTTGATGAAATGCACTTCGGCGCCACGCAAGGCAGCGGCGCGCGCCAGATTGAACGGGCTGCCGCCAACGTGCGGCCGCAACAGGCCGTCGGCCTGGGCGACGCAATCCATCAGGGCTTCACCCAGTACGTAAATCGCAGTCAATGGTTTGTCTCCAGCTTCTATGCGCCGCCTCGGCGGCAGTTCTGGCTGGATTATGCCGGCCTCAGGCAAAAAAAAACCGCTGCCTGGGCAGCGGTTTTTTTGGCAGCGTACGGATTACTTCTTGCGCGGAGCAGCCTTGACGGTGTTGATAGCCGTGTCAGCAGCAGCCGAAACTTGCTTCTCAGCCATTTCCACAGCCTTCTTGGCCGAAGACTTGGCGGTTTCCATGGCGTTGTTGCCGGCGACAACCGCCGACTTGATCGCAGCCACTACGGACTCGCTGCCTGCGGGGGCGTTCTTGGCGGCTGCGTCCAGGGCGGACACGAAAGCCTTTTGGCCTTCGGCCAGCTTGCCTTCGGCAACCTTGCTGAATTCAGCCGTGGTTTCGGCAGCGATGGCGTACACCGAGCGGCCATAAGCCAGCGACTTTTCAGCCAGGGGCTTGACCAGCGTAGCCTGGGCAGCCAGGGCTTCGCTGGGGTTCTGGGCGCTGCCCAGTGCCGAGATCACGTCGCCCGAGGTTTCGAGCAGGGCCGACTTGGCAACAGCCAGGTTCAGACCGACCAGCTTTTCAAAGCTGGCAAATGCGTTCGCGGTCAGTTCTTGTGCTTCGGTGATGGCGGCCTTGTTGGCGGCCAGGATTTGATCGAGGGTCAGGGTGGTGCTCATGGGATTCTCCGTGGGTTTAAAGGTATCCTGCTCTGCCGACCCGGACCGGATCATTTCATGTTGCAGTGCAGCATGGACCGTATCTTACGGCATGCACCGCACAATGCAAGGGCCTTTTGTTGCAGCGCAACATATTAGAGGCGGCTTTCTAATGCCGGGGCACTGCCGCCGGCCCGCGGCCCTGGGTGGGGACGCGCGCGGCCCCGCGGGCTCAGCGCCCGTACACGTCCTCGAAGCGCACGATATCGTCCTCCCCCAGGTAGGCGCCCGACTGCACCTCTATCATTTCCAGCGGCACGCGCCCCGGGTTTTCCAGGCGGTGCGTGGTGCCCAGGGGGATATAGGTAGACTCGTTTTCCGAGAGCAGAAAGGTCTCGGTATTGCGCGTCACGCGCGCCGTCCCGGAAACCACGATCCAGTGTTCGGCGCGGTGGTGGTGCATTTGCAGCGACAAACTGGCGCCCGGCTTGACGACGATGCGTTTCACCTGGAAGCGCGCGCCGGCGTCTATGCTGTCGTACCAGCCCCAGGGGCGGAATACCTTGCGGTGCACCTGGCCCTCGCTGCGCCCCTGGGCCTTGAGGCGGTCGACGATTTTTTTCACGTCCTGCGTTCTGTCCTTGTGCGCCACCAGCACCGCGTCGGCGGTTTCCACGACGATCAGATCGCGCACGCCGACGCAGGCGATCAGCCGGCCGTCCGACAGCGCCAGCGTGTCGCTGCTGTCCTGCAGCAGCACGTCACCCTGCGCGACGTTGCCGGCTTCGTCCTTGGGCAAGACTTTCCACAAGGCCTCCCAGGCGCCCACGTCCGACCAGCCAGCGCTCAGCGGCAGTACCAGGCCCGGGGGCAAGGCACCCTGGCCGTAAGCGCCGGCGCCCGCCAACCGCTCCATCACGGCGTAGTCAATCGAGTCGGCCGGGCAGGCGGCGAAGGTCGGCGCGTCGACACGCACAAACTCGGCGTCGCTGCGGCCCTGCTCCCAGGCGCTGCGGCACGCCGCCAGAATGTCCGGGCGGCACAGCTCCAGGGCGTGCAACCAGACCGAGGCCTTGAGAACGAACAAGCCGCTGTTCCACAAAAAATGGCCTTGCGCCAGATACGCCTGCGCCGTTTGCAGGTCGGGCTTTTCCACAAAGCGCGCGATCTGGCGTGCGCCCTGGCTGCCAAAAGCGGGACCGGTCTCGATATAGCCGTAGCCGGTTTCCGGCGCGTCCGGCGTGATGCCAAAAGTCACCACGGCGCCCTGCGCCGCCAGCTGCGTCGCCCGCGCCACGGTCTGGCGAAACGCCGCCAGGTCGGTGATGACGTGGTCCGCCGGCATGACCAGCAGCACCGGGTCCTGCGCGTCGCGCTGTGCCGCCAGCGCCGCCAGCGTCAGCGCGGGCGCGGTATTGCGCCCCACCGGTTCGAGCAGCACGGTGCCGGCCTTGCCCAGCAGCCGCAGCTGCTCGGCGATGACGAAGCGGTATTCCTCGTTGCACACCACCATGGGCTCGGCCAGCTCGACGTCGGGCAAGCCCTCGGCGCGCCGCACCGTCGCTTGCAGCAGCGAGTCCTCGCCTATCAGGGGCAGCAGTTGCTTGGGGTATTTCTCGCGCGACAGCGGCCACAGGCGGGTGCCGGAGCCACCGGACAGGATGACGGGTTGGATTCGCATGGTTCCCTCAACAATTCAAAAAATCAGGCGCGCGCGTCGCCCCAGCGCAGGTGCGAGGTGTCGTCGCCGCTGTACAGCGTTTCGCCCTGGCGGTTGACGCAGTACTGGCGCGACACAATCATTTCGTGGAACTGCATGTCGGGCGCGATGCGCGTGTATTCAAACAATACGCTGCGCGTCACGCGCGCGCCGCTGCGGATCACGCTGCCGTGCCCTATCCAGGCCGGGCCCACAATGCGCGCACCGGCCTCGATGGTGACGCTGGAGCCGATATACACCGGGCCTTCGATCTGCACCTGGTCCCAGGGAATGCGCGTATTCAAGCCGACCCACACGCCGGGGCGTACCTCGCGGCCGGGCATTTTCATGTCGGCGATTTCTCCCCGCAGCACGCGCTGCAGCACCGACCAGTAGTCGCTGACCTTGCCGATGTCTATCCAGTGGAACGGCCGGTTTTGCGCATAAAAAGGCTGCCCCTCGCTGACCAGTTGCGGGAACAGCTGCGCGCCTATGTCGTACACCGTGTTGGCCGGAACGCGCTCCAGCACTTGCGGCTCAAAAATATAGATGCCGGTGCTCGCCAGCGTGGACTTGGCGTCCTGCGGCGCGGGCTTTTCCTGGAACGAACGGATCTGGCCGTCGGCGTCGGCGACGACGATGCCGTAGGACTGCACCTCGGACAGCGGCACGTCCAGCGCCACCACACTGGCGATCGCCCCCTTGGCGCTGTGCTCGTGCAGCGCGGCGCGTATGTCCAGGTCGATCAGCGCGTCGCCGCACAGCACCAGCGTGGTTTCGTCAAAAAATCCGCTGTTGTCCTGGATGCGGCGCATGCCGCCGGCCGAGCCCATGGGGCTGGGCAGGATGTCGCCGTGCTCGCGCAGGCCCTCGAACGAGTAGCCGATTTCCACGCCCCAGCGGCTGCCGTCGCCAAAATACTGCTCGATGCGCTGGTGGTGGTAGGCGACGTTGACCATGATTTCGGTGATGCCGTGGCGCGCCAGGTGCTCTATCAGGTACTCCATGACCGGCTTGCCCAGGATCGGCACCATGGGCTTGGGCAGGTCCTTGGTCAGGGGGCGCACGCGCGTTCCCTGGCCTGCGGCAAGAATCATTCCCTTAGGCATTCAGTTCTCCTTGGTATCCCATGGGGTTGCGGCGCTGCCAGTTCCAGGCGTCGGCGCACATGCTCGCCAGATCGCGCTGCGCGCGCCAGCCGAGCACGCGGTTCGCGCGGCCGGGATCGGCATAGCAGCTGGCCACGTCACCCGGGCGCCGCGGCCCGACCTGGTAGGGAACGCGACGGCCGCTGGCCTGGGCAAAGGCGGCGACCATTTCGAGCACACTGTAGCCGCGCCCCGTGCCCAGGTTGAAGCTCTCGCAGCCGGTACTGCCCGCCAGGTACTGCAGCGCGGCGCAATGCGCCTGCGCCAGGTCGACGACGTGGATGTAATCGCGCACGCCGGTGCCGTCGGGCGTGTCGTAGTCGTCGCCCCAGACGTGCAGGACTTCCCTGCGCCCGACGGCGACCTGCGCCACGTAGGGCAGCAGATTGTTCGGCGCGCCACCCGGGTCCTCGCCTATGAGTCCGCTGCTGTGCGCTCCTACGGGGTTGAAGTAGCGCAGCAGCGCGATGCGCCAGGACGCGTCGGAAGCGTACAGGTCGCGCAGCATATCTTCGATGACGATCTTGGTTCGGCCGTAGGGGTTGCTGGCCGACAAGGGATGCGCCTCGGTCAGCGGCAAATACTGCGGCACGCCATACACCGTCGCCGACGAGCTGAACACCAGCGTCTTGACGGCGCACTGCACCATGGCCTCGAGCAAATACAGCGTCCCGAGAACATTGTTGTCGTAGTAGTTGAGCGGCATGTGCGTCGACTCGCCGACGGCCTTGAGGCCGGCGAAGTGGATGACCGCGTGCGCACCGCTGGCGCGCAAAGCCTGCAGCAGCGCATTGCGGTCGCGCAGGTCGCCGTGCACAAATTGGCAGCGCTGCCCGGCAATCTGGGCGACGCGTTCCAGCGCGCGCACACTGCTGTTGTGCAGGTTGTCGTAGACCGTCACCGCGTGGCCGGCTTGCAGCAACTCCACACAGGTGTGGCTGCCGATATAACCAGCGCCGCCTGTCACAAAAATCATCCGGTCCTCTGAGGTCAGTTTGGCGTCGATTATCGCGTGCAAAGTGGGCCGCTCCGCCACCCTGCCCAAGCCCGGACGCGCGCCGCCACAGCGCTGACATACGCGCCCCCTACAATGTTTTCGCCCGTCCCGGCGCCTGCGGCGCCGCGCGGCGGCCACTCACCAAGCAATATAGGGGTTAGCAATTGAAAATTACCGTCATAGGCACCGGCTACGTAGGCCTGGTTACCGGAACCTGCCTTGCCGAAGTCGGCAACGACGTGCTCTGCCTGGACATGGACCCGGCCAAGATCGCGCTGCTGCAAGGCGGTGGCATTCCCATTTATGAGCCCGGCCTGGAAGACATGGTGCGGCGCAACACCGCCGCCGGCCGCCTGCACTTCACGACCGACGCCGAGCGCGCCGCGCACTTCGGAACGGTGCAGTTCATCGCCGTAGGAACGCCGCCGGACGAGGACGGGTCGGCCGACATGCAGTACGTCATCGCCGCGGCGCGCAACATCGGCAAGTACATGACCGACTACAAGGTCGTCGTCGACAAGAGCACGGTGCCGGTAGGAACGGCCGACGCCGTCAAGGCCGCGATCGAAGCCGAATTGCGCACGCGCGGCGTCGAAACGCCGTTCAGCGTCGTGTCCAACCCCGAGTTTCTCAAGGAAGGCGCGGCCATCGAGGACTTCATGCGCCCCGGCCGCATCGTCATCGGCTGCAACGACGAGCAGGCGGCGCTCAATATGCGCGCGCTGTATGCGCCGTTCCAGCGCCACCACGACCGCCTGATCGTCATGGACGTGCGCAGCGCCGAGCTCACCAAATACGCTGCCAACGCCATGCTGGCGACGCGCATCAGCTTCATGAACGAACTCGCCAATCTGGCCGAGAAGCTGGGCGCCGACATTGAATCGGTGCGCAAGGGCATAGGCTCGGACCCGCGCATAGGCTATGACTTCCTGTACGCCGGTGCGGGCTACGGCGGATCGTGTTTCCCCAAGGACGTGAAAGCGCTGATCCACACGGCGGCGCACGACGCCGGCGTGGACCTGAAGGTGCTGAACGCCGTGGAACAGGCGAACAACGCGCAAAAGCACGTGCTGGGGCACAAGATCAAGGCGCGTTTTGGCGCCGAACTGAGCGGCAAGAACTTTGCCATCTGGGGCCTGGCGTTCAAGGCCAACACCGACGACATGCGCGAAGCGACCAGCCGCGAGGTGATTGCCGACCTGCTGCAGGCGGGAGCAACGGTAACCGCCTACGATCCGGTCGCCATGCACGAAGCGCAGCGCTGCTACCCGAACGAGCCGCGCATACGCTACGCCGACAGCCAGAACGCCGCGCTGCAAGGCGCCGACGCGCTGGTCATCGTGACCGAGTGGAAGGAATTCCGCAGCCCCGACTTTGACAACATCAAGGCCAGCCTGCGCGCGCCCATTATTTTTGACGGCCGCAATATGTACGACCCGCAGATGGTGCGCGCGCTCGGCTTTGAGTACTTCGCGATCGGACGCTAAGCCGCTCAGCGCGGCGGCGTGATTTCTTCGAGCATGCGCGCCACGCCCTGCTGCCAGGGCGGCAGGCGCAAATCAAAGCGCTGCTGCAGGCGCGTGCCATCGAGGCGCGAATTCAGCGGCCGGCGCGCCGGCGTAGGGTAATCCTGTGTGCCTATCGCTTGCACCTGGGCTGCCCGGGCCTTGAGCTCCCAGCCAAGCGCGTGCGCGCGCTCGAGCACGTAGGTCGCGTAGCCGTGCCAGCTGGTTTCGCCGCCGGCAGCGCAGTGGTAGAGGCCCGCCAGCGCGGGCTGCAACAGGGCGCGCCGCAGCGCGTGTGCGCTGACGTCGGCCAGCAGTTCAGCCGAGGTCGGCGCGCCGAACTGGTCGGCAATCACGCGCAGGCTGTCGTTGGCCTTGGCCAGGCGCAGCATGGTGCGCGCAAAATTGCCGCCGCGCGCGCCAAATACCCAGCTGGTGCGCAGTATGAGGTGCAGCGGGTGTTGCGCAACGGCCAGGTCGCCGTCGCGCTTGCTCGCGCCGTATACGCCCAAGGGCGCCGGGGTGTCGTCTTCGACCCAGGGACGCGTTCCGCTGCCGTCAAACACATAGTCGCTGGAGTAATGCACCAGCCAGGCGCCGAGCCGGCTGGCCTCCTGCGCCAGCACCGCAGGACCGAGCGCGTTGACCGCGTGCGCGTGCGCTGCATCCGACTCGGCCTTGTCGACCGCGGTGTAAGCGGCTGCGTTGACGATGATCTGGGGCCGCAGCTGCTGCAGCGTGCGCCGCAGACCGTCGGCGTCCGCCAGGTCACCGCACAGACCCGACTCCGGGTCCGACGCCGAAGAACCCAGCGCAATCAGCTCGCCCAGGGGACTGAGCGCACGCTGCAATTCCCAGCCCAGTTGGCCATTGCGACCCAGTAGCAAAATTTTCATCGGTACTTACCGCTTCCGTTTCGGTGTCAGATGCAGGCTCAGACGGCGTGCGTGCGTGCGTGCCGCTGGAAGGTGCTGTAAACCAGCTCGCGCATGCGGTCAAAGTGCAGCGGCTTCTGGAAGTAGGCGACGCCGTCGGGCAAGCCTCCTTGTTCGGCAATTTCTTGCGGGCTCAGGCCCGAAACCACGGCGAGCGTCAGGCTGGCAAAACCGGAGCGCGCGCTTTTGAGCGCGCGCAGCATGTCAAAACCGTTCATTCCCGGCATGACCAAATCGGTCACCACCATGTCGGGGCGCGTCGCGCCTATGCTGACCAGGCCCTCAAAGCCGTTGGCAGCCAGGGTTAGATGCACGGGGAAGTCCCAGTGTGCGACCACGCTGGCAAACAGATTTTGGGCCGTGGGGTCGTCTTCGACCAGCAAGAGCTTGAACCCTGGCGT
>Ga0075019_10002707_pt1 | contig 10096 bp, 9 predicted proteins | sample ColStrG_CSR_2013_FD_71473 | JGI IMG/M metagenome (GOLD analysis project Ga0075019, IMG submission 71473) | Freshwater sediment microbial communities in response to fracking from Pennsylvania, USA - Cold Stream Run_MetaG_CSR_2013 | ecosystem: Environmental > Aquatic > Freshwater > Creek >...
AGCGCGGGTGCAGGGCCGAGAGCTTCACGGAAATGCTGGGTGCAGCCTCCGGAGGCGCGTCGCGCTGGGCGCGTCCGAGCGCATCGATCGCCGCGGCGTAGGCCTCGAGATAGCGGTCGGCATCGTGCATCGACAATGCCGCTTCGCCCAGCATGTCGAAGGAGTAGCGGTAGCGCGCGTTCGTGCCCTCGCCCGCGCGCTCGAGCGCCTCGGCGATCGTGCGGCCCATCACGAACTGGTGCCCCATGATGCGCATCGCCTGGCGAAGTGCGGTGCGCACGACCGGCTCGCCGACACGCGCCACGAGGTTGCGGATGAAGCCGGCAGGGTCGCGCTGGGTCGCCGCGTCCGGCTGCACGAGCCGGCCGGTCAGCATGAGTCCCCAGGTCGAGGCATTGACGAACAGCGATCCGCCATCCGACAGATGCGATGCCCAGTCACCGCCCTTGATCTTGTCGGCAATCAGCCGGTCGGCGGTCACGGCATCGGGTATGCGCAGCAGCGCCTCCGCAAGGCACATCAGGATCACGCCCTCCTGGGAGCCGAGGTCGTACTCGCGCAGAAACGCATCCATGCCGCCCCGGTCGACCCGCTCGCCGCGGACCGCCTCGACGAGCGCTGCCGCGTACGCGGTGACCTCGGCGCGTGCGGCAGGCTCGAGGCGCGCGAGCGGTAGGAGCTCACGCAGCACCACGTCCTCGTCCGCAAGCCAGAGGCGGTTGATCGCGGCCCCGATCGGGCTTTCGAGGGATGCGGCGCTCGGATGAAGAAACGGGGCCATAGGGTTCTCCTGTTAACCGACTACTCTATTGGCATTTATCTAGACGATTATCCGGTTTTGTGTATCCTAGGCAGTGCATTCCACTAGGAAAACCTGGCCCGTGGCTGACACGCTCGACCGCACCGACCGGCGCATCCTGGCGCTTCTGCAGGCCGACGGGCGCCTGCCAGTCGCGGAACTCGCCCGGCGGGTCCACCTGAGCGCGACACCCTGCCTCGAGCGGATGCGGCGGCTCGAACGCGAGGGCTACATCCGCGGCTACGCCGCCGACCTCGATCCCGCGAAACTCGGCGTGAGCCTGATCGCCTTCGTCGAGGTGCAGCTCGACCGCACGACGCCGGACGTCTTCAACCGCTTTCGTGACGGGGTCATGGGTCTTGATCCCGTGCAGGAGTGCCACATGGTGGCGGGCGGCTTCGACTACCTGCTGAAGGTGCGGGCCGCCGACATGACCGCCTACCGGCGCTTCCTCGAGGATCTCGCGGCGCTGTCCGGTGTGCAGCAGACGCACACCTACGTCGTGATGGAAGAGGTGAAGTCGAGTCGCGCGATCCCGATCGACGAGCGCGCCTGAGCTCATAGCGCCCGCCGCGCTGCCGGCGAGTGCGAGCTGCTGACCAGCGTCGACCATGATCTTCACGATATGCGGACTGCGCTTGAAATTCTGATCATTCGTCCCGGCCACTCTTGGCGCCGTGTCATCGACAACGGCCGGACGTCGGGTGGCGACCCCCAGCGGTCCCTCGCGATCCACCACCCGGCGTTTGGTCTGCGCTGCAAAGCAGCCGGGCGTTGCCGGGTGGCGCTTTCACGGGCGCCTGATCAAAGGCCGGCGACCTTCAAGCTGTCGGGCAGCCTGCTGCGGGAAGCGCCGCTTGCGCGTCTCAAGCGGCACCCGGCCAGCGGCTGCACAACCCGCGCCGGCGACTTCGTCTCGCCGATCACCGGGCGATCGGCAATTGCCTCGCGAGCGCAGTTGCTTCGGTGCGCAACGTAACAAGGGCCTTCTGCCGGAACGCCTCCGTAAACCGGGTACGCAGACCCGAAACCGCGAGCGCACCCCAGAGTCTCCCGCCGCCATCAATCACAGGAACAGCGATCGAACCAATGTCCGGGTCACGCTCGCCCAGCGAGACGTACCAACCGCGCTTGCGAACGACGGCATCGATCCGTCGCGGTTCTTCGCCAAACGCGAGGAGGATGCGCCCCGACGCGCCAGCTTCCAAGGCCAACCGTACCCCTTCGTCAAGATGGTGGCGCATCGACCGGGGCGAGTTCTCGCGAAATCGGCAGACGCGTTCATTGCCCTCCCGCACGTAGAACGACGCCGTCTCCTGTGTTGCCTTCACCAATCTGGCAAGCCGTGGACGAACCAACTTCTCGAGATCGAGATCCGCCGAGCACAAAGCAGCGAGGCGCGGCAGTTCGGGGCCCAGACTGAAGTCACCCGAAGACCCTCGGACCAGGAACCCCATGCGGTCGAGTGATGCCGCCAGACGGAGGATGGTGCTCTTGTAGTAACCCGTCCGGCGCGCCAGTTCGGCCAGCGCAAGGGCCTCCCCCGGGGTCCGGAACGCGCGCAGGATGGTCAACGCCCTTTCGACGGCTTCGACGCGCGGTACGTGGTCAGTCGTTGTTAGCACGACGGCAGATCCCTCGAACACCTCTGGATTGCGGCAAGCATTCTACTCTACAGACCGGTTGCGCCTTCGCTGGTGAACTTGACAAGGCAGAGGGCGATCGAGCACAGTTCTATCTAACAGAATTTAGTTCTGCTATACAGAACTAACAACCGGAGGGCGCATGCTGCCGCTGCACGGGATACGCGTCGTCGACCTTAGCAACGTGCTGGCCGGGCCGTTTTGCGGCTACCAGCTGGCGCGCATGGGCGCCGAGGTTGTCAAGGTTGAGAACCCCAAGGGCGGAGACCTTGCTCGCGGCCTCGGGGTCGATCCCGAAATGGCACGGCGGGAGATGGGCCTGTCATTCGTCGCCGTCAACGCCGCCAAGCAGTCGATCGCGCTCGACCTCAAGGACCCGCGCGGCAAGGCAGTCTTTCTCGACCTCGTGGCGACGGCAGATGTCGTACTGGAGAACTTCCGGCCCAACGTCATGAGGCGCCTGGGTCTTGACTACCCCGTGCTTGCGGCGCGCAATCCACGGCTCGTCTACTGCGCGATTTCCGGTTTTGGGCAAACCGGCCCGTGGGCCGAACGACCCGCCTACGACCAGATCGTGCAGGGCCTCGCCGGGGTCATGAGCGTCACCGGCGACGAGCGGAGTGCGCCGCTGCGAGTGGGGTTCCCGATCGCCGATACGGTCGGCGGCCTCACCGCCGCATTCGCCGTCGCTGCGGCCCTCGTTGAGCAGCGCGCAACCGGCAAAGGCCGTTGCATCGACGTATCGCTGCTGGAGTCGACCCTCGCGACGATGGGCTGGGTCGTGTCGAACTACCTGAATGCGGGAGCGATCCCGCGTCCGATGGGCAATGAAAACTTCACCGCAGCGCCGTCGGGGACGTTCCGGGTAGCCGATGGATTGCTGAACATATCCGCAAACGAGCAGAAGCAGTTCGAGACTCTGTGTGACCTGATCGAACGACCCGATCTCAAGGTGGACCCGCGATTCGCGGAACGGCAGGCGCGCAAGCTCAATCGCGACGCCCTGAGCGGTCTAATCGAAGAACGGCTCGCGTCGCGCGGCGCGGCCGAGTGGGAAGCGACGTTCAATCGGCATGGCGTGCCGGCTGGCCAAGTCCTGACGGTCCCGCAGATCCTCGACCATCCGCAGATGCGCGAGCGCGCCTTCGTCGAAGACCTCGCGTCTTTGGGCACGACTGGCGAGCGACTGCGCGTCAATCGACCCGGATTCCGGCTTTCCGAAGCGTTCCCGCCACCCTCGGACCCGCCGGCGCTGGGCGCAGACACGCGATCTTGGATGCGGCGGTTGGGTCGATCCGACAACGAGATCGACGCGCTTGCGCGCGACGGAGTGATCACGCTCGGCCCTACCTGAAAACCCCAACGGGGCGCACACGCGTTCGCGACCCCGGAAGTCCAAGACCTCGAATCGAACTGCGCATCTGGACGAGGAGGATCTGCCATGTCCGACCCATCACTCCACACCTCTACGATCGACATGTGGCGCCACCGCGCCGGGCTGCCTCTGGCCATCTTGGTAACGCTGGTGGTCTGGTTCCTGCCGCTGCCGGGGGGCCTGACGCCCGTGGGGTTGAAGTGCCTCGCCCTGTTCGCCGGCGTTTTCGTGCTCTACCTGACGGAAGCGGTTCCGCTGCCCATCTCCAGTCTGGCGATCGTACCGCTCGCGGTCCTGATGGGCATCGCAACACCAAAGGACGCGCTGGAGGGATTCGGCTCGACCTCGGTCTACCTCCTGGTCAGCGCGTTCATCCTCGCCACGGCCATGGTTAAGTCCCGCCTGGCCGAGCGCCTGACCTATCACATCCTTCGCACGGTGGGGTCGAGTGCCTTCGGTGTGACGCTGGGTATCACGATCGCCAACATCGTCCTTGCTTTCCTGGTGCCGTCATCGACCGCGCGTACGGCGATCCTGCTTCCGGTCTGCATCGGCCTGATTGCCAGCTTCAACGTGACACCCCGTTCGCGACTGGCGAAGGGGCTGCTGCTGACCCTGACGTTCACCAACGCGACGATGGGGGCCGGCATCCTGACCGCAACGCTGCCAAACCCCATCACTGTCGAGTTCATTTCCAAGGCGGGTGGGCCGATGGTCAGTTACACGCAGTGGTTGCTTGTCGGCTTCCCCCCGGCGCTGGTCATGACCCTCTTCACCTGGTGGCTCTGTCGGGTGATGTTCAAGCCCGAGGTCGCGGAAATCCCCGGCGGCCGCTCGCACGTCGCGGAATCTCTCGCCAAGCTGGGCCCGCTCTCCGCCAACGAGGTTCGCGCCCTCGTGGTGTTCGTCATCGTGGTCGCGCTCTGGGTCAGCGGGGAATGGACCAAGATCGACGTGACAATCGCGGCCCTCGCGGCCTGCTGCCTGCTGTTCCTGCCGACATTGGGGTTCCTCACCTGGGATGACGCCAACAAGGGCGTGTCCTGGCAGATCGTTCTCGTCGCAGGCGGTGGCATATCGCTCGGCGCACTGATGATGAAGACCGGCGCGGCCAAGTGGCTGGCGATCACGATCCTGAACGCCACAGGGGTCGCCGGCATGCCGACGGTCGTTGTTCTGATCGTGATCATGCTGAGCATTCAATACATGCACATCCTATTCGTCGGTACGACCGCCATGGCCACGGCAATCCTGCCCGTCGTGATAGGCATGGCCGAACAACTACACGTGAGCCCGCTCGTCTTCGCACTGCCCGCGGGCATGATCATCGGCGGCTACCCGCTGCTGATGTTCTACAACACGCTGCCGAACATCCTCGTCTATGGGACCGGCGAACTGGCGGTCGAAGACTTCCCCAAGGTCGGATTCATTCTCTGCACCGTCGCCGTGATCCTGTATTCGGTCTGTGCGGTCACGTACTGGCAGTGGTTCGGTCTCATCTGAGCTCAACGCTTGGCCGTGTATTGTCTCGGGTGAACGCGCGGCGCAGAGCTGCGCTCTGAAGGAGGCGGTGAAATGACTGATCAATTCGGCTCTGAGGGCGAACAGCTGGCCCGCAACTGGTGGCGAACCTCGATTATCGACATGGCGCCGGGTGTGATCCGCTACCGAGGCTATGCGATCGAAGACCTGATCCGCGAACGGGTGAATTTTGCACAGATGGTATGGCTCATGACGCGCGGCGAACTGCCCACGCGCGCACAGGCTGAACTGCTAGAGATGGGGCTGATGTCTGGCGTAGACCATGGTCCTCAGGCTCCCAGCATTGCCATCGCGCGCATGGCAGCCACCTGCGGCGTCGGACTGAACGGTGCGATGGCCTCGGCGCTGAACGTGCTGGGCGATGTGCACGGCGGCGCAGGCGAGCAGGCTCTCGCCCTGTACGAAGCGGTAGCAATGCGGCTCGACTCCGGAGAGCCGATCGGCGAAGCGGTGCAGTCGGCACTGAGCGAGCAGGTGGCGCGGCACGGCAAGACCATCCCCGGCTATGGCCATCGCTTCCATCCGATCGACCCACGCACGGCGCCGCTCCTGGAGCGTGTGGACGAAGCCGCAGCGGCCGGTGTCGTCTCCGGCCGCTACGCCAGTATAGGGCGCGCGATCGAGGACGCACTGGCGCAGGGACGGACCAGGCGTATCCCGATGAACATCGACGGCGCTACCGCCGTGATTTACGGCGAACTTGGTTTCCCGGCGCCGTTGGCGCGGGGGCTCTTCTGTCTCTCGCGCTCCGTCGGCATTCTCGCCCACGCCTGGGAGCAGACGCAGCAGGGCGGACGCATCAAAGGCCCGCTGCCGAAGGCATGGACCCCAACCTACGATGGACCGCCGCCCCGTCCCGTGCCCAGCCCGAGGTGAGGATGCAGATTCGCGCAGGTCAGTTGTTTCGGTCAGCACCAAGGCTGAGTGCAACCAGCGGGCAGCCATACCGACGGTCTGCGCTGCTCGACTGAACGCCGCTGAATGACCGGGTGGCAAATGACAGCAACGACTCGCGAAGGACTTTATCCAGGCCTAGATTGGATTTGCCGACTGTTGGGTATTGCGATACCGATCCCATCCGCCCCGCCGGATCGGGGCGGCCCATTCAGGATCCGGGTGGCCTTCTCCGTCGCCACCCCCCGTTCGATTGAATTTCCATATCCACGAGGAGCACAGGTTAACCGACGGGCCGCGGTCACTGCCGGCCGCGCGCGCGATAGTCCGCGAGGATCCGCGCATGATCGAAGGCGAGCGGCGGCGGAATCTCCGGATCGACGATCGCGACGTTCTTGGCGTCATCCGCAGCGACCGGTTCGCCGCGCGCGCGCCCGACGAAGGTGATGCCGATCGTGTGGCCGCGCGGATCCCGTGCCGGGTCCGAATAGACGCCGAGCAGGCTCACGAGTTCGACGGCGAGGCCAGTTTCCTCACGCGCCTCGCGAACCGCCGCCGCCTCGACGGTCTCGCCGATGTCGACGAAACCGCCCGGCAGCGCCCAGCCTGGCGGCGGGTTGCGCCGCTCGATCAGCACGATCGGCCGCCCCGGCCGATCGACGAGCTCGATGACGATGTCCACAGCGACCGGCGGTGTCTTCGGGGCAGCCATGCCCTCAGTATCCCACCTAGGCGGCGGCTCTTGATACCGGGGCCCGCGGACCGCAGTGTGGCCCTGCTTCATTCGGACGGCAGGAGACCGGAATGACGGAGACGATCCTAGGACCCCGCGCCGTCGGCGCCGCGGATTTCGACAGCCAGGTGCTCGCCCGCTCGGCGCAGGTGCCGGTGCTCGTGGACTTCTGGGCCGCCTGGTGCGGACCGTGCCGGATGATCGCCCCCCTACTCGAGCGCCTCGCCACGGAGTACGCCGGCCGCGCCGAGATCGCCAAGGTCGACGCCGATGCCGAAGGGTCGCTCGCCGCCCGCTATGGCGTGCGCAGCCTGCCGACGCTCGCGCTGTTTCGTGCCGGCCGGCTCGTCGACGCGGTCATCGGCGCCCAGCCCGAGGCGGTGCTTCGCGAGCTGATCGAGCGCCATCTCGAGCGCCCCGGCGACCGCGAGCGGGAAGCCGCCATCGCCGCGGCTGCCGCCGGTGAGACGGACGAGGCAGTGGCACGCCTCGGCGCACTCGCGGACGCGGAACCCGATCGCCCGCAGCACCTGCTCGCGCTGCTCGACGTGCTGCTGGAGGCCGGTCGTCTCGAGACCGCGGCCGAGCGCCTCGCGCAGGCGCCGCTCGCGCTGACCGGGAGCCCGGAGCTTGCGAAGCGCGCGGCCCGTCTCGAAATCGGCTCGGCCGCCGCGATGAGCGGCGCGCCGGACTCCGCCGCAGAGCGCCATGCAGGCGCAGCGCGTGGCTTCCTCGCGGGGCATTCAGCCGAGGCGCTCGATGCGTGGCTCGCGCTGATGCGCGCCGACCCGCTTTTCGGGAACGGCGCGGCGCAGCGAGCGCTGCGCGCGGCGTTCCGGCTGCTCGGCGAGGAGCACGAACTGGTCCGCGCCGCACGCCGCCGCATGGCGGCGCTGATGCACTGAGCGCGCCCGCGGGTCAGTCGCGTCCCTGGCGCCGCGCGAGCTCCATCAGGTCGCGTCTAGCCTTCTTGTCCGGGCGCCCCTCGGGTCTCGGGACAGTCATGGCCGCGAGGCGATGCTGGGCGTTGAACTGGACACCGCGGGCGATGCTCTCCGGCGTCTCCTCGTAGGCGCTGCGCGCCTCGGGCGCCGGCCCGCGACGTTGCGGAAGTCCGCGCACGGTGATTTCGACGTCGCGCCCGCCCTGCGACATTGTCAGCTGATCGCCCGGCGTGACGAGCCGGGCGGGCTTCACGCGCGCGCCGTTCAGGCGCACCCGCCCGCCCGCGACGGCGTCGGCCGCCAGGGACCGGCTCTTGTAGAGGCGGGCCATCCACAGCCAGCGGTCGATCCGGGCGCCCGAGCCGCCCTCCCCGCCGTCGTCCTCGTCCGCCTGCGGACGGCCCTTGCGCGTACCCATCGCCCTGCTCCCCGAAGCTGCTGCTCCGATCCTAGGATGGACCAATATTGCCTATACTTGCCGCCCCTTGGCTTGCCGGATGCCCCGAATGGATTCAGCGTTCTACGAACGGCTCGCCGCCGACACGCACGCCCTGAAGGCGCAGGGCCTCTACAAGACCGAGCGGCTGCTCGGGTCGCCGCAGAATTCGGTGATCCGGCTCGGCGACGGTCGCGAGGTCGTCAACCTCTGCGCCAACAATTACCTGGGGCTCGCCTCGCACCCGGCGGTGCGGGAGGCCGCCCACCGGGCCATCGACCGTCACGGCTACGGCATGGCGTCGGTGCGCTTCATCTGCGGGACGAACGCGGTGCACCGCGAACTCGAGCAGAAGCTCTCGGCCTTCCTCGGCACCGAGGACACGATCCTGTACTCCTCGTGCTGGGACGCGAACGGCGGGCTCTTCGAGACCGTGCTCGGCGAGGAAGACGCCGTCATCTCCGATGCGCTCAACCACGCCTCCATCATCGACGGCGTGCGCCTGTGCAAGGCGCGTCGGCTGCGCTATGCGAACCGTGACCTCGGCGAGCTCGAGGCACGGCTGAAGGAATCCGCGGACGCGCGCACGCGCCTGATCGTCACGGACGGCGTGTTCTCGATGGACGGCACGATCGCGCCGCTCGAGGCGATCTGCGATCTCGCCGACCGCTATCACGCGCTCGTCATGGTCGATGATTCGCACGCCACCGGCTTCATGGGGCCGACGGGGCGCGGCACGCATGAACTGTGCGGCGTCCTCAAGCGCGTCGATTTCATGACGGGCACGCTCGGCAAGGCGCTCGGCGGCGCCTCGGGCGGCTACACCTCCGGTCGCCGCGCGGCCATCGAGTGGCTGCGTCAGCGCTCACGACCCTATCTCTTCTCGAACTCGGTTCCGCCGGTCATCGCCGCGACGAGCCTCAGGGTCCTCGACCTGATCGCTGATGGCGATGCGCTGCGTGCGCAGCTGCACGACAATGCGCGCTTGTTCCGCGCCGGCCTCACGGCCGCGGGATTCACACTCGTGCCGGGCGAACATCCGATCATTCCGGTCATGTTGGGCGAAGCGACGCTAGCCGCGCGCATGGCGGAACGGCTCCTGGAACTCGGCGTGTACGTCATCGGCTTCTCCTTTCCGGTCGTGCCCAAGGGGCAGGCAAGGATCCGCACGCAGATGAGCGCCGCGCATACGCGCGAGCAGTTGGAGCGGGCGGTGGCGGCATTCACGACCGCCGGGCGCGAGCTCGGCGTGATTCACTGAAGGGTAAATCCATGAAAGCGCTCGTCAAGTCGAAGGCGGAACCCGGCATCTGGATGGCGGACATCCCGGAGCCGACGATCGGCCCGAACGATGTGATGATTCGCATGAAGAAGACCGCGATCTGCGGCACCGACATGCACATCTGGCACTGGGACGACTGGGCGCAGCGGACGATCAAGGTACCGATGGCGGTCGGGCACGAGTACTGCGGCGAGATCGTCGACATGGGAAGCGAAGTTCGCGGTCTGAGCGTCGGCGACCGTGTCTCCGGAGAAGGCCACATCACCTGCGGCTATTGTCGCAACTGCCGGGCCGGGCGTCGGCATCTGTGCCGCAATACCGTCGGCGTCGGCGTCAATCGCCCGGGTTGTTTCGCCGAGTACATGTCGCTGCCAGCCAGCAACGTATTCAAGCTGTCACCGGTGATCTCCGACGAGATCGCCTCGATCCTCGATCCGTTCGGCAACGC
>Ga0075019_10002709_pt1 | contig 10092 bp, 3 predicted proteins | sample ColStrG_CSR_2013_FD_71473 | JGI IMG/M metagenome (GOLD analysis project Ga0075019, IMG submission 71473) | Freshwater sediment microbial communities in response to fracking from Pennsylvania, USA - Cold Stream Run_MetaG_CSR_2013 | ecosystem: Environmental > Aquatic > Freshwater > Creek >...
CAATCAAGTGATTCAAGCAAAGGTCGGCATCTCGTTCATCAGTTCGGAACAGGCTCGCCAAAACGTCGGACAGGAGGTGCCGGGCTGGGGCTTTGACAGCGTGCGGAGCAGCTCTGTTGCTGCATGGAACCGCGAACTTGCGAAGATCCAACTGCGTGGCGAGAGCGAGTCCAAGAAGGTTCAGTTTTATACGGCGATGTACCACACGATGTTGATGCCATCCGATCGCACCGGGGAGAATCCTGGGTGGCAATCGAAGGAGCCCTACTATGATGACTACTACGCGATATGGGATACCTATCGCAGTTCGGGGCCGCTCCTCACTCTGATTGCCGCAGATCGCCAACGCGATCTCATCCGTTCGTTGATTGATATATACCGGCATACGGGCTACATGCCGGATGCCCGAAGCGGCAATGATAACGGCCGCACGCAGGGCGGGAGCAATGCCAATGTTGTGATAGCGGATGCGTACGTGAAGGGCCTAACAGGGATCGACTACGCGACGGCCTTTGAGGCTATGTTGAAAGATGCCAGCGCGCCACCGAAGGACGGCCAGCGTGAAGGACGTGGCGGAATTATTGACTACAACAACAAGGGCTATGTCACTTTGGCAGATGAGCGCTCCGGTTCTCGCACTGTTGAGTATGCTTACGATGACTTTGCGATTGCAGAAGTAGCATGCGGCCTGAACCATCCCGATGAGGCAAAGCTATTTGCAGGACGATCTCATAACTGGGAAAACTTGTGGGATAAGGACCTCACGAGAGAAGGCTTCCAGGGATTTTTGAGACCACGCAACCCCGATGGATCGTGGGCTGAGCCTAACTTTTTGGTGCGCGGAACATGGCCCGACTTCTTTTACGAAGGCGACCTTTGGACCTACTCGTTTTACGCCCCGCATGACGTTCGCAAGCTGATGGAATTGAGCGGGGGCAAGGATGCTTTTGTCCGGCGGCTAGACAATATTTTCTATCGCCAGCACTTCGACGTTACCAATGAACCTGGCTTCCTGATACCGGTGCTCTATAACTGGGCTGGACGTCCGGACAAGACCGCAGAGATCGTGAATGCACTTCTGGAGAAGGCATTCACAGATCAACGCAGCGGTATCCCGGGGAACGACGATTCGGGTGCCATGTCGAGCTGGTTCATCTTCCATTCACTTGGGTTCTATCCCAACGCTGGACAAGCTCTCTACCTTATCGGAACGCCGAGTTTTCCCGAGGTGGAGATGAGATTGTCTAACGGCAAGGTTCTTCGGATCGAGGCACACAATCTGGACGCGGGTCATACGAATCACTACATTCAATCGGCAACTCTGAACGGCGCTCCTCTGGACACTTCCTGGTTTCGCCACGAGCAGATCGCTAACGGCGGCACATTGGTTTTCATGATGGGATCGGAGCCGACGAAATGGGGAACTGCAGAGCTTCCGCCGTCGCTCTCGGATACACCTGCGCCGTTCTGCGCCACGCGTCCGCATTAGAGCCAGTGCGGTGCGGACAGGGTTGCAAGATTGATCGAAACGGCGCATCGATACGGCAGCGTCGGGGGCGACAAGCGGTGAGTTATCGGCATCGCGATGACAGGGACTAGCCTTGGCGGTGCCGAAGCGAAGGGACATCAATTTGATATGGAAATGGGTGCTGTTGAGAAAGAATGCGGAATGTGGCAGGAAGGCGAAGCGAGGGCATGACCGTGAATGGACTTGATAGAGCAACGCAAGTGGTTGATGTCAATTTTGGGTCGAGCGAGACGTCATTTCGTGGAGGTTGCGGCTCGCTGCAAGAGTCGGAAAACTCGGCTCTTCGGTTGAGTTGGCGACTGGTTGGTTAGCAACGCCAAGCCTTCCCGGGCTGCAGTGGTCGCCTTCTCAATGTTGCCGACTGCACGATATGCCGACGAGAGGAGTAAGAGCAGTTCGGGGTTCTTGTGGTGTGTGATCTCGACGCCGCGTTCTGCCCAGCGGGCGGATAGTTGCGGGTCTCGCAGTGATGTTGGGTTAACATTCAGATAAGCCGTTGCGGCGAACTCAAGTGTCTGAAGGGGAGCATGAGATTTATCTGCGGACTGCTTCAGAACCGCAAGGGAATCTCGCGCTGTGGTTGTTGAACTGCTCGGGGCATGAAGGGTCTGGCGGATCGACTCCAATCGTACTGTCACGCTGGCGAGAGCATTGTTCGATTCGGCATAATCAGGAGCGTGTAACTGGATTAGTTGTCTGATGATCTCAGCTTCCTGCTCAAGGAGCCTTGCCGCGATGTGCAGGTTATTGCTTGGGACGGTCGCCGACCCCGATAAGAAGGGGTCGGCGGTATATTCGTATCCTTGTGCCTCTCCATCCAGGAGGCGCGTCATATCGCCGAGGAGGAGGATGTCGTTGCGGTCGGCGTCCAGTAGAGCGGAATAGACGGCTTTACTCTGGTGAAACAGGGGGATAGCTTTTGCATGCTGGCCCAGTTCGTCGAGGGCCATGGCTTGTTTTCGAAGTAGCGTACCCTGTAGCCGTCGGTGAAAGAGTTTTTTCTGTTCGGCGGCGGGCATGGTGTCGAGGATTTGAGTTGCGATCTGAAACTCTGACAGAGCCGCTGCTGGATCGACCTCGAGCTCTGCAACGCCTATGTGAAGGTGCATATAGGCGGGCCCACGCCGAGCGGCCATGTATGTTGGATCAAGATTGATCGCGCGTTCGTCCAGCGCGAGGGAGCGTCTGTAGGCTGCAAGACCCGCCTCCGCATCGGCGAGCCCCTGATCTTCGGATAGCTCGTCCCCTAGGGTCTGGATGGCGGTGGACGCCTCCATGACCAGCTTGGCCGTCACACCTGGCAGGGTAATCAGCCGTTCGTAGATATCGGCTGCGGATCGCAAATCCGCTACTGCATTGTCGACACGCCCTAGGCCGGCTAGTGTTTCGCCACGTTCTTCGGTTGTCTGGGCGAATGCGCGAAGAGCCTCCTTGTCAGCGGGATTGGCATTGACGAGTGGTTTTGCGAGCGCCAGCGCACGGTCGTAGCTGCGTAGTGCATCTGCGCTTTCGGCAAGGTTTTGCGCGTACACGTTGCTTTGGAGATCGCCGAGCCGGGTATAGGCTTCGATCAAATCCAGAGCGGTCTGGCGGTCTCCATGGGTATCGGTCGCTGTGTGGTCGAGGTGCTGCAGCACGCGGTCGATGAGGAGCTTTTGTGCGCCTGTCGATCCTGGGATTTCCTTGAGTGCAGCATCGAGTTCGGTGAGCAGACTTTGGCTCAACTCCCGCAGATCGGCCGATCGCGATTCCGCGATACGCCGCTGACGGTTCGCTTCATGCGCCTGCCAGAGGACTCCGGCGATTCCAGCGATCAGGGTGATGCCGACGATACAGGCAGCAGCGACGGCGATCCGATTTCTCTGGATGAACTTCATGGCCCGATAGCGTTTGGAACCACGCTGTGCCTGTACCGGACGTCCTTGCAGCAATGCCTGGATGTCCAAGGAGAGCAGATTGACGGTTGCGTAACGCTGGCTGGGTTCCTTGCGCAATGCCTTCATCACGATCGCGTCTATATCGGTATCTAAGGGCCCGTTGACGGAGCGGGTGCTGGGCTTTGGATGGTCGTCGTTGCAGATGACCCGCAGCATCTCGGCGGTCGTGAACTCCTTGAGCTCATAGGGAGCAACGCCGGAAGTGAGCACGTAGAGCAGGACGCCGAGCGAGTAGATGTCGGATGCGGTCGTAATGGGGTTGCCCAGCACCTGCTCCGGGCTGGCGTATTGGGGCGTATAGATGTGCATCCCGTGCCGGGTCCATTCGGCAGGTTCACGATCAGTTTCTTCAGGCGCAAGCAGCTTGGCGGTGCCAAAGTCCAGCAGTCTAGGTGTGCCATCTCCGAGTACGAGAATGTTGTCGGGTTTCAGGTCGCGGTGGACTACCAGGTTCTGGTGGGCAAACTGCACTGCCTCGCAGACAAGCTGGAATATCTTTAGCCGGTCACGCATTGAGAGCTGGTGGTTGGCACAATACGTTGTGAGCGGTACGCCGTCAACGAACTCCATGGCCAGAAATGGCTCACCCGACTCCGTGACTCCGCCGTCCAGTAGGCGCGCGATGTACGGATGGGCGAGCCTCGCAAGGATCTGTCGTTCCTGGAGGAATCGCTGGCGAAACATCTCTGTGGCGAGCGGGAGATCGATCAGTTTGATCGCGACCTGCTGCTCGAATTGGCCGTCGACCCGATGTGCGAGGTAGACCGCGCCCATGCCGCCGCGACCAAGCAGACGGTCGAGGGTGTAGTTTCCCACGGATCGCTCCTGGGAGGGCATGTTCCCCGCGGGATTCCTGGCCCAGACTGCGGCCGACAGTTCTTCCTCTGCCGCGCAAGCAGCGAGCAGGGAACGAAGTTCGGTGGCCAAGTCAGTGTCGTCGCCGCATCGGCTGGTGAGCATCGCCTCGCGTTCTTCGGGCGGGATACTCAGCAGATCATGGAAGATGCGCTGCGTCAGTCCGAGCCGTGCGGTATTGCGATCTTCAATGCTCAAGTACTCTCCCTCGCGCCTTTGGTTACTAGAGATCGCGTAATTGAGAGGGGAAGTGACTCACCCCCGGCTCGAGGAACTTCCTGTTGTGGGCTCCATGCGGCGGTAGAGCCAGGCCCGGATAAATTTCAGGTCGCGGTCCACTGTTGCCTTGGAGACATGGAGCAGCGCGGCCGTCTCCTCGGCCGTACAGCCGAGGAAGTAGCGCAGTTCGACCAGCTCCACTTTCTTGGGATCGATGAGCGCGAGTGCGTCGAGTGCTCTACTCAACTCAACAAGTTCCGGGCTTCCAACTTCGACCCAGGGAATCTCCTCGCTGAGAGGAACATGCTGCGAGCTACCTCCGCGCCGCTGCGCCTGATTGCTGCGGGCGTGGTCGATCAGGATCAGCCGCATGGCTTTGGCGGAGAAGGTATAGAAGTGTGCGCGGTCGTCCCATGCCGCACTCTTCTGTTGCAGCAGCTTCAGGTAAAGCTCATGGACGAGGGAAGTCGCTTGCATGAGCCCGGGGTCGCGTTCCCGCCGGATGTACGCTGCGGCGACCTGGCGGAGGTGGGGATAGACAAGAGGCATCAACTGCTCGAAGGCCGTTGGTTCGCCATCTTTCCACTTCGTGAGCAGCATCGTGATCTGGCCCTGTTCAGCTTCCACCGCAGCTCCGAAATGAAAAAGACTGTGATCCTCAGAGCCTTCAGCCTAGCACCGCCGAGTAAAAACTTGAAAAAACTTGAGTCACTTTTCCCACGCCTTTCGCTGTCTTAGTGAAGCTCCGACAAATTGCTCCTTCGAAAGAGGAAAAAATGATCTCTCCCGTCCTGCGGCATTCCACGAAAACTGTTAGATTTCCTCTGCAAACCACTTGGATTGCCGGGTTGACCTGCGATTCCTTACGCATTCGCTCTTTTGCTTTTGCACTTTTGGCGATTGTGCTGCTCACTGGTCTTAGCTGGGCATCGGCTGGATCGGATGGCAGCAATCCGAAGCCAGCCGCTCCGGCGGATTACGGGAAGGTATCTCTGGCCTTTGAACCCAACCGTGGACAGACAGATTCGCAGGTGCAATTTTTCTCACGGGGGCAGGGGTACGGAATCTTTCTGACACCGGGCGAGGCGGTTCTTTCGCTGCAACAGCCGATGTTGAAGACGGCGAGGTTGGCGGAGGCTCACTCTCCCGACACCAGCATCTTGCGGATGAGACTCGTCGGGGCCGATGCCAAGGCCGTCGCGACGCCGCGGGAACAGCTCTCCGGAACTTCCAACTACTTCTTCGGCAACGATGCCAAGAAGTGGGCAACCGACGTCCCGACCTACGGCAAGGTTCAGTTCAAGGATGTGTATCCGGGGGTGGATCTGGTTTACTACGGCAACCAGCGCCAGCTTGAGTACGACTTCGTCGTTGCCCCGAACGCAGACGCCCGCCAGATCGCTCTCAGCTTTTCAGGTGCGGTCCCGAAGTTGAATGCAGGCGGCGATCTGCTACTTTCGACCTCCGGCGGCGAGACGAGTTTCCATAAGCCGGTGGTGTACCAGATGATTGGCGATGCGAAGGTTTTCGTCGAGGCTGCCTATCACGTCGCCAAGCAGGGGGTGACGTTCTCGCTCGGAGACTATGACCATTCGAAGGCGCTGGTGATTGATCCAGTGCTCTCTTACGGGACTTTTCTGGGCGGATCTCTTGATGATCGTGGATTCGGTATTGCGGCTGATGCGGCCGGGAATACCTACATCGTTGGCGACACGGTGTCGCTGAACTTTCCCCTGATGAATGCGATTCAGAGCACGAACCATAACACGAGCAATGGCTGGGTCGTCTTCGTCACGAAGCTCAACCCGGCGGGCAGCGCTGTCGTCTACTCGACCTTTCTTGGCGGTATTGCGGACTCGCATGCGCTCGCGGTTGCGCTCGATTCGACTGGTAGCGCCTATGTTGCCGGTTACACCAGCGCCGGCGACTTTCCAGTCACCTCTGGTGCTTTCCAGACGCTTTGTGGAGGAAACTGGACCGCTCCAACCGGAACCCGTCTCCGAATCAACGGATGCAGTCCCAGCGCTGACACGAGCGCATTCCTCGCGAAGCTCGCGCCGGCGGGAAATGCCCTCGTGTACTCCACTTTCCTGGGCGGAAGTTACTTCAGCCAGATTACAAGCGTCGCGGTCGACTTAGCCGGAGAGGCATACGTGGCCGGCAACACGAACTCTTCGTGCGGCGTCGGCCCGTACTACCCGGTCAACCCGTTCAATGCAAGTACCTATCAGTGTTTCCCGACCACCTCCGGTGCCTACCAGACGACCTTTGGTGGGCAGACAATTCCGGGATCCACCATCTGGGGTTTCTTTTCCAAGTTCAGCGCCGATGGCTCGACGCTCCTTTATTCAACGGAGTTTCTTGCTCCCAATGGAACGACTCTGAGCAACAACGCTCTATCGAACACGGTCAATGCGGTAGCGGTAGATGCTGCGGGATTCGGCTATATCGTTGGAAGCGGCGGCTATGGTCTGCCGACGACTGCCGGCGCGTTCTACGTTCCGCCCGTCAACTCTACGACCGCTCCACCCTTTCCTGCCTATGTTGCGAAATTCGATCCGACGAAGTCTGGCGCGGCATCTTTGGTATATAGCACTTTCCTCGGATCAGCAGCTCAGACAGCAAGCAACTCGAACTATACTGACGTCGCCACCGGAATCGCGGTCGATGCCAGTGGAGATGCGATCGTTACGGGGTATACGGGCAACAGTTGCGGGTATCCAACCACTGCCGGTGCCTACCAAACCGGATACCTGAGCGCACCTTACTGCGCGGATGGTTTTGTAACCAAACTGAACCCAACCGGCACCGGACTCATCTGGTCGACACTTCTCGGTAGTGCTTCGTCGTCGAACATCGTTGCAACGCAATTGAAGGGTCTGTCGGTTGGGTCGAACGGCAACATTTATGTGGTCGGCAACGGATCGCAGAGTGGGTTCCCGTTGGTTGGCGCACTGCACACGGCACCTAGCAGCGGCGGCGGTATCGTGGCGGAACTCGATCCCTCCGGTGCCAAGTTGCTCTTTTCTACTTATACGGGTGGGTTTGGGACGAGCGGCTACAGCGGCGGGGATGTCGCAACGGCTATCGCCACCGACGCGAACGGCAACATGTACGTGACGGGACGCCAGGACCCCAATCTTCTGAGCATCCCAACTACTCCCGGTGCCCTACAGACGACGTATCAGGGTGGTCCGTACGATGCTTTTGTTCTGAAGATTGCGCCTACGATTGTCAGCACGACTACCCTCACCGTGCCGACGGGTACGGTAACAGCGGGTCAGTCGGCGATTTTGACTGCAACCGTCGCAGGGCCAACCGGGACAACTACAGTTCCAACCGGGACCGTGACGTTCCTTTCTGGAAGCACGACGCTTGGGACCGGAACGTTGAACGCATCAGGTGTGGCAACCTACACTGCGGGGAGCCTCAACGCGACCACGTACAGCATAACGGCCCACTATGCAGGCGATACGAACTTCGCGGCCAGCGTGTCGTCGGCAAGCACTCTGGTGGTATCTCCCGCGACGCCTACCATCAATCTGACCGCGCCCGCGACGGCGACGGTCGGGGCTTCGGTGACACTTGGTGTCACGGTCACCGGAACGGGCGGCAACCCAACGGGTACGGTGGTCTTCAAGGACGGGACGACGACCCTCTCTACGATGACGCTGGCGTCGGGTGCGGCAAGTTACTCAACGAGCAGCCTGTCGACTGGTACGCACAGCATCACGGTCAGCTATAGCGGCGACAGCATCTTTGCCTCGGGTGTTTCTGCTGCACAAGTCGTCACGATCAGTGTGGCGCCTGCATTGACGTTCACGGCGCTTCCGACTTCCCTTACGATTGTGCACGGATCGACGGGCACGGTCGTCATAACGGGCACGCCGGTTGGCGGTTACACCGGGACGGCAACGTTTACCTGCGGTACTCTGCCGACGGCAGCGTCCTGCACGTTTGCGCCGACATCGCTGGTGTTCAGCGGAAGCAATACGGCGCAGTCCACCACGCTCACGATCGCAACCAGCATGACGACAGCAGGGTTCAACCTGATTCCGGGGCTCAATACTGCAACTGGGGTTTTCGCTGCGCTGCTGCTCTTCCCGCTGGGCTTTGCACGACGCCGCAAACAGTACCGCCGCTGGTTGAAGGGAGCGCTGCTGCTGGTGATGCTCAGCCTGTCATCCGCTGCGATTGTGGGGCTGACGGGATGCTCCTCCAGCGCGGGTCCCACCACAACGACGACGCCGGCGGGAAGCTACAGCATCGTGGTCACCATCACGGCTCCAAACGCAAACTCCACGATAACCCTACCGATCACCGTGCAATAGACTCGCGTTGCAACTGAAACAGAAAAGCCGCATGGCCGATAGATGGCCGTGCGGCTTTGGTTTGCTGCTGGTGTGCGCTTAGTTGATGGTGAGGCTGAAGCTGGCGTACTGGTCCACCGTGGTAGAACCGTTTACCACGCTTGAGGCCTTGACGAGGATGGTGTTGGCACCGGTTGGAGTGATCGCTGCGTTGAGACCGCTTCCGCAACCTACCGATCCGGCAGCAAGAGCAGCAAGGAGGAGCGACATTGCGAGTGGCATGAAGGCGATCCGGAACCGACGCCGGGCGAAGAAGATGCCCAGCAGGGAAATCGCAGCTAGCAGCCCGAACGATGCAGCCTTCGAGCCCTGAGTGTTTCCATGGGTGCCAAGCGTCGTTACGGTCAGCGTGGAGGTCAGTACCTTGTTGGACCCGTCTGCATTGAGCGTCGGGGGGTTGAAGGTGCAGGTGACACCGGCGGGCAGGGGTCCACAGGAGAGTGTGACGGAACCCTTGAATCCACCGACTGGCGTGAGAGTGAACTTAGCGGTTCCAGACTGACCGGAGGTGAGCGTCAAGTCGCCCGGGTATGCCTGAAGGTTGTAGCTGCCGGTGATAGGCACAGCGTGTCCGTTGTTGACGTAGCCGGTGCCCAGAAGCGATACCGTGATCGGTGCATTGGCGTTGTTGTCCTCGAACTGGAGGAAGTTGGTGATAGGCCCACTCTGGTTTGGCGTAAACACTACTCCGACGGTGCAGGTGGCGTGGGGGGCGATAGTTGTGTTGCAGCTATTTTGAACAATCTGGAAGCCCGGTCCGGTTGGTGAACCGTTCCAGTTCGGAGCGACCCAGATCGCGTTGCCGGTAGAACCGCTGTTGGTGATGGTGATGTTCTGAACTGGACTTGAGGAGCCGTTTGGAGTGGCAGCGAAGACCAGCGAGTTGGTGGATACGGAGATGGTCGGCTTGTTGAGATCGTCACCATACGGGCTAAAGGCATCTACGGCAACTGAGGTGTTTGATCCGGTGGACGTGATGAATGAGATCAAGCTGTTGATATGGCCATCCCGCGGGAATAGCGTGCCGAGATAGTACAAGGCACCTAGGGAGCAATGACCGCCTGCTGGCAGCTGGTATTGACCCAGGTTGTTGATGCTGCAGGTGCCGTCTTCGTCGAGGACGATGAAGTCGGGGTCGCCGGTGTTTGCAGAGAACGCGACCATGGCCGATGTGGGATTAGTG
>Ga0075019_10002711_pt1 | contig 10091 bp, 11 predicted proteins | sample ColStrG_CSR_2013_FD_71473 | JGI IMG/M metagenome (GOLD analysis project Ga0075019, IMG submission 71473) | Freshwater sediment microbial communities in response to fracking from Pennsylvania, USA - Cold Stream Run_MetaG_CSR_2013 | ecosystem: Environmental > Aquatic > Freshwater > Creek >...
CACGGTCGCCAGCGCGTTGCCGGCGTAGATCGGCCGCACGAAGGTATCGGCGTCGATCACGGCGGAAACGTCGCTGATCGGCTGCACGTCGAGCAAAGCGGCGGCGCGAGGCATCACGTTCTTGCCGATGGCGGTGCTGCCGGCGAGGATGTGGGTATAGCCGGGGGCGAGGGCGACCAGGAGGGCGGCCAGCGGCTCGGCCATGGCGTGGTCATAGGCGGCGTCGGCGGCGGTGATCACCTTGGCGACGCCGGGCAGGGCGGCAGCGGCGGCCGCCGCGTCCGGGTTGGTGCCGGCGACCAGCACGTGGACCTCGCCCAGCTTGATGGCGGCGGCGACGGCGGAGCGCGAGGGCTGCTTGATGGTGCTGCCTTCATGGTCCAGCAGAACGAGAACGGTCATGCTCAGATCACCTTCGCTTCGAGCTTCAGTTTGGCGACGAGTTCGGCAACCGACCCCACCTTCACGCCGGCCACGCGCTTGGGCGGCTCGGCGACGGTGACGATGGTCAGGCGCGGCGCCGGGTCGACGCCAAGGTCCGCCGGCTTGATCGTCTCGATCGGCTTCTTGCGTGCCTTCATGATGTTCGGCAGCGAGGCATAGCGTGGCTCATTGAGCCGCAGATCGGCGGTGACCAGCGCCGGCATGGTGAGCGAAACCGTCTCAAGCCCGCCGTCCACCTCGCGGGTGACCACAGCCTGGTCGCCTTCCAGCACGATCTTGCTGGCGAAGGTGCCCTGCGCCCAGCCGAGCAGTGCGGCCAGCATCTGGCCGGTGGCATTCATGTCGTCGTCGATCGCCTGCTTGCCCATGATGATCAGGCCTGGCGCCTCCTTCGCCACGATCGCCTTCAGCAGCTTGGCAACCGCGAGCGGCTGCAGATCGGCGTCGCTCTCCACCAGAATGCCGCGGTCAGCGCCCATCGCGAGTGCGGTGCGGATGGTTTCGGCGCAGGCGGCAACACCCATCGACACCGCGATGATCTCGGTCGCGGCACCCTTTTCCTTCAGGCGAACGGCCTCCTCGACGGCGATCTCGTCGAAAGGGTTCATCGACATCTTGACGCCCTGGGTCTCAACGCCAGAGCCGTCGGACTTCACCCGGACCTTCACATTGTAGTCAACAACACGCTTGACGGGGACAAGGATCTTCATGGGCTCGGTTGCCGCTTCCTGGAGGAGTTTTGGGCGCGCCTGCGCTCACAGGCCCGCCGGCTTGAAAGTGCGCGGACCATATGAGCCGCGCGCGCTTCAAGTCAAACCAGGTCGATCGAGTGAAGCAAGCAAGCGCTGTGCTCCGCCCAGACCCGCCAGGGGCCGAGCCCCTGGACCTCTCGTTCAGTAAGCCGGTTTGAGGGAGAGCAGGGGGTCACAACCCGGACTTTCTTGAGGGCCTCGCGTGTGACCCCCTGCTCTCCCTCAAACGACCTTAAGCGAATGGTGTCCAGAGGCTCCGCTTCTGGCGGGTGTGGGCAGAGCCCACTGCTTGCTTGCTACGCCCGATCACCCTGAGGTCCGGACCGTGCCCGCTTGCATGCGGACGGCGGCTGCGCCATGTGAGGGGGAGGAATGCGGTTGGAGGGGCGTATGGGTAGTTTCAGCATTTGGCACTGGCTTGTGGTGCTCATGGTCGTCCTGCTGCTGTTTGGCGGCGGCAAGGTGAGTGGTTTGATGGGCGACTTCGCCAAGGGCATCAAGTCGTTCAAGAAGAACATGGCCGACGAGACCGACGAGTCGATGGCGGCATCCGCTTCCGAGAAGCCGGCCGGCACGATTTCGCCGCCCGGTGCGACCACCACGGCGGGTGCCCAGACCACGGCGCCGCATCATTCCTGAACCGGCTGCGACACCGGCCTGGGCGATCGAGGCGATCGTCCAGGCCGGTGCGCGGATGGATCAGCGTGGCTGGGTGCCGGCGACGGCGGGCAACATCTCCGTGCGGCTCGATGCCGGACGGATCGCGATCACGCGCAGTGGCGGCCACAAGGGATTTCTGGACGCGGGCTCCGTCATGCAGGTCGATCTGGCGGGACAGGCCCTGACGCCTGCTGCCAAATCCAGCGCCGAGACGCTGCTGCATTGCCAGATCTACCGGCTGTTTCCCCAGGCGGGCGCTGTGCTGCACGGCCATTCCGTGGCGGCCACCGTGCTTGGCATGGCAGCGCAGGGCGCCATTCGCCTGGCCGATTATGAAGTTTTGAAGGTGTTCGAGGGTCAGTCGACCCACGCGGTGGCGCTCGACCTGCCGGTGTTCGACAACGACCAGGACATCGCCCGTCTTGCAACGGTTGCAGAGCCGACCCTCGTGGCCGGCAGTCCCTTGGGATATCTCATTCGCGGCCACGGGGTCTATGTATGGGGACCCGACATGCCGATGGCCCTGGCCCGGCTGGAGGGGTTGGAATTTCTGCTCGCCTGCGAGCTGGAGCGAAGGAAGCTGCGACCATGAGCCGCCTGACCGTGTTCCTGGATGCCGAGCCGGGCAAGCCCGTGATCTCCACCGAGGACGCCGCCGAGATGGCGCGCGAGCTCTCCGCCATCGGCGTGCGGTTCGAGCGCTGGGAGAGCCCGGTGACCTTGTCGCCCGACGACAGCGCCGAGGATATTCTGGCCGCCTACCGCCCCTATCTGGACACGCTGATGGGCGAGGTGGGAGCCGGTTCGGCGGATGTGATCAAGCTCACCCCCGATCATCCGCAGGCTTCAGCACTGCGTGAGAAATTCCTGTCCGAGCACACCCATACCGAGGACGAGATCCGCTTTTTCGTCCACGGCGCCGGTAATTTCATCATGCATGTCGGCGGCAAGGTCTGGGACGCGCATTGCGTGCAGGGCGATTTGATCAGCGTGCCGGCCAACACCCAGCACTGGTTCGACGCCGGCGACCGGCCGTTCTTCACGGCGCTGCGGGTGTTCACCGACACCTCCGGCTGGGTCGCCCATTTCACTGGCGATACGATCAGCGAACGATTCCCCGCGGTGGCCGCGGTGGCGTCTTCGCCATCCGCTCCCGCTGGGCCATCCGCTGCCGTCGCGTGAGCCTGCTGCCGCCGGCTGCCATCATCACCGACATCGAGGGCACGACGACGCCGATCGCGTTTGTGCGCGACACGCTGTTTCCCTACGCCAGGGCACGTCTGGCGGCGGCGATCGCAACCGAGGCAGCACAACCCATCGTGGCCGAAATCGCCCGCATGACGCCCGGCCGCCCGGTGCTCGACACGCTGCACGACTGGATGGATGCGGACGCCAAGGTCACGCCGCTGAAAGCGCTGCAGGGCCTGATCTGGGACGCCGGCTACGCCGATGGCTCGCTGAAGGGCGCACTCTACCCCGACGTCACGCCCGCGCTGCGCCGCTGGTCGCGCGCAGGCTTGCGGCTGCACGTCTATTCCTCTGGCTCGGTCGCGGCCCAGCGCCTGTTGTTTGGCCACTCGGTGGACGGCGATCTGAGCGGCCTGTTCGCCGGCTTCTTCGACACCAACGTCGGCCACAAGCGCGAACCCGAGAGCTACGACCGGCTGTGCATCGGTATCAACGTGCCGCCAGCCGAGGTGGTGTTCCTGTCGGACGTGGAAGCCGAGCTCGACGCAGCCAGCACCGCCGGCCTGCGCACCTGCCAGCTGGTGCGGCCGCAGGACGGCACCGTCGCGTCTGATCGCCACGTGATCGCGGCGGATTTTCCCGAAGCCGGGCGACATTTCGGATTGTGAGACGTCACCACACTTCTTGACGGAACGCCGCGGTCGCAAGACGATGCGGATCGCGCGAGGCAGGCTCCTGTCCCGTTCCACAGGAGGCTAAATTCATGGCTGTTCACAGCGTTGCCGCCACGCCCAAAACCGTTCGCTGGGGTATTTTCGACGGCAGCTTTCCTCCCGTCGTCACCGTCCAGTCCGGCGACACCGTCGTTCTCGAATGCGTCTCCGGCGGGCCCGACGCGATGCCGCCGGCAAGCTCCGGCCTGAAGATCCCGCCCGCTTTGGCCGCCATCCAGGCCGAGGTGCCGCGCGGCCCCGGCCATATCATCACCGGCCCGGTCGCAATCGACGGGGCCATGCCCGGCGACATGCTGGAAGTCCATATCGACAAGATCGAGTTCGGCTGCGACTGGGGTTTCTGCGGTTTTCGGCCGCTGGCCGGCACCTTGCCGGAAGACTTCACCGAACGCTTCCTCACCCACATCACCGTGGACAAGGACCGCAAGATCGGCCGCATGCCCTATGGCCTGGAACTGCCGCTGGCGCCGTTCTTCGGCGTGATGGGCGTGGCGCCGCCGCCGAACTATGGCGCCATCTCCACCGTGCAGCCGCGCGAGCACGGCGGCAACATGGACAACAAGGAACTCGGCGAAGGCTCCACCCTGTTCCTGCCAGTCTGGGCGCCGGGTGCGATGTTCTCCGCCGGTGACGGCCACGGTGTGCAGGGCGACGGCGAGGTGTGCATCAACGCGCTGGAGATCTGCCTCACCGGCACCTTCACCTTCACCCTGCACAAAAAGCAGGGCAACGAGCCGCTGCTGACCTATCCGCGCGGCGAAACCGCCACGCATTTCATCACCATGGGCATGAACGAGGATCTCGACCTCGCCATGAAGCAGGCGCTGCGCCAGATGATCAGCTTCATCTGCAGCCGCTCCAATTTGTCCAAGGAGGAGGCCTACCAGTTCTGCTCCCTGGCGGTGGATTTCCACGTGACCCAGACCGTGAACGGCGAGAAGGGCGTGCACGGCATGCTGAAGAAGGGCCTGCTTTTCTAAAGCTGGCTATTTGGAAGGTTGGAACCCCTGCAGCGTCCATTCCAGCGGCAGGGTGTCCACCCGCAGATTGCCCAACCGGGGCTGATTGAAGTCGATGATCAGCACCATCGCGCCCACCCACATCACCACCAGCAGCGCCGTCATGGCGAGCTGGCGCTTGCCGGCCAGCCCGAACTGGTAGCCAAGCGCCCCCAGCGCCAGCACCGATCCGGCCAGCAGCATCCAGGTCAGGTTCAGCGGCACGCGGCTGTCGAAGGCGAAGCGCTGGCTCAGCGAGGCATCGAACATGTCGTTCAACGAGGCGATGTAGCCGGCCATCACCGGCGTCGGGCTGGCGCGGGCGGAAATCGTGGCCAGCCGCCAGATCTCGGTCTGCAGCGCGTTGGTCTTCGTCAACAATTGCGGAATCGCCACGGGATCGGCGCTGCCGGTGTACTCCAGCCGTACCTTGGTGTAGTCAGCGATCAGGCTGGCCACGGTCTCGCCCTCCACACCGCCGACCAGCCGGGCGCGCAGCCAGGCGGTGCCGATGGTGTTGGCCTCCACCACCACCTCCTGGCGCCGCGTCTCGTAGCGGTTCTGTGCGAAGTTGATGGTCAGACCCAGCATGAAGGCCACCAGGCCCAGCATGCCCGCGGTCAGCGTGGCGGCGCTGGCCACACTTTTCTCGTCCGCCGGCCCGTGCACGACATGCGAGCCTGCGATGCGAAAGCCGATTTCGGTGGCGGCGTAGAGAACGACGAACAGCACCACCGCGATCACGCCCAGCCCTGCCTGGACCAGAGAGGCGACGCCTGTGTTGAGCTGCTGCAGCATTGCGATCATCCGCCTGTTGCGGACATGCTGCCCCGGTCCGGCGCGTCGCTGCAATGTTTGCGAAACCGGTTACAGACCAAAGCGGTTACAGACTCTGGGGGAACGACGATGGATCTGATCGAGGAACTGGGCCATGGCGTTCACCGCTTCCGCACCCATGTGTTTCCCAGCAGGCGCAGCCTGTTCCAGCGGCTGGCCGCAGCACAGGAACCGAAGGCCTTGTTCCTCACCTGTGCCGACAGCCGCATCGTGCCCTCGCTGATCACCCACACCGGCCCGGGCGAGCTGTTCATCGAGCGCAATCCCGGCAACATCGTGCCGGTGTACGAGGAGATCTCGGTCGGCGTCTCCGCCAGCATCGAATACGCCATCACCGCCCTGGGCGCGAAGCATGTGATCGTCTGCGGGCATTCCGACTGCGGCGCGGTGCACGGCATGCTGCATCCCCAAAAGCTGGCTGCGATGCCCGCGGTCGGCCGCTGGCTGAGCCACGGCGCCGAGGCCGTCCGGCGGCTGCACTGCGATGGCGGGCCTGCGGACGAGGCTGCGCGCATCCACCGGCTGACGCGGCTCAACGTCATCGTGCAGATGGAAAACCTGCGCAGCCACCCCAGCGTCCAGGCGGCCTTGGCCAAGGGCGAGCTGCACATCCACGGTTGGGTCTATGATATCGAGACCGGTGCGGTGCAGGCCTATGACGAGGCCAGCGCAGACTTCACCGATTTCCCTTGGGGACCAGCCGCCCCAGCCGTGTGAACCGCTATTTCGGCTTGGCCGGCGGCGTGGCGGCCCCCTGCTGCAGATAGATGTCCGCCTCCACCGTCGCCTCCACCGCAACATCATCGGCTTCCGCATTCGGTGCCGTGGCGGCCATTGCCTGCGCCGGTGCCGCCATCATGCGGGGCATCGGGCCGATGTTCGGCGGAGCCCCATCAAGCCGCACGTCGCGAAACGCCGCAAAGCGCATGCCGAGCACGGCCGAGGCATCGTCGGCGCGGCTGCGCAGATTGCCGAGCGCGATCCGGGTGGCCTCGGTCTTGGCGGCACGCGCGCTGTCCGGCGCCACGCGCCAGCCCAGCCGTGCCAGGGTCAGGCCCTGGCTCTGCAGAATCCCCACCAGCCGCAGCACCGCGGTGCCGTCACGGCCACGCAGATCGATGCTCTGCTCGGCGTTCCACTGCTCCGGCTGGGTGCTGTGCCACACCTGGTAGTTGCCGGTGGTGACGATCAGGCTGGGCACCGCCTTGGCCTGATCAAGCGCCTTGGCCACCAGCACGTTCACCCGGTTCTGGCTGTCGGCCGCACTCAGCGAGCTGGCACCCACCTTGATGGACGCCAGAAGCTCGTCCGGATGCACATTCACCCGCGCCGTCTCGGACAGATGCAGCACGGTCTGCGCCGCGGCGGGAGCGATGCCGGCGATCAGCAGCGCCAAGGCGAGAGCAAACTTCATGAGAGCCTCACATGTGATCCACCGAACATAGAGCGGTCATGCCCGACGCCCAAGCCTTGACCCGGTCCGCCCCGGCCTTAGGCTCAAACTTATGACAAGCCTGCACGAGGGCCGCATATGAAGGCCGATCTGTTGCTCAGCGGCGGCACCATCATCACCGTCGACCCCGCCCGCTCCGTGATCGAGGACGGGGCGGTGGCGATTTCCGGCGACCGCATCGTCGCGGTAGGTCCGCGCGGCTACGTGACGCGCGCGCATCCGGCCACGCGGGTGATCGACACCACGCATCACGCCATTCTGCCCGGGTTGATCGACGGCCACGGCCACGCCGGCCACGGGCTGGTGAAAAGCCTGTGCGGCGGCGACGGGGCGGCGTGGATGGATGCCTGCCGGGTGATCTACACCACCGGCTCCTCGCCCGGCTTCTGGCAGGCGGAGGCGAAGCTGGCCGCCCTGGAACGGCTGATGTTCGGCGTCACCACCGGCGTTTCGTTGCTGGGCGGCGGCGACAGCGTGATGCGCACCGACGATCCCGCGCATGGCCAGGCGCATTGCGCCGGTGTGGCCGAGATCGGCATTCGCGCCATCGTCGCCGTGGGTCCGACGCGCCCGCCGCATCCGCGCACCTATGCCAGCTGGGAGGGCGGGCGGCGGATGGAATACCCGGTCTCCTTCGAGCGCCAGCTGGAGACGATGCAGGCGCTGATCGAAACCTGCCACGGCCGCGACGGCGTGCAGATCGCCATGCTGATGCCGGTGGTGCGCGAGGAACAGGACGCGGCCGAGCGCGCCAGCGTCATGCGCCAGGGCCGGCTGGTGCAGGAGCTGCAGCGCAAATACCGGCTGCTGTTCCACCAGGACGGCCATCGCGCCGGCAGCATCGACGTGGCGGACCGCGTGTTCGGCCTGATGGGGCCGGACGTGTTCCTGTCGCATTGCACCGACCTCACACAAGCCGACATCGCGGCCCTGGAACGCCACAACGTGGCGGTGGTGCACAACCCCTCCGCCATCGCCTCGGTGCGCGGCTATTGCCCGGTGCCGGAGCTGCTGGACCGCGGCATCACGGTGATGCTGGGCAGCGACGGCACGGCGCCCGACCGCAGCACCGACATGTTCCGCCACATGTTCATGGCCCGCCGGGTGCACCAGCGCGAGCATCGCGACGAAAGCCTGATCCCACCCGGCAAGGCGCTGGAGATGGTGACCATCGATGCCGCCCGCGGCCTGCGCATGGACCGCGACATCGGCAGCCTGGAGCCGGGCAAGCTCGCCGACATCATCACCGTCGACCTCCGAAAACCGCATCTGGCGCCGCGCAACATGCCGCTGTGGCGGCTGGTGTGCTTCGCCAACGGCCAGGACGTCGACACGGTGGTGGTCGGCGGCCGGGTGCTGATGCAGGGGCGCAAGGTGGCGCATGTCGATATCGACGCGGTGCTGGACGAGGCGCAGCTCGCCACCGAGCTGATGCTCGATCGCACCGGTCTGCGACCCGCCTTGGCGGAGCCGGCCACGCTGTGGGGCCAAAAGCACAGCCGTACCCTGCGCGCGCCGAGCGGAGTCCGAAGGCGTTGACCGGCGGCATCCCTTGATCGAGGCCTGGATCCCGGTCGTTCTTGCGGCCGCCTTGTTCCAGACCTGGCGAACCGCACTGCAGCAGCGGCTGCGCGGCGTGCTCAGCGTCAATGCCGCAGGCTTCGTGCGCTACTGCTACGCGCTGCCGACCGGGGCCGTGCTGCTGGTGGCATCGATCCTGTTCACCAAGGGCCCCGTGCCCGTGCCCGGGCTGATGTTCCTGGCGGAATGCGCCATCGGCGGACTGCTGCAGATCTTCGGCACCAGCCTGCTGATCATGGCATTCGGCTACCGCAACTTCGCCGTCGGCACCGCCTATTCCAAGACCGAGTCGGTGCAGGGCGCCATCCTGTCCTGGATTCTGCTGGGCGAAGCGCTGCACCCGCTGGCCTGGGTCGGCATCGGCGTGGGCATTGTGGGTGTGCTGGTGCTGTCGCTCGCCGGCCGCGGCCTCACCCTTCGCCAGCTGCCGCGCGAAACGGTGCAGCCGGCGGCGCTGTGCGGGCTCGGCGCCGGCTTCTGCTTCACCTGCACAGGACTGTTGATCCAATCGGCATCGCGCGGGCTGGGCACCACAGACCTGGTGCTGGCCGCGGTGATGGCGCTGGTGGCGACCAATGTTCTGCAAACCCTGATGCAGGGATCCTATCTCGCCTGGCGCGAGCCACAGCAGCTGCGCGCGGCTTTTTCGACGTGGCGCAGTTCGGCCTGGGTGGGCACGCTCTCGGCCTGCGGCTCGGCCTGCTGGTTCTTCGGCTTCGCCTCGGCGCCGGTGGCGCTGGTGCGCGCACTGGGGCAGATCGAAATGGTGTTCACTTTGCTGTTCAGTCGGTTCTATCTGCGCGAGGTGCTGCGTCGCGCAGATGTCGCAGGCCTCGTGCTGGTGGTCGCCGGCGTGCTGCTGGTGCTGGCGGGGAGGTAGTGCCTATTCCCCGCGCAAGGCCCAGGCCTTGCGCGCGGCCGGCCGCGCCAGTGCCGCCTCGTAGTAGGCGCGGGTCACCGGCTTGTCGGCCAGCGCCTCGGGGTTGAAGCGCAGATAGAACAGCACGCCGACCAGGTTCATGTCGGCCACCGTGAAACGGCCGCCGACCAGGGTGCCGTGTGCTGCAAGATGCGCCTCCAGCACAGCGAGCGGCGCCTGGGTCTTTGCCAGCGCATCGGCGGCAATCTCCGGCCTGCGGTCGGCCGGCGCGTACATGTTGGTATGATACATCGCCGTCGCGCAGTGCGGCTCAAGCTCCACGGCGCTCCAGAAGCCCCAGGCGGTGATCAGCCCGTCCTCGGCCACATTCGCCGGCGCCAGCGGTCCACCATGGCGCTTGGCCAGATACAGGTTGATCGCCAGCGACTCCCACAGCACCACGCCGTCGTCGTCGATCGCCGGAATATGACCATTCGGATTGACTGCCAGGAACGCCGCACTGCGACACCCCTGCGGCCCAAAACCTGTCTCGATGTGCTCGAACGGCACCCCAAGCTCATGGGC
>Ga0075019_10002713_pt1 | contig 10090 bp, 7 predicted proteins | sample ColStrG_CSR_2013_FD_71473 | JGI IMG/M metagenome (GOLD analysis project Ga0075019, IMG submission 71473) | Freshwater sediment microbial communities in response to fracking from Pennsylvania, USA - Cold Stream Run_MetaG_CSR_2013 | ecosystem: Environmental > Aquatic > Freshwater > Creek >...
GCAAAGATCGTGTCCTGCGGAAAGCCCAGCAGGAAGATCGGCACCAGCACCAGGGACCGGGTCACCAGCGGCTCCAGAAAATGCAGCCGCGACCCGGACAGCCAGTCCATCGCATCGGGCGAGTGATGAATCGCATGAATCCGCCATAGCGCCGGGACCTCATGCATCGTCCGGTGCGTCACGTATTCCACCAGATCGGCCGCCAGAATCACCATCGCGAACCGCACCACCCCCGGCAGCCCCACGACAAACGATTGCACCTTCGTATTCACCGCCCAGGCGAACGCGTCATGCGCGAAATGGGCGGATACGACCATGAACACCCCGATCGCCAGATGGTTCACCCCGAAATACGCCAGATCGAGCCGCCAGCCCTCCCGCAACGGCGGCTGCTCCGGCCGCACCCGGGGAAAAATCCATTCCAGAAAGACAAACACAATCCCGGTGAAGAACAGGTCCAGCACCAGCCAGTCCAATCCCAGATATACCCGCGGCTGCTGGAAATCCGTCGTCGGCACGTAAGGGCCGCCCAGGAGCATCGCGAGGCACAGGGCGCTCAACCCGATCCCTGCCCGCAGGCGCGGCCCGCCGAGCGCGATGGACAGGACGCCAAGCAGCGCCCCCGCGGTCATCGCAACCGCGAGCGTCAGCCGCAACAATTCCACATCGTAATGCGGCCGCAGCTCCGGCGTGGTCAGAAACGCGGGATAGCGGAGGCACAGGACGGCCGCCACGCTCAGCAGGCCGATGGTGGCGCACAGGAAGCTGCCGATCCGGCCCTCCCCGATGCGCGCGCGTGTCATGGTGCTTTGGCGCGAGTCGGACATGCTTTACGCTCCTGCCGGTGGATGACGATTATATGACGGAATCCCGCGATTGGGAGAAGTGCGCATGCCGGACGACCGGCCGGTTGTGAAACTGCTGGCCGGGCAGGGGAAACGGCTGAAGGCCGGCGCGCCCTGGGTGTTCAGCAACGAAATCGCGATGCGCCCGGAATATCGCCGGATGCGCGATGGCACGCTGGTGCGGATCGAGGATGAGGCCGGCAGCAGCTACGGCACCTTCCTCTTCGATCCCCACGCCCTGCTCGCCGCTCGGCTGCTCGACCGCGATCCCACGGCGGCGATCGACGCGGCCTGGATATTCCGCCGCCTGGAAGAAGCGATATCCTTGCGCACCCGCTTATGCGACAGCGCCTTCCACCGCCTGATCAATGCCGAGGGCGACCGCCTGCCAGGCCTGATCGTCGACCGCTACGGCGACGTGGTGACGGTCCGCGCCCAAATCCCCGGCATGGAACGAATGATCCCAATGGTCGTCTCCGCGCTGGAGGCGCTGCTGCCCGTGCGCGAAGCCGTACCGGCCTTCGTGGAGGAAGCCGGGCTGCGCTTTCCCGCCGGCTCCGGCTGGTTTTTCGACCGCCGCGCCTTTCGCGACGGCGTTTCCGCGCTGGCCTCTGGCGCTAGGGTGCTGGATGTTTGCTGCCACAGCGGCGGGTTCGGCCTGCGCTGCGCGGCGATGGGCGCGGAGGCGGTGACGCTGGTGGACAACGCCCCCGCCGCCTTGGGATGGGCGAGAGACGCCGCCCTGGCCAACGGATTTTCCTCGGTCGTCGATATCCGCCCCGGCGACGCGTTCGACGTGCTGGGCATGATCGCGGGAACCCAGGAACGATTCGACATCGTGATATGCGACCCTCCGCCTTTGACCGCATCCCGGAAAGAGGTGGATGTCGGATTGCGCGCCTACGGCCGCCTGGCACGCTTGGCGGCCTCGATCGTAGCGCCCGGCGGCTATCTCTTCACCGCCTCAAGCAGCCCCCACGTTTCGACCGAGTCCTGGCGTGGCCACGTGGCCTACGGGCTGCACCGGGCGCGGCGGGATGGGCGGATTCTGTGGCAAGGCGGGGCGGGGATGGACTTCCCGATGCACCCGCGCTTGCCGGAGATGGCCGGCGTGCGGGGGATGCTGCTGGGGTTTTAACCGCGGCCGCGATAAATGTTCTCTTTTTACCCTCTTTTTCGCTTGCGGGGCGCGATGGTGGGTTGTATGAACACAACAGGAACATCACTCGCCGCTGGAGGAACGCCATGCACGCCCAGACCTTCGAAGCCGTCGCACACCGGTCCATGCCCTGGGACCTACTTGCCACGCTGTCGCGGCAGGATCCGGACACGGCGCGGCAACCGGTCGTTCGCGTCAGCCGGCTGGAGGCGATGCTGGCCGATGTGTTCGAGAAGGGGTTGACGACGGCCAGGCCGCGATACGTCGGGTAGCTGTGCTTTGAGGGAGGGCGACGCCTTAATCAGCCCCCCGCCCCCGCAACAGCAACCCGCCAGCAGCGCCCGTCGCCTCCCCATTCTCGAACGCCACGGCGCCATTGACGATTGTCGCTGCGATGCCCTCGGCCTTCTGCACCAAACGCCGCGCACCGCCGGGCAGATCGGATTCCACGGTTGGCATGGACGGACGAACCGTCGCCTCATCGAACAACACCATGTCCGCGGCGAACCCCGCGCGCACCAGCCCGCGGTCGTTCAGCTCCCACGCCGTCGCATTATCGAACGTCAGCTTGCGCACCGCCTGTTCCAACGTGAACGCCTGCTTCGCCCGCACCCAGTAGCTCAGCATATGGGTCTGCAACGATGAACCCATCTCCTGGCAAACATGCGCCCCGGAGTCGGAGAACGTCGTCAGCGTCCACGGATGGCGCATCATCGCCAGAATGTCGTCGGGGGCTTCGTTCACAAGCGGCTGCACGAAGACCTGGTTCTCGTTCGCGAGCATCAGGTCGATCATCACCTCGACCGGGTGCTTCCCGCTCGAAGCGGCCAACGACGCGACCGTCGGATCCTCCCAAGCAACATCCTTCATGGCATAAAGATTCCCGTAATCCGGCCGACGAGGATCGGTTGTCGCCGCCCCGCCGCCCTGGAAGACATTGTCCCGCGGCTTCATCCGGGTCTCATCCGCGATCAGCGCCTGCCGGACCGTCGGGTCCGCCAGCCGGCGCTTCTGCTCGGCCAGCGGCAGCGCGCGGAGTTCCTTCCACGCCGGCAGCCCGTCGAACATCAGATAGGATTTCAGGGAGAAGACCGCGTTGATCGACTTCGTCGTGGTCTGCCCGAACATCCGAGCACCCGCGGCGACGCACTCATCGAGATAATCCAATTGGTAGCGGTACGAATTGGGCCGGTCGCCCTGCCGCGTCGAAATCGTCCCAAACATCACCGGCCGCCCCGATTCCAGCGCGACCCGCTTCAACCGCTGGAGAAAATCGCGCTGCGCCGGCCCGCTGGAAACCTCCGGCCCCACCTGGAAAATCCCGGCGTCCAGATCGGCCATCGCACCGACCAGCGCATCGATCTCGCTCCATTCCGCGATCCGGCTCGCCACCGGCGTGTCGTCCGGCGTCACATGCGTCCCGGCGCGGGACGACGAAAACCCCATCGCGCCCGCCTTGATCGCTTCCTTCACCGAAGCGACCATGCGGGCGACATCGTCCTCGGTCGCCGCTTCGGACAACGCCCGTTTACCCATGGTGTACATGCGCAACGCGGAGTGCCCGATGTACGCCCCGTAATTCAGCGCCTTCGGCAACTTGTCGACGGTCGCCAAGTATTCCGGAAACGTCTCCCAGTTCCAGTCGATGCCCGCCATCATGGCTTCCAGAGGAATGTCCTCCACCGCCGTCAGGCAGCGGGCGAACCATTCCCGCTGATCCGGCGGACAGGGCGCGAGAGCAAAGCCGCAGTTCCCCATGATCACAGTGGTCACGCCATGCCAACACGAACAGGTCCCCGAGCGATCCCAGTTCACCTGCGCATCCATGTGGGTGTGCCCGTCGATGAACCCCGGTGCGACGATCAGCCCGTCGGCATCTATCGTGCGCTGCGCGGGCGCGCGGATACGGCCGATCTCCACGATCTTGCCATTCTTGACGCCGACATCCGCTCGGTACCGGCCCATGCCCGAGCCGTCGACGATGGTGCCGTTTTTGACAATCAGGTCCAGTGTCATGGCCGATCCTCCTGTTGTTTGCGGCCACGCTAGCAGCCGATTGCGCGGCTGGCCATCGCGGGTCCATAGTCCCTTCAAAACGGGAGGATCGGCCATGACGACCACGCCCCACACGCGCCCTCTAGGCGAGAATCTCGGCACCGAGGCGCTCGGTATCGACCTCGGCAAACCCATCGATGCCGGCACCTGGGATTGGATCAGACAGACCTTCGCGGAGCACCCGGTGCTGGTGTTCCGCGAACAGAACCTCGGCGCGGCGGAACTGGCAACGTTCGGACGCGGCTTCGGGACACCGCGCAAGCATGCGCTGATCAAATACCGGCACGCCGAGCATGAGGATGTGTCGTGGCTCACGAACGTGGACAACGATGGCAAAGTGGATTGGTACGGCGTCAAGCGGGCCACCGCATGGCACAGCGATTCCACCTATGAGGACGAACTGCCGCTGCTGGCGATCCTGCATGCGAAGGAGGTCCCGTCCGAAAAGGGTGGAACGGTCTTCGCCGACATGCGCGCGGCCTATGATGCGCTGCCGGACGGCCTGAAGGCTCGGTTGAACGGTCTGACGGCACTGCACGGCCGCCATTTGGGGCCGGCGGGGGAACGGCTTTACGGCAACGACAAAGGTGCGACAGAGAAACTATACCGCGACGTGCCCTGGCCGGCCGTCGTACGTCACCCGGTGACCGGCCGGCAGATACTGTTCGTCAATCCATCCCATACACACGGCTTCGCCGGCATGGCGCAGCCGGAGGCCTGGTCGCTGATCGATGAACTCGCGGAACATGCCACCCAGGACCGGTTTACCTACTACCACCGCTGGCGGCCGGGCGACGTCCTGATATGGGACGAACGCGCGACCATGCATCGCGGGGCTGGGGATTCCGATCCGAACGAACGGCGGGTTATGCTGCGAACAATCGTTTATCGGAAATAACTCGCCGCACGTTCAGTTATGCGTGACGTTTTCGGTCGTCGACCGGGGCTTGAACAGACGCTCAGCGCCAAGCCTCGCTGGAAGCTTGGCCCCCGGGTCCAAGTGATTTCGTGACCTGTCGGTTGCGGCCGAATCAGCGTTCCCAACCCGGCACAAGCAGTGCCTTTTGCTCGGTTGCAAGCGCGACTGCGATCTCGTAGTAGCCCGCGCCATGATCAACATGCCTCGAATAACGTACGCCTTCGCCGCGCTGATGGGCTTAGTGGCGGCGACGGTGACCATGCCCATGGACGCGATCATGGGGCACGGTCCCGCATGGGACAGTCCAGGTATGGATACCGCCCAGGCCCTGGCGGGACATCTCGCGTTTCAGGTCGAGAAATGGCAGTGGCCTCTGCTCTCCGCGGCGGGACTGTTCTGGCCGCACGGCGTGTCGGTGGTACTGACCGACAGTAACCCCGCCGTGTCGCTCGCAGCGAAGCTCTTCGTGTCGCTGAATGGGGGAACGCCGGTCAACTGGCTTGGTTACTGGCTTGCGATCTGCTGGATCATGCAGCCGGTGGCCGCCGTCTTCGCGGCACGCGGGCTTCGCCTACCACCCTTTGCCTGTCTGGCCGCCGCCGGCCTATCCGTCAGCTGGCCGGCCCTGGTGTTCCGTTACGTTCATCCGAATTTGTGTGGGCACTTTATTCTGCTGCTGGCACTGGGCCTCGCGCTGCGGTCGCCCGACCGGCGCGGCTGGTGGCTTGCCGCTGCTGGGTTACTGGTCGGTGCGGTGTTTATCCACCCTTATTTCTTTGAGCTGTCCGGTATTGTACTCGCCTCGGTACCGTTGCAGGCGGCATTGGACCGGCGGCCGGAGTGGCGGCGCATCGCTGTTCGGCTGCTGCTGCTGGGGGTGGGGACGGTTGGCCTGTTATGGCTCCTGTCTGGATCGATGGAGGGGGGCGCCAAAGGCTTCGTTCTTGCCTCGATGAACCTGCTTTCACCGATCTGGCCGCAACGATCGGGCGTCGTGCGGCTTATGTTCGGGGTCGACATGCCGTTATTGAACGCCACTGGATTCCAGTATGAAGGCTTCAACTGGGTCGGGGCCGGTGTCGTTTTACTGGCGCCACCTGCGATCGCGGGTTGGCTTCGCATTCCGCCCGCATGGCGTCACGCGCGCGGCCTGCTCTGCGTGCTGGCCGCTTTGACGTTGCTGTCGCTCAGCAGCCACGTCTACGCTGGAAACGTTCGGATCCTTAACCTCGGGGCAAAGCCGTGGGAGGATATTTTCGGCACATTCCGTGCGGCGGGCAGGGCGTTCTGGCCGGTTGGCTATGCGCTGATGCTCGGCGCCGTCGCGGGAGTGGCGCGGTGGCAATGGCGTTTAGCGCCCTTACTGTTTCTCGCGGCGGTCTTGCTGCAGTGGGTCGACGCGGATCCGTTGCGCGCGGAGCAGCGGGCGGCCTGGACGCATGGCGCGGCCGTTGCCTCGGTTCCGATGCCAGCCGGCATGAATCTGTTCGGCGTCGCGCCTTACCCCGGTTGTCAGCCGGATCCGGCGGTGCGCGTCGGCGAAACCCAAATGCTGCTCGATGCCGTGCGGGCCGGTGCGCGCCTGCGGGACATCGGCGTCGGTCGAACACCGAAGTGGTTCAGTTGCGAGAGGCTGTTGGCCGACCGCCTTGAGGAGCCGTTGCTTGCGGGTGAGGTGAGGGTGTTCCTGGGGGGAGCGCGAGCCATGCTGGTTACCACTCGGATGGGGCCGGCGGCAGAGTGCCGAGAACAACGGGACATGGTGTTTTGCGCACGGGGCCTTGGCGGATTGGAAGGCAAGCTGCTGCCAGTGGCGCGGGCCGCGGCCATTGGATTGCCGATGGCGGCGGCAGGTCCGGATCTTGCGCCGGCCCTGGGCGTAGGATGGAAGCTCGGCCAGGATGGCGCCTGGTGGACCGTCGGCAGCATGGGCACGGTATCGCTGAACCTTCCGCCCGAAGCGGCAACGCGGCCCTTGAAGCTGACGTTGCACGTAGCCGCGGTAGGCGCACGGGAAGTGCGCCTGGAGGCGGGAGACATCGTCCGGACCATCGACCTCGGCAATGGCGCGGAAGCGAACATCGCACTGACCGTCCCGCCGGCCGAGGGATCGGGCTTACGTCTGGTACTGAGCGGTGGTCGCGCGGCGGACCCGGCTCGTTTGGGGCTTGAGGCGCCGGTTAACCGGTCCGCGATTCGGTTGCTTGGGCTGAATGTGCAAGCGGAGTGAGGCGCTGTGCGGTCCAGCGGGTTTGGGTACCATCGCTGTCGCCAGGAAATCGCTGTCAGACCGCTGAAAAAATCCAAAACGGCGCCGATCCCCTACTTTCTGACGGCATTTTTCGGTTTTGGAGTGGACAATCGGCTCGTTTTGGCGCGCGCCCGCCGACCCGGCGGCTTCGGCCCGGCAGGCGTCGGCGACCGGACCGTTTCGGTCCTCCATGAGGAATTGACCGATAAAGCTCGGTTTCATGAACTTGCCGGGGCTTTTCCGATGCGGCCGCTCGTCGGGGGCCGTCGTCGTGGCGTGCATGTCATCGAAGTCTTCAGTCGTTACGCGGCACGTTGGCCAGCGCGGCATTTCCGCAACACAAGCATGTTTCCGGCGTGCCACGGGGGCCGGTTGATTTAAGTCAACGCCGCTAACGTCCCCCGGTGGTGTCTTCCCGCCCGACGCGATGGCGCGACATGGAAGGACGAAGACAATGAAAAACTTGCTGCTGGCGACAAGCGTAATGGCAGGCTTGGCCTGCGCCGGCGCGCTACCCGCGCAGGCACAGTCGGCCGACGATGCGCCGGTCGGAAAAGCCGCCGGCACCTTCATGGTACGCGGCAGGATCGTCGGCGTGATCCCCCAGAATTCCAGCAGTTCGATCTCCGGCGCGATCAATGGCGGTTCGGTGAGCACATCGAATTTCGCGACCCCGGAAGTCGATCTGTCGTACTTCTTCACCGATCATATCGCGACGGAACTGATCGCGGCAACGAGCAAGCATGACCTCTATGCCAACAATACGCCGCTGGGCAGCAGCTATCGTGTCGGCAGCACCTGGGTTCTGCCGCCCACATTGTTGCTACAATACCACTTCATGCCGCATGAACGCTTCAGCCCCTATATCGGCGTCGGTGTGAACGCAAGCATCTTCTACGCCACCCAGGCCGCGAACAACGCGGTGACATCGTTGTCGATGAAAAGCAACTTCGGCGTCGCCGCCCAGGTCGGTTTCGACTACAATTTCTCCGGTCGCTGGTTCGCCAACGTAGACTTCAAGCAGATCTGGGTGAACACCCAGGCCAGCATCAACGGCGGCGCGATCGTGGCCAAGACGGCATTGAACCCGAGTGTGGTCGGTGTCGGTCTCGGTTACCGGTTCTGACTGTTACTCCGCCGGTTCGCCGGGGATGGGTGTGCGGCCGAGACTGACGATCAAAGCCGTCACCTCGGCGATGCACTTCGCCGCGTCGTCGCCGCTGGTGCCCTTGGCCACCAGGGTCACCCCGTTGCCCGTCGGCCGGTAGAACGGATAACTGCCGAGATCCAGGTCCGGATATCGCGCCTGGATCGCCGACAGGCCCTCGGCGATCAGCCCCTCGGGCAGGCCGATCGCGTGGACGGATCGGGATTCGACGCGCGCGCCGCCCTCCAGCCGGGGGGCCAGCCACTCGAACATCGATCGCATCACCCGCGGCACGCCCGCCATGACGTAGACGTTCTCCATCTGAAACCCGGGTGCCACCGACATCGCATTGTCGATCAGCGACGCGCCGCGCGGCATCGTGCCCATCCGCTGGCGCGCGGCGTTGAACTCGCCCGGTTTGTAGGCGGCTTCCATCCGGGCGAAGGCAACGGGATGCGGCTCCCACGGAACACCGAAGGCGGCGGCGATGCATTCGCTGGTAATGTCGTCATGCGTCGGCCCGATACCGCCGGTGGTGAAGACATAGGTGAATTTTTTGCGCACCTCGTTCACCGTATCGATGATCGTCTGCGCGACGTCCGGGATCACCCGCACCTCCCGCAGCGGAATGCCCAGCTCGCCCAGACCCACCGCGAGGTAGCGGATATTCGCATCCTGGGTACGGCCCGACAGGACCTCGTTACCGATGACCAGCAGGCAGGCGGTCGGATTGGTCGCGGGCATTGTCATCTCCCCTACAGAAAGTCGCGCAACAGCGGGATCAGCGGTTTGTCGGCCGGCGGCATTTCGAACTCGTTCAGCCGCGACGGGCGGACCCAGGCGAGCGTCTGATTCTCCCGCCCCACCGGTGTCCCCCGCCAGCGCCGGCAAACATACAGCGGCATCAGAAGGTGGAACGTGTCGTAAGCGTAGGATGCGAAGGTGAACGGCGCCAGACAGCTGGCCGCGACGTCGATGCCGATTTCTTCCTTCAATTCCCGGATCAGCGCCGCTTCCGGCGTTTCGCCGGGATTGACCTTGCCGCCGGGAAATTCCCACAGCCCGGCCAATTTCTTCCCCTCCGGCCTCCGAGCCAGCAGGATCCGCCCGTCCGGGTCAACCAGTGCGCAGGCGACGACCAGCAGCACCGGCTTCTCGCCGGTCGCGGTCGCCGGGGCCTCGGTCTCGCCGAACACATCGCCCCGATCGGCCTCGAAATCCCACACCGGCCGGCTGCCGCCGCGCGCCGGAAAGTCGCGAACGCTCTCCCCGATCTCATGGAACCCGACATGGCGCAGCACGGCGGCCGAGGCCGGATTCTCCTTGTCCACATGCGCCTGGATACGATCGATATCGAGGTTCGCCAGAGCCCAGCTTACGAGCCGCTTGGCGGCCTCGGTCGCCACGCCATGCCCCCAGAACCGCCGCCCGACCCAGTAGCCCAGCCGCCCGGCGCGCGTCGCCCGGTCCACATGCAGGCCAATGACCCCGACCAGCACTTCCTGCCCCGCCTCGTCGCCGGTGATCGCGAGCTGGTAGGCCGTCCCTTCCGCCAGTTCCTTCAGGGTCGAGGCAATCCATTCATCCGCGAGTTCCCGCGGGTAAGGGAACGGGACCACGGTCAGGGTCCGTGTCACTTCCCAGTTGTTCACGAGGCGGTGCAGCGACTCGGCATCCTCGGGCCTCAACGCGCGCAGCATCAGCCGCTCGGTTT